>Ga0079226_10002829_pt1 | contig 13369 bp, 10 predicted proteins | sample Poulit2014_FD_76345 | JGI IMG/M metagenome (GOLD analysis project Ga0079226, IMG submission 76345) | Agricultural soil microbial communities from Georgia to study Nitrogen management - Poultry litter 2014 | ecosystem: Environmental > Terrestrial > Soil > Agricultural land | place: USA: Georgia... | reverse complement strand
ATATCATTTAATTCGCTGAATAATTACATGAAAACGCTGAATAATTGCATAAAATCGCCGAATTGTAAAAGACGGTACTTTTTATAGACACTCCTACACTCAATTCAATGAAAAAGAGCTGATATTATTATATAATAAGAAGTGATTAATAATACTTATTATGTAAAGGGTTTTACAATGAAAATAGACGATTATGCATTATTATTACAACTGGAAAAAATAGGTACTGTACGCGGAACGGCGAAAGCGGTTCTTATCTCACAACCTGCCGTCTCACAACGGCTTAAATTCATTGAAGATTATTTCGAAGAACAAATTTTTATTCGAACGTCGAAACGACTGAAACTTACACCAAGTGGAGAGATGATCGTAAAACATGCACAAGAAGTGATTGAACGAGAAAAAGATCTTAAAAATAAATTAGCCGCTTCAAGTACTGAAGTGAGAGGAACACTGTCCATCGGCTGCTCTTCAGTCGTTAGCCAACGTTATTTACCGGAGATTTTAGCAAAGTTTACAAAAAGGTACCCACAAGTCTCGATTGATTTAGTTACAGGCCTTAGTGAACATTTAATACGAGAACATACAAAATATCATGTGACAATTATTCGTGGAGACAAACTTAAAGATAATACATCCGTACTTTTATTTAAAGATCCATTGTATATTTTTGATACCGAACCGTTTAATAGAGAAAAGGGGAAGGCACGTCCACTTATTTCTTTTAAAAGTGACGATAGCTTGCATGATTTAATGAATGATTGGCTCGTTCATCAACAGGGCAACATCCATCCAATTCAAAAAATAAGTGTTGATCAAATAGAAACGTGTAAACAATTTATGAAACAAGGATTAGGTATGGCAATATTACCAAAGAGTGTTTCCCGTGTACTTATGGACAAATATCCTCATTTACCACTTGAAGTAGAAGGAGAAGCGATTACAAGGGATACGTGGTTATGTTATAAAAAAGGGGTACGAAATTTACCACAAGTTAATCGCTTTATTGAATTATTATTAAATGAATCTTTCGATTAAAAAACGGATACACGCTCGAAACGTAAGAGCTGTATCCGTTTTTTCCTTAAAATGACAGGCAGCTAGATTGAATAAAAGGGTCATTACATATTGTTATTTTGTTGGTGTTAACTCTTTAATTAGTTCTTTATCAGGCGTAACATATAATGTTTTTTGTTCACTATACGTAACAAATCCAGGTTTTGCTCCACTAGGTTTTTTAACATAGCGTATCTGTGTATAATCAACAGGCACGGAAGCGGATTGTTGTGCTTTGCTAAAGTATGCAGCGAGTTGTGCTGCCTCATATAATGTTTGTTCGGATGGTTCCGATGACTTAATGACGACGTGAGAGCCAGGAATATTTAACGTATGCAACCATATATCATTTTTATGGGCAATTGTCTGGGTTACATATTCGTTTTGTTTATTATTTCTACCAACATATATTGTCGTACCATCTGTAGACATAAATTTATCTGGAGTAGGTTTTTTTCTTTTTCTTTTTCGTTGCTTCTGTTTTTTAATATAACCTTCTTCTCGTAATTCTTCACGGATTTCTTCTATATCCCCATCACGCGCGCTATTAATTTGTTGCAAAATATTTTCTAAGTAAATAATTTCATTTTCCGCTTTACGAATTTCCAATGCAGCGTTGTTTTTAGCAGCTTTTAATTTTCGATACTTTTTAAACAAAATTTGCGCATTTTCACTTGGCGTTTTGTCTGTTTGTAAATGGATTGTCAATTGTTTTTGATCAGGATCATAATAATCGATTACTTTTATCGACGCATCTCCAGGTTTTACAAGATGCATATGAGCAGTAAGGAGCTCTCCTTGTTTTTGATATTTATCTGCTCGTTTAGCTTTTTTTATTGTCTTCCGATGAATATCTAGTTTTCGTTTGTTTTTATTTAATTCATTTCTAACAAGACGTTCTAAATCTCTCGCTTGTTGTCTAACTCGATCTCTTTCTGCTTTATTCGAGAAAAAGACATCTACCATTTCGTTCGTGGAAGGAAAACGTTCTTTTTCCTCCATATAAGAAATTGGAATAACATGAAAATCTTCTCTCTTATTTTGATAAATGGTTGGTTGAAATAATTTGTCCTTCACTTCTGTTTGAAAGGTAGTAAACACTTTCATGAATGTTGCTTCTGAACCTAGATGTGATCGATGTACGATTTCTTTCGCTAGCATTGGTGAAACACCAGTTAATGTTTGGACAATTTGTCGATCCAGTTTTCCGGCGTTGAAATCGAGCTTTCGGATAAACGTTTTAGCATTAATGTCCATAATATTTAATTTATGTTGAGGTGGTGGTAATTGATAGGGAGCACCTGGCAATAACGTACGATAACGATTTTGAGAAGGGGGTACATGTTTTAAGCAATTGATGATCGTTTCTTCGTTTTCGTGAAGTAAAATAACATTGCTATGCTTTCCCATAATCTCAACCATTAATGTTTTAGAAATGTAATCTCCAATTTCATTTCTTGCGCGAAACTGAAAGGTAACGATGCGTTCTAAGTCATATTGTTCAATGCGTTCAAAAATTGCTCCTCCTAAATGCTTTCGTAATAACATACAAAACATCGGAGGTTCTTCCGGATTTCGGTATGTGTCATTAGTTAAATGAAGTCGTGCATAAGATGGGTGAATCGAAAAAAGCAACGTATGATTTTGCCGATTATTCCGAACTGTTATGACTATTTCAGTAGTTGTCGGTTGATAAATTTTGTTAATGCGCCCACCGATTAATTTTTCGTTTAATTCTTCGATGATTGCTCGAGTTACGATTCCGTCAAATGGCATTTCTCATCACCTCATCAGCTATTATAGCATTATTTAGGACAAGACTGCATACATATGAATCATAGCTAAAGAGTTTATCATTGCAATATAGGTGGGGATGAAATGTGAAATGGTATCAACTTGATGTGAAAAATGTAGAACGAAAATTACATGTCTATACAGAAAAAGGGCTTACGCATAAACAAGTAAATGAGCGACAGAAACAATTTGGTAAAAACGTACTACAATCAACAAAAAAACAATCGCTCTTCGTAATATTTATGAAGCAGTTTCAAGATTTTATGGTTCTCATCCTGCTTGCAGCTACGTTAATTGCAGGAATGCTTGGCGAATATATCGATGCACTTGCCATTATGGTCATAGTTTTATTAAATGGTTTTATCGGATTTTTTCAAGAACAAAAAGCGGAGAAATCATTAGAAAAATTAAAAGAATTATCTGCTCCTCAGATACGGGTGTTACGTCATCAAGAATGGAAAACCATTCCTTCTGAAGAAGCAGTCGTTGGAGATGTCATTCGAATTTCAACAGGGGACAGAATCCCGGCAGATATCCGAATTGTGCAATCAAACGATTTAGAAACAGAAGAATCTACGTTAACAGGAGAATCATTACCTGTTGCTAAAACTACTCAGTCCATTTCTAATCATGACATCGCCCTACAAGATCAGCATAATATCGGCTTTAAAGGTACTTTAGTTACGAAGGGAAATGGCATAGGAATCGTCATTCAGACAGGGATGAACACAGCCATTGGACAAATTGCTTCCTTAATGGATAAAACGGAAAAGATGATTACTCCATTAGAATTAAAATTAATTGAATTAGGAAAAATATTAATTTATGTCGTACTTTTACTTACGGCCCTTACCGTTGGAATCGGACTTTACCATGGACATCCATTATATGACATGGTGCTTGCAGGTATTTCATTAGCAGTAGCTGTTATCCCTGAAGGTTTACCTGCTATTGTAACGGTTGCTTTATCATTAGGTGTACAAAGAATGATTAGACGAAAAGCAATCGTGAGAGAGCTTTCAGCAGTAGAAACATTAGGATGTGCATCCGTAATCTGTTCAGATAAAACAGGAACCATTACTGAAAATAAAATGACGGTAAAAGAAATGTATGTTAATGATCAGCATGTATATGTTTCTGGTGAAGGATATACGACGACTGGGGATTTCTTTGTAAATGACAAGAAAGTAAATCGAAATTTTCGACATTTGGAGCAGATGGTTTTATATGGACTCATCTGTAATGATGCAGCGTTATATGTGAAAAAAGGAAGAAATGTCATAGATGGTGATCCGACAGATGGAGCATTAGTCATTGCGGCTAGAAAATTAGGATTAAACCAGCAAACAAAAAATCAATATAAAATCATTAAACAGTTTCCGTTTGATTCGACTCAAAAACGGATGACGGTAGTCGTTGAAGATGAAAATAAACGAAGATTTGTTATTTCAAAAGGGGCACCAGAACGTATTATACCTAGATGTTCTTTTCAATTACAGGAAAATGGAAGAGAGCGCTTATCAAGTACAGAAAAATTGGCTAAGCAGATGGAAATGATGGCGAAAAAAGCGCTCAGGATTATTGCAATAAGTGTAAAACCTATTCAGAAAAATGATCCACTTGATCGTTCCCGTTTGGAAAAAGATTTAACATTTGTTGGTTTATTCGGCTTAAAAGACCCTCCTCGTAAAGAAGTAAAACATGCAATCGATCAATGTAAAAATGCAGGGATTAAAACAGTGATGATTACAGGGGATCATAAACATACGGCTACTGCAATAGCTAAAGAAGTTGGATTGCTCGGAGAACAGGAATTAACGATAGAAGGACATGAATTGAATAAAATGAGTTCCGATGCATTAGCGGAGATAATTGATGACGTTGCCGTATTTGCAAGAGTTACCCCAGAACATAAATTAAAAATCGTACAAGCGTTTCAAAAACGTGGCCATATTGTTGCTATGACTGGAGATGGTGTAAATGATGCTCCTGCAATTAAAGCGAGTAATATTGGGGTAAGTATGGGAATTAGTGGAACAGATGTAACGAAAGAAGCATCTTCTCTTATCTTGATGGATGATAATTTTACGACGATAAAAGAGGCTATCCGAGAAGGTCGTAATATATATGAAAATATCCGAAAATTTATTCGTTATTTATTAGCGTCTAACGTTGGAGAAATATTCGTTATGTTAACAGCGATGATGCTTGCCATGCCGCTGCCACTTGTACCTGTTCAAATTTTATGGGTTAACTTAGTTACGGATGGTTTACCTGCGATGGCATTAGGGCTAGATCCTCCTGAAAAGAATGTGATGAAGCAAAAACCGCGAAATCCGAGAGAAGGGGTATTTGCCAGAGGGTTTGGGTTTAAAATTATTACACGTGGTTTAATGATCGGGATCGTGTCATTAATTGCCTTTATAGTAGTTTACAATAATCAACCAGAAAATTTAGACCATGCTCGTACCGTAGCTTTTTCGACATTAGTACTGGCACAGCTGATTCATGTATTTGATTGCCGAAGCGATAAGGGAATTTTCTCACGTAATCCGTTTAATAATCTCTATTTAGTCGGTGCTGTTATTTCATCACTCCTTTTATTACTAATTGTTTTGTATGTAGAAAACTTACAAGTCATTTTCCAAACGACAGCACTATACGTACATGATTGGTTATTAATTATTGTATTAAGTGCCTTGCCGACAGTTATATTCGGATTTACGAAAAAATAAACGAAGTAAAATATCGTTGAAATAGCACACTTTCTGCAAACGTTGCTTTAGCCTCTATACACGTTGCGAGGTTATCAGCAAACCCTAACCTTGCAGGAGTGTCTCCTTTTCAACGATTTTTCATTTTTCGTATATACGTAATGTAAAGTTACTATAATTTTTGAACATATAAAACACTTTTCTCGATTTTATTTCCATTTTAATAGAGATATTGTTACCAAAAATGTATAATAATCTATATTGGAGTGATTACAAATGGCATTGAGTATGACTGGGTATGGGATCGATATGTTCCACATTGAAGATACAGCAATTACAGTGGAAATAAGAAGTGTAAATAGTCGATATTTGGACTTTATTCCTAAAATACCCCGCACTCTTCACGATTTAGAAATAGAAATTAAAGATGTAATCAAACGTTATTTTCATCGTGGTCGAATCGAAGTGTATATATCCATTGCTGGCAATTACCTGATGAAAAAATCGTTGTATATTGATTGGGACTTAATGGATCAATTTATGGATCAATGCACAAAAGTGAAAGATCGTTATCATTTAAAAGACGATATTCCTTTTTCAGTGATTACCTCGATGGAAGATCTTTTTACTGTACAGGAATTAAAAACGGAATCTACTTCACTTAAGCCGCTATTACTCCAAAGTATTGAACGGGTGTGCAAACAAGTTTTATCTAGTCGTAAAAGTGAAGGGGCGTTTTTAATCAAAGATATTTCAAACAGAATCATAAAATTAGAAAATATGTTAGAATCAATAGATGAAAGAAAAGAGGAAGTCGCTATTCACTATCGTGAGCGGATTAAAAAAAGGATCGAACAGTATGTTGGCGAAATGATAGACTTCGACCAAGCGCACTTGTTGCAAGAAATTGGGCTCCTTGCTGAAAAAGGGGATATATCCGAAGAAATTATTAGGTTACAAAGCCATTGTCATCATTTTAAGGTTATTTCGGAACAACAACACCCAATTGGTCGAAAGTTAGAATTTATCACGCAAGAAATGCATCGTGAAGTCAATACAATCGGATCAAAATCTGTTGACTCTAAAATAAGTGAATGGGTTGTGTCGATGAAAAGTGAAATCGACAAAATTAAAGAACAAATCCAGAATATTGAATAATATTGGATGTAGGTTTATCTTATAAATACATATCATGTCGGGATGCTTTTTACATATTGGAATAATTTGTACTTCCATTGGCATATATGCAAACGTTAATGATAAGCGTACATGAATGGAGGTTACTGCAGTGGGATTACATTTCATTAATATTGGTTTTGGGAACGTGGTTGCTGCAAATCGAATTGTTTCAATCGTTTCACCAGAATCAGCACCAATCAAACGAGTCGTTCAAGTTGCTCGAGATAAAAATACATTAATTGATGCTACGTATGGCAGACGTACGAGGGCTGTTATCATTACAGATAGTTCGTATATCATTTTATCTGCGGTTCAACCTGAAACAGTTGGACAACGAATGGTCAATCAAGATGAATTAGCCGAAGAATAAATAGGAGGAACAGCGTTGTTTAAAGAAAAAGGAATTTTATTTATCCTTTCCGGTCCTTCTGGAGTAGGAAAAGGTACTGTACGCCAACGTTTATTTGAACAAGAGACACATTTGAAGTATTCAGTTTCTGCTACAACGAGAGCGAAAAGACCAGGTGAAAAAGAAGGTATTCATTATTTTTACAAAACAAAAGCACAATTTGAACAGATGATGAAACAAGGAAAACTTTTAGAATATGCGAAATATGTTAATAATTATTACGGAACACCTAAAGACTACGTTCTAGAACAGTTAGAACGTGGAAACGATGTTTTTTTAGAAATTGAAGTCCAAGGAGCGTTACAAGTTAAAGAGAATTTTCCTGAAGGAGTGTTCATTTTTCTATTCCCGCCAAGTTTAGAAGAATTAAAGAACCGTATCATTAGTCGTGGAACAGAATCAAATGACTTAGTGCTCAACCGTTTGAAAGAAGCGAGAAAAGAAATTGAAATGATGAGTGAATATGATTACGTTGTCGTCAATGATGATGTTGACCAAGCGGTATCAAAGGTAAAAGCAATTATTCAAAGTGAGCATTGTAAACGGGAACGAATTGAAAAACAATATAAAAAAATTTTGGAGGATGACAACAATGTTAGAACCATCAATTGATAATTTACAGAAAATAATTCCCTCAAAATACACGCTAGTTACCGTCTCAGCAAGAAGAGCAAGGGATTTACAAAATGATAGCAAACCTTTAATTGAAGAACCTAAATCAAAAACGTTTGTAGGAATAGCATTAGAAGAAATTTATGATGATAAAATAATTGTTAAAGAAATGGAATAAAATGACGTAACCCTTGCCTAATGAAGCAAGGGTTTTTACGATCAAGCCTCGAGTTGAATTTACTAAACTAACAGTTTACAGTATAGAATATACAGTTTGAAATAAAATTTTGGCACAAAAATATAGTAGAAGTTTTGCACTCAAAGAAGAGGTGTTAACTAGTGCTACAAAATAAAAATGTTTTATTAGGGGTTACAGGTGGAATTGCGGTTTATAAAGCATGTGATTTAGCGAGTAAACTAACACAAAAAGGTGCGAATGTTCGTGTTATGATGACGGCAGGAGCTACTAAATTTGTCTCTCCGTTAACTTTTCAAGCATTAACGAGAAATGATGTTTATACGGATACGTTTGATGAAAAAGACCCGAATAAAATTGCGCATATTGATGTTGCTGATTGGGCGGATATTGCAATTATTGCACCTGCAACTGCTAATATTATTAGTAAAATTTCATACGGAATTGCGGATGATATGTTAACGACAACGTTGCTCGCTACACGAGCAGCTATATACATTGCACCTGCAATGAATGTACATATGTATGAGCATCCAGCAGTAATCGAAAACATGAAAAAGTTAGCGGATTGGGGTTATTATTTTATAGAACCGGGGGCCGGTTATTTAGCATGTGGCTATGTGGGAAAAGGTAGACTAGAGGAGCCACTTACGATTATCCAAGCGATTGAAAACCATTTAGAGCGTGCAAAATTATTTAAAGGAAAAAAAGTACTGATTTCAGCTGGACCGACGCGTGAAAGTGTAGATCCTGTGCGATTTTTTTCCAATCACTCTTCAGGTAAGATGGGTTTTTCCCTTGCTGAAGCGGCCGCACGTTTTGGGGCGGAAGTTACGCTCGTTGCTGGACCGGTTCATTTACATACATCTCATCCTCAGATTAAGCGAGTCGATGTTGAAACAACTGCCGAAATGTATGAAGCGATGTGGGATCATTTTACAGAAGCAGATGTTGTTATTAAAGCTGCAGCTGTAGCTGACTATCGTCCCAAAATTACATATGATGAAAAAATAAAAAAAGATGCCGGGAACTTAGTGATTGAAATGGAACGAACAAAAGATATTTTACAATCTTTAGGAGAAGGAAAAACAGATCAATTTATCGTAGGATTTGCGGCTGAAACAACTACTCCGCTACAATATGGAAAGGAAAAATTACGCCAAAAACATTTAGATGCGATTGTCATTAATAATGTTGCAGAAGAAGGTGCTGGGTTTTCAGTAGATACAAATATTGTAACCTATGTAAATAAAAACTTGTATCAAGAAAAATTACCACTAGCTACAAAAGAGGACATTGCAGAAAAAATTCTCCTTCTTATTGAGAAAGATATGAAGGAAGGATCAAAGTGAATGTCGCTAAAGTAATCGTTGACGTTCCAACTAGTATGGTAAACCAAACTTTCGATTATTTCATTCCTACGAAGTTTCAAGAAATGTTACGACCGGGAATGCGGGTCATTATTCCATTTGGACCAAGGAAAATCACTGGATTTGTCGTACGAATAACAGAGCACTCATCTTTTAAACAGTTAAAGGAAATTATTGATGTCCTTGACCTAACTCCCGTTTTAACAGAAGAGTTATTACAATTAGGAAAATGGCTAGCACAAGAATCGATATCTTTATATATCACAACGTATCAAGCGATGCTACCACAAGTATTAAAAGCAAAATATGACAAAGAAATTGTTCGATTAACAGATTATCCGTTAATCTCTAGTCTTGAACAAAAGTTTCAAAAACAGCATGCACTTCCTTATGAGGAGGTACTTTCAGCGTTAGGAAACTATCGTAAATTACAATATTATATAGAAAAAGGTGATTTAGCGGTACGATATATTGTAACTTCTCGAGCGACCAAAAAGTATAAAACGATCATCGTTCCTGCTAGTGTATCGACTTTACAAAAAGCTTACGATGAATTATCAAAAAGGGCGACAAGACAACGACAAATTTTGCATTTTTTTATGACCGAACCTTTTTCAATCGAACAAATGGATTTATATAAGCGCCTAAACATTAATCGTAACCATTTAAATCCTTTACTCGAAAAAAAATTGATTACGTTAGAAAAAGTTGAAGTATACCGGAATCCTTATGAAGAAAATGCATTTACAAAAACGAAAAATTTAGTACTTACATATGAACAAGAGAAAGCAATACAGCCCATTCACCAAGCAGTTGAGAATACAATTCATCAAACATTTTTGCTGCATGGAGTGACTGGAAGTGGCAAAACGGAAATATATTTACAAGCAATTGAAAGAGTGATTCAAAAAGGAAAGGAAGCAATTGTATTAGTTCCTGAAATTTCTTTAACGCCCCAAATGGTGAGAAGGTTTAAAGGACGATTTGGCTCAAATGTCGCCGTTTTACATAGTGCTTTATCCGTTGGAGAAAAGTATGACGAATGGCGAAAAGTACAACGCAATGAAGTAAAGGTAGTTGTTGGTGCCCGTTCTGCTATATTTGCGCCATTTGAAAACCTAGGTATTATAATTATTGATGAAGAGCATGAAACAACGTATAAACAAGAGGAAACACCTCGTTACCATGCAAGAGATGTAGCAATTAAAAGAGGAGAATATAACAATTGTCCCGTTATATTAGGGAGTGCAACGCCTACACTGGAATCGTATGCAAGGGGAAAAAAAGGTGTGTATCAATTGTTAACGTTAACGAAACGTACAAATGAACAAACAATGCCAAAGGTAGAAATTGTTGATATGCGGGACGAATTGCATGCTGGGAATCGTACGATGTTTTCACGGGTGTTAACGGATAATATAAAAGAACGTCTTCACAAAGAAGAGCAAATCGTATTACTATTAAATCGTCGAGGTTATTCTACTTTTGCATTATGCCGGGATTGTGGTCATGTGGAGGAATGTCCAAATTGTGATATTTCCCTTACCTATCATAAAAGCGATCATGTTTTAAAATGCCATTATTGTTCGTATGAAACGAAGATGCCGACACATTGTCCAAGTTGCAATAGCAATCTGATTCGATTTTTTGGAACAGGTACCGAACGGGTTGAGGAAGCATTAACAAAAATAATCCCTGAGGCACGAGTCATTCGAATGGACGTCGATACAACAAGAAGAAAAGGATCTCACGAAAGATTGTTAAAAAAGTTTGCGAATCATGAGTCAGATATTTTGCTAGGAACCCAGATGATTGCAAAAGGCTTAGACTTTGAAAACGTCACACTCGTAGGCGTATTGGCGGCAGATTCGATGCTACATTTGCCCGACTTTCGTTCGAGTGAAAAAACATATCAATTAATTACACAAGTAAGTGGGCGTGCTGGAAGACATAAATTACCAGGGGAAGTAATTGTACAAACATATACACCAGATCATTATAGTATTGAATTAGCTAGTCAATATGATTTTGAAAAGTTTTACGAAAAGGAGATGCAAATTCGTCGGACATTTGCATATCCTCCTTATGTTTTTTTAGTTTTATTCACTATTTCACATGGAAACGAAATAAAAGTATATGAAAGTGCTCAAAAAATAAGAAATATGCTGGAAACAAAATTAAATCAACAATCTGTTATTTTAGGGCCGACACCTTCTCCGATCGTTCGGATTAAAAATCGATATCGGTACCATGTGATGGTTAAATATCGAAAAGAACCACAATTACAACAGTATATTTTTGAAATACTAGAACAATTTCAAGATGAACGTAAAAAAGATTTACAAATTATTGTTGATATAAACCCATATCAATTCATGTAGAAAGGATTTGTTCATGAGAAAAGTCATATTTATGGGGACCCCTGATTTTGCGGTTCCAATATTAGAGGCCATTCAATCTTCGTATGAAGTAGTATTAGTAGTTACACAACCTGATCGACCAAAGGGCAGAAAACGAATTTTAACTGCACCACCTGTAAAAGAAACTGCGATAAAGTTTGAGATCCCAGTTTTTCAACCAGAAAATTTACAAAAGGAATATGAAGAAATTTTAAAATATGATGCTGATTTGATCGTTACGGCTGCTTATGGACAACTGTTGCCAAAAGCAGTGTTAGATTATCCTGAGTACGGATGCATCAACGTTCATGCATCATTACTTCCTGAATTACGTGGGGGAGCTCCTATTCATTATGCACTTTTACAAGGAAAAGAAAAAACAGGTATAACGATCATGTATATGGTTGAAAAGTTAGATGCCGGTGATATTATTTCACAACAAGAAATACCTATTTTAGAAACTGATCATGTTGGCACATTACACGATACATTATCCATTGTAGGGGCTAAACTTTTATTGAATACATTACCGCTCATTTTTGAAAAAAGAAACGAACGGATTCCACAAGATGATACAAAAGCTACTTTTGCCCCAAATATTACGAGAGAACAAGAGAAAATAAATTGGAGTAAGTCACATATAGAAGTATATAACCATATTCGGGGATTACATCCGTGGCCGGTTGCTTATACAATGCATGAGGGAAAACGGATGAAAGTATGGTGGGCAGAAAAAGACGATCAGGTGTATGAAAATAAAACACCGGGTGAAATTGTTCGTATTGATGCTCAGGAATCATTTACAGTCGTATGTGGTAATCATAAAGGCATTACCATTTTTGATATACAACCTGCTGGAAAAAAAAGAATGAAAGTAAACGAGTTTTTGAAAGGAAATCCTGACAACTTAAAGACCGGACAATTGTTGGAGTGAAATGAATGGTAAAACAAAGCAATGTAAGATCGATAGCTTTAGAACTATTAATCCGTATTCAGAAGGAAGGCAGTTTTAGTCATCTACTTCTCTCTCAAACGATTCGGAAAGAACGGCTGGAAGAAAACGACGAGCGATTATTAACAGAAATCGTTTATGGAACGATTGAAAGAAAGCTAACGCTAGAATATTATTTACAACCATTTTTACGTTCTCCCAAAAAAGTAGCGGATTGGGTTATGCTTTTATTAAAAATGTCAGTATTTCAATTTCAGTGTTTAGATAAAGTACCGGACTATGCAGTATTAAATGAAGCAGTAGAGATTGCAAAGCAAAGGGGGCATAAAGGGATCGCCTCTTTTGTGAATGGGGTACTGCGTAATATCCAGCGAAAAGGAGTTCCAAATATAGCGTCCATTAAAGATCCAGCAGAAAAACTTTCTATTGAGACAAGCCATCCGAAATGGCTAATCGAAAGATGGATTACGTATTATGGCTTTGAAGTAACAAAAGATATGTGTGAAGCAAATGTATCTAAGAAGTCCGTTAGCTTGCGTGTCAACCAACTGCGTATAAGTCGAGAGGAAATGATTCAAAAATTAAAAGCCGAAGGAATTACTGCAATTTCTTCCCCGCATGTAAAAGATGGTATAATTGTTCAAAAAGGGAATATATTGAAAACAACTTATTTACAAGAAGGGCTTGT
>Ga0079226_10002828_pt1 | contig 13370 bp, 16 predicted proteins | sample Poulit2014_FD_76345 | JGI IMG/M metagenome (GOLD analysis project Ga0079226, IMG submission 76345) | Agricultural soil microbial communities from Georgia to study Nitrogen management - Poultry litter 2014 | ecosystem: Environmental > Terrestrial > Soil > Agricultural land | place: USA: Georgia... | reverse complement strand
TACCTCATCTGGCAGGACAAGATCTGGAACATCAACCGCGATGACGAGGGCTGGCGCGACTACACCCGCGGCACCGACGTCACGACGAAACACATCGACCACGTCCACGTCACGACACAGGCCGGGGGTGATGCGTGATGGACGTGTTCCCCGACTTCGACGGGCTGGCCGGGATCGGTGAGCTGTCCGAGGCGATCGGCGCGGTACTGATGTTCGTGCTCATCATCGCCGTGCTCATGCTCATCGTCTCCGGCATCGCCTGGGCCATCGGAACGGCGACCGGGAACTACCAGGCCGCCTCCAAAGGGCGCATCGGCGTGCTCGTCGCCCTCGGCGCCGCGTTCCTCGCCGGCGGAGCGGTCGCGTGGATGAACTGGCTGATCAATGTTGGTGAGCAGTTGTAGGCGTTCTCAACTCGGGCCAGGCGGGGTTTCGTCTACTTCGCCGCGGTCGATCTCGCATTGGTCGAGCAGTCGGGCGAGGTAGCTGTAGGCGGCCAGGCGTTCCATCGCTTCCTGCTCCGAGAGCTCGGCGCGGGTGTGCGTGGTCACGTTCCGCACGGTCAGATTCAGGCCTGTCGCCAGAGCATTCAACGACTTAGCGAGCGGTTCGAGCCCTCCGCGCATACTCTTGACCGTCTTGTCATCCGGTGCGCCGGGCCAGATGAGCTTCGGCTGTTCGGGCGTCCCGGTGCCCGGTGCGAGGGTCTGCTGCCAGAACACGGTGTCATCGACGTTGTTGCGTCCGAGACGTTCTTTCCAGTGCACCGTCAAGCCTTCAGCGGCCTCGCGAACCGCGACGCGGTACTGATGCGTCGTCCAGTGGGCTGCGGCTCCTACCCAGACGACGGGATGGAGCTGCGCGGGAGCGAAACTCGGAAGGCCGGCTTCGGTACTCGCTTCGGAGTCGGTGATCATCGCGTCGAGTCGACCTTTGACGTTCGCCGAAGTCATGCGGACGTCTCTCGGCGCCAATGGCGCTTTCGGAGAGGACATGAACGACCAGTTCGCGATCGGGTCGATGGTGCCGATTCCCGCGATGTTGATGTAGGCGCCGGTGACAGCGACTGCACGGGCGGCAAGGCCCGCCGACTCCGCAACGTTCAGTTCGAGCTTTCGGACCTCCGCCTCGTCCTGCCCGTCGTCAGTCCAGACCGTCGGGAAGAGGCCGCGCGAGGACATGTGATCGGACTCCACCTGGGTCGCCATCCAGGCGGCGAACGCTTCCTCGAACCGCTCGACCGCATCGCGGAGCTTCCGCAGGTAGTCCTCGCTGTACTCGTTGCTCACGCCTCACATCCTCATCGCCGTCCTGCCCGTTGCGGTCGAGACCACCGCGCATAGATCCAGGCTATCCGTTCCAGGCACGCGGACCCCGGCAGCTGCGTGTCGAGGCTGGTGCACCTGGTCGCCGAACCCCACTGTTTCGGCTTCTAGGCAAGGGAGTGCTCGCCGTGATCGACATCGACCCCAATGATTCAGGCCTTCCGGGCATCGAGCAGCTGCGCGACATCGTCGGCGCAGTCATGACCGTCGGCCTCATCCTCTCCGTCTTGGCATTGATTGTCTCGGCGATTGTGTGGGGTTTCGGCTCCAACTCCTCGAACCCGCACCTCTCGGGGCGCGGGAAGATCGGCGTTCTCATTTCCTGTGGCGCGGCGGTGATCTGCGGAGCGAGTGTCACATTGATCAATTTCTTCTGGGACGTCGGCCAGTCCGTCTGAACCGGTTCGAGTCCTGGAAGGAGGCGCGTGATGGCGCTGTGCGATGTGCCCGTGATCTCGAACGTCTGCGACGTCGCCGGGGAGGCGACCGCGACGGTCGTGGCTGCCCCGTTCGACTTCTTCGCCCAGGCCCTCGGCGGGGCGGCGGGCTGGCTGATCGAGGCGATGTGGAAAGTTTTCGACACGACGACTCTGGTCGATGTCACCCAGGCCGGTTACCTCGATGTATACAACCTGCTGTTCGGAATCGGCGTGTTCATCGTGCTGCTGTTCTTCTGCTTCCAGCTCATCCTCGGCCTCATCCGCCGCGACCCCACCGCGCTGTCCCGCGCCGCCCTCGGCGCGGGCAAAGCGGTGCTCGGGTCGTTTGTCGTGATCACGCTCGCGACGTTGGCGTTGGAGATCGTCGATCAGTTGTGCATCGGCATCGTCCAGGCCGCCGGGGAGACGACCGAGACGATGGGCGACAAGATCGTCCTCCCCACCGCGGGCCTGACCGCGATCAACGTGTCCGCCCCAGGTGTCGGGGCGATCGTGACGATCTTCCTCGCCGGCCTCATGGTCTCCGCGATCTGCATCGTCTGGTTCTCACTGCTGATCCGCAAAGCGCTGCTGCTCATCGCGATCGTCCTCGCCCCGCTGGCATTCGCCGGAGCCGCCTGGGATGCCACCCGCGGGTGGATCGGAAAGTGGGCCGCGTTCGTGCTCGCGTTGATCGTGTCCAAGTTGGTGCTGGTGGTGGTGTTCCTCATCGCGATCACGCAGATGGCGACGCCGATCGAGATGGATCTGACCGCGATCACCGAGCCGATCACAGGCATCGTGATGCTCGCAATCGCCGCATTCGCGCCCTACATGGTGTACCGGCTCATCGCGTTCCTCGGCTTCGACGTCTACAACCAGATGGGCATGGAACAAGAGGCCAAGAACGCCATGAACCGGCCCGGTCCGATGCCGAACAAGCCCCAGGGCGACGGTCCGAAGAAGGTCCTCGACAACGACGATGGCGGCGGCGGAGACGACGGAGGAGGCGACCCGCCCGGAGGCGGCGGTGGCGGTCCGAGGCCGACTCCCGATGCCGCGCCGGCCAGCGCGGAAGGCGGTGCCGGTGCTAGTGCGGGCAAGGCCGGCGGAGCCGGAGCAGGCACTGGCGCCGGCGGCGGGGCCGGTGCAGGGGCTGGGGCTGGTGGTGCGGCGGCAGCCGGTCCCGCGGCGGCGGTGGTCGTCGGCGCGGAGGTCGCCAAGGAGTCCTGGGATGCCGGCCCCGAGGCCGGCGCACAGCTCGGCGGGCAGGCCGAGGCCGCGACCGCCGGTGCCAACCAGAACACAGCCAGTAGCGGCAACGACAGCAGTAGCGGTGACGGCGGCGGGCAGGTTCCTCCGCCGCAGACGCCCCCGCCCAACGCCCCGACCGGGCCGAACCCGCTCCCGGCCTCGGACGGCGGCGGGTCGGAGCAGCAGCCGCCGCGGAGTCAGGAGAGGGAGTAAGCGATGAGCGAGACGAAGACCACGCGAGCCGCGGGCTCGGACCTGGTGCCGGTGAAGTTCTCCCGCCTCACCCGCCGCGGCATTCTTCTCGGGCTCTCGGCCTCGCAGCTGGCGTGTCTGGCGATCGGCGGGATCACGCTGGTCGGGGCGTTCTATGCCGGCGGTGGGATGCTGCTGGCCTACACCGCCCCCGTCTGGGTGCTGGCCGTCGTGCTGACGTGGGTGCCCATCGGCGGGGGCCCGGTCGTGGAATGGATACCGGTCGCGTCCTGGTGGCTGTGGCGCACCACTGGCGGGCAGCTGATCTACCGGCGCCGGATCATCGCCCCGCCCCCGGTCGGGACCCTCGCCCTGCCCGGTGATGCCGCCCGTCTGCGGGAGTACCGCGATCCCGAGACCGGGGCCGGCATGATCCACGCCCCCCACCAGGCCCGCCTCACGGTCGTCTGCCAGGTCACCCATCCGGCGTTCGTGCTCCTCGACCCTGCCGAGCAGGCCCGCCGCGTCACCTCCTGGGGCCGCGTGCTGGCGACCGTCTGCCGGTCCGGGCGAATCGCAACCCTCCAAGTCTTAGAGCGCACCCTGCCCGACTCCGGAACCGGACTGGCGGAGTGGTGGGCCGAGCACGGGAGTGCGGATGATTCGTGGGCGTCGACGATCTATACCGAGCTCATCGACCGTGCCGGTCCCGCCGGGGAGCGTCACGCCTCGACGATCAGCCTGTCCCTGGACATGAAGACCTCCGCCCGGCAGATCCGCACCGCCGGAGGCGGCCTCAAAGGCGCGGCCGCGGTGCTGCGGCAGGAGATGTCGACGCTGAACGCCGCACTGCGCTCGGCCGATCTCGCCCCCTCGGGGTGGCTGAGCCCCGGTCAGGTGGCCGTCGCGCTGCGCAGTGCCTACGATCCCGCGATCGCCGCGACGTTGGAACGTCACGGCGAGATCGGTCAGTCCCTAGCGACCGCGGGACCGGTCGCGGTGAACGAGACCTGGGGCGGGCTGCGCACCGACACCGGGTTCCATGCGGTGCTGTGGATCTCGGAGTGGCCCCGCTCGAAGGTGTATCCCGGTTTCCTCGCTCCGGTACTGCTCTCGACCGGGATACAGCGCTCCCTGTCGCTGATCTACACGCCGCTGCGCACCGACCAGGCCGCCCGCGACATCCGCAAGAAAAAAGTGGAGCACATCTCCGACCAAGCGCAACGCCGCCGGATCGGACAGATCAACGACGCCTCACAGACCGCGGAACTCGACGATGTCCTCCAGCAGGAAGCCGATCTGACCGCCGGGCACGGGGTGCTGCGCGTGAGCGGCCTGATCGCGGTCTCCGCGAACACGAAAGACGAGCTGGACGCGGCGGTCGCGAAGATCGAGCAGGCCGCGATCCAGGCCTCCTGCGAGACCCGCAAACTCGTCGGCCAGCAAGCCCTGGCCTTCACCGCCGCGGCCCTGCCGCTGTGCCGCACGCTCTGACGAATCCGGCTGCGTGCACCTGACCCTGCACACCTGTCCGACCCAGTTCTTCTGATGCCTTGGGAGGCCCCTCATGCCCACGTTCTACGATCCTGTCTCCGATGCCGACGAGGCCTCTCAGGCCCTCCGCGGCCTCGCGCACGCCAGCCGTTCCTTCGAACACCCGCGTGATCTCTACGGGGTGCTCGGAGATGTGCTCTCCGGTGTCCGCTCGCTGCGGCAGGTCCTCGATCAGCTCTCCACCGCGCACACCGAAGGCCGTCCGCAGGCCTTCGATGACGCCGGCAGCGCCGAGGTCGGCGACATGTCCGCCCTGGCCGCAGGCGACGGCCTCCATGAGACCGCGACGCTGATCTACCAGGCCGAAGGCCGGCTCGATGAGGCGATGACCGCCGCCGGCCGCATAGCCTGGCACGAGAACCCCGCACCCGCGAAGCCCGGCCAGGGCGAGGTCTTCGGGGCCGCCGATCGGTGGGTGTCGATCGTGTTCCTCCAAGGCGAGGACGCCGAGGAGATCCTCGATCTCATCGACCGCGACGGCCCCGACGCGGCGATCACGCACCTGTCCGGGTACGACTACGGGGCTGAGACCACTGATGTGGAACTGTCGAATGGGCATGTCTACGAGAGAATCCCGACCTCGGGCCGGGATCAGATGGCCGCCGACGGCGACTACCGAATGACCTACAACCCGGCCGCCAGGCACGTCGTCCTGTACCGTCAGCACACCTTCGCAGCCGAGGATCGCGTCGACCGCCCCGCACCCACCTTCGAACAGACACCACCGGGAAGACCTGCCGCCGGGCGCGGCGGGCCGGCACGGAACCAGGATGCCGCTGGCCGTGGCACTGCGGCGCGGTCGGGGTCGTGGTTCGAGCATCCCGGCGTCGCCGCGGTCAAGCAGGAGCGGGGGCTGGGGCTGTGAGCGAGAAGGAGCGCCTGCACACCTCCGTCCTGCTCGCCCCGACCTCGGAGCGGCGCCGGGCGCGGAAGGAACGTCGCCAGGCCGCCGTGCGCATCGCGACCGCGAAGCGCACGGCCGAGCAGGAGGAGGCGAAGCGCAAGCTCGCGATCGAGCGGGCCGAGCGTAAAGCCACCGGCCTGCTCCCGGCCGCCGGTGAGCCCGGCCCCGCCGCACTGCGCACGCCCGGCCGGATACGCCTGCCCAAGCATCAGGACACCTCCGCGACGCTGGCCGCCCAGTACCCGTATCTCGCTGAAGGCGGTCTCGGGTCGAACGGCGTCTTCATCGGCCAAGACCTCTACTCCGGCGCGTCGTTTGTCTATGACCCGTGGGTGCTCTACCAGGCCGGCGTGATCACCGCCCCGAACATGGTCCTCGCCGGGATCGTCGGCAGTGGGAAATCCTCGCTGGCGAAATCGCTGTATACGAGGTCGCTGCCGTTCGGGCGGCGGGTCTACGTGCCCGGCGATCCGAAAGGAGAGCACACTGAGATCGCCCGCGCCGTCGGCGGCCGGGCGATCGTCCTCGGCCACGGCCTGCACACGCGCCTGAACCCCCTCGATGAGGGGTATAGGCCGCGGTCGATGGATGACGCCGAATGGCAGGTCACCGTCGCCTCCCGCCGCCGCGACCTCATCGGGGCACTGACCGAAAGCGTGCTCGGCAGGCCCATGTCGCCGCTGGAGCACACCGCGATCGACACCGCCCTGACGGCCACGGTGCGGCAGAACGACGTCCCGATCCTTCCGATGATCGTCGATCAACTCCTGAACCCCGAAGACGACCCGGACGGGAGCCTGCGCGAGGACGGCCGGATCATCGGCCACGCGCTCCGGCGGCTCGTCGCCGGGGACCTGTCCGGGCTCTTCGACGGCCCCTCAACGGAACGGTTCGACCCGTCTCTGCCGATGGTCACCCTCGACCTGTCCCGCGTCACCGAGAACTCGACGCTGATCTCCGTGCTCATGACGTGCTCGTCGGCATGGATGGAATCAGCGCTGCTCGATCCCGACGGGGGCCAGCGGTGGTGCGTCTACGACGAGGCGTGGCGGCTCATGGGCGAACCCGCGCTCCTCAAACGCATGGATGCCCACTGGCGATTGGCTCGCGCCTACGGCATCGCGAATCTCTTGATCTTCCACAAGCTCACCGATCTGGAGAACGTCGGCGATGCCGGGTCCGCGCAACGCTCGCTGGCGAACAGTCTGCTCGCGAACGCGGAGACCAGGGTGATCTATCGGCAGGAATCCGACCAGCTCGGCGTGACCGCGAAGACCCTCGGCCTGACCGGCACCGAGCAAGCCTTGCTGCCCACGCTGGGGACCGGGCAGGGGCTGTGGCGGATCAAGGAGAGGGCCTTCGTTTGCCAACATCAGCTCCACCCAGCGGAGCTGGCGATGGTCGACACGACCGCCCGCATGAGCGGCTAAACGCTCATGTTCCCCGGATTTCTGAAGGTTTCCGGCCGAACCTGAGCATCAACCACGCCCCGGCAGGGCCGGGCTTCCACGGGGTCAGAAGAGGGTCGCGTCATCGATCTGCGCGTCCGGGGTCGTCTTCCTCGCGGGGTGGATGGCGTGGCTGATCTCGTCGGAGGCGGCGACCATTGCCGCGATCAGGTCGGCGTCGCCTTCCTGGCCGGGGTCGAGCCAGTCGTCGTGGAGCTCGCGCGGGAGGATCAGCGGCATCTGCGGGTGCACTCGCGCCGCATCCGCGACGGCTGCTCGGGTCACGAGCGAATAGGTCAGCAGACGCCGTCATCTGATGGTGCGGTGGTCGTGATCGCGGCGATCCCGAACGCCTCCCCGTCGAGCGCGAAGCCGGTGCCTTTCTCGACGTACCAGGTCGCTGGGGCGATCGCGCGATGCTGGAACGCGGCCCGCCACTTCGACATCAACGCGTCGGCGCGGGAGTTGAACGCCGGGAACTTCGCCGGCTGTCCGCCCAGGTGCAGCCACCACCACGCGAAGTCCATCCGCCGTCCGGTCTCGGTCGTGGTGATCAGCGGGTTGAGGTTGCGGGCGTTCTTCCCCGTGATGCGGGCCGTGTGCTGCTGCTCGCGCATCCACTCGATCAGGCGGGCCTGGTTCTCCCGCTCGTCCAGCGGCGGCAGGTCGAAGTCCGGCTCCTCACCCTCTGCTGGGTAGGGGCCACCGCCCAGACCGTAACTCGCACACACAATCCAGCATAAGCCGGAGCCCGCCCTGCTCGCCCGGACCAGGGCCAGCGTCGGCGCACCTGGCGGCCATGAGCACACATCAACGACGCCGCCATGCGAAACTCAATCCCTACGAACCCACCGCGAACGGGGCGGGGGCCCCCGAAGCAGGCGAAGTACCGGTCGTTCTGCCGCTGCTGGTCGTCAACGTCACCGAGACCGGAACTCTCACCGTGACCCTCGACGGCGCAGATTTCCCGCCCCCGGACGACGAGCACGCGTGGACACGGAAGTCGTTCGGCCGGCTGCTCGATGCGGCCACACGAGAACGCGAGGTCTCGATGCGGGTCGAGGTCCACGAGACCGACGGCACGAGCTTCACCGACCTCATCCCCGCCAAACCACGCCGCACCCCGGCCCCCGAGCCCGAGCCCACGCCGGACGTCGAGGACGAGCCGGCACGGCCGGGGCTGGTCGAGGTCACGGCGGACGAGTTCGTCGCCGGCGAGGACGTCGACGCCTGCCTAGTCCTCACGTCCACCGACGCGACCAGCGAGGGGACCGCCCGTGTCCTCCTCGACCCCGCGAGCCTCCCGACCGGTACGGGAATGCTGCTCCTCGTCGGGCGGATCTCCGGCCATGTTCATGCGCAGGATCTCTCGTGAGCTCCGGGGAGAGCCGGCAGACCGGCAGCTTCGGAGACGAACTCACCAACGCCGCGATGATCGCCTTGGTCGGCCTGTTCGGCATCGCACTCATCCTCCGGGCCGCAGGCTCCATCGCCGCGTTCCTCACCGGAACACCGCAACCGGCGGCCGGTCCCGCCTCAGGTATCGGGGTGCTCTTCCACGCCGGCGACCCCGCGACCGCGCTCGACGCTCCGGATCTGAACGCGATCGTCTACTGGATCGTCGCCGGCGTCCTGCTCGTGGGGCTCGCCCTCGCCGGCGCCTGGGCGTGGGTGCTGCTGCGTCGGCACTCGCGTAAGCCGAGACCGACCCGCACACCACCGCCGGTGCCGCGACCCGGCACGAGGTCACCACGACCGCCTCCGCGCAGGCGCTGCTCAAACGCGCCGGCAGCCTCCGCCCCTCGCTGGACAAGCCCGCCGCCTCCGATGTCGGATACCGGCTGGGCACGTGCCGGGGCCGGGAAGTCTGGGCGTCCGTGGAGGACTCGATCTTGCTGATCGGCCCGCCCCGCTCCGGCAAGGGATTGCATGTCGTGATCCCTGCGATCCTCGACGCTCCCGGTGCCGTGATCGCCACCAGCACCCGGCCGGACAACCTCACCGCGACGCTGCGTGCGCGGAAGCGGTTGGGACCGGTCGCGGTGTTCGACCCGCAACGTCTGGCCGAGGGCATCCCCGCCGGGATGAGGTGGTCGCCTGTGCGTGGCTGTGAGGACCCGCTCACGGCGATGATCCGCGCTACCGGCCTCGCTTCGGCTACGGGCCTCTCCGCTGGCGGGGTGGAGTCCGGCGGGTTCTGGGAAGGCAAGACCCGCTCCGCCCTCCAAACCCTCCTCCACGCCGCCGCCCTCGACGGCAGGCCTCCGGCCGAGCTTTTCCGATGGACGCTCGACCCGACCGCCGCCCACGATGCCGTCGCGATCCTCACCAACCACACCGATGCCGCCGAAGGCTGGGCGGACTCGCTGCAATCCATGATCGACGCCGACCCCCGCACCCGCGACTCCATCTGGCAAGGCGTCAGCCTCGCCCTCGGATCTCTCGCCGACCCTCGCGTCCTCGACGCCGTCAGCCCGAAAGACGGGGAAGGGTTCGACCCCGAAGTGTTCATCCGCGACTCCGGCACCCTCTACCTCCTCGCCACCGGAGCCGGCGCGGGAGCCTCGGCCGCGCTCGTCGCGGCATTCGTCGAAGACCTCGTCGAGCCCGCCCGCAGGATAGCCGCACGCTCACCCGGCGCCCGACTCGACCCGCCACTGTTGCTGGCGCTCGACGAGATCGGGAACCTCGCGCCACTGCCGTCGTTGCCAACGCTCATGGCCGAAGGCGGCGGCACCGGAATCACGACGATGCCCGTGCTGCAGTCCCTGGCGCAGGCACGGGAGAAATGGTCGGAGAACCAAGCCTCGGCGATCTGGGATGCCTCCATCGTGAAGATCATCCTCGGCGGTGCATCGAACTCCAAAGACCTCCAAGACCTCTCGACCCTGATCGGGGAGCGTGACGAGTTCACCGACTCGGTGACGCTCGGCGATCACGGCACCCGCTCCAACCAGCGCTCCGTGCGCCGGATCGCGATCTTCCCACCCGACCGGCTGCGCCGTCTGCCGTTCGGCACCGCCGTCACCCTGCTCCGCGCGGCACCACCCATCGTCACCGACCTGCGGGCCTGGCCCGCCCGCGCCGATGCTGCCCAGTTGCAGGCCGACCGGGCGGAGATCGAGGGCCTGCTCGAACGCGGCAACCAGTAGTCGAACCTGGCGGGCGGGGGTGCACCTGGCTGACCCACGCCGACATCGAGCCCGGTGGGGCAGAACAGGAGCATCCGTCATGTCGATCAACGCACGCCCTTCGATCCGGGGATTCATCGCCTCCGAGCCCGAGAAGCTGGAAACCGTCAACGGGAACCCGTACGTCAAGGTCCGGTTCGGGCAAGAACGCAAGCAGCGCCACGAGGACGGCACCTTCACCGACCTCGGGAAGACGTTCTCCACGCTCATCGCCTACAACGACAACATCGAGCGCATCCAGAACAACTACGTCCCCGGTGACCGGTTCATCGCCCAGGGGAAAGTCAAGACGTTCTCGAACGAGGAAACCGGGCAGGACGGGGAGGTGTTCGTCGCCTCTGGCATCGGCCACGACACCGCCTACACCCGCTACGACGTCGACCGTAGCCCCCGCCGCAGCGGTCCCGAACACGACGCTCCAGCCGCTGCTGCCGGGCAAGCGGCGCAGCGATCGGCGCCCGAGGCGAGTCATCCGCCGGTGTTCCGGGCAGGCCCACCAGTGTTCCGGCCGCCGGACCCCGAGACCGGATGCCCGTCCCCGGCCATCGGCATCTGAGGAGGAACCGTCATGAGCGACTCGATCAACGACCTGTCCGACTCGACAGATGAGGTCCAGCCGGATCTCGATACGGACATCGACCTCGATGCCGAACTTGTCGATGCCACCGCCGACGATGATGCTGCCGGCGAGGCACTCGGCGGTGGATACGAGGAGGATGTGGCGGCGCCTCCGGTGCCGGTGAACTGGTATCTGCTGTCGGCCGAGGCCTTGGAAACCGAGTGGTACGAACTCAACCGGTGGGTCGAGCGCCTGCGCCGCACCTACGCGCTCCCGGCAAGCGTGATCCCGCCGATGTGGCACCGTCACGACGAACTCGTCTGGGAGATCTCCGCCCTGCACGTGCACTGGCTGTGCGCCTACCACCCCGAACAGGACGGGTCCGCTCCGTTCGGATGGCATCGCGATTTCGCTGACGCCCGCAACCGACTCCGCGACTGGGTAGCCGCCTCCGGCACCCGCCTAGACCGGGACCGACCGACACGGCAGACGACCTGGCCCGGCGAAGACCCGGCCGATCCGGTCGAGGACGTCTTCGTCGCAGACCGCGACCAGGACTTCGTCGACTACGTGGCCGGACAGGTTGCCGAGCGCCGAGCAGCCGAGGACGCGTTCTTCGCCGGCGCCGATCCCGAGACCGGAGAGATCCGATGAGCACCGCGCCCGAGTGCCCGTCGACGGAGGATATCGGCGCGGTCGTCCCCGAACGCGCCTATCCGGCGTTCACCGCTGGGTGGTGCGCCGGGGTCACCCGGCGCACCACCCAGCCTGCCTCGCAGGACGTGATCGAGGAAGTCGCGGCGATGCTCGACGCTGCGAGCATCGCCGACGCCCTCACTCGACTGGAATGATCGTCAACCGCTGCTCGGTGGGGGCGCGTCCCGGCAGCGCGGCGATCCGATAGATCAGGCGCCGCAGGTACGCACGCTTCTCCTTGATCGAGCGGTGCGGCCACGACTCGATCAGCGTCGGCCCGTCCTCGATGGGGAACTCATCCAGCTCCATCGCGTCCAACCGCCGCTGCAACGCATCGACTCGCTGTTGCGCGGCGTCGATCAAAGACAGCAGCACCGTGACCATCGCGCCCCGGTACTCGCCGGTGCCGTGCTTGGACAGCAGTGCGTCACGCTCGGCTTTCGCCTCTTCGAGCTGGCCGATGACCTCGTTGACCCCAACATCCGCGCGAGCGGCACGCCGGCGTGTACGCGCCTTCGCCAGTGCGTCATCGTTGATCTGCGAGAAGAACCACCCCAGCACGTCCGCCTCGCCCTTCGTGGAGTCGATCGTGCACCCGCCCGAGCAGTTGCCCGGTCCGCGCTTCTTGTTCGCCAGGCACCGGTAGGCGAACGCCTCCTGGCGTTCTCCGGCAGCGTTCTTGCGAAATCTCTGATGCCCGTACAGTCGCTCCCCGCACTGGCAGAACACCAGACCCGTCAGCAGCCACGGGTGCGTACCCCACGGCTGGCGCGTCTTCGACGTCTTCGCCTGTTCCAGCAACCGCCTCACCCGAAGCCACGTAGCCCGGTCGCAGACGGGCTCCTGTGAGATCACCGGCTCACCCGTCGAGTCACGGGCGATGTAGTCCAGCAGGTCGATCTTCACCCCGCGCCGGGGCTCGGGAACCTGCCGCATCCGATAGCCCGCCATCCGTGGCGAGATCAGCGACCGATAGACCGTCGCCTCATAGACATAGGCACCCTTCGCGGTCGTGATCCCGTACTGCTCGGACCAGTAGCCAGCGATCTGGGCCAGACTCCTGCCAGCTAAGACCATGTCGACGGCGTCCTTCAACGCCCGATGCTCCACCGGATGCGGTATCAGCCGCACGCCCGTGCGCCCGAACTCGTCCGTGATGCGCGGGCCGGCCATCCAACCCAGCGGCACGGTCCCGCCGTGATGAAAACCGGCCTCGGCCAGGTGACGCTTCGAGGCGAGCTGACGCTCGCTCATCGAATCCGTCTCGACCTCGGCCAGGAGGGCCTTGATCCCGGTGACGAGCTTCGCCCCAGCGGTCGCGGTGTTCAGCTCATCGGCGCTGTCCTGGTGCGAGACCAGATAGACACCGGCATGCTGACACCTCCCGATCCACTCGATGCACTGCGAGGCGATCCGATTCGTGCGATCGAGCTTCCAGAACGCCACCGCGGGCACCCGCCCGGCCTTGATGTCCTGGTTGAGCTGGCGCCACCCCTTCCGGCTCCGCTCCGCTGACGAGCTGGCCGAGTCGTTGTCGATGTACTCGCCCATGATCGTCCAGCCGCCCTCCAAAGCAAGCTTCCGCGTGAGGTCGATCCGCTGGCGCTCGATCGCGTCAGCCTTGTCCTTGTGGTACTTCGACAGCCGCAGGTACAGGTAGATCGGCTTCGTGCCCTCCACCGGCACCTCCGGTCCAGTCCTCGCGAACGCGGGATAAACCACGCTCCTCGTCGCTCTCGCCGGCCGCGCATTGCGCCCTGGCTTCTTCGCTGTGGCACTCATTAGTGACCTCCTTGGCTAAGGAGGTGTTCTTTCCATTGCGTGCCTC
>Ga0079226_10002827_pt1 | contig 13372 bp, 6 predicted proteins | sample Poulit2014_FD_76345 | JGI IMG/M metagenome (GOLD analysis project Ga0079226, IMG submission 76345) | Agricultural soil microbial communities from Georgia to study Nitrogen management - Poultry litter 2014 | ecosystem: Environmental > Terrestrial > Soil > Agricultural land | place: USA: Georgia... | reverse complement strand
GTCAAGCGCCTTCCTGTACCAGCCGGTGACGTAGTCGAGGTGGCCGATGTCCTTGCGTTGCCATACGTCGCGTAGCTCCTGTGCCTGTTCGGAGGAACGGGTGTAGTGGCCCAGGAACGGCGGTTCCCCCGAGAGTCCAGCCGTGTTGCAGTACGCAGCCATGCGACCAACCCGACCGTAGGCCGCGATGGTCTCCGTCGCCGGCTTAAATGTCCCGAGTGCCACGAACGGCCATCCAGGTCACGAGCCGCACCTCGTGCGGTTCTACATCAGGGAGTGGGTCGCGCGGAGGCGGGGCAGTAATCCCGGCTTCCTCTAGAACCTCGGTGAGAAGCCCGATGCGTTCTTCGTCTGTGCGCCCCTCGTTGAGGGCACGGCGCATCTGCCTCGCGACTTTGGCGGAAGGGACGCTGCGGAGTCGGTTCGCGAGGTCTATCTGCGTCTCCCGCCCGAGATAGCCGCCAGCGCGAAAGACCAGCTGGTGCGCGTCGCGGAACGACAGTGGCATGTCGGGCTGGAATGCGTTGGGATCGGTGAGCTCGCTCCATGCGGTGTAGGCGTCATTGCGGGCAACCTCCCAGGCGTCGAAGGCTCGGTCGTAGACGAGGGCATCGAGCCACCGGGGGGCGCTCTCGCTGCCGGGATCGGCGACGCGGAGCGAGATAAGCGTGTCTCCGGAGATTCGGGGCATGCCGGTGTCGTCGTGGACGATCTTCCAGTCCTCGTCTACGGCGACGTAACGGAACCAGGGTTTGTCGCTGTCGCCAATACGGATGCAGAAGACGTAGCCGTTTCCGTGCACGGCCGGGTTCTCGAATCCGCTGCCCGAGCCGTAGGGCAGTGCAAGGATGTCCGACTTGGTGGTCGTGTCGGTGGTAAAAGCCCCGTAGAGCCGACGCCGGTACTCTTCACCGGACAGGGAGGCACTGGATCCGCCGGTGTCGAGGAGCTTCTCGAACTCGTCGATGACCTGATCGTCGCTCAGGTTTACTTCGTGACCTGGACCGCGACCAGGGAGGACGTCGCCGGCACCGACCGCGGCATCTGCGAGGGCGAGTTTATTCTGCAGGAGTTCCTCGAGACGCAGCAAGTCGTCGAGACGTTCGGCCGGGAAGAACAGTCCGAGGTGGACGTAGTCATGCTGCGACCCGATCCGGTCGACGCGGCCGTGGCGTTGGACGATTCTCATCGGGTTCCACGGCAGGTCGTAATTGATCATTTGCCCGGCCTGCTGCAGGTTGACGCCTTCAGCCAGGACGTCGGTGGTGAACAGGATGTCGTGCTCGTCCTTCGCGGTTGGCTCCCCCTGGGCGTTGCGTGGCCCTGCCGTCTTGGGTGCGAACCCGGCGATGGTGGACGCACGCCCACCCTGGTCGACACCGCCAGACTCGCCCCGCTCGTGCACCTTGGCGTAGGCACCCATAATTGGCGGTGCAACCCTTCCTTTGTAGTCCGCCAGCGGCGAGCCTGGTGGTGCCACGCTGATTGCCGCGACGACAGCGTCATGGATCGCGATGATCGTGTCGGAGAAGGCAGAGAAGATGATCACCTTCCGCCGATCGAGGTGAGAGACTCCGCGCGCGTCGATGCGGCGAGCGTCCTCAGCGACCTGAGTTAGCTCCTCCACGAGCTTGTCGACTTTCGGCTCGACTCCAGCAAGAACAGTGCTCGCGAGGTCGCGAAGCTCGCGCAGGAGAGCGATGTCAGAACGGGCATCAGCTTCGAGCTCTGCCACGTGGTAGCCGCTGGCCGCGTCGACCTGATCCTCGTCGTCGAAAGCCTCCACGAACGCGTCAAGATCATCGGAGTCTGATGAGACCCAGTCGTTGAGCGCCTCTCCCTTCAGGACATAGCCCCTGCCCAGGGCGTCCAGGAACGCCTCGTGCGAGTTGATCATCCGTTCCAGCGACGAGTGCAGCGCCTCCGGGCTGGACTCCAACCGCTTCAATAGCCCGGACCTGAGCAGGCCGGCGTTGGTGATCTGGTACTGCAACAGGTCCTGGTCGAGCGTGTACCGACTGGACAGATACCGGGCGAGCATCAGACGTTTCGGGTCGCGTGAACGGTCTTCCCATGCCCTCGGGGTGTGTGGATCAGTTGGGTCGCCGAGGGCGTAGACCATCGCGTCGATGAGTTCCAGTCCGGCCGCGTCAAGGTTGTAGTCGATGCGCCGCACCTTCGGCTGCGGGAACTTGATCGTCGTTGTCTTCCCGTCGGGACCGACGATCATGTCGTTGGTGTAGTGCTCCTTCACGAACTTGCGAGTGCGCCGGACCGCGACCTGGTCCATCAGGTCGAACAGGTGTTCCGGGGTGAGGTTGGCCGGGTCTATTGCCTGGGCTTGTTTGATGTACTCCCGGATGCTAGGAATCCCCAGCGAGGCGAACCTCGCATCGTCGCGGATGAAGTACCTGATTAGCGTTTCCAAGTCCGCCAAGGAGTTGTTGACTGGTGTCGCGGTCAACAGCACGACGTCCTTGGGGTGATTGCCTGCGGTGATCACTCGATCCACTGCGCCCGACCGCTGCGCCGAGGAGTTGCGCAGGTTGTGCGCCTCGTCGATCACCACGAGGGAGTAGTCCTCAATTTCCTGCATGAACGCGTGATGACCCGTGTGGGCCGGGTCGAGGCGATTGCGGACCTCCTCGTAGGAGTAGACCGTCACCCAGCGGGAGAAGTCGTACTCAAGCAGGAACGGTTCCCACATCGACGTCTTCAACGACGCTGGCGCCACGATCAAAACTCGCTGCCTGTTCACGTTCGCGGTCCGATATATCACCTCGCCGGCCAGGTATGTCTTACCGAGGCCGACCTCATCAGCGACGAGCACACCTCCGTGCTCGTCCAGCAGGCGCTCCATCCGAACCACACCGTCAGCCTGGAAGCGCGTCAGGCTCAGCCCTGTCTTGACGTGCGGGCTCTCGTCATCCAGGTGCGCCCCGTACAGCTCCCACAGCATGCGCAGGTAGACCATCCACGGACTGTGCGGGTCCCACAGCCGTCCATACAACTCAGCCAGATCGTAGGGATCGCTGGCCGCCCAGAACCTCTCGAACCATTCGTGGACCTTCGCCGCGGCGTGGGTACCGCCGCCGGTGCCCAGGTTTAGCTCTGCGTTAAGCGCCAGTCCGGCGTAGGTCATGTTCGAGGATCCGGCGATTGCGGCTTGAGTCGCCGAATCCTCCACAATGTACGCCTTGCCATGGAGGAAACCACTCGTGAAGCGGCGCACCTCCACCCTCGCCCGCCCCTCCGGGTCAAGGCCGCGTAGCCACTCCACCATCCGTCTGGCGTCCGCGTCAGGCTGCCGCGCGAACCCCATAGTGTCGCGCTCCCTTGCGAGCCAGTCGTCATGCTGCTCGACCGCAGCGCTGATCCGCGAGTCCATCGTCGCGTCATGAGCACTAACAGCACGAACCGCGTTCTGTTCCGGTTCCGCGCCCAGCAGCAGCCGCACTTGAGGTGCCTGCTCCAGCTCGTCGGCGAGCAGGGCGAAACCGCCCGGATTGATGTATGCCGTCGCGATCGCCAGCGGCGGTGGTGTCACCTTGTTTTCCCGTAGCATCCGGAAAAGATCGTTCACCCGGTCCGCTACTCGGAACGTCGCCTCGCTTGCCAGATGGTTGGTTGCGAAGTCGGGGAGCTGGGTCATGCCTGCCCCTTCCACCGTGCGTAGTGCGTCAAGACTGCCTCCAACCGCGATTGATAGTCCCAACCTCGGTGGAACGTTGCGAAGATGTGCTCGATCTGGTCCTCCGACAACCCGTACAGCAAGCTCACGACAGCGTCGAGCTCCGCAGTCAGGTCGTCCTTCGCCGACTTCGTCGTCACCGACCCGACGGGTACTCCAACCTCGGCCGCCCACTCGGTGTATCGGTCGTCGACCGCCGCCAGCCTCCCGGTGACCTCCACTACTCGAGCGGCGACCGGTGACTCCGGACTGAGTGTGGGAATGGGAAGACCGTTGAGGATGTGCAGGTTCATTCCGAGCTCGACGTACTTGCGGGCGTACCAGTCGAGGGGAATCGACGACAGGACACCCAGCAGGTATGCCTCGGCCAGCACGGTGCCTTCCCGGCGGTAGAGGTATGGAGCTTTGTTCGTCAGGGCTACGACCGGCGGTAGTAATGCCGCAATCATCGTCCGCGTGTCTGTTGATCGGGTGATGTCGCGGAACGCGATGCGAGGGTGACGCATTGGAAGGGTTTCCAGGTTGTCCGCCCATACCTGGGGCAGCCCATGGAAAGCCGAGCTCTTCAACTTGACTTGGCGCCTGCGCTTAACTTGGAGTGCGGCCTCGATAGCGCTCTGGTCCCCATAGGCGTACACCTCTCCAGTGCCGGAGTTCCAGAGCTCGAACCCTGCGCCGCCAAGGACCGGGACTGTTCCGCAGTTGCCTGCGTCAAACGTGGACCGGTCGTTTGTTGCGTCGAATTCTCTCACCGGCCGGAAGTCCCAGCCCGGGCGCCGCTCGTCGAGCCGCGGAGCCTTGCGGATGACGTTCAGAACTTCGGCTGCTTGGGGTGTTGCAATCAGCGGGACGGTCGAGCCAGTCATCACCTTCAGTGCCGATACTTCCACGCGCCCCAGTTGATCGCGTCCAGCGAGGAAGGACTTCTCGTCGTGGAATGGCCCGCACACCTCGATGTGCCCCGATTGCGGATCGCATTTCCGGAACGTCACCAGTGCAATTGAATACTGTGGGTGGATGGGAAAGATCCATTTTCGGTTGTTGATCAATGTGACGGCCTGCATATCACCAGCGACGAACATCGCTTCCCGCCAGAGCCTCGGACCAGCGGCACCTAGAAGTGAGCGGGGAACGACGATGCCCAGCTGCGCTCCATGCCTTAGTAGTTGGAGGAAGCGCCACGCGAATGCCTGGTAAAGGTCAATATCCCCGGTCCCGAGCCCCGGATATGGGCCTTTGAGCATGGTCTGGCGAACTTTGCCGACAACTTCGCTCAGCTCATCCAGCTCAGCCACCATGTCAGGACGCTCGTCGCGCAGGCGTCCGATCTCCGACTTCATCTCGGCCGGCTTGAGCGCGAGCAAGCCAGGGCGGACCCGGAGCCAGAACTTCGGCTCCTCGACCATGAGCTCCTCCCACGGTGGGTTCCCAATCAGGACATCGAAACCGGGGTTGGGTCGCAGAAATACCTCGGGGAACAACGCAGGCATATGCGCGGGCTTCAGATCTTCGACGGACTGCGTGACACGAGGATCGTGGGCCAGTTCGTTGACATCCTCTTCGCTGAAGATCATCCCGGCATCGACTACACCGACCCGCGCTGCCACGGCGACATCGAAAACGCGCTCCGCTGGATTTGATGCCTCTCGTGCCTGCTCCAGTAGACGCGCGGACTCCTCGATCTCTGCCTTGTTGGCCTCGCCAGCACTAGCGAGATCGACGAGGAGGGTCTTGGCAGACACGAGTGTGTCGGTGATGACGTCATCGAAGAAGTCGCTCTGCCCGGGGATGCGGTCTGGCTGGAGGACGTCGAGAGCCTCGTCGACTGTGCCGATCCCGGTGAGGGAGTCGGCGTTGATGAGGCCGTGGTCGAGGTTGCTCATCGGGAGTCCGGGGACGAATGTGTGGATCCACAGCGCGAGACGCGCAAGTTCGACGGCCATGGGGTTCAGGTCGAGCCCGTAAATGCAGCGACGTGCCACCTGACGTCGCAGGAGACCGATCTCATCTACCTCGGACTTGGCCACGTCGTCGGTGCCGAGGGCTTCCTTCGCGGCGCCGGCGAGTCGGAGCAGTTCGTCGGTGACACCAGGTACGGCATGTTGGGCGAGGAAGGTGCGCATGAGCGCTTCGATCTTGTCGACCGCTGCGACGAGGAAGTGGCCCGATCCCATGGCGAGGTCAGCGACTCTGAAGTCAAAGAAGTCCCGGGATGCCGCGGCTACGTCACCGTTGCTGAGGTGGTCGGCGATCTTGTCCAGGTGCACAGTGAGTGCGGGCACGACGGATTGTTCGATGAGGTGGTCGACGAGGACCTTGGGAGTGAAGTAGGAACCGGTAGCCTTGCGCTCCCCGGAGGCGCTGTGGAAGTACACAGCACCCGATCGGACGTGGACCTCATCGTTCTTCTTGGCAGGCACCCAGGCGCCGTCGGGATCGAGAGTGAGGTCCTGTTCGGCCTTGGATAGTGAGCTTTCGAGGAGGCCCTCGTAGATGGTGCCGAACTCTCGGACGCTGAGGGACCGGAAGTCGACGGGGCCGTCGACGCCGTCGCTGGTGGTGTCGATGAGCAGATGCTTGAGTGCAGGTCCAAGTGCCCGGTCGGGGATCTGAATCCTGGTGAACAGTGCTCCGTCAGGGGACTGCTCTGGGTCGGAGGAGAACAGGCCGCCGTTGTAAGCGGGGATCTGCCACTGGCGATTGCCCTTGTCGATGGCATCCCACACCTGGGTCAGGTCGCGCCACAGGGTTGTTGAATCCCCGAACTCACGGTCGTTCGTCGCGATGAGCCGTTGGGCGTTGGTCTTCAGACTGTTCGCATCGAACCCTTCGTTGCGCCTGGAGGGGAGGAGTCCTCGATCTTCGGCATATGCCTGGAAGAGGAGGCGGAACAGGATGCGCAGGGTGACGCGGTAGGCGGTGGCGAGACCGTCGGGATCCAGGCGCAGCTGTGCATGCTTAGCGAGCTGGTGGGCGACTTCGACAGCGAGCGGGGGGATGATCTCGTCATAGATGCGCTCCCGGAGCCGTTTCCCGAGCTCGGTGGCGTAACGAGTGCTCTCTTCCAGCAACTGATCGGCGGTGCCGTTCGCGGCAAGGGCGTTGGCGGTGAAGATCAGCGGCAGCAGCCCGGCGTAGTCGGCGTCGACCGTCGACAGGTCGATCTCGAAGTACGTCTCGGCCTGACCTTTGGATCCGACGCCGACGCCGTCCCGCCCGGGGTAGAGGCGGATCTGGTCTTTGCGAAGGACAATCAGCCACGGGACCTCTTGCTGAGTCGCGACAGCGAGACCGTAGGCGACGGGAGACAGCTGGAACCTCGGGCTCTTGCTGTCGAACTGTTCGGTGTCGTCGAGCAGGACCGCGACCGCACGGGAGGCGTCCGTCGGCGTTGAGAGCAGGACGGCGCCACCGGTGGCGGGCTTGGACTTGAAGCCGAGCGCGTCGATGAGCTTCGTCCCACGGGCGGTGAGTAGGCCGGTACCGGTCTGATTCAGGTCGTCCCAGTCGGGGCGCTGCGGGAGGTTCTGGGTGAGGTGATAGGTAGCGAAGAGCCCACTGTTGGTGTATCCCGCAACGGCGGTGGACTCGTGGGCCTTGCGGAAGCCGGCGATACGCTCGGTAGCGGAGAGGACGTCTGGCTCGTCAAGCACCGACTGAAGTTGCCTCTGTGCCTGTTCCGTCGACAACTCGACGGGCTGTGCTTGGGGGTCCGGCCCGAAGAGATGGGTCGTGGAACCGTGGACAACTGCTACGACGAGTTGCAGTTGGGTCTTGCCGCGGCGAGCGGCGAACATGTCGCGGAGCGACTGCCGGGATGGCGGACTAGCTGACTGTCCGACTGCGATCTGGAAGCCCCCGAGGCCGAATGGGTCGGGCCCGATGAAGACTCTGTCCGTCGTGACGTCGGCAGGAGTGGTGGGCTCGTTCCACTTCACGGATTTGCTTGCGTTCAGGCGCATGGGGCGATTCAGTCTCTCGGTTCGGTGGGTGGCTCTTCAGCCGGCTGGAGTGGGGCGGGCACCGGGCGCAGTCGCACCGGCCTTGGATGGGTGTCCGCCGGGACGCAAGTGGTTTCGAGCGCGTCGACTGCGATGTGTCGCTCGAGCATCGCGGTGGTCGCCTTCGCCTGGCGTAGTTGCTCGCGCAGGCGCCGGGTCTCCTCGGTCAGGTCTTCGATTCTGTTCTTTAGTGCCCTCACCGGTTCGGTATCCGTCCCGTGTGTGGCGACTCGGTCTCGGAACTCGGCCTGGAGGTCCTGGTGGCGGTGGGTAAGGATCCACCGTTTGACGCCGGCCTCGTCGGCGAGGGACTTCACGGTCAGTTTGCCGTCGGAACGGATGGGGTGGGCTTCCAGCAATCTGGTCATCGCCTCCCGGATGGCGCGGCGCTCTGGATCGTGGTCAGTCATCACACATCACCGGTGCGGGAATCGAGGTGGGCCTGGGTAATGTCCTCCCGGCGGCCGATCTGGGAGCGAATGCGGTGACGCATCGGCTCTGGAGTTGTGGGCGAGTCAAGCTCGGTCCGTAACAGGGCCAACTCTGCCTCGACGGCAGCGATGTGCTCATCGCTCCGCGCGATGTTGGCGCACCGATGGTCGCAGGCGGTCAGGTCCGGTGTGCTCGATGGGCGTGCGGGACCGGTGTCCTTGCGGCACAGCGCCTTGCGGGGGTCGAAGCAGCACGCAAGGGTCTGCCCGGGAGCGTCGTACACACGCATTTCGGGGTTGGCTATGAGCGCTGCGGCCTGTTTGGTAGTCAGGGCAATGCCCTCGAACCGGTGCCGGTACTCGGTCGCCGCGGCCCGATAGCGTGCGGCAGCAGGTCCGCTGACGTGAGGGTGTGCATCCAAGTGCTCGGCGGCCCGGTGAAGGGTGTCGCTGACGGCGAATGCTTCTTCCATGGGGAACAGGTCTCGTAGGCCGGCGGAGACGCGGCCGCCGTACCCGTCGGTGGTGGCGGCATGAAGGTGCCCGTACTGGATGCCTAGTGCGACCCGACCGCCGGGGCGGCGGTAGATGAACCAGGCCAGAGTCCGGCGTAGTCGGCGCAAGTTGATCGGGGCGTCCGGGTCGGCAGGGACGACCTCATGGGGGCGCTCCAGCTCGGAGGCGCGCTGGTTGCACCATCTGATCAGGCGCTCGATCGATTCCTGAACCAGCTTCGACGGGGGCCCGCTGGTGTGGGCCTCGGGCTTGACCGAGCGGACTTGAAACAGGCTGCTGCTGAATATCAAGTCGCCCTTGTGCAGCTGCTCCATGATGGCGATCGCGTCCGCGACGGGTTTGATCGCTACCCACGGGTGTTCGCGATCAACCCCCTCGGGGAGGCTCCGCCCTCGCGCTACGGCGGACTTGTAGGTTCGGCCCCTGATCTCGTAACCGTCGGTCGATTTGTCGTCGGTACTGGCAGTGGGTTTGCAGCAGCCGCGGCGTAGGCCGAGGACCTCATCGCGACGCATCCCTGTCAGGTAAGCAACCGTGATCAGGCAGGCCGTAGCGACGTGTCGCCGATACGCGTCGACCTGATCCCGAGCGAAGGGGCCAGTCCATGGCAGGGAAGACGCGCTGCGTGACTCGGTGGATGCGCGGTCCACGGGTTCCGGAGGCAGGGCGAGGAGGTTGAGCAGGCGGGGGGCCTCCTCGACGATGCGGAGGCACCACACCAGCAGCGCGGACATAGTGGCGGGGTGGATCGGTAAAGACTTGTTCTCAGCGGTCCACTCGCTCTTGCCGATGACCTGTTCCATGCCGTCGCGCTCCCAAAAGGGTTGGCGCAACCGTGCTGCCGGGCGCATGTAGGGGCTGAGCAGCCACAGTCTACTGAGCACGAAGAGGCGCCTGGACTTGGCGTTCTGCCCGATCGGGGACTCGGCCACCTGCCTGGCGTAGGCGCGAAGGTCATCCTCGCTGAGCTCGGCCAGCTGTGGACTTCCGCGGGCCACGAGCCAGTCCAGGAACGGTCGCAGGTCCGCTCGCATCGTGTGGAGGGTCGAAGGGGTGAGCCGGCGCCGGACGCTTGCGGTCCGATCCAGCTGGTCCATCGGGGTTTCGCAGGTCAAGGCGAGGTAGAAAAAGTGCTTGATGTCGTCCCGGTGGGATTCCGGGCAGCGGTCGAAGCGTAGATAGATCCTGCTGGTGGACGGTCGCGGGCACAGCGGACTGAGGTCCCAGGTGTCGTCCACGAAGACAGAGCCACCGGTCACGACCGGGGCGCTGGGCAATGGGAGGAGCGGACCAGGCTGCGCGGATCTCTTGGTTCCGAGGCGTCTCGGATTTGCTGCTGTCATGTGTCCAGGCCCCGATTCAAGAGTCGCTCAATCATGGCTCGGTCACCGTCGGTGGCTGCATCGCGAGCCGCGGTCCGCTCGGCCTTGGTGGTACTGGTGTCGAGCAAGTCCCCCAGTCGTTCACGGTGCTCCCGGTAACGTGCGTTGAACCGATCAGGGGCGACCGAGGCAAGGTTGTCCAAGGCCTCACTGAGTAGAACTAGGCGAGGCAGATGCGCGGGAGTGGCGACCGCGTTTGAACAGGCCAGACACATCAGAAATGAGGCGGTGCACGGCTCCCCGGCCGGTGCGAACGGGCTGTGCGTGAAGTCCAAACACGCCGAAGCAGCTGTGTCCAGCTGGCCGGCACCGAGCGCATGGGCTGTCTCGATTGGCAGGCCAAGATCGTTCACCGGTCCGTACTGGAGCCGCACGGTGCGGGTCGCGTGCTCGACGGCCTCAGCTTGTCCGTCCAAGATGACGTCGTGGTGCAGCCGCGCGGTCAAGCGATCCGGCCGGCGGTAGACATCTTCGCTGACTGCGGGAGAGTTTTGGCTGGACTTGCGGTTGATCACCTGCTCGGAGAGGCGCAGCCGTCCGAAGTGAAGATGCAGCAACCCGCTCTCGTCGCTGTTACGCAGGTTGGCGACCTGGTCCCATTGTCGGACGGCGTTGCCATGGGTGAAGCCCCCCGTAATGAACATCGTGGTGGGGTGATCGGTGGCTCCTGAGGAGGTTCCGGCTATCAGAAGCTGATCAGTGGCATGACCCAGATGCTCGAGGCATTCCCGGGCGGGTGCAGTGATTGTCAGGGCGGAGCGTAGCGTGCGGGCACCGGGCCCGGTGAAGGAGTTCGTGAAGTACCTCTGACGCCCCCGCCTGGGCTTGTCCAGGTGCGCCACGAGTACCTCGTCTTCCCCGTATTCAGAGGCCAGATCAGGAACGGTCAATGACTGCAACGTCGACAGGTTGTACCCACGGTCGCAGACCAGCGCGGCCATGACCGAAAGCAGCTCTCCCCGGGTCGGGAACAGCGCGTAGGTCGGGTGCAGCTTTGCAGTGCCCAACGCGGCAGCCGCCTGCCGAGCTCCACCTCTGCCGAACCGGAGCCGTCCTTCTTGGACGAGATGCTCGAGGAGGGCCCCGCGGGACTTACGTGTCCCGTCATAGGGGAGCATGGGTTCGTCATCGTCGCGGTCGTCCCGGTAACGCTCAAGCACGGCAACGTTCGCCGAGATTCGTGCCTCGCAAGCGCGCACCAGCTCCCCGGCCCGGCGACGGATAGCGTCAAACTCTTCAATCGAGTACGACTCGTATAGTCGTTTGCGTGGTTTGTGTGTCCGCTGTGACAGGGCACGTCGTGCCAGAGCACCGACCTCGGGTGCGTCTTTGAGTAGGACACGCATGATGTTCACCGAGCCGGGCCACCGGTTGCGCGACTCTTGGTCGCTGCGCCAGGCCCACCACTGCTCGGGACCGAAGTCAGATAACGAGGTAATGGAGATGTCCAGTCGCTCTAGGCTCCGGAGGAACGCAACGGCCGTGCGGTACGCGGTATGCATCGACTCTGCTGAGCGCCACCTCCCATCTGGCGCGGTCGCCACGGCAAATGCAGCGATCAGCTGCTGCCTCGTCCGGCCGTGGGCGGGCGCCAGGCTGAAGTCGAACGGCCCGGCCTCCTTGCCGTCGGTGCCGATCACCGACACGACCAGACCCGCCGCGTCCAGCCGATCCGGGCGGTGGTATCCCATCGCCGGCATTGTCACGCGAGTCACGGGCTGCCACCACCATCGTTGACCAGGCCTGTGGCGGCCAGATGACGCTGCACGAAGTCGGTGAACTCCTGTTCGGCTTGTGTTGACTCCTCGGCATTGAGAAAGAGGTCGACCTGTAGCCCGGAGATCGGCTCGAGGTAGATATCCCGGGTCGTTTGAGGATTCGTGTGCCCGAGCAAGGTCTGGACCAAGGTCCAGGGGTCCCCGAACAGCATCCGGTAGTCCCTGCGCTCATCCGGGGTCAGACCCATCCGCCGGTCAAAGGCGTGCAGCATCGTGACGAGCATCCGCAGCGCGAAGGAATGACGAAGCATGTGCGGGTAGCAAGTGACCGGTACCCCCTGCTGAGTGCATCGACGGTTCGCAGTGGCGAAGACGGCCTCCCAGGACTCGTAGTGCATCGGTAGCCCCGAGTCGCCCAGAAACAGCATGGCGGGCGCGATTCCGCCTTCTTCTTGGACGAACAAGTTGGTGCGCTCACGCCAATCAAGTTGGTCCACTGAGATTGTTCGAGATCGTCCCTTCGCGTCCACGAGGTGCAGGACCGAGCGGTTCTGCCCCACCACGACCTGACGCCCGGGCAGATCCTCATAAACGCCAGAGCGTCGGGCCCGGGAGACCGCCTCGGCCCGTGTCGAGACGAAGTAGGCGTCCAACTGACTACGCGCCGCAGCGGACACCCAGAAATCGCGACCTCGGCCCTTGGCGACCCCGTTGCCCAACCTTGCTCGTAAGAACTGAGCATCGGTGTTCGGGCTGGGCAGCTCCCGCACTAGCAGCGTGCCCGCCTCGCGCAAACGCAGCCCACTGGACCACAGCAGGTTGGCGAAAGCAACGTTGCGACCGTCATTGCGCCCCCGCCACGAGTTGTCGACCGTGCCATCGATGAGCCGGCCGCCCAGACCGACGTCCCGCCACTGCCTGAACGCTCGCGGAGTCAGCCACTTCACCCGCACCGGCCGCGCATCGCGGGGCCGCAACGAGTGAGAACCTGTGCTGCCCGGCGGTCCAATATCGTTTCCTGCCGGGTCACGTGGGATTACGCCACGCTTGTGCTGCCAGCCGAAGAACTTCTTGCACGCCGCGAGCTCCCGGCTGAATTTCGCGCCGGAAACCCGGTGCTCGTTGTTCGGATCACGCCTCCGCCAGTACTCGAAATCAAGTAGATCAGAAGAGCTGGCCACTTTCCACGACCGACCCTGAGACTCCAAGAAGCTGAGAAACATGCGCAGATCCTTGGCGTACGACAATTGGGTCTGCTCAGAGAGCATCTTGAAACTGGACGAGGTGAAGAAGGCCAGAACGTCGGTGTCGGCAGCGCCATCCGGCCGGAGTAAGAACGGCTGCCCTGGAGCCATCCCCACATCCCGCTCCCTGGCGGCAAGCGCGACCGCTGCCACGTCACCCATGCTTTCCTCTTCAAGCAACGAGCGACCCAGCCTCCACATCACTGGGGTCGGGGTCGACATGACCACACACTACCCCGCAACACGGTGACTTTCGGGGGAACGGAGGGTTGCCCATCACGATGGTGCCGGTGCCGGGGGTGAGCAGATCGGTCCAGTTGGTGCGCAGGGCGTTGCCGACGATGATGCGGGCGGAGTCTTGCAGGGGAAGCATCGGCACCGAGTAGCCG
>Ga0079226_10002826_pt1 | contig 13376 bp, 10 predicted proteins | sample Poulit2014_FD_76345 | JGI IMG/M metagenome (GOLD analysis project Ga0079226, IMG submission 76345) | Agricultural soil microbial communities from Georgia to study Nitrogen management - Poultry litter 2014 | ecosystem: Environmental > Terrestrial > Soil > Agricultural land | place: USA: Georgia... | reverse complement strand
ACCAAACCGGATGAACAGGGAACCAAGAGATGGATGTCGCGCGGTAGCCGGAAAAAGTGTACAAAAATGGAGTGCTGGATTTACTGGTGTTATTAGGGTACCGAGAAAAGGTTGACACAAACGGCTTTTGTATAAAACTTGCATTCATCCCAAGCACTGATACAATATATTCTTTGTTCTGTTTCACCCATTTTTCGAGCATCTGCTGTATGCATATTCAAACAAAATGCACAGCCATTAATTTGGGAAACACGAATTTTAATAAGCTCACGAAGCTTTTGATCAATTGTTGTCATTTTCGTGTATTTTTCCATATCCATTATAATTTTCATACCTTCAGATGCAATTTCATAATAAGAAACTCTTTGGCCCATAAAGCAAAACTCCTTTGATTTGTTGTATTAACTATTACATCCCGATAGGAATGTTCATACTAGAAAATACTCTGTAATCTGGCTTGTCTGTCGAATATTCATGGTATTTACACATCTGAGGTGATTTGACCGAATGCCCTATAAATTCAGAAGTAACCTTTGGGTTCTCGTTTTTGGAGTTAAAGGTGGTAACGGCATGTCTTAATTGATGGACGGTTAAATCACGAATACCATACCTTTTCACTCCGATGGGATCAAATGTATTGTCAGATGAAATGCTTGTTATCAGAACGACACAGAATCATAAAGAAAATGTGTTTTGTAACTGCATTCATGCGACGCTAGCAGTTTAATGTATAATATGGTTTAAAAGTCAACTCCTCCCTATTTATTTGACAATCTCATCTTTCCTAAAGGTATAAGTTCAATCCAATTGAATTTTAACGATAGAAAAGTAAGAAAAACTGTTAATCCCTCAGATACAGGAAAGACAAGCCAAATGGCATTTGGGCCGAAGAAATTGGGTAAAATCCAAAGCAAAGGGATGAATAAAATAAGGCTACGACTTAAGACAATCGCTGTTGCGATGCGGGTTTGTCCGATCGATTGATAAAATTCCACAAAGACCATGTTGATACCTAAAAACAAATATCCTGAAAAAAAGTAGACAATCCCAATTTTTGTATAATCAATGACTTCAGGAATATCAATCCCAAATAGGTCAATCATTAGACTTTTTCCAAAAACCCCCATCATAAATGCAGTTGCTCCAATGCCAAATGCTGTCATGATTGCAATCCGTATAAATTGTTTCATTCGTCGATAAAGTTGTGCACCATAGTGGTAACTTGTAATAGGTTGCAAAGCTGCTCCTATCCCGATAAACAGCATAAGAAAAACCGTATACATATAGTTTATAACTGCATAAGCCACAATCCCTGTTTCTCCAACAAAATAGCTAAATGTTATGTTGAATGCAATCACCATGACCGCAGCTGAACCTTGAACGATAAAACTAGGGAAACCAATTGAAAAAATGTGCAAAAGAAGGGGAAAGTCAATTTTAACTTTAACAATTTCCAATTGGTTTTTCTTTGTTAAAAAGTGTGTAAGTAAAACACATAATCCGATAAAGGTTCCGATGACCGTTGCATAAGCAGCTCCCTCTACACCCCATTGGAAAATGATGATGAAAAGGTAATCTAGAATAATATTCACAATAGCTGATACTATTAACCCTGCCATCGCAAGTGTTGGATTTCCGTCGTTTCGGATAAAAATACTTAAGATATTTTCAAGAACAAATATAAGACCAAACACGAGGATAATGTGAAGATAACCATTCACATATGAAATAATTAAGTCATTTGCTCCAAATAAATAAGCGATAGGTTGCTCAAATAATAGACAAAAAACAATAATCAATCCCGTTGTTATGATCACTAAAGCCATAGAATGTGTAAATATTTCTTTTGCACGGTGTTGATTGTTTTGACCATGTGCAATGGAATACAACGTGGCAGCCCCCATGCCTATCCATAAAGAAACTGAAGTAATAAGTGTGTAAATCGGCACTGCGATGTTAACACCCGCTAGTCCCTGTTCTCCAACCCCATGACTGACGAATAATCCATCGATTAGAATATTAATAGCCATCAACATATTTCCTAATAAAGACGGAATTAAATACTTTGCAAATAATTTACGTGGCTCCATTGTGTGCATCATCGAATGATTGTTTTCCATAAAAATACCACCTAAAGTTTAATTTCTTGGAAGTTCTCTCCATTTAAAATACTTTTTTTCCTCTCTATGTTATGATGATAAAGTATTCGGTAACCGTATAGTCAAGAATGAAGGAGTGAAAAAATGGTGTCTACACAAAAGTTTTTTACGACAGGGGAATTCGCATATCTTTGTGGTGTGAAAAAGCAAACACTTTTTCATTATGATGATATTGGTCTTTTAAAACCGGAGTATAAAAAAGAAAATGGGTATCGTTATTATTCTGTTCAACAAGCTGAGGTTTTTAGCGTGATTGAAATGTTAAAAGAAATTGGGATGTCTTTAACAGAAATTAAAGGCTTTTTACATTTCCAAACCCCAGAGGAAACCATTGTACTATTAGCGGAAAAAGAAGAAATAATGAGAAAGAAAATAGAGAAGATGCAGCGTACACAGCAAATGATACAAAACAAAAAAAAGCATATTGAAGAAGTTTTACAGTTGAATTTTGATTGCTTTTCAATAGAAGAGATGGGAATAGAATACTATGTATTAAGTGAAAGTATTTTAAACTGTTCCGATAAAGAGTTTACAAGGGCAATTATGTCGTTTATTAAATATACAAAGCAAAAAGAACTTGATATCGGCTATCCTATTGGGGGTCTGATTCATCAAGAGCAGGTAGAGGCGGAGGATTATTTGAATTATTCGCATGCATACATGCGTGTGAACCAATCTGATTTAATAAATCCTTTTATTAAAAAAGCGGGGACATATGTTGTTGGCTATCATAAAGGAAGTAATGTGACAATTTACGAAACCTATAAAAAAATGAAATCTTTTTTGATTAAGGAGGGATTTCGTATTTGTGGTGATAGTTTCGAGGAATATGTCATTGATGGAGCAAGTGCAAGTGGGGAAAATAATTACGTAACAAAAATAATGATACAAGTGGAAGAAAAGTAAGCGAGTTGCTCCTTTTTACGTATGGCAGAATTTAATTTTGATTATTTATTTGTCTGCGAAGATGTAAAAGCCGGATAGTTTTGTCCGGCCTTTTCTAAAATCCTGTTCGGCATTACCTTTGAAACGATGTTATAGATCGTAGTTAGGTCATATGAAAATGGTTATAGGCATTGTGTTGACAATCATCAATGATTGTTAGTATAAATCAATACTGAAGGATATGAATTTATTAAGGTACATTTTAACCTTTGTGTAATTATTTGTAAATTCCATACGTATCATTGATATCCTGAACAAATATAATTCCTTTTCCCGGTTCTTCAATATCAAGATTTTTTCGTATGGAAGAGGTGATTGCATCTGTCGCGTTACTTTCCGATAAAATCAGCACGATTTCTTTCTCGGGCTCTATTTCCATGGAAAATACTTTACTGGTTTCATGGATTCCGGATCCCCTTGCATTGATGATTGTTCCGCCTTTGGAACCGGCTTTCGTCGCTGCATCCATAACATCTTCCGCATTTCCTTTTTCGACAATGACAATGATAGCATGATACATATTATTCGTTGCACCTCCGCTTTCGATGATTTGTTCATTTTTTAAACTGCTTGCACCAAACACCTGATTGATAGAGGTTGTAAAAGCAATGCCGTGGTTCGGTTTGTCGAATTTGAATCTTGCATTCAATGTTTCGAGAACACGTGCGGTCATTTTCTTGCTGGAACCCATCAGAATTACTTCTTTTTTTATATTGTTGATGGCCAATTTCTCGAGAAATTTATTTTTTACTGTCCCTTTGCCGACTAATACAGTCCCTCCTGAGACACCATGTTTTTTGGCTGTTTTCATGACTTTACTGCCCATTCCGGCATTCACGATAATGCACATCAACTGTAGATTCACCATTTCCGATTGACCTGACATTTTATTTTACGCCCCTTTTTCTGGATTTTACTTTAAAAATCAGTCCCAATAACTGTAAAGCAATGAGTGGTGTCATGGCAACGAGTGCAATCATGCCAAATCCATCGACTAGAACATCAGCACCATCAATCCCTTCGGCGGCGCCTTGAACAAAGGCCAGTATGAATGTCGCTGTCATAGGGCCTGAGGCAACTCCGCCTGAGTCAAAAGCAATTCCAACGAAAAGTTTTGGCACAATAAATGTAAGTGAAAGAGCAATCAGATAACCCGGCAGCAAATAATGCCATAAATGAAGCTCAGGAACAAGAACCCTAATAATTGAAAGCAAGACAGCCAATCCCACTCCAATTGACAACGTCACTAACACAATGGAACGTTTAACATAACCACTTGTGACATCTTCTATCTGATTGGTAAGGACATGTACAGCCGGTTCAGCCAAAATAGTAACAACACCGAGCGCAAAGGCTATCAAGATAATATATGCATTATGATCGAGAGATACAATATGATATCCAACTATACTTCCGACGTCCATGAAACCAGCATTTACACCGACAAGGAATAGGACAAGCCCGATAAATGTAAACAGTATCCCAATCAGGGTTTTTCTTACGGTCTTTTTAGACATTTTATAGGAAAATTTCTTAAATACAAGGAAAACAATCAATATCGGTAATAATGCTAAGATGATTTCAAGAGTAACTGTCAAAAATTCATTTAAAAAAGGGCTGAAAATGGATTTGGTGTTCATCGTTATTGTTTCTAGACTACCAGATAATTGATTTGATTGCATGATGATGTTCATGATCATAACCGTTATAATTGCCCCCGTTGAGGCAATACCTACAAGTCCAAAGCTATCTTTTTCGGAGGCTTTACTATCTTTTTTTAATGATGATACACCTAAAGCAAGTGCCAAAATAAAGGGGACGGTCAATGCGCCTGTCGTAGCGCCCGATGCATCAAAGGAGATAGCCAGGAATTCAGGAGATGTAAAAATAGCCAGCGCAAAAATGATCGCATACAGAATCAGGAATAATTTATATAATGGAAAATTATAGACGATGCGAACAAGTCCTGTAGCAATGAGCATTCCAATGCCTATAGAAACGACGATGACAATACTGATCTTAGATATGATCCCTGATGTCACCATTTCAATTTGATCGGCGAGTATGTGAAGGTCGGGTTCTGCAATAGAGATGAAAAAACCCAACAATAAACCGGAGATGATAACAATCCAGATTTTATTAGACTTTGCTATTGTCGCTCCAACCATTTGACCGATTGGAATAATTCCTATATCTACTCCTAATAAGAAAATGGATAAACCGCCAATGATGAAGATTGCCCCTATAATGAATTGAAGAAGCTGAGTTAAATTAAGGGGAACTAATGTCAGACTTAATATCAGTACCATAACGGTTATTGGGAGGACGGCATATAGTACCTCTTTTAACTTGGAGTATAATACATTCATATAAGTTGTATTCCTTTCACGTTGTTTTTGGGAATATAAACTAAATGTTGCTTTAGTAAGTTGTTTGTGGGTCATTGCCAGGAGTAACTGAATTGAAATGTTTCATCCATGAAAAAGATTGGTTGTTCATTGTATCACTTGGATCACTTTTTGTACGTCATGAACTTTGACTGGTTGGTTATTTTCTTAATATTTATTATAATGGAATATGTGTATCTGCATCAATTAATTTAACTAACTTTTTTAAATTAATGATAGGTGGCTTGTGCCAAATATCATTGGTGAACCTCCAAATGAAAAAAACATCAATTGGGACGTTTATGTTGATTTATCTCCAATAACCTCTGCTGTTTAGTTCATGTCCTGTTCATATTATTGATGTAGAATAGGCGTGGAGATTTGCATTTATCATGGGTGGATGCCTTTACTACTCTATGATCATGCTAAATAACATCAATGGTTTAATTAGATTGGAGTGTTCAGGTATGCGTACAATACTGGTTGTAGATGATGATAAGTATATACGTCAATTGGTCATGCTACATTTAAAGGAAGAAGGTTTTTCCGTTTTATTGGCTGAAGATGGACAAAAGGCGCTCGATATGTTAGAGGCCACCCCGTGCGATATGGCGGTTGTTGATATCATGATGCCCCATATCGATGGCTATGAACTGACGGAAGCCATACGTGAATATTACGATATCCCGATCATTCTTTTGACGGCCAAAAGCCAAATGCGGGATAAGGAAAAAGGTTTTCTGTCCGGGACAGATGATTACCTTGTGAAGCCTTTTGAACCGAAAGAACTTGTTTACCGAATAAGGGCTTTATTCCGTCGTTATGACAAAAATGCAAAGGATGTCATTACGATTGGAAAGACCGTTATCAGTATAAAAAGCTATGAAGTAACGGTGGGCGAACAAGCTTTCATATTGCCGTTAAAAGAATTTGAACTCCTTTTTTACCTTGCTTCACACCTCAATCAAGTGATCACACGCGAAAAGATCATTGAGCGGATATGGGGGTATGATTTCGAAGGGGACGAGCGCACAGTTGATGTTCATATCAAACGGTTACGGGAACGCTTTTCCAACATAACAGATGACTTCCATATTAAAACCGTACGCAGTGTGGGTTATGCTTTGGAGGAAGCGGCATCATGAGGTCGCTATATGTTAAATTCGCCGTCACAACGATTGGCATTATGCTTATAAGTGGTTTGCTGGCTTTTATGTTTTCCAACTTTTATTATCAACAAAAGCTCAAGCCCGAAAATGATGAAAAGAACACGCGGATTGCGTTGGATATTGCGGATTATGTCGCTACCGAAGAGGATGTCCAACTTGAACATTATCTGGAACATGTCGCCACGGTTGGCTATCAATTATATGTCATCGATGATGATGGAAATGAGTCGTATTTTGGTGATCCGTTCAGAGAAAAGTCACTTTCGGACAATACAATCACGCATGTTTTGGGTGGGAATGTTTATCATGGCATCGCTGAATTTCCACAGGAAACGTTTGTCACCGGCTTTTTTGCCAATGAATTGAAGAATACAATCGGTGTTCCATTACAGCATAAAGGGACATCGTATGCCTTATTCATCCGTCCGGATATCGAATTGTTGTTCAGTGAAATGCATATTTTATTTGCGTGGATGTTGGGGTTGACGATTGTACTCAGTATCGTTTTCGTATTAATCAGTACTAAATATTTGGTGAATCCGATAGCTAAATTAACGAAAGCGACAGATCGTCTTTCCAAAGGAAAATATCCGGTGAAGCTCGATATAAATAGACGTGATGAAATTGGAAAGTTGGCGAAACGTTTTACCCATATGGCTGAGCAGCTTGAGAAATTGGATGAAATGAAAAATGAATTTATATCGAATATTTCTCATGACATTCAATCTCCGCTATCAAGTATTAAGGGATATGCCAATCTGTTGGAAAAGAATGTACAATCCGAAGAGGATAAAAAAGAATATATTTCCATTATCAATAATGAAATCAATAGGTTATCCAGTTTAACGAAACAGCTATTGTTGCTTGCGTCAATCGATCGTGGGGAAGAGTTCCTGAATATGACGACATATCGCTTGTCCGATCAACTGAAGGAAATTATTATCAATCATCAGTGGTTAATCAATGAAAAAGGGATTATGATTCATTACTCTCTGCCTGATACAGATATTCATGGTGACCCATCGCTGCTTTATAATGTATGGGAAAATTTATTGACCAATGCCATCAAGTATAATCGAGAGAACGGGATGATTCATGTATCTATTCTCGAGACGGAGAGGTACATCGAAGTACATTTCAAAGATGAAGGTATTGGGTTATCCGATGAAGTCAAAAAACGGATCTTTGAACGTTTCTACCGGGAAGATTCGTCACGTACGAGAGAAATTGAAGGCACAGGGTTAGGTTTGTCCATTGTTTCATCCATCGTTTACTTGCATGAAGGACATATCAACGTGGAAAGTGATGGAAAGACGGGATCCAAGTTTACGGTGTATTTGCCTAAGGTATAAGGGACTGAGGGGTTTACTAAAAAGGAGATGCCATCATGAATATGGACTGGCGCCTCCTGTTGGTTGCTCTCATTTATTGTTTTTTAAATCATGGCGAATTGTTTGCAGTTGTTTTTTTAGTGCTTGTGCTTCATCATCATTTATTTCTTCATTATTTCCGTAGCGTACTCTTTTGTAGGCGGTTAAATCAACATCAAACCCGAGCCTATTCATCCACGTATCCAGTGTTTCATAGGAATATCTGCCGGCATTCACCTTTTCCGCATCGCGTTCAAATTGGTAAATGAGCTTACGTACCTTGTTGTGTGGTGATTTAAACAGCCTGGAGAAGAACGATGTGTGTGTTTCTCCATTTTTATCGATATCAATGGTGTCATAACTTGTTACGTCTGATTGTGTGGTATCCGCTGCTGGTTTAAAGCGGTTCCTGAAATAGCGAACGGCTATAAAGAGAATGATGATTAATATGATGGCTCCAACGACCCAATAGATGAGGTGGCCATATTTCTCGAAAAAGGGAGTACCCCTGTCCTCAGGAAGTAAATCAGTTAATTTCTCGGTTTGACTTTCCGACCCTAACAAATCATCTAGGGGATCATTATTCTCCATGGAATCAGGTGGTTTTGGATCCGGGAATAATTGGCCAATCAATGTGCCTATTATTCCTCCGAGATATCCGGGTATCTCCATCAAGCCATACCACATTTTGTTGAAGACGTCCCGGAAATAAAACAGTAAAAACATAAAGAGTGCCAATATCCCCGTAAATCCGCTGAATGTCAACCATAGTTTTTTACCGATGATATGTCGTTCCATCTTTTTGAGATGATAGAGATGACTGTAGATGTTTCCCGATAAGAGCAAAATCAACAATAAAAAGGCATATAAAACGATTTCCGGATCTTTTATCCAGATCAATAAAAAAATCGCGAGCGGAATCGTTATATTTATATAGATGGTTTCCCTTTTCAGCATGGAATCCTTACGTAGGAATATATATCGATATGTAAACAAAATGGGAAAAGCAACAGATAATAGGAATGGGTACCCGACAAAAAAGAAAACGAGCATGTATATGGGTGCGGTTATGATATACCATGCAAACACTTTATGATAGACGCTGTATAGTGTGTAAATGATACATAATACGAGCGAGAGTGCCAAATAACTCCAGTAGGGGACTTGTTGATATTCGCCTTTTAAGAAAGGGATTGCAAAGAGAAAGATGATTATTGCCTCTGCCATAAAATGATAGGCTACGTTAATGTGTGCGTTTTTTTCAAGCATGGATAGCTGTCCTCTCTTTTCACTGTCGGCGTTTAGATCATATTTATGGTTAAGGCTATGGTATACTTTATCATCATGAGAGTCAATGTATATTTTGTTTGAGTTTTCGTAAGTATGAAGGGAGCTAGAGATTTAGTAAGGAAAAGCGCGGAAAACGTGGGGAGTGGGGTTGAATTTCATTTGGATCCGTTTTCGTGTTTCAAATTGCATTAAGGTCATGTTCTAAATCGATTTGAATGAAAAAAGCACTATAAAAGGCCTTCCCTTTTTCATTTTAAAGAGAAGGCCACTGTGGCGGGAAATCACATGCATGGCAAGTACGCTTTTGATTCAAGATTTCATTGGCTTTTCTGCCATGTTCTCTTTCTTTTGTTGATTTTTATTTTCGGATGCCTCGATAATAACCGCCCCCGAGGCATCTCCGGTAATGTTAACAGCTGTTCGGAACATATCCATGAATCGATCTACACCGGCGACTAGCGCTATCGCTTCCAATGGTAAGTTAACGGTGGTAAGAACAAGGGTCAACATGACCAATCCGGCGCCTGGTACACCTGCTACACCGATTGAACCGAGTGTGGCAATCAAGACGACCGTCATAATTTGGATGAACGACAGCTCGATGCCATATGCCTGTGCGGCAAATATAGCGGCGACACTTAAATATAAAGATGTCCCATCCATGTTAATTGTCGCTCCGAGCGGCAAGACAAAGCTCGATATCTTTTTTGAGACCCCCAGTTCATCTTCTGAACATTTAATGGTGACCGGCAGTGTTCCTGCGCTACTCTGTGTACTGAATGCAACCAAACTGGCCGGTGCAATGCCTTTGAAAAATGCGAGAGGACTTAGTTGACCCAAATATTTCACCCCGATGGAATAGGTGATGATGGCGTGGATGATACAAGCGACTGCAACAACTGATACCAGTTTGATAAGCGGCATGAGAACCGACAACCCATATTCACCGACAATGGGTGCCAATAAACCAAAAATACCAATGGGAATGAGTCTCATAATGACCCAAGTGATTTTATACATGATGTCTGCCAGTCCATCAAAAAAACGGTACACCGGATCGGCTTTTTGGCCGACCATCGTAATGCCGATTCCGATAAAGAGCGCAAAGAATATAATCTGCAATATATCACCTGTCGCCAAACTTTCCAACGGATTTGTCGGAATGATGTTCAATAACACACTGATGACACCATCTGTTTCGTTCGCTTCAGGGATTGCGCCAGCATCCGTGATATCAACCCCTTTTCCCGGCTGGAATATGAGAGCAGCCACAAGCCCAATGGAAACGGCAAATAAAGTGGTGGCTAAATAATAAACGATGGTTTTTCCACCGATTCTTCCGAGTGTTTGCATATCCCCGGTACTGGCGACCCCGACAATGAGTGAGGAAACAACCAATGGAATGATGATGAATTGAATAAGGCGCAAAAATAACGTACCGAGTGGTTCGACAATGGAAATATCCGGACCGAAAACAATCCCGGCTATAATAGCTATGACAAAGGCGATCATAATCTGTGTCAAGAGACCTATCTTTTTCATATCAGCATCTCCTTTCTTTTTTTGACAACGCTTTCAAATTATAAATGATTGACTCCTCCTTCCTGTTTGTTACGTTTCATTAGAAGAATATGCCATCAGTAAGACATTTAGTACATCATATGTATGTATTGAGAAGTCATTGGGTGATCTGTTATTAACCTGTAATATGCATTGACAAAAGAGGAAGCATTGAAATGATTTGGAGGTTTTAAAAACGTTTCCCATGCTTTGATTCCATGATGTTCGGGGGGCGATTCGCCGTCCAATTTAAACATAAAAAAGGGAAGCCCATAATGGTTCGGCTTCCCTTTCCTTTTTAAACGTTCGCGTCATCTTTATAACATGATGTTCTTTTTCATCCGTCAAGTTTTACTCTTGTTCCTCATCACTTCCGATGTATCGGTGATATGGAAGTGGATTCCAGACCCGGTATTCAAAATCCTCAGGATGCTGGGCCGGGGTCAGATCATCCAGAATTTGGCGTGCGACTTCCAGTTCTTTTTGCGCCTCTTCTTTATCTTGATACATAAACTCATCTGATGCTTTATCTGGTGCCTGCTTGATTTTATACTCCAGGTCCCTGATGACCATTTCTTGTTGCGACCGTATATCTTCGCGAGCGCTCAATATCCAGCTTGGATGTAGACTGCGATTGATATCACCGGCATTGTTGTATTCCTCGGAGATGTCTTTATATATGCGGTCGGCATTGGCCCGGACATCCAATGCGGCAGCTTCAAGGTCGCGGTTGGTCAGTTCATCAGGGTGTAAAGGCGTTTCTCGTTTTCGACCCCCCAAGTTATATGTGTCCAAATAATATGGGAACACTTTTTTAATCGTTTTGCCGACTGGTAGCGTTGTTTCATCATTTTCATCAAGTCCTTTTGGTTGTATGCCTTGCATGGCAATACGTGCCGACTCAGGACGGACAATTTCTTTTGGCGGGGTAATGCCGTGCCTTAACATTTCCCTGATTGCAGTACCTGAGATGTTAATCCGGTAATGCTCATCGTGTTGACATGTCTGTTCCGTGGCAAGTGTATCGCAACGGGTGCAATGGAACACTTCATGGAATAATTTCACTTCAATGCCGAGCTCCTCCGGTGGGTATTCGTCAAAGATGGTATGGCTGGCATATTTATCATAGTAATCCCCGATTCCTGCATGGTCTCTTCCTATAATGGCGTGAGTGCACCCGTAATTTTTCATGACGAGTGCATGTAAAACAGTTTCCCTTGGACCTGCAAAAATATAAGTGACCCTTAAAGGTGAAAATATTGTTCGTTCCATTGGATAATAGGTTTCGAGAACACTTCTGTAGGAAAGCATCCGGAATTCATGACGCGTATATTCGCGTTTGGCCATTTCCACAAGCGGCTGGACTAACAATCCATCCACCTCTTCCAAAAGATTCCGGTGCATGTATTCGTGACCACGGTGCATCGGATTAGCTCCAGTGATGAACCCGGCTACAGAGTTGAATTTCTTCTTTTCGTAAAATGTGTGCCACGTATCTTTCGGTTCTAAACGGTAGGGTTCGAATGGTCCCCAGTGTACACGGCGTAATAGATGAATGGGACCACCAAGGGATACGTTGCCCATTCTGCGGTAAATCGAATCGACACCGGGATGATTTCTGTCTTTCGTCCCGAATACGTATTCAGCACGTTCGTCTTTATCATATTCAAAAATATCTTCAGCAGTCATAATGGCTATCGGTTCCTTTTGATCATCAACAAGTGCTACATCGTCACCGACAGATAATGAACGGACGACTTGTTCATTACGTTCACCGCTTGGGGCGAAACTTAAGGGGACTGGCCAAATGACGCCATTAGCCATGCGTCCCTTCTTGAGAACGGATTCATAATCGGCCTCTTTCATATAACCCTTGTTCGGGGACATGACGCCTGTTGCGATCATTTCAGTTGTGATAATAGCTTCCAAGTCAATCATGATCATGGGTAATGTCCGTGCTCTTTCCATTTCTTCATCGCGTTTCTTTCCTGTTAACACCTGATCGACAAGGGTTCCGCCGTGCGGTGTTTGCGGGTAATTGTTAAACGCTTTCTTTTCCGTGTAAATGTTTTGTTGACTCAATATTTTTTCTCCTCCTTGTAAATCTGTAATAATGGCAGCCTTTAATAAGGTGCCATTATAATATATAGAATGTTTACTTATCTTGCGGTTTATAAGGTTCCATAGCTATAACCCTTTATGGCAGAAAGTGGAAATCCATCAAGCAACCTTCACAACTCCTGGTAGCCACTATAGGTCATGCCAAATAACCGACAAGCTGAGTAAACATTTTCCAGCACTTATGAAAATATGTAATTATCTAAGTATATCGTAAATTATTTTTATGTAAAAGTAAAGCAGCCCCGACGTTATGTTTGTGTCAACCTTTTCTCGGTACCCTAATAACACCAGTAAATCCAGCACTCCATTTTTGTACACTTTTTCCGGCTACCGCGCGACATCCGTCTCTGGGTCCCCTGTTCATCCGGTTTGGTT
>Ga0079226_10002824_pt1 | contig 13378 bp, 13 predicted proteins | sample Poulit2014_FD_76345 | JGI IMG/M metagenome (GOLD analysis project Ga0079226, IMG submission 76345) | Agricultural soil microbial communities from Georgia to study Nitrogen management - Poultry litter 2014 | ecosystem: Environmental > Terrestrial > Soil > Agricultural land | place: USA: Georgia... | reverse complement strand
TCGGCGGGCACCGGCAGGTGCGTTCACCGCCTCCTTCGTACGATCGTGCACAGTGTAAACAGGGTTGTTCGTCGAAGCAGCGGAACTTCGAACGGTGCACAGCAGGACAGGGATGGCATCGAACGTGCGTAGGCGTGGCCGCTGCGTTCGACGAGTGTGGGTGGCCGTCTCTGCACCCTGGGATTTGTCCGTCGAAGGTTTTGGAGAGCAGGAGGGTCGGGTTCTCGAAAGAGCTCTCGTTGCAGCGAGGTCGCGCGGTGGGAAATCGTCGCCCACAGCACCCGCGCCATTGTCGAGCAGATGCGCTCACATGACTGAGCGGTCGGCCCGCACCGCGGACCGACCGTCGTGACACAGTGCGATGACCGTGGGCTCAGCCCTTGCTTGCGGCCAGGTCCAGGGCGACGTCGGTGATCATGTCCTCCTGACCGCCGACCATCTTGCGCCGTCCCACCTCGATGAGGATACTTCGAGTGTCCAGGTCGTAACGTTCGGCGGCGATCTCTGCATGACGCAGGAAACTGGAGTAGACCCCCGCATAACCGAGTGTGAGGGTCTCGCGATCGACTCGAACCTCCCGGTCCTGGAGCGGGCGTACCAGGTCGTCCGCGGCGTCCATCAGGGCGAGTGGGTCGCACCCGTGCTTCCAACCTTGGAGATCGGCCACTGCGATGAAGGCCTCCAACGGGCAATTGCCCGCCCCAGCGCCCTGGCCCGCCAAGGAAGCGTCCACGCGCACCGTGCCCTCCTCCACAGCCACGACCGAGTTGGCGACCCCGAGGGCGAGGTTGTGGTGGGCGTGGATCCCCGTTTCGGTGGTCGGATCGAGGACATCCCGATAGGCTCGGAGGCGTTCACGGACCCCGTCCATGGTCAGTCGGCCCCCGGAGTCAGTGACGTAGACGCAGCCGGCCCCGTAGGACTCCATCAACTTGGCTTGTTGAGCAAGGGCGGCGGGTTCGAGCATGTGGGACATCATCAGGAAGCCGGCGACGTCCATGCCGAGTTCGCGCGCGGCCGTGATGTGCTGGGCCGAGATGTCGGCCTCGCTGCAGTGAGTGGCCACGCGCACCGAACGGATCCCGAGCGCGTGCGCCCGCTCGAGGTCGCGCAGTGTGCCGATCCCGGGTAGGAGCAGCGTCGTGGGAACCGCGTTCCGCGTGACGTCCACGACCGCCTCGATCCACTCCCAGTCGGTGTGCGCCCCCACACCGTAGGTGATGCTGGATCCGGACAAGCCGTCCCCGTGGGCGATCTCGATGGCGGAGACCCCTGAGGTGTCCAATGCGGAGGCGATGGCGCGGGCCTGATCGACGCTGTAATTGTGGCGAATGGCGTGCATGCCGTCCCGTAGGGTGACGTCCTGGATGTACAGGGCGGGCGCGGTCTCGACGTGCGGATTCATCCGACTTTCACCTCGTGGGAGCGGTGGGTGGCTATACGTTCCGCTGTGCGCAGTGCGGCCGAGGTCATGATGTCGAGGTTTCCCGCGTACGACGGGAGGTAGTGGGCTGCTCCCTCGACCTCCAGGAACACGGAGACCTTCATGGCCTCCTCATCGGCGACTTCGGTGGGGAGCAGGCGGCGCAGCGGGTCGCCGCTGGGCACCTCGTCGAACTGCACCTCCTGCTTGAGTCGATAACCGGGGACATAGGCGCCGACACGGTCTACCATCCGCCGGACGGAGTCGCGCACAATGTTCCGGTCACATACAGAGACCAGGCAGTACACGGTGTCGCGCATGATGAGCGGTGGTTCGGCGGGGTTGAGCACGATGATGGCCTTGCCACGTGCGGCACCACCGACTGTTTCGATGGCAGAGGCCGTGGTCTCGGTGAACTCGTCGATGTTGGCGCGGGTGCCCGGGCCGGCCGAACGTGAGGCGATGGAGGCGACGATCTCCCCGTAGTGGACCGGAGTGACCTGGGAAACCGCAGCGATCATCGGGATGGTGGCCTGGCCACCGCAGGTCACCATGTTGACATTCGGAGAGTCCAGGTATGCGTCCCCGTTGACCGGGGGCACGACGTAGGAACCCACTGCAGCCGGGGTGAGGTCGACCAGGGTCCGTCCCGAGGGGCGCAACAAATCCTCGTGACGCCGATGGGCGGTGGCCGACGTGGCGTCGAAGACCAGCTCGACGTCAGCGAACTCGTCCATGGCCAACAAGCCCTCGGCCCCCTCATGGGTGGTGGCCACCTTGAGGCGGCGCGCCCGTGCCAAGCCGTCCGACTCCGGGTCGATGCCTGCCATGGCGGTGATCTCCAGCGTTTCCGAGAGCCGGAGCACCTTGATCATGAGGTCGGTGGCGATGTTCCCGGAGCCGATGATGGCGACCTTCGTGCGGCCACCGGTCTGCTTGCTGGTCATGTCCGGCCTTCCTTTTCCGGGGCGGTGGAGGGGTGTGGTGCAAAGCCCACGTGTGCTGTGCCGAGGTCGCTGATCGTCGTCGTGAAGGTGTCACCGGGGCCGGCGGGTGTCATCGGTCCCAAAGCTCCGGTGAGCACGATGTCCCCGGCACGTAGCGGGTCGCCCTCTGCGACCAATGTCGCCGCCAGCCAGACCGCCGCGTTGAGCGGCCCGCCCAGGCAGTCGCTCCCGGTGCCCTCGGAGACGACCTCCTCGCCCCGGGTCAGAGTCATCTGCACCGAGCGCAGATCCACGTTCGTGAGCGGTACAGGGGTACCACCCAGGACGAACAGCCCACACGAGGCGTTGTCGGCGACGGTGTCGACGATGTTGATGTCCCAGTCCGCGACGCGACTGTCGACGATCTCCAGGGCGGGAAGAGCGAACTCCACCGCCCGAAGGACATCGGCCACGGTGGGTTCGGCGAATTGCAGATCGTCCCTCATGACCAAGGCGACCTCCGCCTCGACCTTGGGTTGGAGTATGCGGCCGTGGGGGATCATGCCCCCGTTGGGCACTGCCATGTCGGACAGCAGGGCGCCGAAATCCGGTTGGTGGACACCGAGTTGGTGTTGCACGGTCGGTGAGGTGAGACCGATCTTGCGCCCGACGATTCGACGGCCCGAAGAGAGACGGTGCTGGACATTGAGGCGTTGCACGGCGTAGGCAGCGGCGATGTCGTTCTCGGCCAGCACGGTGCGTACAGGAGAGCAGGGCACACCGGTGCTCTCGGCATGGGCCAGCCGCTCGGCGGCCTCACGTATTTCCGGGGGGACGGGATGGTCGGCCACGGTTCACCACCTTGGTGTGTGGAAAAGAGACGGGACGGAATCGGGCATGAGGGGCCTCCTGAGTTCGGAATGGAAGAAGGGGCCGCGGGCCGCCAAAGACGTCCGCCGACGGAACCGGTATAGGCTTCCCAGCCCTTGTATGACAAGCTTGATTCCGTGACACGGAACAAAGAGCCTGGAAACATGTTGGACAAGACCGTTCTGATCTTGGATTATCTGGCTTCTGAAGGAAGAGCGTTTCGCCTGACGGAACTTTCGTCGGGGACGGGTCTTTCGAAGACGACGGTTCACCGACTGGTGGGAGAGTTGGTCCGGCACGGATTGCTGGAGCGATCCGGGCACTCCTACACGTTGGGCGGCAGGCTCTTCTACCTCGGCTCGTCGGTACCCCACCGATGGGATCTACGAGAAGTGGCCCTTCCGTTCCTGCACGACCTGTTCGAAGCGACCAGGGAAACGGTGCATCTGGGTGTGCGCGAGGGCCACGAGGTCGTGTACGTGGAACGGTTCCATGGGCACGACGCCCTCCCTCTGCCTTCTCGTATCGGCGGAAGTCTGCCGTTGCACTGCACCGGTGTGGGCAAGGCACTGCTCGCCTTCTCCACCTCCGAACTGGTGGAAGAGGTGTTGGCCGGCTCTCTGCCTCGCATGACACCGCGCTCCTTGGACGAACCTGAACGGTTGCGCGCGGCGATCGCGCAGGTGCGGACCTCCGGTCTGGCCTACGAGGAGGAAGAGGCGGTCTCGGGGGTGAGTTGTGTGGCAGCGCCGGTCTTTTCCGGCCACATCGCGGTGGCGGCTCTGTCCGTTGCGGTGCCGGTGGACCGTTACCACCCGGCCCGGTTGGCGCCCGCGGTCCGCACCGCGGCACTGGCCCTGTCCCGCGTGCTGCGAAGCGACCGGAATTGGCGCCGACTCTGAAGAAGGAGCGCCTCGACGGCCGGAAAGGAGCGCCTCGACGGCCGGAGGCGTCTTCACTTACAGCACCTGATCGGGCCGTGTCTTGACCGGTAACCGGTTACAGTTCGAGGTGAGGCGAAAACCATGCTTCGAACATTGACAGCACACCCACACGCCCTAATCTGTGCTTGTACTGGGACGGTGGCGTGCTGCGCGGCGACACGGACGGCACTGTTGGGCAGGGTGGAGTTCGACGGTGCCAGAACTTCGAGAACTTGGCGCGGTGCTTGGAAAACACCAGGAAACACTTCAGAGCCAGAACCCGCTCTCGGGGTCGAAGATCTTGGGCCACGCACCGATGAAACGCAACAGATGCTCGTAGATATCGACTTTCCGAGGAGAAGTTCCACCAGCCGGTGTTGCTCTCACCTCGGGAACGTCGAGGTGAGAGCAACGAACCGTTCAGTTCCGTGGCCACCCCAGGAATCGGCGTGCGTTACCGAAGAGCAGCGCCTCTCGCTGCTGCCGGGTGAGGAAGTCCGACCTTCGCACGACCTCACCCACCGGGCGTTCTCCCAATGGGTAGGGATAGTCGCTTCCGGTCATGACCTGTGATGCTCCGAGAGTGTCCACGAGCGTTCGCAGGGCCTGCGGCTCGAAGACCGCCGTATCCACGCTGAACCGATGCCGGTAGGCAGACGGAGGGTGTTCCGAGGTCGCGATGAGATCCCCACGACGATGCCACGCGTTCTCCAGACGGCCCAACCAGAAGGCAAAGGAGCCGCCGCCGTGCGCGAAACAGATACGTAGATCCTCTGGGACCCTGTCGAAGACCCCACCGAGAATCATCGAGATGATGGACAGATGAGTCTCCGCGGGCATACCCGTGATCCATTGAGCCATCCATCGGCTCAGCCGGGGAGAGGTAGGCATGTCCCACGGGTGGACGAAGACCGGTACGTCCAGTGACGCCGCGTGCTGAAGGAACGTGACGATCCCTTCATCGTCGAGATCTCGGTCCCCGACGTGGTTTCCGATCTCCACACCGACGTGTCCCGAAGCGATACTGCGTTCCAGTTCACGGCAGGCCGCGTCGGTGTCCTGGAGCGGAACCTGGCAGAACGGGAGCAACCGATCATGTTCGGGCTCACAGATCTCCAGGGCGAGATCGTTGAAGACGCGCGAGACCTTCTCGGCCTCACCTCCATCGATCCCGTAGGAGAAGAAAACCGGGGTCGGGGACACGACTTGTGCCGCGACCCCGTCCTCGTCCATGTCTGTCACGCGCACCTCGGCGTCCCAGCATTCGCTCCGAATGGCGCGGAATTCCTGTGAGCCGACCATGATCATCGCCTCGCGTTCGGAATCCACCCTTAGCCAGGGGAGTTCTGCGCCCAGATCGGGCCACCCCCGGGGAACGTAGTGGGTATGGATGTCGATCGTATCCAAAGCGTTACCCCTTACCGGGATGGAGGGTGCCACAGGATCGGCAGGTGCGTGCTTCCTCGTCGCCGTAGAACCGTTCGAACACCGGAGGCAGATCGGCGACGATGTCACGGACCTGCAGTTCGATCGCGTGAACTCGGTTCTCGCACTGCGGGCAATACCACACGAACTGCTCTGTAGTTCCCTCTTGACGGATACGTTCGATCACGATCCCGATCGATTCGGGATCGGGACGCTGGGGCGAATGTGGAATGTCTCTCGGCAGCATCCACATGCTGCCCTCGGGGATGTCCACACGCTGGATCCCATTGTCGGTCATCAGGTTGACGTGCATGGACCCCCTGTATTGGTAGAACCACTCCTCGTAGGGGTCGATGTGAAAGTCGGTGCGTTGGTTCGGGCCACCGATGATCTGCACGATGAAGTCACCCATCGGTTCCCACATCTGCTTGTTGTTCACCGGGGGGCGGAGCAGGTGTCGGTGCTCCTCGATCCAGGCGTCGAAGTCGAAAACAGGGGGCACTATCGTCATGACCTTCTCTCCTCGGTCTGTGTGGGAGTACGGTGATTCTCCGGAAGATGGGCGACTGCCTGGATCTCGATCAAGAGGTGTGGATGTGGTAGTTGGTGCACCGCAACGGTGGTACGGGTCGGTCCGGTGTGGTCGAAGTACTCGGCGTAGACTTGGTTGTAGCCACCGAAGTCGTTCATGTTGACGAGATAGGTGGTCACCTGCACGAGATCTTCGAGGCTTCCACCGACCGCACGCAGGATGCCGTCGACGTTGTCGAGGACCGCGCGGGTCTGGGCTCTGATGTCCAGCGTGGTGATGCCCATCTCATCGGCCTCTGCGCCGACGAAGGTGTTGTCGGGGCGCCTGCTGCTCGTCCCCGAGACGAACACGAAATCACCGACCAGCTTGACGTGGGGGAAGGCTCCGCGCGGGGTGGCTTTGCCCTTGACAACGTGTGTATTGCTCATGAGGCGTCCTCCGTGACCATGACGCCGACGCGTCCCACACCGGAAACCGTGGCTTCCACCAAAGTGCCCGCGACAAGGGGTATCGCAGCGGTGGCCGCTCCGGCCAGCACGATCGTGCCCGCGGGGAGTTCGTGTCCGTACAGTCGGGCCATTCGTTTGACAGCCGAAAGGGCATGTTCCGGATGTCCGAGGATCGCCGAGGTCGACCCCGTCATGACCGGGTCACCGTCCTGTGACAGGGTCACTTTGCGATCTTCGAGAGCGACGTTCTCCCCGGGGAAGGGGATCCAAGGACCGACGACGAACCCGGACGCGGACGTGTTGTCGGCAACAACGTCTTCCAAGCTGAAGGCGAAGTCCCGGTACCGACTGTCGATGATTTCCAATGCGGGAGCCACATGGGAGGCCACCGTCGGGGAAACGTCCCGTGGATCGTGTGGGTCCAGGTCCTTACCCAGCAAGAAGGCGACCTCGGGTTCGATACGTGGATGGATCAACGTACTGAGGTCGATCCGGCCACCGTCGGGGATCGCCATGGCAGTGGTGAGTGCACCGACGATGACGTCGGAAACACCCATCTGGGCTGCCTTGGCCTTGCTGGTGAAGCCGAGCTTGACCCCGATGATCCTGTCGCCACGATCGGCACGCAGGGCCAGGCCCGCATGCTGTACCTCATATGCCTGGTCGAGGCTCAGCGAGTCGCCTTCGGTACTTGGTTGGGGGACCGCCGTCGCCGATCGAGCTGCCTCGTCCAGCCGGGTCGCCACCCGGTGGACCTGTGTCATGGTCACATCCTCTCCTTGGGTCACAGTTGCACGCACACATTCGTCGGTTCGGTGTAAAAGCGCAGGGAATGGGCGCCACCCTCACGGCCGACACCGGACAGGCCCATGCCGCCGAACGGTGAACGCAGATCGCGCAGGAACCAGGTGTTGACCCACGCCATTCCGACCCGCATCTGTTGGGCGACTCGGTGGGCTCTTTCCAGATTCTGTGTCCACACTGCGGCTGCCAGGCCGTATTCACTGTCGTTGGCCAGATGCACGGCCTCTTCTTCGGTGTCGAACGGGACCAGGGACGCGACCGGACCGAACACTTCCTCGGTGGAGGCCCGTGCGCCGTGCTTCAGGCCTGCCCACAGAGTCGGTTCGATCCATGCGCCCCCGGCGAGCTCTTCTCCCAGGTCCGGGATCCCACCACCGAGCAGGACCTCGGCCCCTTCCTGTTCTGCAAGGGAGTAGTAGGAGAGCACCTTGTCGCGGTGCTCGGTGGAGATCAGCGGTCCCATGGTCGTCTCTGCGTCGGCGGGGCGTCCCGGGCGCAGCTGTCGTCCCCGCTCTGCGAGCCCTGCCGTGACCTCGTCGAAGATCGAACGCTCGATGTAGACTCGCTCGGTGCACAAGCACACCTGGCCGGTGTTGGTGAAGATGGAGCGTGTCAGGCCTTCCACCGTGTCGGTGATATTGGCGTCGGAGAACACCACTGCCGCGTTCTTTCCACCGAGTTCGAAGGAGACAGGGTGAACGTGGGGTGCGACGGCCCGCATGATCGTGGAGCCGGTGGATGATTCCCCGGTGAAGGTGACGCCGTCGATCCCCGGATGCGTGGTGAGGTATTCACCGGTGGAGTCCGGCCCATGGCCGTGCACTACGTTGTAGACGCCGTTGGGGAGACCGGCCTCAGAGACAACCTCGGCCAAGAGTGTGGCGGAGGTGGGGGTCTCCTCGGAAGGCTTGACGACCAACGTGTTGCCACACGCCAGCGCCGGAGCGACTTTCCAGGTGAGCAGAAGCAGGGGGAGGTTCCACGGTACGACCACGGCGACCACACCCAGGGGTTTGGGTACCGCGTAGTTGAGTGCCTGGCGACCGCCGGCCATCTCGGTGAGGAAGGATTCAAGGCCGATCGCGCTCACAGTGTCGGCGAAGGAACGAAAGTTCGCGATCGCACGTGTGACGTCCAACCTGCGCACCAGCGACAGCGGTTTTCCGGTGTCGCCGGACTCTGCCTCCACGAACTCTTCGAATCGTTCTTCGATACGGTCGGCCACGCGACGCAACAGGCGGGCCCGTTCCGTGACGGTGGTGCGTCCCCAGGGGCCCTCCAATGCCCCACGTGCCACGGAGACCGCGGTGTTCACAACCTCGGGTCCCGCCTCGTGCACGGTGGCAAGGCTTGTGCCATCGGTGGGGCTCACATTGGTGAAGGCGCTTCGCCCCTCCAAGCGCGTGCCACCGACGAAGTTCAAAATCTCCGGTACTGGCGTCATGCGGCAGAGCCTAGGAACCGCGACCAATACCTGTCTAATGCCAATATCTTCACAAGACATGCCTGTTGGGGCATAGTTACTGTTTATGGTTTCCTCGCGACTTCTCGATGGCCGTTTGAAGCTGCGTCACCTCCGGATCGTGATCGCGATCGAGGAACAGGGCAGTGTCATCGGTGCCTCCAAGGTCTTACACATCACCCAACCCGTGGTCACACGTGCTCTGCACGAGGTGGAGAGGATTCTCGGTGTGCCTCTGTTCGAGCGGAAGGCGCGGGGTGTGTCCCCCACCGTCTACGGGGAGAGCTTCGCTCGCCACGCCCGTGCCGTCCTGGCACAGATCACGAGCGCCGGTGAACAGATCGAACTGTTGGCACGCGCGGACCTGGGGGCGGTGCGCGTGGGTACCCACCTGGCCGGGGCGAACGTGCTTCTTCCTCAGGCGATAGCCGCAGTGAAGCAGGAGCACCCCAAACTGACCGTCATCGTTCGTGAGGCCACCCCGGACGTTCTGCAGTCGGCGTTGCTCGCAGGCGAGTTGGACCTGACTGTCGGCCGACTGGACCCTCAGGCTCCGCCGCAGTTGACCCAGGAAAGATTGCACACAGAGCCGGTACGGTTGGTGGCCCGGAGCGGGCACCCGGTGCACTCGCTCACCCACCCCAGCCTTCGGCAGCTGATCGACTATCCCTGGATTTTTCCGGTCGCCCAGACCGCCCTTCGGCAAGAATTGGAGGAAACCTTCCTCACTGAGGGAGTGGCTCTTCCCGAGAACCGCGTGGATTGCACTTCGATCCTGCCGCTGCAACGACTGTTGGTCACCACGGACTCCATCGCCGCCCTGCCACTGCTGATCACCCGTCAGGACGACAGGCTCGCTCTGATCGACACGCCACTGCGCTCGATCGGGCGCTCGGTGGGGGTCACCTGGCCGACCGGGTATCCCTTTTCGCCCGGTTGCGAAGCTCTCCTCGCGCACTTGCGTGCCGCCGCCGATTCGCTGTCCCCGGAGCTCGATTCCCTGTGAGGGCGGCGCCTTGCACACATGGGCAGGAGAGCCTCCCTTCGGGGCGCCAGCGTGGCACCAAAAGGTGATATGCCTTACATGGCATAGGTCACGTGAAAACTGGCATTAGACAGCTATCGCATTGCGGTTGACCATATTCGGCACGGACACGTCACACGGTGGCCCATGACCAGAAGGGTCGCTCCGGCTCCCGCGTGCATCCCCTTAAGGAGACGACTGTGCCGACAATCGACCAGGTGCGCCCGGTGGATCACACCGGCTTCTTCACCTACCGAAACCCGGATGGCTACCATCCCGACTGGCGTGGTTTCTACGAAGACGCCCTGTGGAAACGTGAAGAGGTGCGGCACCGTCTCTCCCACGAGGCCGCACTCAAGTACGGCGAGCACCCGTTCCAACTGGCCAACGTCTACTATCCAGAGGACGTCAGAGCGGCGCCGGTCATCGTGTATTTCCACGGAGGCCGCTGGCGTGAGGGCCACCCCGACCACTACGACCACTTCGCCATTCCTTGGGTGGAGGCGGGCGCAGTGTTCATCTCCTGCGGCTACCGAATGGAGCCGGAACACACGATCGGTGACGCGATCGACGACGCTATGAGCGCCGTGGCCTGGACAGCCGCCAACGCACACCGATTTGGCGGTGACCCGACCCGGATCACCGTTGCGGGCCATTCGGCGGGAGGTCACCTCGCCGCCATGGTCAGCATGACCGACTGGGACGAAACACCGCTGCCCGCCGGCGGGGACATATCAGGTGCCGTGTGCATGAGTCCCCCCACTGACCTGCGTGGAAATATGGTGGATGGTCCCGAGGCCGCACGACTCAGCCCAGCGCTGCGTATCACCAAGGCACCGTCGCACGTCGTGGTGTCCTTCGGTGACCCGGAGCCGAACAAGAAGTCCCAGGACGACTTCTTCCTCACCGACCAGAGTCGGCTCCTTGTCGCCGCGCTCACAGAGAAAGGCGCCTCCCCCGTGACCGTTGTCATGCCCCACACCGACCACATCGCGACGGCCACGGCCTTTGCCGACACTTCGTCGCCCTTGTTCGCCGCTGCGCGGACCGCCATCTTTGCGGATGGAGAGCGCTGATCATGGCACAAACGACGAACACTCGGCAAAGTACCGAAACACGTGTGCGGTGGGGTCTTGTTCTGGTCGCCTTTCTGGCGGTACTGATCGACGGTTTCGACACAGCAGCCATGTCCGCCACTGTGCCGACCCTCGCCGAGGAATGGGGATTGCCCGCCGCTGATTTCACCGCCCCCTTGGTCACGACCAACACCGGTGTCGTACTGGGTTATCTCCTCTGCGGCACGTTGGGCGTGTTGATCGGACGTAAACGGCTTTTCATGCTCGGTGTGCTGGCCTCGGGACTCCTCACACTGCTCACCGCGGTCGTGCTTCCCCTGGAATCGATGGGCCTGCTCACCGTGGTCCGTCTCGTCACAGGCATCGCCCTGGGGATCGTCCTTCCGGTCGCGGTCTCGTTGACCACCGACCACGTGCCCGCGAAATACCGCCAACGCATCTCGGTCGCAGTCACTCTGGGGCTGGCTTCAGGCATGGCAACCGGTGGTGTCTTCGGTGGTCTGCTGATCGAGCAACTGGGTAGCGGCGGTATGTTTTGGGCTGGCGGTATCATTCCTTTGTTGCTCGTCCCCTTCATCATGCGGATGTTCGGTGATCCCGCGACGGCGCTGGACCAGGAGAGCGCGAAGAAGGACGCCAAGGTGATCCGGCTCTTCGACCGGGAGATCCGGGTCAGTACCTCGCTTCTCTGGGGTTTTTCGTTCCTGATCTTCCTGTCCGCCTACACCCTGACAAACTGGGTACCCACATTGCTCATCGACTACGGTTTCTCAGCTTCGGAGGCACCGATAGGTCTGGCGTTCGTGAGCTTTGGCGGTGTGATCGGCGGTCTCGTCCTCATCCTGCTCACCGCGCGGATCGGTATCGCCTGGTCCCTGGTGGTGATGCCCTTCATCGCGATCGTGGCGATGCTCGTCATGGGCCTGACAGAGCCCGCTTATGTGTTGATCTTCGTACTGTTGCTCGGTGCGGGCGCCGGTACCACCTCTGGACAGATCGGACAGCTGACCATGGCGGTCACGATCTATCCACGTGGTACCCAGACCACCGGTGTGGGTTGGGCCGCCGCACTGGGGCGCATGGGCTCGATCGTGGGTCCGGGGGTCGCCGGCATCCTGATCGCATTCGCCTTCGCAGCCGAGCAGATCATCCTGCTCACAACGGTTCCGGTCGTCATCGCAGCCGTCTGCGCCGCTGTCCTTGCTCTGGGCCTGAGGTCGAGCAATCTTGCCTCGGCGGACGACACGGACCCTGCCCCTCGAGCTGATGGGGGTGACGATGCGCACGCCCAACGGTGAGCCCATCCCCACACCGCACGAGCAGCGATGGATCGATCTTGAAGACGTGATCGTCGTGCCGCTCGTGGAGATCCCGCAACTGTTGATCGCCCCCGAGGAGTTCTTCCCGGGGATCGATGACGCCCGGACCGAATGGTACTTCGCATCACCTTGGTACGAGCGCCATCGACTCGTGTACACGATCCAGTCGTTCCTCCTGGTCACCCCGGAGGGAACGGTGCTCGTGGACGGATGCGTCGGCGCAGCCAAACATCGCAGCCGGTCCGAGTTCCACATGCAGGGGGAGGTCTGGCTGGAGCGCTTGCACAAGGCGGGATTCACCCCGTCGCAGATCTCCGACGTCGTTCTGACACATCTTCACGTCGACCATGTCGGCTGGGCGACCCGATGGGACGAACGGCAATGGCGGCCGACGTTCCCTGCGGCACGCCACCATGTGACAAGGCCGGAATTGGAGTACTGGCGGGGCGAGTCGGGGCGGGCCGCGACCCGGCGGACAGGGGACTACATGAGCGACAGCGTGGAACCGCTCGCCGAGGCCGGTCTGTTGACGATCTCCGCCCCGGACGAGGTCATCAACTCATACGTCCGGCTGATACCCGCTCCCGGTCACACCCCTGGCAACGTGTGCGTGGAGGTGAATGGTTCCAAGGACCGACTGCTCGTCCTCGGAGACACCGTACACCACCCGCTCCAGCTGAACGACCCCACACGAAGCACCCGTTACTGTGTGGACCCCGAAAGAGCCGCCACGACCCGCCGTGAGCTGCTCGATCGCGCGGCTGAAACCGGGACCAGCGTGCTTCCCTCGCACTTCGCCGCCCCGTCGGTGGGACGTGTATCCCCGGCTGGGAACGGATTCGAGTTCGAACAGGCACTCGATCTCCTGCGTAGTGACACCTGCTCGGCATATTGAGCGCGATCCCCGTATCCCTTGGAGGCGTGTGGCCTCAGTGGGACCTGGCGCACCGAGGCCAGGTCTTCGTGTCGAGTTGGCCTTGACCTTGGTCGAAGGTGTCTTCGTCGTGTGTGTCATCACCGGTCCCCGAGGTCCTCACGGTGATGGAACGGATCGATGTCATCGGGGAAGTCCCCGAACAACCGTTGAAGAGAGAATCGATGTCGCAAGCTTGCGCGAAACTGCTGAGAAGCGGTATCACCCAAGG
>Ga0079226_10002823_pt1 | contig 13380 bp, 13 predicted proteins | sample Poulit2014_FD_76345 | JGI IMG/M metagenome (GOLD analysis project Ga0079226, IMG submission 76345) | Agricultural soil microbial communities from Georgia to study Nitrogen management - Poultry litter 2014 | ecosystem: Environmental > Terrestrial > Soil > Agricultural land | place: USA: Georgia... | reverse complement strand
GACGATCCGCTCGTTGATCGACATCAGCCGCTCGAGCTCCTTGACGGTCGCCGGCTCACAGGTGAGGTCGACGACGGCGTAGATGCCCTCGGGCTTCTTGTTGATCTCGTACGCGTAGCGGCGTCGGCCCCAGATGTCGATGTTGTCGACGGTGCCGCCGTCGTTGGTGACGGTCTTCAGGTGGCCTTCGATCGTGGGCTGCACCTGGCGGTCGTCGATGTCGGAGTCAATGATGACCATGACCTCGTACTTGCGCATTCGCAACTCCACCTCCTCTGGTCTGTCGCGGCCACGGGACGTCCCCGTGGCAGGAGGGCGTAATGCTCGGCCGACCATCGAAGCCGGCCAGCGAGCCACACTACTGCACCGGGCGGCATCGGAGGAAATCGCACCGGCCGCACCCGACCACGCCCCACCGGGACGCCGTTCGCCGGTGTCATCGCGGAGTCAGCTCCTGGTGTCGGTGGTCTCTGGGAAGCTGGTCAGGTGCCTGAACGCCCCGATGTGCCCGCCGCGACCGTCCAGCGGCTCGCCGCGATCCTCGAAGCATTCCCGGAGTGTCGTCAGCAGGACGCCTGGACAGGGGTCCGGTGGCGGGTCGGGCAGGCCACCGTCGCGCACGTGTTCGGCGGGGAGGACCAGTTGTTCCGGATCACCTTCCGCGCCGATCCGGACGAGGTGATGGCCTTCGCGAACATCGGGCACCCGTACTTCCGGCTCGGCTGGTCCCACAACGGGGCCGGCCTGGTGCTCGGCGACGACACCGACTGGACCGAGCTGGCCGAACTGCTCACCGACTCCTACTGCATCCAGGCACCGGCGCGGCTGGCGTCACTGGTCAACCGGCCAGCGGCACCGTGACCACGCGCGACCAGGCGTCGGTCCGCAGCTCGAGCCGTACGGCGTCGTCGGTCACCTCGGACACGGTGACGCCGGCCCGCTCGACCCGTGGCGCCAGCAGGGTGACCAGCACGTGGTCGCGGCCCAGCTCGGCCGGCCCGTGCCACCGCAGGACGGTGGCCTCGTCCCCGGGCGTCGTCGGCGTCGTCGTGCCGGCCCGCAACGTGAACGCCAACCCCTCCGGTGTCCAGGCAGTGTGTGCCACTGCCAGCCGCTCCCGGTCCCCGGTGACCACGGCCAGTGGACCGTCCACCCGGGCCGCGGCGCGGGTGTGCAGCCGGGTCTCCACCCGACCGTCGTGGGCCAGCCGGATCCGGTCCAGCACCAGCGCACCGTCGGCACCGAGCAGCACGAAGGTCCGGCTGCAGTGCTCCGCCAACGGTTCCTCGCTGCGGGCCACCCCCATCGCGTGGGTGGCGTCGAGCCGCACTGCGGCAAGCCCGTCGACGTCGAGCAGCTCCGGATCGACGCGAACGTCGTTGATCACCCCGACCCCGTCGATCAACGGGGCGTTCTTGCTCTGCGGGGCCATCTCGAACAGTTCCTCGCGACGCCGGCCGAACGTGGTGTCGAGGTACTCACTGGGCGTCAGATTCTCGATCAGCTGCTCCCGGCCGGCGACCGCGTGGAAGCTCAGCAGGTCACGGTGGCCGTGTGGCACCCCGCTCGCCCCGCCCCGGATCGCCAGGTAGAACGACGGATCGGGCCATCGGTCGGCCATCCGGGTCCAGCCCAGCCCGGGATAGCTGCGCACCGCGGTGGCCGGCCCACCCTCCGCGGCCTCGGCCGGGAGCCCGTGCAGCAACGCCTCCGCAGCATGCTGGCGCTGCTCCTGCTCGTCGGCGAACACCCCGTCGTTGATCATCGGCAGGACCGCCCGCACCGCATCATGGCAGCCCAACAACTCGGCGACGTGCACGTGCAGCGGGAACAGCGCGAAGTGGTTGGAGTCACCGAAACTGCAGGCCTGCCCGTACGGCCAGAAGTCCAGCGGGAACTCCACGGTCCGCCGGGTCGCCTCCGCCCGGAGCAGCGGGTGCGGGGTGTCGGTGGCGCGCTCGTGGCTCAGCAGGTACTGGAAGGCGTACCTCATCCCGTACGCCCAGTAACCGATCCCCTCCGGCCAGCCGCCGGCCGTCGCCTCCAGCGACCGCATGAACGGCTCGATCGACTCCTCCACCAGCGGCCGCACGGCGGCGGCCTCCTCGGGCAGCTCCTCGGCCATCGTGAGCGCCAGCATCCCGGCACCCCCGGCACAGACGGTGTTCCAGTTGGAGTCGTCCTTGCCGAACCACCACGCCTCGCCCCGCTCGACAACCCGCAGGAACGGGTGCAGCGCCCGGTCCCGGGCCATCGTGACCAGCGCCTCCCGTTCCGCCGCGTCGAGACTGTCGTGCAGCAGGTCATGGGCCATTGCCAGGGTGGCGCTGTTCTCGCCGTAGCTGAGGTCGAAGATCGCGTCCGGGCGGGCGTCACCGCGGCGCCAGGTGATCCACGACCAGTACTCCCAGCGGCCCATCGCGGCCAGGTGCGCCAGCACCGCATCCCGGTGGCGGCGCTCACCGGTGCGGACCCACTGCGCCAGCAGCGTGACGACCCGGCGCTGCATCCGGCGTGCCCGGACCAGGTGCCCGTTGTGGGAGACCGGGACGTCATCGACGCCGGTCAGGTCGAGGAACGCGTCGGCCGTCGTCGCGACCAGTTCGGCGATCCGGGCGGCGGTGGCGGACTCGGCCGTCCCGGCTTGCCGGACGTCCGCGCCGAGATGGAGCCTGGGATGAGGGGAGAGGTCGTGGGCAGGGCTTGAGGTCTGCACCCCTGAGAGCCTATCGGGCTCGTTGATACGTTCTCGCTGTGGACAGCACCAGCACTGCGCAATCGTCGTCCGCGCCCGCGCGACCCCTGCACCGGTGGTGGCGCAACCCGTACCCGTGGATCGTGCTGGTGCTGGGACTGTTGGCGCTGGTGCTGACCGTTCCCGCCCCGGTCGCCAACGACATCCGCTATGAGGCCGGCACCCACTTCGTCTCGACGCACTCGGTGGCCGAGACCTTCAGCCACCGTCCGCTGCTGCACCGGTTCGTCACCGAGGCGGTGTTCCGACCGACCTGGATCGCCACCGGCACCGATCGGGTGGCGTTCGAGATGCTGCTGCGGGTCGAGGCGTTCGTGCTCAGCGTGCTGGCGTGTGCGGCGCTGTGGGTGGGGCTGCGACGAAGGGTGCCCCGGTTGGCGTCCCCGGTGTCGGTGGCCGCGCTCGCCGGGCTGGTGCTGTGCAGCACCGGGATCGCCTGGGAGCCGGACTGGCTGGCCGTGGTGTTCACCGTCGCCGGGGTCGGGCTGGCGTTCCTGCGCCGACCGGTCGGCCCGATCCTGGCCGGGATCGCCTTCGCGATTGCCGCCGCGCTCAAGTTCGTCACCCTCCCGGTCGCGCTCATCGGGCTGCTGGCGGTGCTGCTGATGGACCAGCCCGGCAGTTGGGAGGCGCCGCGGGTGCGGGTGTTGCGGCAGGTGCGAGAGCTGCCGGCCCGCCATCCGCGCTTCCTCGTCGCGCTGCTGTCGGCGACCGTGACCGGCACCACCTGGGTGATCCTGAACGCGCTGGTGTGGCCCTGGGAGATCCGGTGGCTGCTGGATGCCTCCCAGATGCAGCCCCGACGACCGTTCCTCGACAACATCGGCCTCACCTTCGAGCTGATCGGCAACTCCATGATCATGTGGCCAGCGATGGCGCTGGTCCCTGCGGCCCTGGTGCGCGCGTCCCGCACCGAGAAGATCGTGGTGTGGGGGGCGCTGCTGCTCGCCTGGATCCCGGTGCCCGCCCAGCAGCAGTACTTCCCGTACCACATGGCCGCCTTCCCGGTGATCGGCTCGCTCGCCCTGGTGATGGGGGTCCGGCGGGGTGGCACCTGGTTGGCCGGATACGCCCTGGTGGGGGCACTCGGGTCGGTGGTCGTCCTCACCCAGATCCCACCGGACACCCGGGTCGCCTGGGTGTGGCCGATGATCGCTGTCTGGGTGGCCTACGCCGCTGTCGGGGCGATCGTGCAGCGCCGTCGGATCCAGGCCTTCCCGGAGGTCCGTACCCGGGCGCACTCCGCGTTCGCCGCCCTGGTGACCGTGCTCTGCCTGGTGCCGGTGTCGCTGCCGGCGGCCGGCTGGTCGGTCACGATGGACCCGTCACGCTACTTCTCCACCGAGTTCTCCATCGAGGAGAACAAGGCACTCTTCCAGTCCGGGGAGGACATCCGCGCCACCATCGGGCCGGACACCCCGGTGCTGTACCTGGCGTTCGGCGATCAGGTCTATGCGGTCGGGAACCCGACCTACTGCACGTTCCCCACGAACGTGTTCACCCAGCGCGGGGAGTGGGAGCAGCCGATCCTGTCGACCGAGACCTATGCCGACAACCTCGCCTGTTTGGACGACCCGCGGAACAAGTACGTGATCTGGGACCAGGACTTCGTCACCTACGAACGCCAACCGCAGGCGGTGCTCGACCGCATCGAACGCAACTTCGACTGCTCTGGTGCCAAGACCTACAACGTGCTCACCGTCTGTCCACGCCGCTGAGCCCCAACTTTGCCCGTCTCAGGCAGCGCCGATGCCATATCGGCATCCGCGTGCAGTTTCCCGGGCGGGGTTGGGGGCGGGCCGGTGGTCGCCGCGCCGGATGACCGCGAGCAGGTCGGGCTCCACCCGGCCCCAGTCATGCATCACCTGGTGATACGTCAGCCGCACCACGAGGTAGCCGAGCGCGACGAGCCGCCGATCCCGCTCGCGGTCCCGGGTGTAGGTCTCCCGGGAGGTGTGGTGGGCGATGCTGTCGACCTCGATCACCAGTCGACGCCCCACCAGGAAGTCGACCCGCCCGACGGTCCCGATCACGACCTGCGGGGCCACGCGAACCCCCCGGGAGGTCAACCGGAACCGCGTCAGGCTCTCGGTGCCCGACTCGGCCGGTGCGCATCGGTCCAGCAACCGGCGCACCCGGCGCGGCGCCCGGGCGAGCAGCGCCTCCAGCTCGAGCCGACCCACACCGAGACGGTGCGTGGCGGAGTCGAGGATCGCGACGAACTGCTCCGGAGTCACACAGCGCCCGGCCGAGACCAGTGCCGGGCCGAGCGGATCAACAGGTGCGGCGCCGCTCAGCCCCGGCCACGCACGGCACACGGTGGCACCCCGCGCCGCCCTGCGCCCGTCGCCACACCGGACGTGCAGCTCGTCCCCCGGTGGCACCCACAGGCCGTGCAACCTGAGCGCCGACACGCAGGCCAGGGTCCCGCCGATCGCGACGGCGCGAACCGCCTCGGGTTCGGCGTCCGGTGTCGCGTACCAGCCGTACCGCGGACGGGTGAGCCGGCCGGCATCGGCGAGCATGCGGAGCTGCTGTCGCGTCACCCCGGCCTGCAGCCAGGTCGCAGCGCGAGCCACCCCGTACGGAACAGCGTTCCTCATGACCTCCAGCGTGGCCGAAACCGGAGCCGACTGCGGCCGGCCCTGTGGACAACCCCAACTTCACCCTTCTCAGTGCGCGCCGTTGCGACATGGGCAACCGCGCTCACTTGCAGCGGCAAAGTTGGGGCAGGTCGGGATCAGACCAGGCCGGACTGGTAGGCGATCACGACGAGCTGGGCGCGGTCGCGGGCACCCAGCTTGGTCATCGCCCGGCTGACGTGGGTCCGGGCGGTCGCCTTGCTGATCCACAACCGCTGGGCGATCTCGTCGTTGTTCAGGCCCTCCCCCACCAGAACGACAACCTCACGTTCCCGGTCGGTCAGCTCACCCAGTCGGGGATGCACCGTCGTCGGTGACCGGCCGGCGAAGGACTTGATCACGGTGGTGGTGACGGTCGGGGACAACAGCGACTCCCCGGCCGCGACCAACCGGATCGCCCGCAACAGGTCCGCCGGTTCGCTGTCCTTGATCAGGAACCCGGCTGCCCCGTGCTGCAGGGCGCTGAACACGTACTCGTCGAGCTCGAAGGTGGTCAGGATGATCACCCGGGTGGCGGCGAGGGCGGGGTCCGCGGTGATCTGCTGCAACGCCGCCAGTCCGTCGGTGTGCGGCATCCGGATGTCCATCAGCACCACGTCCGGGCGGGCCTGTCGGACGAGGTCGATGGCCTGGCCCCCGGTGTCGGCCTCACCGGCGAGCTCCAGGTCGTCCTCGGACTCGATCAGGCCACGCAGGCCCATCCGGACCAGTGCCTGGTCGTCGACCACCGCGACGCGGATCGGTGCTGGCTCGGTCACGGTGTGCCTTCCTCGGGATCATCGGCGGATGGCAACGGGATCTCCGCATGGACGGCGAACCCGCGCTCCCGGGGCCCGTGCCGGACGGCACCGCCGAGCGCGGTGACGCGTTCGATGATGCCGAGCAGTCCGTGGCCGGGCGTCACCTCACCGAGCGCGTCCTCCCGGTCGGAATCGCCGGTGTCGGCGACGTCGATGACGAGCCGGTCGGCCACCGTGACCGTGACGGTGATGGTGGCGCCGGGGGCGTGCCGGACCGCATTGGTCAGCGACTCCTGCACGATCCGGTAGGCGGCGTGCTGGTGACCGGCCGGCACGGCACCGGTGTCCCCGGGCGTCACCAGGGCCACCTCACGTCCGGCTGCGCGTACGCCGGCAACCAGTTGGGTGATCGCCGCCAGATCCGGGGTGGGTGTCCGTACGGCTTCGGGCCCGCCGGCGCCGGCGCCGTCGCCGTCGCCGGCATCGGCGTCGACCCCACCGGTGCCGCTGCGCAACGCTCCGAGGGTGTGGCGCAGATCGGTGAGCGAGCTTCGGCTGGCGTCCCGGATCGCCTGCAGGGACGCCCGGACCTGTGCGGGATTGCGGTCGAGCACGTGCAGTGCGACACCGGCCTGCAGCGAGATCATCGACAGGCTGTGGCCGACCACGTCGTGCACGTCGCGGGCCAGCCGGAGCCGTTCGGTGTCGGCGACCCGGCGCAGTTCCTCGGCGCGCCGTTCCTCCAGGGCGGCGTGCCGGTCGCGTCGCATCACCCTGATGAGCGCCGGGACCATGATCACCATCACCCCGAAGGCGATCCCGAACCAGGTGCCCAGCTGGTCCAGCCCCAGCCAGGGTTGCGTCCAGCTGCCGGCCGACAGCATCACCGCGCTGGCCACCACCGGGATCCACCACTCCGACGCCGGGCGCACCCGGGCGAGGGTGAACACGCAGATCGCCGGGGCGACCAGCACGAACGGCCACGGTCCACCGTTGAGCAGGTATCCGGCCGTCGCGGCAGCCACCACCGCACCAGCGGCCCGGGGCGCCACCCCACGCCCGGCGACCGCGAGTCCGATCACCACTGCGAGCAGCACCGCCACCGGGGACCAGCCACCGTCCGCGGGGTCGAACCAGACCTCCTCGTGCCCCGGCCGCATGGGCCAGGCCCACGGCGGACCGTCCGGTCGGCGGGGCCCGAGGGCGACCGTGGACATCCGTGACCAGTGGTCCGCGCCCGCCAGCAGCCAGGCCAGGACGGCACCGATCACCGCGTCGCGGACGCGGAGCGCGATGCTGTGGTGCGACACGATGGCGGGCCCCTCCGAGGTGGGTGGTCCCTCCGAGCCTATGGCCCCCGACGGCCGGGCCCATCGCGTTCCGGGCGTATCCGCCGTACGTCAGCGGACGTAGTCGCAGTGCCGCAGCCGGGCTGACGAAAAGCGGGCCGGGGCGGCAAACCATGGAGGCATGTTCACCTCACCCATCCCCATGGTCGGGCCCGGTTTCCACCACGGCCCGCCGTTCTTCCCGGGAGGAGCCATCATGTGCCTGATCATCCTGGCGCTCGTCATCGGCGCGATCATCCTTGCCAAGCAGGGAAAGCTCGGGCCGCCACCGTCGGTGCGCCGCGGCTGGACCGACCACCACGGACCCGGACCCCACGGGCGGGGTCACCACGGGCCGGGTCACCACGGGCCGGCGCCGGAGGAGCGCGCCTACGGCGTCCTGGCCGAGCGGCTCGCCTCCGGTGACATCACCCCCGAGGAGTACCGCGAGCGGGTGGCGGTGCTCCGGGAGACAGCGGCCACCCAGTACGGACCCGGTCCGGGCGGGCCGGCCGACTGTGGGCCGAACCCGAACGACCCACACCCGGGCGACCAGCGCTGAGGCAGCGTGCTCGAGGGCCCATCCGGTCTGCGCACCGGGTGGGCCGTCGGCGTGCCCCACGGGACCTCAGGACCGGGGTCGCCGCAACCAGTCCGCCAGGGTCGTCGGCATCACCCGTACCCCGGCCACCGGTAACAGGGTGTCCTCCTCGATCGGTCCACCGAAGTATGGGGCGGTGTCATCACGCACCACCGCGCGCGGATCGCCCCGGTGGGCCAGCACCGTACGGGCCAGCTCGTCCAGCGCGAACCGCTGCGGGCCGGCGACCTCCACGTCATCGTTCGCCGGTGCACCGACCGCGGCGTCGGCCACCGCGATTCCGACGTCGTCGGCGGCGACCGGCTGGCTCAGCGCACCCGGCAGCCGTACCTGCTGGTCATGGGTCGACACGTCGGCGATGGTGCCGACGAACTCGAAGAACTGCGTGGCGTGCACCAGCGTGTACGGGATCCCTCCGGCCCGCACCAGGCCCTCCTGGGCGGCCTTCGCCCGGTAGTACGGGATCGCGTGCGGCCGATTCGCCCCGACCGTGGTCAGCGTCACCAGATGGCCGACCCCCGCCGCCTCCGCGGCCCGCAGCAGGTGCGCGGTCGAGGTGGTGAAGAAGTCGTGCACCGCGGCAGCGTCGGCCGACCCGGGTGGCCGGGTGGTGTCGACGAGCACGTCGGCACCACCCAGCACCTCGGTCAGCCCGGCGCCGGTGCTGCTGTCCACGCCGGTACGGCGAGAGGCGGCGGTGACCGGGTGGCCCCGACCCTGCAGGGCCGCGACCACCCGGCTGCCGATCAGGCCGGTGCCACCGACCACCACGATCCGCACACTGCGCTCCCGCCCGTCACCGGGTCCGGGTCAGCGCGCCGGGCTGGTGGTGTCGACGATCGGCAGCGGGCACTCGCCGAAGTCCGGCACCGGCAGCCGCGCGCCACCCTGCCGTGCGGAGTCCCACGCGACGATGCCGGGCAGGTTGATCCGGGCGGCCTTCCAGGCGTTCACCGGCGGCTGCTGTCCGGCGACCACTGCGCGGACGAAGTCGTCGGCCAAGTAGTGGTGCGAGCCGAGGTGACCGTTGGGCGCGCCGTCGAACACCTTCGGCAGCCGCGACCGGTCGTGCACCGGGGCGCAGCCGGAGGCGAAGCTCTCCACCAGCGCCGGGTCCAGTTCCGCAAGGGCCGCGTCGTCGAGATTGGGCTTCTTGGTGCGCAGGTCCTCGGTCAGGTCGGTGTCGTCGGTGCGGGTGACGTAGCGGCTGCCGGCCATGCCCTGCTCCAGCACCCCGTCGGTGCCGAAGTAGCGGAACTGCGACTCGTTCAACTGCGACGCCGCGCCCACCCGGCGGAACTCGTTGGTCCGGATCATGCCGTTGTCGGCGGTCTCGAACAGCGCGGTCATGTTGGAGAAGTCGTTGTCGAACATCGACACCTCCTTGTCGAACACCCCGTCACCGCGGTCGTCGACCGACCCGAGGGCCGATGCGCTGACCACATGGGTGTCCCAGGCCGCCATCACCCCGCCCATCGCGTGGGTCGGGTACAGCATCGGCGGGTAGGACGCGGTCGACTTCCAGTTCTCGCCACCGGAGAACTGGTAGGCCTTGTAGAAGCCGTGATCCATGTCGTGGACGTAGTCACCCTCGGCGTAGAACAGCCGGCCGAACCGCCCCTCGGCCTGCGCCTGTCGGGCCCACACCGCCACCGGGTAGTAGTAGTGCGTCTCGCCCATCATGTAGACGTTGCCGGTCTCGGTGACCGCATCGATGATCCCCGACACCTCGTCCACCGTCACCGCCATCGGCACCGCCGAGTAGACATGCTTGCCGGCCCGCAGCGCCTCGATCGCCAAGGGGCCGTGGGTCCAGCGCTGCGTCATCAGCGCGATCGCATCGACGTCGGAGGCCAGCATCTCCTCGAACGACCCCATGGTCCCGGCGAAGCCCTCACGCTCCGCCAGGGCAGTGGCCCGCTCCGGGATCAGATCGGTCACCCACACCTCCTTCGTCGAGGGGTGCAAGTGCCACAACCGGGCAAAATTGCTCGCGAACTGGCCACAACCGACCACACCGAACTTCACGTGGAGTCCTCCTGGATACCGAACGGACCGTGCCAGCCTCGGACGTGGCGCGACACGAACGGGACCATTTGCGTCAAATGACCCGCGATACGGAAGAATAGGCCCCGGCAGGGAAGGCCTGCGACGGGTCGACCGCCATGTGGCTGCCGACGGGTGCCACGAAGTCAACTCAGTGGAGGATCACAAACCATGTCGTACGAGCAGCAGACCTACCGCGGTGGCGTCGCACCGGTTGGCGAGGACCCGAACAAGACCTTGGGCATCGTCGGACTGGTGCTCGCCTTCGTCGCACCAATCATCGGCGTCATCGTCAGCTACATCGCGAAGAAGAAGTCTGCCGAGGGCGGGTACCCGGAGAACACGCCGGCGAAATGGGGCTTCATCCTGGGCCTCATCTTCACCATCCTCGGGGTCGTCTTCGCGATCATCTACTTCATCGCCATCGCAGCCATCATCGGCTCCAGTGGCATGTGATCACTGACGACCACACCTGAACGCCACGGCCGTCCACCCCGTCCCGGTGGGCGGCCGTCGTCGTCCCCGGCCGCCAGTAGAGTGACGGGCATGCCGGACTCGCCCACAGCCCTCCCCCGCCTCGGTGCCCACGTCGACCAGATCGACCCGGTGGCCGAGGCCGTCGCCCGTGACGCCCGACTCAGCCAGTTCTTCCTCGGCGACCCCCAGGGATGGAAGGGACCGACGATCGAGTACGGGGGCGGCGCGGCGGCGCTCCGGGCCGCGGCCGAGGAGGCCGATGTCGCGCTGTACGTGCACGCCCCGTACGTGATCAACGTCGCGACCACGAACAACCGGATCCGGATCCCGAGCCGCAAGCTGCTGCAGCAGCAGATGACCGCGGCCGCCGAGATCGGCGCGGCCGGGGTGATCGTGCACGGTGGCCACGTCAATGCCAAGGATGACCCCGAGGTCGGTTTCGAGAACTGGTTCAAGGCGATCGATCGCACCGACTTCTCCGTACCGCTGCTGATCGAGAACACCGCCGGTGGCGCCAACGCGATGGCCCGCACCCTGGACCGGATCGGCCGGGTCTGGGAGTCGGTGCAGCGCGCTGACGGTGCGGAGTTGGTCGGGTTCTGCCTGGACACCTGCCACGCCCACGCCGGCGGGGAGGAGCTCATCGGCCTGGTCGACAAGGTTCGCGCCATCACCGGACGGATCGACCTGGTGCACTGCAACGACTCCCGCGATGCTTTCGGCTCCGGCGCGGACCGGCACGCCAACCTCGGTCAGGGCCAGTGCGACCCGGACGGCCTCGCCGCCGTCGCCCGCGAAGCCGGTGCCCCCATCGTGATCGAGACCCCGGGTGACGGGCACCTGGCCGATCTGGCTTGGCTGCGCGAACGCCTCTGACCCGTTTCCCGACTCGCTCACGCATACGTTCCGCGCCCACGCAGCAGCTGCAGCGTATGCGTGGCCGGAGTACGTATGCGTGAGCGCACGGGGTCAGCGGGCGATGGCCCTGCGGAACAGGCGGGCGCCCATCAGGGCCGCAACCGCGGTGATGCCGAGGCACCACAGCAGCGCGAGGCCCCCGGAGCTGCCGACCTCGGCACCGGTGAGCAGCGCCCGTACGGCTTCGATCATCGGGGTCACCGGCTGGTGCGCGGCAAATCCCTGCAGCCACCCCGGCATGGTCTCCACCGGGACGAACGCACTCGACACGTACGGCAGGAACAGCAGCACGAAGCCGTACCCGTTGGCCGCCTCGGGTGACCCGGCGACCAGACCGATCACCGCGAACGAACTGGTCATCGCCAGGATCCACAGCGCGACCAGGCCGACGGCGGCCAACCAGTCCAGCGGCCCTGCGGTCGGCCGGAAGCCGAGCAGCACACCCACCACCAGCACCACTGCGGTCGCCAGCAGGTTGCGTGCCAGGCTCGCGATCGTGTGTCCGGCCAACACCGTCGCAGCGCGGATCGGCATCGTGCGCAGTCGGTCCAGCGTCCCGGTGCGCAGGTCGCGACTCACGGTGACGGCCGTGGAGGCTGCGCCGAAACCGGAGCACAGCAGCACTATCCCCGGCACCACGTAGTCGATGTAGTCCCCGCCCGGGTCGATCGCGCCGCCGAACACGAAGGTGAACAGCGCCATCAGCATCACCGGCAGCCCGATGGCCATCAGCATCGCCTCGGGGTCACGCAGGTCGTGGCGCACGCTGCGCCCGGTGAACAATGCGATCGACCGGAGCGGTCCGGCGCCGCGGACCGGGATCGCGATCCCGGGATGGTGGTCGGTGACGGTCACGATGCCTCCTGCAGGTCCCGGTGGTCGGCCGACGGTACGGCGTCGCCGGCGGCCGGACCGGTGGTCGCTCCGGTCAGTCGCGCGAATGCCTCGTCGAGGGTGGGGCGGCGCACCGACACCTCGGCGTCAGCCGGGAACCGTCCGGTGATCGCCGCGATGTCGGCGGCGGTGCCGTCGGTGGGGACCGAGGCCAATCGTTCACCGTGGCGGTGGGCCTCGACGACCGGGCCGCCGGCATGCGCCTTCACCTGGTCGGGGGTGCCCCGCTCCACCACTCGGCCGCCCTCCAGCACGATCACCTCGCGGGCCAGCGCGTCGGCCTCCTCGAGGTACTGGGTGGTCAGCAGCACGGCGGTGCCCTCCGCGGCAAGCTCGGCGACCTGGGCCCAGAGGTCCCGGCGGCTGCCGGTGTCCAGGCCGGTCGTGGGTTCGTCGAGGAACAACAACGCGGGTCGGCGCAGCAGGCTCATCGCCAGGTCGAGCCGGCGTCGCATCCCGCCCGACCACGTCCCCACCCGGGTGTCGGCAGCGTCGGTCAGCCGGATCCGCTCCAGCAGCTCGCCGGTCCGTGACCTGGCCGCCCGTCGGTCGAGGCCGAGCAGCCCGCCCGCGAGCAGCAGGTTCTCGCGGCCGGTGAGGACCTCGTCGACCGAGGAGAACTGTCCCGTCACGCCGATCAGCCCGCGCACCCGCCCGCCCGCGGTGCGGGTGTCGTGCCCGAGCACCTCGACGTGGCCGGTGTCGGGCAGCAGCAGTGTCGACAGCAGGTTGACCATGGTCGTCTTGCCGGCCCCGTTGCGCCCGAGGAGGGCCACGATGCCGCCACCCCATTCCAGGTCGAGGTCGGTGAACACCCGGTGCCGACCGAACGCCGTGCCGACGCCTCGGAGCCGTACCGACGGTGTGTTTGTGTATGCCATATACCGAGTATGTCATATACCGCATGCGCTGTACACAGATTACTTCGTACGCAGTTCGCTAGGGTGGCGACCATGGCCGATGACGCAACGGACCCCTG
>Ga0079226_10002822_pt1 | contig 13384 bp, 9 predicted proteins | sample Poulit2014_FD_76345 | JGI IMG/M metagenome (GOLD analysis project Ga0079226, IMG submission 76345) | Agricultural soil microbial communities from Georgia to study Nitrogen management - Poultry litter 2014 | ecosystem: Environmental > Terrestrial > Soil > Agricultural land | place: USA: Georgia... | reverse complement strand
ATACCAAAAGTTGAGGTGTTTTTTCATTCTAAACCGATTTGTCAATTACTATATATTGCGCCCGGCGGGCGCATAAGGTTATTAGATCTGTTATGAATTTCTTGGTGCGAAAGTTGAGTTAATAATGATATAATAATATGTAGGATGTTTTTCATTAAAACATACAAGTACGCGCATATACGAAACATGTTGATGATAAACGCAGCTAGACTATCGTGGCCCTTATAATTATTGTGAAGTATGAAGCTTTTTGTTTTCGAAGACGGGAATAGCATAATAGTAATATAAAATAATTAATCTATCGTATGAAAGGGTGAAAAAGTATGAAATGGTCAGAGGTAAGAAAATTGTATCCAAATCAATTTGTAAAACTCAAAGTATTAACGTCATATATTGAAAATCATCAAGAATTTATAGAAGATGTGGCAGTAATTAAACCTATCCCCGATGAATTAGCAACAAAAGAGCTTCTGAATTCAAAAGGAGATGAATTAGTGTATCATACGTCACACGAAAACATTGTACTTGAAATTCGTCAAGATGTAGGATTAAGGAGATTTGCCGTACATGAAAATCAAGTATAAGTATGGTCTGCTTTTAGTCGATATTGCTCTGACGTTTAATGGTATGAAAAAGACGATAGAAAATATGGTTTTAGATACTGGAGCAGCAAAGACGCTTATATCCCAAGATGCTGTTGATGACATTGGAATTGGCGTTGATGTAAACGATACAATCGTCACTTACTATGGCATAGGAGGTAAAGAACACGCATTTAGAAAGCGGATAGATAAAGTTAAAATGGATGAATTTATTATTGAAAATGTGGAGATCGACTTTAATGACTTTGGATACAAAGATATTAACGGTTTATTAGGTTTGGATTTGTTGATGAAAGCCGAGTTTGTAATAGATCTTCGGCATTTAGAAATAAAAAGGATCGAACAATAAAAAACATTACGATGGAAAGATTAAAATAAGTAATGAAATAGTTTACGAGAAAGAGATAAGACAAGAACGAGGAAGTTAAAAGCCGAAATAGATCAATTAAAAGAAGAAGTAGCCTCGTTAGAGAAACAACTACGTCCAACTCAAATTATTCACTGAATTAAACCTTTATAACAAACATTAGGTGCATGAATCTGAATTCATTTTCCCCTTGTAAGTGTCACAGTTGTTTTTGCATATTAGCTTCATCATCCGGAAACCCCATCCCCAATTTCAATAGGGCTAATCAAATAGCACCAGGTAATCAAGCAATTACGCATTGTTTGATTTCCTGGTGCTACTTGTTACAGCATAAGCCCATTCATAACCGATCCGCCCCCTAAGGGTTATAAAATCCATAGTATAAAGTGACCGCTTCACGTCTTCGTGATATGATGAAAGGTAGTGAAAGCAAGTCGCTTTCGTAAGGAGGAAATAAGATGGGTGTTCGCTATGAAAAGTTATTCCAACTATTAGCAGAACGAAATATGACGACGAGAGAATTACAGAAACTAGCGAATTTTTCAGGTAATATAACGACACGGATGAAGCGCAATGAATATATCTCACTCGAAAGTATTGAAAAAATATGCCGTACGTTACAATGTCGAGTCGATGATATTTTAGAGTTTGATAGAGAAGCAGAATAGTACATATTGGGGGAAACAAAATGAAAACAAAAATTAATGAAGCCATCACTGATGTGTTGAAACAATTCGGTGATAAATACTTTCTCGATGATGTCCTACATAAAAACAAAGTGATTCAAGACCTGGATAACTATGATGAAAAATTATTAGAAGCATTTATTTCAAATGAAACACTAAAAAATAACTTCACAATTGATATTGCAGGAAATATTGTTTTGCAGACGAATAAGTTAATCGAGTTATTCGAAGCTGACGAATACTGGCAAGATTCTTATACGAAGTATTCCAAGAAAATTGGTTTAACAGCAAGTGGTAAATTCATTGATGAATCAACAGACGTTGTACTCGACTTTCCATATAAAGATACAGTATTAAAAGCAAGTATGAGTAAAGAGGATACAGATAGAGATGATTTACGACCAGACGAGCCATTTTTAAATGAGGTCATTGCGAAAGAAGAAATTGATGTTTTATTGGATAAAAAAATATTAGTCAATGCGAAAAAGTATGATGAGAATGGTGAGCATGAGGTCAATCATTTTAGTGAAGATGATAATTTAATTATCAAAGGAAATAACTTATTGGCATTACATACGTTAAAAGAGAAATATGCGGGGAAGGTGAAATTGATTTATATTGATCCGCCTTTCAATACGGGAAATGATAGTTTTAAATATAATGATCAGTTTAATCGCTCGACATGGCTCACTTTTATAGCTAATAGATTGGAGATTGCTAAAGAACTTTTAGATGATACGGGACTAATCTGGATAAATTTAGATGATAATGAAGCGCATTATTGCAAGGTTTTAGCAGACCAAATTTTTGAAGAAGATAATTTCATTTCAGATGTAATTTGGCAAAGTCGAAAGTCCGTTTCAAATGATGCGTTGATATCGTCAAACACTAATCATCTAATTTGTTACGCGAAAAATAGAGAGTCTATTAAAAGAGAGGATTTCAGACTACCATTAGATGAGGAAAATTATAGTTTATTTGATGAAGAAGTGGGAGAACATTATAGGATTGCCCCTTTCGATGCCCCAGAAGTTAGAAGGAACTTAGAGTATGAAATAGTTAATCCTAATACAAATGAGGTTTTTCTTCCCCCTAATGGTAGACATTGGATTACTACAGAGGATGAATACAATAATCTATTAGCAAGAAATAAAATAAGATTTGGGGCAAGCGGAGAAGCGAGGCCTCAATTAAAAGTTTTTTTAAGTGAAGATAAAAAAAGGGGGGCTGGCAAAACTCCTACAACTTTATGGAATGATCTAACAACAACAACAAATGCTACACAAGCCTTGAGGAAAATGAACCTAAATGCTAATTTTAATAATCCGAAACCTGAGGAATTAATACAAAGAATCATGCAATTATCTACAAATGAAAATGAAATAGTATTAGACTTTTTCATGGGTTCAGCAACTACTCAAGCAGTTGCCCATAAAATGAACCGCCGCTACATTGGTATCGAACAAATGGATTATATCAATACAGTTTCCGTACCACGTCTCCAAAAAGTTATTGAAGGGGAACAAGGTGGAATTTCCGAAGATGTGAATTGGCAAGGTGGCGGTAGCTTTGTTTACGTGGAGTTAATGGAGAAGAATCGTGGCTTCTTGAAATCTATTCGTGATGCAAAAACACAGACAGACTTACAAGATGTGTTTGAATTTATGTTAGAAGAAGCAGAAATTGATTTTCGTGTTGATTTAGAAAAAGTAAAAGATACATTACATGAACTTTCACTAGATGACCAAAAGAAAACACTCATTAAAATCATTGATAAGAACCAGCTTTACTATAATTATTCCGAAATAGATGATGAGAATGTACGTGATCTTATTTCTGATAACGATTATAACTTTAATAAAAACTTCTATGATGAAGGCGGTGAATGATCATGGCAAAGAAAAAACAACTGCCACTACCTTTATATGAAGAAGTGAAAGAATTAAATGAGAGTTTATTTAACGATCAAAGTGCGTGGGACACACCTGCCTATATAAAAGAAAATATGGTACATACATTTCGCTATTATCAAGATGCGGCATTACGCTTCTTTCATTATTCACAAGTAGCGAATGAGTTTCGCTTTAGAAATGTGAATCACGTGTTATTTAACATGGCAACAGGAAGCGGAAAGACAGATTTAATGGCAGGACTTATTTTATATTTGTATCAGGAACATGGTTATCAAAACTTTTTGTTTCTCGTGAATACGAACGGTGTGTTAAGTAAAACGATTGATAACTTAACGAATCAAGCATCTGAAAAGTATTTGTATACACCAAATATTGAAATTGACGGTGAACGTGTAGAAATTAGACAAGTATCAACATTTCCAAAAACACAAAGTAATAATACGATTTATTTAAAGCTTGCGACCGTACAACGTGTTGCAGCGGATATTTACACACAGAAAGAAAATGCAATGGGTGAGGAAGACTATGCACGAGACAAAGTCGTTATTTTAGGAGATGAAGCACACCATTATTCTGCATCAACGAAAACGGAAAAAGAAACGGAGCAATCGTGGGAAAAAGCAATTGCAACGATTTTAAATGCTAGAGACGATAATAAGTTACTCGAATTTACAGCAACGATTGATCTGGACAATAAAAATGTGTACGAGAAATATAAAGATAAAGTGTTGTATCGCTATGCATTAGATCGCTTTATTCAAGATAAATATTCGAAAAACGTAAAACGAATTCAATCCAGTAATACAGACATAGATAACATGTTGAATGTGATTCTTTTAAGTGAATATCGAAGAAGATATGCACTTGAAGAGCATGGAACTTATATAAAGCCTGTTATTATGTTTAAATCACAACGAATCGATGCATCAAATGAAGCGCATGAACAGTTTAACGACCTTATCGAAAATCTATCAGTTGATTCTCTAAAAGCGTTTTTAGACAGACAAACACAAATCGCTACGGAAGATGATAGTGAGACGTTAGCACTGGCTCATGACTATTACCGTGAAAATGAAGAAAATTTAGCCGATATTGTTAGGGATATAAAACGCGAACTAGCACCTAATCGAATTATTAATGCGAATGATTCAAGTCAATCAGGCATCCTTGAAAAAGGACATTACGAAGCATTGAATAGTTTAGAAAGTCCGACAAACCTTTACCGTGTTATTTTTGCCGTTGCTAGACTTACGGAAGGTTGGGATGTTTTAAACTTATTTGATATCGTTCGGTTAAGTGATGACCCAAAAACAAGAGGGACGAAAGCGACGACAATGTCTGAAGCACAGTTGATTGGCCGTGGAGCGAGATACTACCCATTTTTATTAAATGGCGAGCGTTCATTCACAAGAAGATTCGATGATGACAGCAAAGATAGTCTCATTTTAGAAACAATTCACTATCACACAATTAATGAGCCACAGTACTTGAAAAACTTAGTAAGTGCCTTAGATGAAATGAATTTACCAACGGGGAAAGATGATAAAAATCCACCACTTGATGTCAAAGTAAAACCGTCATTCAAACGGACAGATGTGTGGAAATATGGAAAAGTTTATTATAATGAAACGGTTGACGTAGATGAAGATTACTATGATTCTTTAGAAAAGTACGGTATCGATACACAAGAAGACGCGATTGTTCCATATATTTCTGCCTTGAAAGAAGTAAGTTATAAAGACGAACAAGTACAGGAAGATTATACGAACGCTTATAACGTTGCGCTTACATTCGACAGACGATATGTAGAGAAAGTGATGAATCGCTTATCATTCTACCATTTCTCTAATTTAAAAAGATATATGCCATTACTGAAATCAAGAGAAGAATTTCTTGGAGAAAATTGGTTAAACATTTATAATCGAACGATTTACGTGACGATTCCACGAACGATGGATAGCAGTGTACTTACACCAACTGAGAAGTTAAGCATTCTTGAGCGATACTTTTCTGATGTTGCCAAGCAAATTAAAGCAGGCTACAGCAAACATCGTGGAACAGGTAAATTCATCGGTTATCCGATCAAGGAGTATATAGCAAACTACCGTAAACGTGTACCGAACTATGATACGGGAATAATGGGTCAAGAGCAAGAGCCACAAACCGTTCAACGTTTTGAGCTGAAAGAAGATTATTATGTCTATGATACTGCGATTATAAACTTAACAGAGAAACAATTAATCGATCGGATTGCGGAAAGAGTAGCAGAATTAAAAGAAGTATATGAGGATGTTTACTTAATCCGAATGGATGAAAATATGCACCGGGAATCAGCGAAAAATAACAAGTTGAAATTGCACCAGTTCGGAAGTGGCCATGATGAAGTTAATCTAGCAGGTTTCCAGCCAGACTTTATTTTATACTTACAAAATGCCGACTACTTCATCCAGATATTCATCGAGCCAAAAGGACGGAATATCGAAGAAGAACAATGGAAAGAAGATTTGTTAACATACATTAACGAACACGAAGCTGAAATTATCTTTGAAGATGAAACGGCAGATGTGAGGATTAAAGGCGTGAAATTCTACACGATGAATGATGGTAGAGGAGCAATTAAGCAGCTTGGGGAGATTGCGCTTGGACGAGCGTTTAGGGGATTGAGTGTGAAATGAGTTAGGGTATAAATAATATAAGGTGAGGAATTGGAGACGAAAAGTCATGAAAACTGTGCAGGTTGAGATGTTCCCGGCAAAAAATGGAGATTCTTTTTTAGTAAGCTTTTTAGGAGAAATTAACAAACATATTCTTATAGATTTAGCCTATCCCCATACATATAAAAACTTCGTTAAGCCTAGACTCATTGAACTCGATTCATTAGGAGAATCACTTGACCTAATGGTTTTTACTCATATTGATCAAGATCATATACAAGGAGGAATTACATTTTTTGGTGAGAATGGAATGAGTGATAAATCTAAAATTATTAAGGTTAAAGAAGTCTGGCATAATAGTTATCGGCATCTTGCATTGGGTGATGAAAGGTTGACGTTAAGTGAACAGGAACTAGAAAAAATTAAAAGACGCGTAGCCTATGTTGAAAAATCAGATAAGGAAGACTCTGAAAAAGTTAGTGGTAAACAAGGGACATGGTTAGGGGCATTGTTACATAAAGGGAACTATTCTTGGAATACTTCTTTTAACAATGAAGCCATAAGATTTTCCCCGTTTAAAAAAGAAATAGCTGATGATATTAAAATCAAAGTTTTGTCACCTACCGAAAAACAGTTAATAGGACTTAGAAAAGTATGGCATAGGGAGTTACGACGTTTATTTCCCACTATACCATTAACCAAAGAAAACATATTTGACGATGCAGTTGAATATATTAATAAGTTTCTCGAACCCAAAGGAATAGCCAATAGAAAAGAAAAGGTTTCATTGGTAAATAATATAAATAAGATTGCCGATACACCATTTGTAGAAGACCCAGATGAAGTAAATGCAAGTTCCATTACGTTAATTATAGAGTACCATGGAAAAAAACTACTATTTTTAGGTGATTCTCCCCCAACTTTAATCGAGGAGCAATTGAGAAAGCTTTATAAAGAATGTGAATTCCCGATATATTTTGACTTGATAAAGGTCTCGCATCACGGTAGTGCATTTAATACTAATAAATCATTATTAGATATTATTGACTCTAAGAGATATCTCATATCTACAGATGGTAGTCTTCATGGACATCCTGACAAAGCTACAATCGCTAGAATAGTGGCTAGAGAACCAAAACAATACAATAGGAAATTATACATGTCTTATCAGACAAAAACATCGGAAATGTTTGATAAAGATGAGTGGAAAAAGGTTTATAATTATGAGTTAAATATCGCCGCGAGGGAAAAGAGTATAGTTATTGAATTTTAAGTGATTTTATAAAGTGAGGAAAAATAAATGAAAGATAAATACAAAAGTGCTGTAGCGCAGTTGGATTGTGAATCAGGTATTATTGGGACAGCATTCTTAATAGATAAAAAAAGAGCAATAACGGCCCGTCATACTATTGACGAGCATTTAGAAAGCGGAAGTAAGGTCTTTCTGGACTTCGTGAACAAAGAATTTCCACAGCGAATTGAGGCCAAAGTTATTTTTCCAGCAGAACCTTATATAGGGATAGATATTGCTATTTTAGAAATTAATGAGGAAATCTCAGACATTTCGCCACTAACGATTTCTTCAAGAAAAGTAGAATCTGGTAGTGAATGGATAGCTTATGGATACTCTAATACCAGACGGAATAGCGGCGGAGAGGTTTTTTCCGGACTAGTAAAACAAGCTAATATGCAGAATATTAGTCATGAACAATATGATTTAGACCTTGCATGTCATCATCCACAAATTATCGATACTAATTATGAGGTAAGTGGAGCATCTGGCTCCCCTATTCTCATAAATGATAATGTAGTTGGGGTATTGAGCGATAAAGTTCCAGGCAGCTCGATTGGTGGAGTAAGTATCATTAGTTGTTTTAACATCTTAAAAGAGTATACGAATCTCGTATTAAATGATGATAATCATTGCGAAACAACTGGTTTTAATTATGTGAGTATCAATCCACCAACTATTATGCAAACGGCTACATTGTCCACTTTACAGGCAGAAGTAGTCCAAGCTAAAGATACAACTAAACAATTAATAAAAGATTTTCCAATAGACTCACAAGCGACTTTACTTCAGCGGTTGGACGAGGTGGTCTCGGATCTAATTAATCTAAGCCCAGATGAAATCGATAATTACTTGAGAAATTATAGATTCCCTTACCATATTAATGATGGTGATATTGGACTTGAACAACTTATTGAAATATTAACTCTTATTAAAAGTAAGTTTACAGATGCGGAACTTGTATTTAATGATCAAATAGCTAATCTATGTATTGATGAACATCTAGATTATTATAATTTATTGGTTTTTGCTGTTAGGAGGCATACAAAAATGCCAGAAGTTTTATTGGAAATAGTTCGTACTAGGCTGAAAACCCCGTCAGGTAAAAGGGCGATAAAAAGAGGAGAAACTATTTTGCCTTATCCGATAATAATGGATAACTGTAGTGGACATAAAAAAATGAATCTTTGTAGAAACTGTCAAGCAGAATTCTCATTTGATAATATAATCAAGAATTATTGCTCTTTAGATGATGATGGGTATTTTCAAGGAATAGAAGAAAACAATCTAGGATTGTTAAAAGACATAAAAGTTCTCTGTGCAAATTGTATACGTGACTTACATAATGAAGTAGTTAATATCGATGATTTATTAAAACAAATAGAGGAAATGATAGCATGATAAATGATCTGTATTTATTGTTTGAGAACTATAAGAAATTTAAAAAGTTTACTCGCCTTGAATTTTCTTATTTAGACAAAGTTTATGCTTCACCTGAACAAGTTTTTGGCATAGCATTTTTTGAAACAGAGGATCAATTACTGGAAAATTGGGAGAAAGCTGCAGATGAATTGGCAGTTAAAATTCAAGGTAGATTAAATGGTAATTTAAGAGATTTAAAGTGGGATATTTATTTGATTTTGCTAATAAATCAACCTGATATCTTGATAGTTAATCGTAAAGTCATTGAAAATGATCGAAGGTACTTTAAAAAGATAATTCTGACCACAAAAGATCGTCCTTTTTCTAACAAATTACCTTTAACTCTAGATATTCATTTGGAAGATGAATTAATAGTATTTAATGATTATCATTTTCTACAAGAATTAAAAAATCATCTTGAAACTGAAGTAATCGAAAAGATGGGAAGTAGATTCTTTGAGGGGGAGATTAGCGAAAAGGATTTATTATTACAAATTATATCACCTTACACAGACAGGAGTGAAGAAAATGAAGATTAAATCCCTATCTTTACAAGCATTCCGGGGGTTTCTTGAAAAATTTACATTCAATTTTTATGATGCGGATGTTTTATTGCTCTATGGACCTAATGGACATGGTAAGACTTCAATATTTGATTCAATAGAATGGGTTTTGACTGGAGAAATTCATAGATTTAGTGTATCAACTGATGAAAGAAATCGTACTCGCTTTGTTCGAAATCTAAATGCAGAAAGTACTAGAGAAACTTATGTAAGCCTTGTATTACAAATTTCACTTAACAGAGTTGCTGAAGTGACAAGATTATGTACGGTTAAACCGAGCGACACTTCAGACTATGGAAAATCAACACTAGAGATTTTAATAAAAAGTTCTGATGGCTCACAAGAGAAGATAAAAGGTGATGCAGCTGAAAATGTTTTACGAAAATGGTTGGTTAAGGAGGCGTGGCGTGATAATGTAGAAGAAACTTCTCGAATAATTGCTTTAACACATATATTGGGGCAAGAGAAATTAAATGAATTTGTTAGGGGGATGAGAGATGGTGATAGGTATAAATCCCTTTCGATTTTATTTGGTACTGAACATTTTATGAAGTACAGGGAATCATTTAAAGAAATATTAGATTTACTCAAAGAACATAAGCAACAAAAAGAAGGTCGATTACAAGAAGTACGTCATTCTATTAAAAGTTTAAACAACAGTATCGATAGATTAGGTGAAAAGATACGCTTCAATGAAAGTATTCCTCTAAAAGAGGTTTTACTTCCATATATAAAGTATTTTGATAATGTTATACATGCGTACAACCAGGAACAATGGCATGAGGTAAAGGAAATATGTGTGCATAACCAAGAACAATTAAAGAAGGAACGCTATGATTTAGAAAACACTACACGTCAATTTAAAGAGCTACAAGATTTAATTGAAAACTGGAAAGAATGTAATGGTTTTATGAGGGAGCTACCTTCAACAAGAAAAAGATTAAATCAATTTTTAAATTATAAAGAGAAGCTTGACGTAGCCGAAAATCTCATTAAACAGTTACCTAGATTTTGGGAAAGTGAAAGAAATAAAAAAACTATCCAAGAAGAAATTAAAAAAACAAATTTAGAAGCTAGTGAACATCAAACCATTGCAGTTGAATTAGAAGAATTTATAGGAAAATTAGATAATCATAAGGGAAATATACTGAAAAAAAGAGAATTTGAAGAAACATTAGATATATATGATTCTCGGAAAATAGATGAAAAATTAAAAAGACAAATTTTAAATCATATATTTAACTTAAAGAGTATTATTAAAATCTTAGATGACATGCAAAAGAGCAGAGAGAGAAATAAAAACAATATTGATGGACTAGAAAAAGCGATTAAAGAACTTCAGGGGATTGACTCTAAGCACCAAGTTTTTCTTAATGCTCTAAATGATTATATTTCTATACATAGTGATATAGAGGATTGTCCTGCATGTGGAACAAAAGGTATTTCAGAATTAGATTTAAAGAAGCGTATTGTTAACGAACAAGGGAAGATGAATGAGGCCTTGCCAGAGTTAGAAGCTCAGATATCAAAGAATTTAAGTCAATTGCAAACTCAGAATGTTGAGATAGAACGATTAAAAGAGCAACTAGATAAAGAAGAAAAAGAGATAAATAAAATTTTAAAAATGCTAGGGAATAAAGCTGTTGAAAGCAGAAACCAATCGATTAAATTAAAGCACCACGAACAGCAACTATATAATGAAATACAAGTAATGGAGAAATTTTTAACTAAATTTTATTTTCAGGCTAAAAAATTGCATTTAAATGTCGAGCGCTCTAGTTTTAAAAAAAGTTTATTTGAAATAAGGGGAGAACTACAAACGAAATTATCCACTCTATCCTTGAAAGAACAGATGAACTTACAGGAACAACTTATTGTGTTAGAAAGACAAGAACAACAAGCTAAAGAAGATATAAATAGATTTTTTAATAGGCTGATGCAATTAGATATTAAAGCTGCAAATATTGATAGGGAGAATGAAGAGGATGTTCTTAGGTTTTTCAGAGATTTCTCCAAACAACACACTACAGAAACTTCAAAACTAAAGAAGAAAGAAGAGATATCGTTAAAGGTTCTGAATGCATTGGAATATGCCAACGATGAATTACAATTAGTTGAGCTTCAAACAAATATAGAGAAGCAACGAAACAAATATAAAGTATTAAAAACGGACTATGCCGACATAACCAGTGATTCTCAGGCTGTTCAAAATGTTATGGATAATATAAAGAATGCTTTAGATGGTCTAAATGATAAGATGATGGACCAGTTGTTTGATACAATTGACCAAATATTCACTCGCATAAATTCTCATCCAATGTATAGTAGGTTGAAATTTACAAAGGAGCATAGAAATAGGGCATACAGGCTTCTGATTTATGTATTATCAGGAGAGGAAAAATCAGAGGCTGCTAATGCATCGTATATCTTTAGCTCTGCCCAAGTGAATTCTATTGCATTATCGTTTTTCATTTCAATGTCTTTACATCAGAATTGGTCACCACTACAGTTAATGGGGATGGATGATCCCATTCAAAGCATGGACGAAATAAATACAGTGGCTTTTATTGATTTAATTCGACTATTTATTGAGAAACATAATAAACAAATCATAATCTCCACTCACGACTACACATTTTACAAGATGATGTTACGGAAATTTCGTTTCCAAAACGTGGCAGTTATTGAGTATGAAGGGTACAGTCAAAATGGTCCATCTATAAAAAAATATGAAGATGATACGGATGAGCTGGTGCAGTATTATCAGAAAGAGTGTGTTGAGGAATTAAATAAAGAATTAATTAAACTGGATTGTGTTTTATAGTTAAAACATATCTAAATATCGTTGCTAAGAACACTAATTATAATCTGCCTTCGATTGCTAGATGATGAAATAGAAAAATGTCTTTTGTTAATTTCACTTCGTAAAAAATGAGTTATTGTCAGAGATAATAACTGCTTTTATCATCAAAATGGGATTATATGATGATGTTCTTTTAAATTTATTTATTTATCGACTTCAAGAAACATAAGGTAAACACTGCATCATCTATATTAATATGCTATCACTATCTAAACCATGAGAAAGTGGTAACATTGTTAACAAAAGAATTGTTAAATTGAATAAAATCTGTTATTACATGTTTTATATGATTTCTTCTTTTGGTTTCTAGACAACACAAAAGGCTTTAAAATATTACCAGGCAAACAAACATTGTGTTTAATTATTAAAAAGCGATGTTCAAAGGTAAACATCGCCTTATCACTTTACATTAGGAAGTATTAAAAATCGTGCTAACAAAATGCTAACATTTTTGCTAACGCAATCAAGTAAAAACGGTTTTTCGAAGTTAAAAATCTCACACCTTTGATTCATCAAAACCTTGCCCTACCGCACTTTCTACACATAACATCTACGATACTACACACTCTCATTCTATGCCGGGAATGATGTAAAATAGCCTATTAAACATTGGTGTAACAGGCTTATTAAAATAACATGTTCATGTTTTTGTTCATATTTCAATGTAAATAGTTTTAGAGAGGCTTTCCATGAGGTTACTAAACCTTGTTTGTGGAAGCTTCTTTTTTTATAACTTTTGTCATGTGTGCATTATATCCATTGTTGTATTTATATCGCTATGCCCTAACGTAAGGGAATTAATATAGTAATGTGAAATAAAAAATCGACAGTACGTATTTTACGATAAAGATGAACTAATTGTAAATAAAAGAACGGTAGTAGGATGGAAAAATTTATAACGCTACAAAATGATACAGTCGTTTATTAGGTTTATTGATCGTGTGCGTATATCTTACTTACTAATCGTGGTTATCAAACCATTATGTCGGGTTTAAAAATTCTTCTAATTATTTTGTGAGTGCT
>Ga0079226_10002821_pt1 | contig 13386 bp, 11 predicted proteins | sample Poulit2014_FD_76345 | JGI IMG/M metagenome (GOLD analysis project Ga0079226, IMG submission 76345) | Agricultural soil microbial communities from Georgia to study Nitrogen management - Poultry litter 2014 | ecosystem: Environmental > Terrestrial > Soil > Agricultural land | place: USA: Georgia... | reverse complement strand
CTCCTTGCTAGAGTAAGCCCAATTTGAATTTTCAATATGGAGAAAAACATGCAGTTTGCAGGTACAGATAAATATGTAGCTACCGATGACTTAAAGATGGCCGTTAACGCAGCTATCGCTTTGCAGCGGCCTCTCTTAATTAAGGGTGAGCCTGGTACAGGTAAAACCTTGTTGGCAGAACAAGTGGCAGAGTCGCTAGGGCTTGAACTGATTAGCTGGAACATTAAATCCACGACGAAAGCACACCAAGGCTTATATGAGTACGATGCTGTGTCGAGATTACGTGATTCACAGCTAGGTGCGGAAGGGGTTGAGGATGTTGCCAACTACCTTAAAAAAGGAAAGTTGTGGGAAGCATTTGAGGCCGACAAGCAAGTGGTGTTGCTCATTGATGAAATAGATAAGGCTGATATTGAGTTCCCTAACGATTTACTGCAAGAACTCGACCGCATGGAGTTTTACGTTTATGAAACTCAAGAGCTTATTAAAGCGAAGCAGCGTCCTATCGTTATTATTACCTCTAATAATGAGAAAGAGCTGCCAGATGCGTTCTTGCGTCGTTGCTTCTTCCACTACATTAGCTTCCCTGATGCTGAAACCATGATGCGTATCATCGATGTGCATTACCCTGATGTGAAGAAAAACTTAGTACAGGAAGCTTTAGAGATTTTCTTTGATTTACGTAAAGTGCCGGGTTTAAAGAAGAAGCCAACCACTTCCGAGTTAATTGATTGGTTGAAGCTGCTGCTTTCTGATGATATTCCAGAAGACGTGCTGCAAAACCGCGACACTCGTTCTGCGATCCCTCCTTTATACGGTGCTTTATTGAAAAACGAAGCGGATGTGCAGTTGCTTGAGCGCTTAGCCTTCATGAACCGCCGCCAGAGTTAATTTTATGTTGGTACGTTTTTTTGAAAAACTGAGAGAATTCAAAGTGCCGGTGACATTGCGCGAGCTGCTCGATATGCAGGGCGCTTTGTCGCAGCATCTTGCGTTCGCTAGTGTGGATGATTTCTATCTGCTTGCCCGTACGGTGATGGTAAAAGACGAAAAGTACTACGACCGTTTTGATCAGGCATTTGGCAATTTTTTTGAAGGGCTAGCTTATGTGCCGCCAGAATGGTTTTCACAAGCTATACCTGAAGATTGGTTGCGTAAGGAAATAGAGAAAAATCTTTCACCGGAAGAGTTGGCTGAGCTGAAAAAAAGAGGCAGCCTCGAAGAACTGCTAGAAGAGTTTCGCCAGCGCTTAGAAGAGCAGCAAGAGCGACATCAAGGTGGAAATAAGTGGGTGGGTACTGGCGGAACCTCTCCCTTTGGCGCCTACGGCGCACACCCTGAGGGCATTCGTGTTGGCGGTGAATCCCGTAACAGAAGTGCTGTGAAGGTATGGGAGAAACGCGAGTTTCGTAACCTAGACGACAGCGAAGCGCTTGGTAGCCGCAATATGCAATTGGCTTTACGCCGTTTACGCAAATTCACTCGCGAAGGGCGCGCAGATGAATTTGATTTAGACAGTACCATCGCTTCCACTGCAAAAAATGCGGGGCTGCTCGATATCCAAATGCGCCCTGAGGAAGAGAACCGCATTAAAGTACTAGTGTTGTTCGATATCGGCGGTTCTATGGATCCTTATATTGCTTTAAGCGAAGAGCTTTTTAGCGCTGCACGCTCGGAATTTAAGCATATGGATTATTACTATTTCCACAATTTCATCTATGAGAACGTGTGGAAAGATAATCGCCGCCGCTGGGATGAACGCACTTCCACTTGGGATGTGTTAAATAAATACAGCTCCGACTATCGTGTAATTTTTGTGGGCGACGCAGCCATGAGCCCCTATGAAATTAACTCGGTGGGCGGCAGTGTGGAACATTTTAATGAAGAACCCGGCGCTGTATGGATGCAGCGCGTGTTAGATCACTTCAAGCATGTGGTGTGGTTGAACCCAGAACCTGAAAAATATTGGGATGGTACCTTATCTAATACTTGGATTAGAAAAATGCTTAACGATCAAATGTACCCACTCACCATTGAAGGGCTTGAAGGGGCCATGCGCTATCTTAGTCGCTAGCATGTTCCTGCAGCACCTGTAAAAACTGCTGAGCGCTATTAGAAAGGCTGCGCTCGGGATGATACACCACCCCCAAATACCGTTTTGGCAGCGGTGTTTGGGTGGCTAAAGATGTGGTGGTGGGGTCTTTTAAGGTAACGGGAAGCACGCTCCAACCTAGCCCCACCGATACCATCATATAAAGTGTTTCTAGATAGTTGGTGGCCAAAGAAACCGATAGTGATAATTGCCGCTCGGCAAATAATTCTTCCACAATATGGCGTGTGAACGTATTCGCACCAGGTAATAGCGCATCGTATTCTGTGAGCTGTTCTAGCGTTATGTTCTTATGTTGCGCCAATGGATGGTCGTGGGCTGCGATGAATTCTAGTGGGTCTGGCCAAATCACTTTGTGCAATAGGCGCGGGTCTGGAACAGGTGGCAGGGTGAGTAAGCCAAGCTCTAGTTCCCCTTTTAGCACTTGTTGCCAGGCTGCCTCTGAATCCACGAAGCTTAAATCTAATTCTACTTTTGGATAGCGCCTTGCATAGGCTTTCAATACAGGAGGCAGGCGGTGTAAGCCAATGTGATGGCTGCTGCCAATACGTAGCGTACCGCTTACCTCACCACTCAAGTTGTCGATCGCCCGTCGCATATCTTCCATGTCGCTAATCAGCTGTTGCGCACGGGGCAATAAAGTGCGGCCTGCTTCTGTTAATACAATTTGACGGCCAATTCGATCAAACAGTTTCGCCTCTAATTGTTGCTCAAGTGTTGCAATGCGTTTGCTTACAGCAGGTTGCGTAATAAATAAACGTGTGGCAGCGGTGGAAAAGCTGCCGGTGTCAGACACTGCAATAAAGGCTTCGAGGGCTTGAATGTCCATATATATTCCTTGCAGGAATGCTATGCATGAAATTAATGAATTGGAATTATAGGTGCTAAGGAACTACAGTGCACGCAGAATGTTGCCCAAAGTAAAGGTTTGGAGACCAACCATGACAGCAAGAACTCTGTACGACAAATTATGGGATGCCCATTTAGTAACGCAGCGCGATGATGGCTCTGCACTCATTTATATCGACCGTCACATTATCCATGAAGTGACATCACCACAGGCGTTTGAAGGTTTGCGCCTTGCTAACCGTGAGCCGTGGCGCCGTGAAATGAACTTTGCCACCATCGACCACAACGTGCCCACCACACCTTTCGAAAGTGCGGCAGATATTGAAGATGAAACTTCCCGCATTCAGGTGGTAACACTGCAAGACAATACCAACGAATTTGGAATTCGTAATTATGGTATTGGCGATGTGCGCCAAGGTATTGTGCACGTGATGGCGCCAGAGCAGGGCGCTGTGTTACCAGGCATGACAGTGGTGTGTGGTGATTCCCACACTTCTACTAACGGTGCTTTTGCTTGCTTGGCGCATGGTATTGGTACTAGCGAAGTAGAGCATGTGTTAGCAACGCAATGCTTGGTGAGCAAAAAAATGGACAACATGCTTGTGCGCGTAGACGGTGAATTAGGCCCAGGCGTAACAGCTAAAGATGTAGTGCTTCACATTATTGGTGTTATTGGCACCGCCGGTGGCACAGGGCACGCTATTGAATTCGCCGGTACTGCTATCGAAAGCCTTTCCATGGAGGGGCGCATGACAGTGTGCAACATGGCCATTGAAGCCGGTGCTCGTGCTGGCATGATCGCCGTGGATGATAAAACCATTGAGTATTGTGAAGGCCGTCCTTTTGCACCTAAGGGTGAAGACTGGGATAACGCCGTGGCTTACTGGCGCACGCTGGTTTCTGATGAAGGGGCGCATTTCGATAAAGTGGTAGAAATTGATGCCGCCGATATTTTGCCACAAGTATCCTGGGGTACTTCTCCTGAAATGGTGTTGCCGGTGAATGCAACGCTACCCATTCCCGCTGAAGAAAGTGACGCGGTAAAGCGTGGTGGCATGGAAAGAGCTTATCAGTACATGGGTTTAACCCCAGGTATGAAAATTACTGATATTAATGTGGACCGCGTTTTCATTGGTTCATGCACTAACTCACGTATTGAAGATTTGCGCGCTGCTGCTGAAGTGGCCAAAGGCAAAAAAGTGGCGGCTTCTGTGAAGCAAGCCATGGTGGTGCCAGGCTCTGGTTTAGTGAAGCAGCAAGCGGAACAAGAAGGCCTTGATAAAGTATTTATCGAAGCGGGTTTCGAGTGGCGTGAGCCTGGTTGCTCCATGTGCTTAGCAATGAACCCAGACAGATTAGAGCCGGGCGAACACTGTGCTTCCACTTCTAACCGAAACTTCGAAGGGCGCCAAGGTAATGGCGGCCGCACCCACTTAGTGAGCCCCGCCATGGCAGCTGCAGCAGCTATTGCTGGCCACTTTGTTGATGTACGTGATTTAGCTTAAAAAGGAGAGCACAATGGAAAAGTTTGTAGAAATGACAGGTTTGGTGGCTCCCTTAGACAGCTCTAACGTAGACACAGACCAAATTATTCCAAAACAGTTTTTAAAATCGATTAAGCGCACGGGTTTTGGCCCTAACTTGTTTGATGAGTTGCGTTATTTGGATGAAGGGCAGCCGGGCCAAGATAATAGCAAGCGTCCCTTGAATAAAGATTTTGTTCTAAACCAAGAACGTTACCAAGGGGCCAGTATTTTGCTGACGCGTCGCAACTTTGGCTGTGGCTCAAGCCGTGAGCACGCTCCTTGGGCACTGCTTGATTATGGCTTTAAGGTAGTCATAGCGCCAAGTTTTGCCGATATTTTCTTCAATAATTGCTTTAAGAATGGAATGCTACCCATTGTTTTATCTGAAGAAATAGTGCAAAGCTTGTTTGAGGCGGTGGATGCTAACCCTGGCTATGAGCTTACGGTGGATCTACCAGAGCAAAAAGTTATTACCCCCGACGGCACGGCGTACTCTTTTGAGGTGGATGCCTTCCGTAAACACTGCTTAATAAATGGCTTGGATGATATTGGCTTGACGTTGGAAGATGCCGATGCCATCAAAGTTTATGAGCAAAAACGCATGCAAAGCGAACCTTGGGTGTTTGATGTTCGCCAAGATTTACAAGGTTAGGAGTACAACGTGAGCTATAACATTCTATTAATGCCAGGTGATGGCATTGGCCCTGAGATTATTGCCGAAGCTGAGAAAGTACTACAGGCAACCACCGAACGTTTTGGGCTAGAAGTTACTACCGATCATGCTTTAATGGGCGGTGCAGCCTATGATGTTACGGGCGAGCCCCTGCCTGAAGAATCTCTAGCTAAAGCAAAAGCTGCAGATGCTATTTTGTTTGGCGCCATTGGTGGCCCAAAGTGGGACAACATTGAGCGCTCCAAGCGCCCAGAGCGTGGTTTGCTGAAGCTACGCTCATCTCTTGAACTGTTTGCTAACTTAAGGCCAGCCATGCTGTTCCCACAGCTAGCCAGCGCTTCCAGCTTAAAACCTGAGATTGTTAGCGGTTTAGACATCCTAATCGTACGCGAATTAACCGGCGGCATTTACTTCGGCGAACCGCGTGGCATTCGTGAAGAAAACGGTGAGCGCATCGGCCATAACACCATGGTGTATAGCGAAAGTGAAATTCGCCGTATTGCCAAAGTAGCTTTTGAACTAGCACAGGCTCGTGGTAAAAAGCTTTGCTCGGTTGATAAAGCGAACGTATTGGAAGTTACTGAGCTTTGGAAAGAGACAGTGAACGAGGTGGCTAAGGAATACCCAGACGTTGAAGTGTCTCACATGTATGTGGATAACGCGGCAATGCAATTGGTGCGTGCGCCAAAGCAGTTCGATGTTATGGTTACGGGCAACTTGTTCGGCGATATTTTGTCTGATGAAGCAGCGATGCTAACAGGTTCCATTGGTATGCTGCCTTCAGCTTCCCTCGATGTGAACCGCAAAGGCTTGTATGAAGCTTGCCACGGTTCTGCACCGGATATTGCGGGCAAAAACTTGGCTAACCCGCTAGCTACTATTCTATCGCTCGCCATGATGATGCGTTACACTTTTGAACGCGCTGATGTGGCACAGGCCATTGAAGACGCGGTTGAGAGTGTGCTCGAGCAAGGCTTGCGCACAGGTGATATTTATACAGAAGGCACCACTAAGGTAGGTTGCGACGCTATGGGTGATGCAGTGGTCGCAGCTTTGTTGGCAAAGTAATAGTATAGGAACATATTTTCATGGGTGGCCCAGAGCCACCCCACATTCATCCTACAAGTAGGAGATTACAGGTGAAAAGAGTTGGATTTATTGGTTGGCGAGGCATGGTAGGTTCCGTGTTAATGGATCGTATGCGTGCGGAGTCTGATTTCACCGATATCGAACCCATTTTCTTTACAACTTCACAGGCGGGCCAAAAAGCGCCTGATGTGGGCAAGGACGTTCCGGTTTTACAGAAAGCGGATGATATTGAAGTACTGAAAACATTAGACGTAGTGGTTACTTGCCAAGGTGGCGATTACACCAATGCAGTGTACCCCGAGCTGCGTAAAGCAGGTTGGAAAGGTTACTGGATTGATGCAGCTTCTGCATTACGTATGAACGATACTTCAGTGATCGTACTAGACCCTGTGAACCGCCATGTAATCGACCAAGCATTGAAAGATGGTGTGAAAGATTTTGTTGGTGGCAACTGCACAGTAAGCTTGATGCTCATGGCATTGGGTGGTTTGTTCAAAGAAGACCTCGTTGAGTGGGGATGTGCGCAAACGTATCAAGCTGCTTCTGGTGCTGGTGCACAAAATATGCGCGAACTGATTGCACAAATGGGCAAAATTCACGCTGATGCGCAAACATTGCTCGACGATCCGGCTAGCGCAATCCTCGACATCGATCGCGTTGTATCAAACACCATGCGCAGCAGCGAGCTGCCCACTGATAATTTTGGTTACCCTCTAGCGGGTAGTTTATTGCCATGGATTGATACCCAGCTTGAAAGTGGCCAAAGCCGTGAAGAGTGGAAAGCGCAGGCTGAAAGTAATAAGTTGCTCGGCCGAGAAAACAACCCTGTGCCGTTAGATGGTACTTGTGTGCGTATCGGTGCCATGCGTTCGCACAGCCAAGCTATTTCAATGAAGCTGAAGAAAGATGTTCCGCTTGATGAAATTGAGGACATCATCGCTTCTGCAAACGATTGGGTGAAAGTAATCCCGAACGAGCGCGAAGCAAGCATGCGTGAGTTAACGCCTACCGCAGTCACAGGCACACTGGATATCCCTGTGGGGCGTTTACGTAAATTAGCCATGGGGCCCGAATACTTAAATGCTTTCACCGTGGGCGATCAGCTTCTATGGGGTGCAGCAGAACCTGTGCGTCGTATGCTACGCATCTTGTTGGAGTCTGAATGACAGCTAAAGTAGATGTGGCGGTTGTTGGTGCCACCGGTTTAGTGGGCTCGGCGCTTGTCGAGCTCATTAACGATAATTACTTGCCAGTGGGCAAAGTGTATTTGCTAGCATCTATGAATAGTGCTGGCGAAAAGATTGAAGTTCACGGCAAATATGTTCGTGTTGAGTTAGTTGAACAATTTGATTTCACTCAGGTGCAGTTAGCCTTGTTTGCTGCGCCTGAAGATGTGTCGACGCAGTATATTCCAAAAGCTGTTGAGGCAGGTGCCACCGTCATCGATGTGAGCGGTGCATTGGTGGCCGACACAAATGTGCCGATTATCGTGCCCGAAGTAAACGGCAGCATGGTTGAAAGCTATCGGCACACCAATATTATTGGCAGCCCGTCAGCGGGTGCTGTGGCACTCGCCATGGCCCTTAAGCCCTTGCACGATGTGGCTGGGTTAGTGCAAGTAAATGTCACCCTGTGCGAACCAGCCTCTAGCCTAGGCAAGGCGGGCGCTGATGAATTAGCGCATCAAACAGCACGGTTGCTGAGTGGGCAAGATAACGAAGCAGCAGAAAAAGTAGCATTTAACGTGTTGCCGCAATTGGGGCAGGCGCAAGAGAGTGGCTACACGCGCTCTGAAATTCGTGTGGCGTTTGAAACCATCCGTTTGTTAGGGCAAACCCAAATAGCGATTAATGTCAGTTCCGTTCAGGTGCCCGTTTTCTTTGGTCATACATTAAGCGTGCAATTAACCACACAACAAACATTGTCAGTGGAAGCTGCCATGGCGGCGTTAGAGGATGCAGGTGTACGTGTGGCAACGGATGAAAAACCAAGCGCCACGGCACTTGAAGATGCTGTGGGTAGTGATGATGTTTGGGTGAGCCGCTTGCGCCGCAATTTAACCCAGCCTAACGGTTTGAATTTTACGATTGTAAGCGATAATTTGCGTAAGGGTTCGGCACTAAATATGTTGCAGATTGGGCAACAGTGGCTGCAACAACAATTGTAATGATCATTACGGTCTTATAATTAGGGAATAGGTTGGATATTGTCGTGCTAGTGTGCACGTAACCACGCCAAGCGTGACAATAAAAAGGATAAAATGGGTTCGACTATGTTACGAAAAATACGCGCTAGCCTTGTTGCTGCATCGCTTATTATTCCTACTGTTGCCTCAGCGCTGAATGTGGGCGCTTATCATGTTTATTCGCATTTAAACCAGCCCTTGGATGTTCGTATCCAAATTAGCGATCTGCAAGGGCTCGATGAGCACGAAATCGTTGCACGGTTAGCAGCGAAAAGTGAATCTGATAAATTAGGCATCGAATTTAGCTCCATTAATAACGGTTTGCGTTTTGCGGTAACAAAGCTAGATTACAACCATGCGGAGTTGCGTATAACTTCTCGCGAGGCCGTGCGCGAACCTATTGTCAGCTTACTCATTGAATACGCTTGGCCTCGAGGCAGGCTGTTCAGAGAGTACAACCTGATGATTGATCCGCCTGTTTACGCGTCTGTGGCTACTACTACGCAACCGCCGAGACATATCGAACAGCCGATTACCCGTACTACCGCGCCCGTTACACGGAGCAGTGCTGGTGGGCAGGGCTATACCATTCGGCCCAATGACACCCTTTCTTTGATCGCAACGCGTCACCGTCCAAGCGAGCGAGTATCTGTTGAGCAAACCATGCTCGCTATTCGTGATAAAAACCCCCACGCGTTCATTAACAACAACATCAATTTGCTTAAAGGCGGTGTTAGTATTTCATTGCCAACTGAAAGCGAAGCGATGCAAATAACGGCGGCGAAGGCCCGTGCTGAGCTACAGCGCCAGGTGGCCACTAAGCCTCCAACTAAGAAGCAAGCTACCGCCTCTCCTGCAAAGCAAGAAAAACCTGTTGCACAAGAAGAACCGATTAAACCTGTAGCGAAACAAGAAAACATTGAGCCTGCCGAAAACGCGGCGTCGCTTCCAGAGAGCGCAGCGGTTGAAGCTGAGCCCGCAGCGCCATTAACGGATAATGACGCTGCAGAAGTGGTTGATGCGCTCATTGACGAGCCTGTGGCAGTAGAACTAGCAGAAGAAGCGGAAGCCACCGCACAGGCCACCGAAGATGAGGCGGTTGATACTGATGTGGCAGAGGCTGCTATTGAGGATAACGTGGCAGAGGCTGCCACTGAAGAAGCTGAGCTTGATAAGGTAGAAGCTGCTACTGAAGATGACATTGATACGCCAGAGGCAGTTACAGAAGTCGGCGGTGATGTTAATACAGCAGAAGCTGCCATAGAAGATGATATTGAGCTTGATACAGCGGAGGTTGTAGAACCCTTCGTAGACGTAGAGCAGCAAGATTTTATTGAGCTTGAGAAAATAGATGCAGAAGAGGCAGTGATTGATCTTGCTGTGGAAGATGTTATCGAGCCTGCTGGTGAAGAGTCGCTAGAGTATTCCACAGAGCAGGAAGTGGCAGAACCAACTGATGCAGGCATGGAGTTACCAGAAGAGCCTGTTCTAGAAGAGGCCACTGATGCTGCTACTGATTTTGAAGCTGAGCCTGTTACTTCGATGTCTGATGAAGATTTAGTGGCGCAGACGGAAGCCGAAGTATTAACAGAAGCAGAAGCGCTAACAGATGTGGAAGACTGGACTGAGGTTTCTCACGCTACGCCAGTGCAGGCAGAGAAAACTGAAGATACGACTAAAGCGGCTGCCCCCACAGAAAAGCCAGAGATGGGCAGTGAAGCGGAGCAACCCAAAGACACTAGTTTAATTAAACGCATATTATCAAGTACCTTGTTCTTGATGGTGCTAGTGGGCTTGTTGTTGCTCTTTATATTGCATTGGTTGGTAGGTTTTTGGCGCAGCCGCCAGCAGGAGCCTGAAGCGATAGCTGCTGAAGAAGCTGAAGAGGCTGAGCCCACCCCAGTGAATTTGGCAGCGTTGAAAGATGACATAAATGTGCACATGAGAGAGGAACGTTATGCCGAAGCAATACCATTGCTTCGTACGGCCATACAACATGACCCCACTCACATAGGCTTGAAAAAATCGCTTTTAGAGGCGCTTTACCATTCCGATAAAAAAGCTTACCAGCAAGAAGTAACAAAGCTGAAAGGTGTGAATGCGGAGCTAGATACCTATATAGCTGCGCAAGCTGATAGCGGTAGTACGGCTCAATACGCTGGGCTAGGAGCAGTGCCGGTGGTGACTGAAACTATCGTTGCAGAAAGCGAAGAGGAAGATGCTGACGCTGCTGCACAAAACGTTGCAGAACCGACTGTTTCCGAACCCCCTGTAGAGCTGCAAACATCAGCTCCTGAGGTGGTCATGGAAGAAGAAGCAAGCCTTCACAATGAAGGTTTGCCAAGTGAGCCAAATGAAGAAGCGCTCAGCACTAGCGAAAATATTCTTTCCGCTGAAGACGAAGCTTTCTTTGCTCAGGAAGACAGTGACTTAGATAGTTTACTTGCTGAAATCGAGGGCATGGACGAAGAGGATTTGCTTGGTGATACAAACGTCCCCGCCTTTTTGTTCGAAGATGACGATTATAGCGAGCATGACACTGGGCTTGGTTTAGCACGCGCGCTCATCGATATGGGCAGCACAGAGGAAGCCCGTGATACGTTAGAAGAGATTCTGCGTGATGGCACGGCGGAGCAAAAAGCTAAAGCACAGAAAATGCTCGACGAAGTAAATAACTAGTTAAATGAGTAAATAGAAGAGGGCGGTGCTAAAGGCACTGCCCTTTCTTTTTTGGGGAAAGCGTATTGTGCAACGTTTTGCATTAGGTATTGAATATGACGGTAGCGCTTATCACGGTTGGCAGCGACAGCAGGATGGCGTTCGTTCAATACAAGAAGAGTTAGAAAAAGCGTTAAGCCAAATAGCCAACGAACCCATAGAGCTTGTGGGGGCTGGGCGCACGGATAAAGGTGTGCATGCCTTAGAGCAAGTAGCGCACTTTGATACGCGTGCACAGCGCACTACCTACAATTGGCGCCGTGGCTTAAATGCCTTGTTGCCGAAAACAATTACTGTTCGTTGGGTGCAAGAGGTGGGCGAGAAATTTCATGCGCGCTTTTCTGCCCAACGTCGTTGTTATCGTTATTTTATTCATAATTCGCCAGATAAGCCGGCGCTATTTCATCAGCAATTAGGCTGGGAATATCGCCCAATGAAATTGGCGCCCATGCAAAAAGCAGCTGATTATTTGTTGGGCACCCATGATTTTAGCGCTTTTCGTGCAGCCGATTGCCAGGCGCAATCACCGGTTAAAACCTTAGAGCGTTTGCAAGTGTTTCAGCGTGGCCACTTATGGATGATAGAGGCGCAGGCAGATGGGTTTCTTATGCACATGGTGCGTAACTTAACAGGTACTTTAGTGGCTGTTGGAACAGGGGAGCGCAGCCCAGAATGGGCGCTTGAAGTATTGCGCAGCAAAGATCGTCGCCAAGCAGGCATAGCAGCACCAGCAAAAGGGTTGTTTATGCACTGGGTGGAATACGGGCCTGAGTTTTATTTGCCGCAGCAACGCGGAGAACTCTTGTTTTGGCCTGAAGGCACATTGGGTAAATAGGCTCATCAAAGTGCGTTTTTTTTGCTATCATGCACCACGTTTGTCAATAAACACTGGAGTACAAAGTGCAGAGTAGAACTCGTGTTAAGGTGTGTGGCATAACGCAGCCTAGTGTTGCTGTGGCGATCGCTAAAACAGGAGTGGACAGCATAGGCCTTGTGTTTTATGACAAAAGCCCAAGACATGTGACCATTGATCAAGCCGTTGCTATTTGTAACGCTTTGCCCCCGTTCATCACCACGGTGGGGTTGTTTGTAAACCCAACGCCAGAATTCCTACACCAAGTGTGTGAGCAAGTACCGCTAGATGTGGTGCAGTTTCATGGTGATGAAAACCCAGAATATTGCCGGCAACACAGCCCGCGCCCCTGGTTTAAAGCATTGGCGATGACACCAGAACTAGATGTTACGCTGACGGCGAAAGAATATATGCGTGCCGGGTCGCAAGGCATTTTATTAGACGCCTATGTGCAAGGGGCACGAGGCGGAACAGGTAAAACTTTTGATTGGGCGCGCGTGCCGCAGAGCGACGGCGTGCCTTACATATTAGCCGGTGGGCTGCAGCCAGAAAATGTAGCCGAAGCGATTGCACAAACACAGCCTTGGGCCGTAGATGTTAGCAGTGGTGTAGAAACAGCCCCCGGTATTAAATGCCCACAAGCGGTGAGCCGTTTTGTGGCACAAACATTGAAAGGAGCACAAGGTGTCTAAAGGTACCGATTTTTCAGCTTTTCCTGATGAGCTAGGGCATTTCGGCCAGTTTGGTGGTCGTTTTGCTTCTGAAACCTTGATGGCAGCTTTGCACGAACTAGAAGCTGTATACCTGCGTTTTCGAGATGATAAAGATTTCCAAGCTGAATTCGATAAGGATTTGGCGCACTACGTAGGTCGCCCTTCTCCGTTATACCATGCCGAACGATGGTCGCAGCAGCTAGGTGGTGCGCAAATTTATTTGAAGCGCGAAGACCTCAACCACACGGGCGCCCATAAGGTGAACAACACAATTGGCCAAGCTCTATTAGCAAAATACACAGGCAAACCACGTGTTATCGCAGAAACTGGTGCAGGGCAACATGGTGTGGCCACAGCTACAGTAGCAGCCCGGCTAGGCCTGAAGTGCCAGGTATACATGGGTGCAGAAGATGTGCAACGCCAAAAGATTAACGTATATCGCATGCGTTTATTGGGCGCTGAAGTTATTCCTGTGCATTCCGGTTCGGCCACGCTTAAAGATGCTATGAACGAAGCGATGCGCGACTGGGTTACTAATGTGGACGATACATTTTACATTATTGGTACCGTGGCAGGGCCGCATCCGTACCCGCTATTAGTGCGTGATTTCCAAGCTATTATTGGGCGCGAAGCACGCCAGCAGTGCTTAGAGCAAACAGGCAAGCTGCCT
>Ga0079226_10002820_pt1 | contig 13386 bp, 10 predicted proteins | sample Poulit2014_FD_76345 | JGI IMG/M metagenome (GOLD analysis project Ga0079226, IMG submission 76345) | Agricultural soil microbial communities from Georgia to study Nitrogen management - Poultry litter 2014 | ecosystem: Environmental > Terrestrial > Soil > Agricultural land | place: USA: Georgia... | reverse complement strand
TTATCAGAAATGGGTGTTGGAATCTTTGGAAAATTCTTTCCGGGCGATTTAACGCTCACTTATGATCTTTATTTAACCAATGGTCTCAGTGAAAGCGGACCTGAAGCGGGTATGGTGTTAAATAAGGAGGGTCGAATACGTATCGCCAGTGGAAAAGCGGAGGATCAGTTTTCAACCAGCGGAAATGGCCGGCCATCCGTTGCGGCCCGACTTGCTGTAGGAAATTACAATCTGGGGGAAATAGGCTTTTCTTATTATGGAGGGATTTATAACGAATACATGGAAGAAGGCGATATCATTGACAATAAAAGACGGCTGGATTTAGTCGCCGTTGATTATAATGCCAAGCTGCCAATTGCCGAGATTACCGGAGAACTTGTTTATGCCAATATCGATTTAGATGATGATCTGAAAGGCCGGTTTGGCGGAGAACAATGGGGCGGTTATATGGATATCGTGATGCCGGTATGGAATCTCCCTGTATTTTCGTATGACGGTGTGCTAAATGCTAATCTCAGATTAGAATATGTGGATTTCAATATGGGTAACTTCAGTACTACCGGAGGAACTATTTATGACGATACTAAAGCAATAGTACCCGGCCTTAGCTTTCGCCCCACAGAAGGTACTGTTTTTCGGCTCAATTATATACGCCGCTGGCATAGAAACTATGTCGGAAACGATATAGAAGGACAAACGGGCGGCATACAGTTTGGTTTTGCTACCTACTTCTGACGAGCACCGTTCCATACACTATACACATTCGTAAGCCAAAAGAAGGAGGCTGCTGTTTTAGTCTCCTTCTTTTATTTTGGCCACAAATACATTGTGAGCCACCTCATTCCCTATAACCTGTTCCTCACCCTCAATACGCAGCGTCAACGGTCCTTCAAAGGGATCTTTTTTCATAATTTCCAGCTTTATCCCCGGCAACAAGCCAGCTTCTTCAAGGTATTTCAGCACTTCAGAATCCTGGTCGCCAACCCGACTTACCACATAGTGCTGCCCTTCCTCAGCTTCGTTTAGCGGGTTATCATCCATTTTGGGCATAATCCCCTCCTTCGTTGGAATGGGATCTCCGTGGGGATCGAAGGCGGGATCATCCAGCAGCTTAGATATTTTTTCCTCAAAACGTTCTGAGATATGATGCTCCAGGTTTTCAGCCTCTTCATGCACCTCATCCCATGAATAACCCATAATCTCCAGCAGATATAATTCCAGCAGCCGATGGTGCCGAATAATCTCCAGGGCCATTTTTTTGCCCGACTTTGTCAAAGAAGCTCCTTTATAAGACTGATAGTCAACTAATCCCATTTGGGCCAGCCGCTTTAACATATTCGTAGCAGAAGCGGAAGAGACGTCCATGGACTCAGCCAGTTTTGTTGTTGTAGCTACTTCTCCGTTATCTTCAAGGGTATATATGGTTTTTAGATAATCTTCTACCGATTGGCTTAATACCATAGCTATAGCATTAATCAGTTACTTAATAGTTTGATGCCAATATATTGATTTTAAGGATCTATTACATCTAAAAGAATGCGTGGAATTTTATGGGTCCACTTAATGATGAAGCCAGCTTTCACAACGCCAGGAAACTCACTTCCCTTTTGTCTTTATAACCAGAATAGTCATATCGTCATGTTGCTTAGCCTCTCCAATATATTCGCTAATATCTGAAGAAAGGGTCTCCAATATAATGTCTGCAGATTTATCACCATTTTTTGCCAACAGGTTCTGTAATCGACGGCTTCCATAAAATACATTATTAGCATTAAGAGCCTCCACAATCCCATCGGTATAAAGGACCAATAAGTCCTGATCATCAAAGGATAAAGTCACTTCTTCAATATTCCGGTTAAATATATGGCCATCATCAAGGCCGATACCAATTCCCCGGGGCTGCAAAGCGGTTATCTGATGGGTTGAACCATCCAGATGCAGTACAGGATTATGGCCAGCCCGTGCGAAATGGAATTCCACTTGTCGAAGGTCGATAATTCCATAGATGAGAGATATAAAAACTCCGCGAGGTGCATTATCACAAAATAGTTTATTAGACTTCTTAAGAAACTCTCTTGGTGATGACACTTCCTGGCACAGGCTATGCAAAATACCCTTTACAAATGTCATGTAGAACGCGGCCTGAATCCCTTTTCCGCTTACATCGCCAATAGCTACTGCTATCCGATCTTCATCCAGCTGTATGATATCATAATAATCCCCGCCCGTCTCATAAGCCGGCTTACAAAGTGCAGCTATCTCCAAATGCTCAAACTGGGGTGTTTCTATGGGCAAAAATGATTGTTGCACATCACGCGCAATTTGTAGCTCCTGTTTAATGCGTTCCTCATGAGCTAATTCCTCCACATAATTGGGCACAAAAGACGAAAGCGACTGCTCTTTTTTGCCTCGGCTGGCCGCCCAAATGCCAGTCAGCAGGAAGAGTCCCATAAACACCGTATAGGTGATAAAGATATAGCCATCCGGCGAGTCCATAACAATCCAGCCTGAAACAGTTGAAATTAGCCCGCTAAACAGGAAGAAGCTCATAAAAAGCGTCACGGCTTCCCATTGCAAATAGATGAACCCTAATGCCATCCCTATGACACCGAATAACACAATCTCTGACCAGATAGGCCCATATGAAGCAATTATCGGCGCAGCAACAATGAAACCAATGATTATCAATCCGTAGGCTGCTTTCTTACTTTTCGTTAAGGCATAAGTCTGTCCGCCCAATGTTAGGAAAACCCCTAAGACTATGCTAAGTGCTATTCCTCCATTCTTGAACAATAAATAAAGCGGTGGCCATAAAGCACTTCCATTTAAAAAGACTCGCTCAATATTTATAACCAACTTTGGCATCAGCCAAATTAACAGGGTCCAAATACAGGCCAAAATAAATGCACAACAGACTGAACGGATAAGCATCAGGCCCATCGGCCGGTTGTAGATCATTCCCTGCCGCAGATAATCGTTGAGGCGAAGCTTCTCGCTCCAGTACTCTCGCGTTATTGAATCTCCAATAGCAGCAAAAACAAAAAATACCACTGAAGAAGCTGCTCCGGCTAAACCGATACTTATCAAAATTGCCAAATTTATCGTCCAGTTATTCAGGCCGGTAACTGAATTTATCTGTGGAATACTGCCCAACAACATTGCCATAAATACTGTGAAGCCACCTAATATTCCAATAAATAGCGCAGGTTTTGTGTCAACAGCACGGGCTCTAATTCGCAAGAAAAAGACTATTAATCCTGCTAAAATAAACAAAAATATAAGTCCCACTCTAATTAACCCCCTTAAATCTCCGGTATCATGGCTCGCCTCCTCGTGCAGCTGATATGAGGAGCTTACATTCATTAAACTTCCTGTTGGAAGGAGTTCCAGCTCCAGCTCGAACGGGACGATACCCATCGACGGCTCCGTAGAGCGATAGCGTATTTTTATGACTTTCGTCTGATCCAGGTAATCAACGAACACTGAATCAACTTTGAGAGCAGCCGCATCCCATCCGGTTTGTTCCAAGTAAGTCTCTCCCATCCTCAGAGCTCCGTTTTGGGTTATCCAGAATGCAGCATTTGGTGTGGAATTAGCTTGAATACTGCTGCTATCGATGGCGAGCTTGGCTTTTTTTGAGCTCCACAATGCCAGCTCAATGCTGGATGACAGTATTGAATCAGGAACTGCCTGCATCCATTCCATGGCTATACGCTGATCCGCCGAATCTTTAAGGGCTTTATATAGCACCTCCCGCTGGATGCTTTTCGAAGGAATGATAGCAGATGAATTATTCAGCTCCATCAATCGGCCCGATGAATCCAGGCGCAGGGTCAGTACCGTCTCTTCTCCATCATCCTGATTCTTTGAATTACCGTATTGTAAAGTAATATTTTGCTTTCCATCGCCTTTCCTACGCAAAGAGATAGAAGCCTCTCTGTAAAATAGCAGCAAGTTATCATATTCCTTCTGTTTTAACTTCTCGATCAGTTGCGAGCGTCCCAGCTTTTGCTGAAGACTATCCAGCAATTTCTGGTCATGACCAAATGCCAGCCCAATATCAAGCTGCTCAACATCGTATCCTAATTGGGCTAATATTTTTGTTGCCTTTTGCTCAACCTTCTGCTTATCATTTGAAATATGAATTGCACTGCGTGGATCCTGAGACGGGTAACCCACAAAAAAACAAGCTGCTGCTAAAACAGCCAAGATAAATAAGCCATACCCTTGGTAAGTAATATTCACCTGAGCCTGCTTTTAATCTTAATTATTCAACATAATTACAAAAGACCTGTGCTAAACTAAAATCACTATCCTGGTCTCAATACGGAATCTTCTTCCCGATGCCTTAAGCCTATGGATATCCAGCATCGAGTACGGAATGATCTTTACTATAAAGGATTTTGGAAACGTCCTCCACAATCGATATTTATTTTATGCTTCTTACTGTTACGGAAAAGTTGTATAAATGTTAGAAGAATTAATATAAGAGAATCCTTGTTCTTAACAATATCAGCAATTTTTAAAATTAATAGCTCTATTTATGTGTTTAATTGCATGGGGATATCAGAAACATCCTCGGTATAAGCTGGTTTTGGCGGCCAATCGGGATGAAGCCTATGAACGTCCCACACGGGCTGCCCAGTTTTGGCCGAACCATCCGGATATACTGGCCGGAAAGGATCTTAGATCTGGCGGCACCTGGATGGGTATTCACCGTTCGGGCCGTTTTTCCGCTGTCACAAATTATCGAAATCCAGATATCCAGAAAGAGGATCCGCCCAGCCGCGGCCATCTGGTGCTCGACTACTTAAAAGAGTCGATTGATCCAGATGACTATCTCCGTCAGGTCAGCACCAAAGCAGACCGTTATATGGGCTTTAACCTCATATGCGGCACGCCCGATCAGCTATACTACTCCTCCAATCAACAGCAGGATTTTCAATCACTTGTGCCTGGGATATACGGATTGAGCAATGATCTGCTGGATACGCCCTGGCCAAAAGTACAGCGTGCTAAAATGAGGTTATCCCGTGCCCTGTCTGCTGATGATGTTTCACCGCAAGATCTTTTCGACTTATTGGCTGACGACCGACCCGCTCCGGATGACCAACTGCCGGATACCGGCATTCCGAAAGAGATTGAAAAGCAAGTTTCCCCGCCATTTATCAAAGGTGATCAGTATGGCACGCGTTGCTCTACGGTTCTGCTTATTGATCAGCATAATAAGGCCACATTCATTGAACGTCGTTTTAAATCAGCATCAAAGGGGGTTTTGGAAGAAAACAGGTATAGCTTTTCGCTCCACAAATAATTGATTGGATAATGGTGCAAGCGCGAGGCTTGATCGAGTAGTGGTAAAGAGCCATGCTCAGCTATAGGAGTAACGTAAGTGTTTTATTTTATACTGTAAACCTAACTCCCTGACAAGTAATATTGTACAGAAAAAGAAAAGGCACAAGCAGACGCTTGCGCCAGTTTTTAGGGGATATTATATGTCATAGCACGAGCGTATCAGGAGCTATAGCGCGAACGTCCCGCTCATGCTATCAAGTCCTTATTTGTTAACCTAAACGCTCAATAGCGGTTTTGATGCGCTCAATCGTTTCATCCTTGCCCAGCAGCTCCAGCGTTGGGGTTAAGTCAGGTCCATGGCCCATGCCCGAAATGGCCACGCGAAGCGGCATCATAATGGGTCCGAAGCCAATATCCCGGTCGGCGATCACTTCTTTGATCTTGTCCTTCAGCGTACCTGCCTCAAAATCAACCTCCTCCAGCTCTTCAATCTTATCAATATAGGCTTGTAATATTTCGCTGCTATCCTTTTTCCACTTCTCCAAAGCGCGTTCTTCGTACTCATCCGGCTCTTCAAAAAAGAAACCACCCATCGTTACAAAATCCTCCACCTTGCTGACCCGATCCTTCATAAGCGTGATGATCTGCTTCATATACTCCTCATCGGGCTCAATGTCGTATTCATGAGCAATCTCTTCCACGCGCGGAAAGAGCTCGTCGGCCGACTTTTTGCGCAGATAATGCTCATTATACCAAAGCAGCTTTTTATAGTCGAAGACTGCACCTCCTTTGCTTACGCGATCCAGTGAAAATAGGTCTTTCAGCTCATTCATGCTGTGCAACTCACTATCATCACCCGGGCTCCAGCCTAAATAAGCCAAGAAGTTAGCCAATGCCTCCGGCTCAAACTTCTGATCAATATAATCGCGGGTATTAATGGGAATACCTTCGCTCTCAGCCTTCCGCTTGGAAAGCTTACCTCCGCTCGGAGACATAATGAGCGGCAAGTGAGCTACCTTAGGCGGTTCCCAGCCAAAATATTCGTACATCAGGATATGTTTAGGCGTGCTGCTAAGCCATTCTTCACCGCGAATAACGTGTGTTATATCCATCAAATGATCGTCCACTACATTAGCCAGATGATAAGTAGGCATGCCATCCGATTTCAACAGTACCTGATCGTCAAGTCCTTTGCTTTCGAAGGAAACGAAGCCGCGGATCTCATCCTCAAAACGAATAGTTTCGCGCCGCGGTACTTTCAAGCGGATTACATAATCCTCTCCCTCTTCCAGCTTCCGCTCCACTTCTTCTTGTGGCAGTGTGAGGCTGTTTTTCATGGACATACGCGTAATTGCATCATATTTAGGAGCTGGATTCCCTGACTTTTTGAGTCGTTCACGCATATCATCCAGCTCTTCAGGGCTGTCAAAAGCATAGTAGGCCTGCCCCTGGTCTACCAATTGTTCAGCATATTGCGCATAATTTTCCTTGCGCTCACTCTGACGATACGGACCTGCCTGACCGGGATTTTCGGGCCCTTCGTCCACTTCCATTCCAATCCATTTAAGAGACTCTATAATGTCAGACTCAGCATCCTCCACATACCGACTCTGATCGGTATCCTCAATGCGAAGCACAAACACGCCGTCATCGTGTCCTTTTGCAAATAGATAATTATAAAGAGCCGTCCGCAGTCCTCCAATATGCAGCATACCGGTAGGAGACGGAGCAAATCGAACTCGTACAGAACCTTCCATAAAATATCAGTTATTTTAATTCCTTTTTACCTGCCTGAAAATAAGGTTTCTACAGCATTAATGTTAATGAATGACCAACAAATATGTTATTCCCTCATCCCTTTTGAATAAGGGATAACATGGATCCGTATTATATGTTATTTTATCCATGCATCAGGGCCGGAACTGGTGTGATATAAGTTGACTTTCTAAGCTTTTGAGTACAAGTACGAACCATGAAACTTGCTTTGCTATTCCCGCAGTTTGCCCCAAATCTATATGATCTTTCCACGATGCTGCAGGCGGATCGGGTTATTTTACAAGATAATGAGCAGTGGTCGCGTAAAAGCCGTGTACACCGGGCCAAAATACGAACCCCTCAGGGCACCCAGTGGATTAATATTCCTATCCGTACCGCCGATCGCAAAAAGATCATCCGGGATGTGCGTATTGATCATTCCAACACCTGGATGACTCCGCTGCTTCGCGCAATTGAATACAATTACCGCAACAGCATCTACTGTGATTTCTATGAGCCGGAAATTAGGGCTGACTTTGAATCAGCGCCCAACTTTTCATCTCTTCTTACCTTTGTTCTCTACCTCCAGAAGCGGCTGCTTCGCTTTATGGATATTCAAATAAATTATGAGCTTGCCAGCCAGTTATCTAACTATACTTCCGATCCTGACCAGCTGGCCAAAAATTTGAACGCGGATATCATAATGCAGGAGTATGGCAGCCGTCACTATCAGCGCCAGGCTGATCAAAAAAAGGAAGTAGTTATTGAACACCCAACCTACCATCAGCACTTTGATGGTTTTGAGCCTGGCTGCTCTATCCTTGATGTGCTTTTCCAGTTTGGTCCCGAGAGTTTTAAAATTACTGATAAGTTAGGGGCCTGAAGACAAGCAAATGTTACTTTCTAAGCCATCCTTATTGTGCTGCTGTAAATTATCACCAAGAATAAAAAAAAGCCTGAACGCGAGATGCATCCAGGCCTCCTTAAAATTAGTATAAGTACGTAAACTTATTTAGCATGACGTAATATCATCAGCACACTATCTTTGCTGCTCAAGCGAAGTTCTCCTTGCGATATCTCATAGTTCTTTACTTTGTCCAGCGCTTTTAAAAAGTTGGTTTCGAACTCCATTGTTCCCTGGCAAGCCATTTTTGTGGATGCAAGCTTATCAAATGAGATCTCCTGGCCTTGCAGATCGATGCCTCCGGTTAGCTGGTTACAGCCTGAGTTTCCGGAAACTCGTTCTTTTCGTAGATTAAAGTTCAGTCCCGGGGTCTTCATCAGCGAATCCGTCTGCACTTCTTCGCCATTCAGCGAATGAAGTGTCCAGAAATCATTCAGCTGGTACTTATCATTAATGTAGTTTCCACATCCGCGATACACCTTATCCCCGTATTCAACGTTAACACCATAATTAAATACCTCGCCCGACATATCGTCTACACATCCGGTGGGATACAGTTTCACTGTTAGCGGGCCCGACTCAGTCTCAACAGAAAAGTTGCGTGCTTTTGAGGATGTATCTTTTTCCATCTCCGGCAGATCTACGACCATTGAATCGCTGTCCATCCTATTAAAGGTCATATCGCCATCAAAGTCGATCGTCACATCCCAAAAAGGTTCATTTCCTGATGCTCTAAAATCAACTCCGTGTTCTTTAAGCTCAGCCCAGCGATCCTGATTCCCCTCTTGCTCTTCATCTTTTTCAGTCAGCACGTAGTAATCAGCTAAGGGCCCGGTGTTATAATTGTGATCCGCATCCAGTAAGGTAAGAGTGCTATCGCCAATGGCCAAAGCGCGGCTGTTGTTCCCTTCCTGGTTTAGGATAAGGAGTGTATCGTCTTTTACTTCCCAAGAACCATTTTCCTCATAAGGATGGAGGCTGGCTCCGATATAAGTCATAGAAGATTCGAAGCTTTGTCCCTCATCGAGTGTGAGTTCGTAAAGAATTCCCGCGCAGTCGGCGCAAGGGGTAACGCCACTGAACTTTTTACCTGCCAGTTCACTGCCTCCTGCATCTTCAGTAGTTGTTTGGCCCGTATCACTGCAAGCCGTAAATACTGTTATCATACTGATGATTAGAAAAGTCAATAGTTTATTCATAGTTATTGTCCCGATATTGTTGATATTAGATTAATGGTCTGCTGAGCAATCCTATTCAAATATAAAAGGATTGCAAAGGTTTATAAGATATTAACTAAATTAGACTTTGTGTATCGCTGTTCGTGATGGATAAACTTAGTTTGCACGGTATTGTTCCGTGAAGCGTCAAATATTCGTTCAAAGGTCTTTGCAAAACCTTTTACAAAAAATATCATCCTGGACTTAATCTGCCGGCAGTCGGACCCATTCGGGAATCTATTCGGGTTTAGAGCACTTAAAAGGAGATATTGAATATAGTTCAGGACGAGGCAATGGCTTCCAGTAACTTAAAAATATTAGCAGTGAAATAAGGATGAGCTGATAGCTCCGTCACCCTTTAAATGCAACAAATCAAAGCTTTTTTTTGGAACATTCGCACGAACCAACCTTTCGGTACATTAAGATATCAACATCTGTTATAGCTTTTCACAAGTAAACAGGAATATTACGGGTATCTCATCGTTTTATTGCTTAGTGGATATAAAACGCTTAATAACTGTAAGCTATCGACTAATAAGGGCTATCATCAAGACATTTAGCGAATATCGCAAAATATTAGTCAAAAACCTTTAGGTTTATTACTTTTATCTTCCTATGACGAAACCAACTATACGGCCATTTAAGCATCTCCTTTATTTTTTCAAAGACCTGAAACAAACCGGCTCCATTGCCCCAAGCTCTAAATTCCTGGCTAAGGATTTAGTTGCCCAATTAAAAAAGAAAACCTCTTCGGGCCAGTGTGATGCACTTAATATATTGGAAATTGGCCCAGGAACAGGTCCTCTCACTAAGCAAATCATTGAACATATCCGTCCGCAGGACAGGCTTGATATTGTAGAGATCCATGAAAAATTTTATCAAATTGTAAAGGAAAGATATCAAAAGCCAAATATTCAGACTTATCATACGGATATCTTAAACTTTCAGTCTGATTATAAATACGATTTTATCTTTTCCAGTCTACCTTATGAGAATTTAGACGAAGATATTTGCAGGGATATATGGGAAAAAAAATTAAATATCTGTGCCGGAAAAGCCTGTATCAGCTACTTTAAATATGTAAAATTTCGCAACTTTAAGAACGATTTTGAAAAAGAAATAGTTAGCAAATACGGGCATAAAAAGAAGATTGAGCTTCTTAATATTCCTCCGGCAAGGGTTTATACACTGGAGGTGAATCAATCTCAAGAGGCTGACCCTCCTAATGAAAATTTTAGTGTAGCCTGATATATCCTCAGAAACCGCAGCATTTTATATTAAGAAGCAGCAAACTCAAGTTATTTCTAAAAACAGGGCATAGCAGCTGTTAAAAGAACATTGCGTTTAGCAGTGAAAGCAAAATACTGAAGATGAGCGCCCACCAAAAGCTGTCTATTTTAAGTCCATCCATCAACGCATCAACCAGCATCAAAACCAACGCATTTATTACCAGCAGAGATAAACCCATTGTTAGAACCGTAATTGGCAGGGTTAAAAAAACGATAATAGGCTTTATAAAGGTGTTAATCAGCGCTAAAAGGATGGCCCCGCCAAGTGCTGTCCAGTAGTTTTTGATATGAACGCCAGACAACAAGTACCCAACAATAAAAAAGACCAAACTGTTTGCGAATATCCGTCCAAGCATAATAAGTTATTCTATTCTTAAAAAGGTTTTCGATAGCTCTTGTATAATCAATACGTAATAATAGCGCTAAAGTTATACATAACTTCTGCCAATACTTGTATAGTATATTCTGCTCTCATGACAGAGGTCAATTAAATCCTGAGTTTTCCACTAATAATAACAGCCAAAAGAATAGTATCCCAAGGGCAGACAGCTGGCAGAGCCTTCCGCAACCTTTTATCTTGTTCACAACTAATTCATCGATATTGGAATTGCTCAACGATACTTCCTCTTTAAAACCACAGCTACCCCAATACGCTTTGGGGCTTGCTATATAACGCATCTATTGTTATTCCAGGTTTTTATCACATCAGGAACCAACATTTAGCAGTCAGCTAATAAACGGTTATTCAATTTTCAGAAAGCGCGCATTTATGGCTACCACCACTGTACTTACCGACATCAATACAGCGCCAATTGCAGGGCTCAGTATTACTCCTGCCCAGGCCAATGCACCGGCTGCCAATGGTATAGCCACAATATTATATCCACTGGCCCACCAGAGATTCTGGATCATTTTCCGGTAGGTCGCTTGCGCCATCTTCAGAATGCTTACCACATCCAGCGGATTATCTTTCACCAAAATCAGGTCAGCCGTTTCTACCGCCACATCCGATCCAGCACCGATAGCAATCCCCGCATCTGCCTGTGCCAATGCCGGAGCATCATTTACGCCGTCTCCCACCATGGCTACGGTAAGCCCCCGGCTTTGGACTTCCTTAATCTTATCTGTCTTTTTATCAGGCAGTACTTCTGCAAAATAATCTTTGAGGTCCAATTCATTGGAAACATACCGAGCCACCTGCTCATTATCTCCAGTCAGCATCATGGTTTGTACGCCTATTTTATTTAGTTTTTGTATAGCTTCATATGATTCTCCGCGGATCTGATCCCCCAGTGCTATGGCTCCTTCAAGAGATGCTTCAATTAATACATATACCACGGTTTTTCCTTCCGAGGCTCGTTGACTGACCTTCTCTTGATCCGGTATCGGAATATCCTTCTCCTCCAAATAACCCGGACTAACCACGGCAATATTTTTGTCCTTCACTTTCCCGGTCACGCCCTTTCCTGAAATAGAGTTAAACTCTGCTACTTCATAGGTTTCATCAGCAGCTCCCACAATACCCTGCGCAATAGCATGTTCTGAACGAATTTCTACCGAAGCCGCCCACTTCAACAGATCATCTTCTGAATAATCCCCGCCGAAGCTAATGACATCCGTTACCCCAAATTCACCTTTGGTCAAGGTACCCGTTTTATCAAAAACAACAGCCTCTATATTCCGAGCTTGTTCAAATACATTGCGGTTCCGAATAAGAAAGCCTTTATTGGCTGCTTTGGAGGTGGATACGGCCACTACCAGCGGAATAGCCAGCCCCAGCGCATGTGGGCAAGTAATTACCATCACCGTAACCATCCGCTCAACGGCAAAAACAAACTCATGAGATGACCAGAAGCTCCAGGCAAAAAGGGTGATTGCTCCTGAAATAATAGCAATAAGCGTAAGCCAGGCCGCAGCATGGTCGGCAAAGTTTTGCGTTTGAGACTTGCTCTTCTGCGCATCCTCTACCAATGTAATCACTTGAGAAAGAAATGATTCATCCCCCGTTTTTGTCACTTTAATCGTAACTGAACCTTCTTTGTTAATGGATCCTCCAATCACTTCATTCCCGACCTCTTTACTAACGGGCTTGGACTCTCCTGTCAATAGTGACTCATTTACTTGCGTTGAACCTTCGGTGACCTCTCCATCTGCGGGCAACTTTTCTCCAGGCTTTATCACCAGATGATCGCCATTTTGCAAGGCACTTATTTTTACATCCTCAATACTTCCGTCCTCTTTCAGCCGATGTGCTGTCTGCGGCATCAGCTTCGCCAGCTCTTCCAGCGCGCGTGAGGCACTCATCACTGAGCGCATTTCAATCCAGTGCCCCACCAGCATAATCAGTACCAGTGTAGCCAGCTCCCAGAAAAACAGCCTACCTTCAATGCCAAAAAGAACCACCGAACTATAGAAATATGCTACTGAAATAGCCAGCGCAATGAGCAGCATCATGCCCGGTTTTTTATCCCATACTTCCTGATAGGCCCCGTTCAAAAAAGGCCAGCCGCCATAGAAAAACACAAAACTGGAGAACGCAAACAGTACCCACTGATCTCCCGGAAATCCCAACACATCAGATAAGCCCAGGAATTCCTGAATCATAGGCGAAAATACCAGAATAATAACAGTCGGAATAATAGAAACGAAAAAACGCTTCTTAAAATCCTGCATCATAAGAGCATGATGGTCGTTGTGGTCGTGCAGGCTATGCCCCTCATTATCTCGGTGTTGGCTATCCATAGTTGAATTAATTTATTTTAGAGCGCTTTAAAATACCTCCATTTTGTAATATTTATCATAAGTGCTGCACGGATCTGATCACTCTTATCGCACTAATTTTTTAAATAATTTTAAAGTGCTATCAAATCTTCTTTTTTCCCAGTCGTCTCGAGTTGGTAACCACATTCACCGAGCTAAAAGCCAT
>Ga0079226_10002819_pt1 | contig 13387 bp, 9 predicted proteins | sample Poulit2014_FD_76345 | JGI IMG/M metagenome (GOLD analysis project Ga0079226, IMG submission 76345) | Agricultural soil microbial communities from Georgia to study Nitrogen management - Poultry litter 2014 | ecosystem: Environmental > Terrestrial > Soil > Agricultural land | place: USA: Georgia... | reverse complement strand
TTTGAGGCGATAGGGAATCCCGCTTCGATAACATCGGTCTTTAGGCGCTCAAGTTGATGAGCCAGCCGAAGCTTCTCCTCCTGATTCATGCTGAATCCGGGGGATTGTTCACCATCTCTGAGCGTGGTATCGAAAATTTCTATTTGGACTTCCATAATAGTGTCGTTGTATTAATTGTTAGATAATAATTGAGTGAAAGTAGTAAACAGCGTGAGTTTTATGGGTTCGTTGTGCAGCGTTGAAGCTGCATAGATGTTGCAGGAGATTTAATAATTGTTTCATACTGTTAGATTGCTTCTTTTTGATGAATATTAGTGGCCTTTTTAGCTAAAAAGTAGCTGAAGCTTTCTGACAGCGCATTCCAGCTGGCATCAATGATGTTGTGAGAAACACCCACCGTACCCCAGCTGTCGCCGCGCTCGGCCGAGTCAATCAGCACCCTCACATCAGCACCGGTACCGTCCTTCTCATTTAATACGCGAACTTTATAATCGTTAAGCTTCATATTTTTAATTTCAGGGTAAAACTTGCCCAGTGCTTTACGCAGTGCTTTATCCAGAGCGTGTACGGGACCATTACCTTCCGCAGCGCAGTGTTCCATTTGATCATTTACTTTTAAGCGCAGTGATGCTTCGGTGCGCATCTTTCCCGACACATTCTTTTCCGCAATGATACGGAAGCCTTCGAGCTTGAAGAACTCTTTCCACTCGCCGGTTATCCGCTGCACCAACAGTTCAAAAGAGGCTTCTGCCGCTTCAAACTGATAGCCCTGATTTTCAAGCTTCTTCAGTTCGCTGACAATTTCAGGAACCTTGTCCTGGTGATTTTCCAGCTGTAAGCCCAACTCTTCCGCCTTATACTTCACATTACTTTTACCCGAGAGATCGGAAACCAATACGCGTCGGCTGTTGCCAACCTGCTCCGGACGTATATGTTCGTAGGTCTCCGGATCTTTCATTACGGCACTAACATGAATGCCGCCTTTATGGGCAAAGGAGCTGCGGCCTACAAAGGGCTGGCGGATATTCGGCTTTAGATTTGCTACTTCGCTTACGTAGCGGGATATGGAGGTCAACTGCTCCATATTTTCCTCAGGGATACAAGAGTAATTTTGCTTAAGCTGTAAATTAGGTATCAGTGAGCTGAGGTTGGTATTCCCATTTCGTTCACCATAGCCATTGATTGTACCCTGAATTAATGTACAGCCGGCACGAACGGCTGCTACTGCGTTGGCAACACCCAGCTCGCAGTCATTATGTCCGTGCAGACCCAGTGGTGCCTGTATATGAGGACTAATCTCATTAATAATATTGGTAATCTCGTGCGGCTGGGTTCCGCCGTTTGTGTCACAGAGCGTAATAAAGTCGGCACCGGCCGTTTCGGCGGCCTGCAGGGTATTTAAGGTATAGACCGGATTGGCTTTATAACCATCGAAGAAGTGTTCCGCATCGTAGATCACCTCTTTATCGTTGCTTTTGAGAAAAGAGACCGATTCGCGAATGATACGCAGGTTTTCTTCCGGACTGATTTGCAGGGCATCGGTCACGTGGAGCAGCCAGCTTTTGCCAAAGATAGCAACAGTGGACGTATTGGCCTCAATAAGCAGCGAAAGGTTCTTATCGTCCTCAGGGGCATTACCCGCCCGACAGGTACTGCCGAAGGCTACAATATTGGCATGGTTGAAGGTAGCATCGGAGACCAAATCAAAGAACTCCATATCCCGGGGGTTAGACCCCGGCCATCCGCCTTCAATATAGTCGATGCCCAACTTATCGAGCTGCTGGGCAACCTGAACTTTATCTTCAGCGGAAAATGCTACCTTTTCACCTTGTGTACCATCGCGCAGGGTTGTATCGAATATGCTAACTTTTTGGCCCATTATTCTGCGGCTTCTTCTTGTTCATCTATCCAGTTCATCATAGAGCGAAGTTGTTTCCCCACTTTCGCAATACCGTGCTCGCTAAGCTCATTCCGCATAGCTTTAAGATTGGGAATGCCATTCTTATTTTCCTCAATCCACTCGTCCGCAAAGGTATGGTCCTGTACTTCTTTGAGCACTTCTTCCATACGTTCTTTGGTAGTTCCGTCAATAACCTTGGCACCGCGCGTCAGTCCGCCATATTCGGCCGTATCGCTTACTGAATAATACATGCGTTCAATACCGCCCTCATACATAAGATCAACAATCAGCTTGAGCTCATGCAGACATTCGAAGTAGGCTATTTCAGGCTGATATCCGGCTTCAGTAAGGACTTCAAAGCCCTGCTTTACTAATTCTGAGACGCCACCGCAAAGAACAGACTGTTCACCGAAAAGGTCTGTTTCCGTCTCTTCTTTGAAGGTCGTTTCCAGAACACCGGCGCGCGTGCCGCCTAACCCTTTAGCATAAGCCAAAGCTAAATCCTTAGCTGCTCCGGTATAATCTTGCTCAATAGCAATCAGGCAAGGTACTCCGGATCCTTTTTTGTAAACGCGGCGCACCAGACGCCCGGGGCTTTTAGGCGCAACCATAAAGACATCTACATCTTCTTCGGGCTCAATAGCTCCAAAGTGAATATTAAAACCGTGAGCAAAGGCTAATGCATTGCCTTCTTCTAAATTTGGCTTAATATCTTGTTGATAAATGTCGGCCTGGTACTGATCCGGAATAAGCACCATCACAATATCACCGGCTTTGGCCGCTTCGGCGGTATTGAGAACTTTAAGTCCGGCCTTTTTAGCTTGTTCGCGAGACGAACTGTCCTCGCGGAGTCCAACGACAACTTCAATTCCGCTTTCAGAAAGATTCAGTGCATGAGCGTGGCCTTGGCTGCCATAGCCAATAACAGCAACAGTTTTATTTTTAATATCTTGTAGATTAGCATCGTCGTTATAGTATGTCTTAGCTTCCATTATTTATTATTTGTTAAATTATATGAGTTAATATTAGTGTTAAACAGATCCGTCAAATTCTCTTTTAAGTGCTACGCTCCCCGTCCGGGCAATCTCATCGATGCCGAAAGGAGCAAGCATTCCGATAAGCGCATTGCACTTATCCCGATTTCCCGTCACTTCAATAGCCAGCTTTTCGGGGCTAATATCAATGACTTTAGCGCGAAAGACCTGTGCAATCTGCATGATCTCTGATCGGCTGGATCGGGTAGCCGTTACTTTGACCAATGCCAGTTCGCGCTCTACAAAATCTTCATAGGTAAGGTCATTTACTTTGACAACATCAATAATCTTATTGAGCTGTTTTGTTATCTGTTCAATCAGCTGTTTGCTGCCGTGGGTAGTTATGGTTATGCGCGCAAGATCGGACTCTTTGCTTGAGCCGAAGCTAATACTGTCGATCTCAAAGTTTTTACCGCTAAAGATGCCGATTATGCGTGACAGAGCATTTAAATTATGACCTACCAGTACCGAAATAGTATGCTTTTGCATTGTTTCTTGTTGATCTTCTTGCACTATTTCCATTATTCAGGGCCCTCCAGCATTTCATCTAAGGATGCGCCGGCTGGGACCATCGGGTAGCAGTTTTCTGTCTGCTCTACCTGGAAATCCATCACTACGGGCCCATCATTAATGTTCATTGCTCTGTTAATGACTTCCTTCATTTCGGCCGGCGTGGTAGCCCGCATACCGACGGCGCCATAACTTTCAGCCAGCTTTACAAAGTCGGGATTATCGCCTTCAAGTATAGTATGACTGTAGCGCTCATCAAAGAAGAGTTCTTGCCACTGCCGGACCATACCCAGGCACTGGTTATTCATGATGGCAATTTTTACCGGAACCTCGTGCTTGACGGCGGTAGAGAGTTCAAAAGCCGTCATTTGAAAACCTCCGTCTCCGGTAATACATAATACATCACGGCCCGGTTTCGCCATTGCAGCGCCCATTGCAGCCGGAAAGCCGTATCCCATTGTTCCCAGTCCGCCGGAAGACAAGTAAGAACGCGGATGGTTAAAGTTGTAGTGTTGTGCAGCCCACATTTGATGCTGGCCAACGTCGGCAACGACAATGGCTTCTCCATTCGTAGCTTTCGAGAGCTCTTTAACCAAGTGCTGAGGTTTGATGGTGTCGGGTGATTTTGCGACCCGCAGCGGATGATTCTTCCTCCAGTTGTTTATCTTTGTCCACCATTCTTTGGTTTCCGGCGGGGAAGTTTTTTTATTGAGAGCCGGCAATACGGTCTTCAGGTCGCCTACAATGGGGATTTCCACCGGCACATTTTTACCAATATTTGATGGATCAATATCAATATGGATTTTGGTAGAGTTTGGGGAAAAGCCATCGAGGTCTCCGGTTACGCGATCGTCAAAGCGTGCACCTGCTGCCAGCAGCACATCGCATTCCGTAATGGCCATGTTGGCATAATAGGTTCCATGCATGCCCAGCATTCCCAGCGATTGTTCCTTATCTTCCGGAAAGCTTCCAAGTCCCATCAAGGTTGTAGTTACGGGTATGTTCAGCCGTTCCGCCATAGTGGTCAATTCATCCCATGCCTCGCCCAGAATGGTACCTCCCCCGGCATAAATAAGTGGCTTTTCAGCATTGGTGAGCAAATCAGCTGCTCGTGAGATTTGGGTAACATGTCCTTCGCGTGTGGGTTGATAACTTGGGATTGATACCTTCTTCATGCCGGTATAATGATGCTCAGAAGTGATCATATCCTTCGGCAGGTCTACTAATACCGGTCCGGGCCGGCCGCTATTTGCCACATGGAAGGCTTCTCGAACGGTTTCTTCCAAATTACTGACATCCTTTACCAAATAATTATTTTTGGTAATAGGGCGGGTAATACCCACTATATCCGCTTCCTGGAAAGCATCACTTCCCATTACACCGGTTGGCACCTGGCCGGTAAAGACCACCATCGGGATGGAATCCATAGCCGCCGTAGCGATACCGGTGACGGTATTTGTGCCCCCAGGTCCCGATGTGACTAATACCACGCCGGGCTTTCCGGTAGCCCGTGCATATCCGTCGGCTGCAAAGGAGCCCCCTTGTTCGTGGCGAATAAGCACATGCTTCATGTCGTGCTCATCAAAAAGACTATCGTATACCGGTAGGACAGCACCACCCGGATACCCGAAAATGGTATCGACCTCGAGATCCTTGAGTGTGTTAATCAGAATTCCAGCCCCATTCATTTTTGCTGATTTCGGTTTTGGAATATTTTGACTCGAAGTGGGTGCGGATGACTTTTTCTTTGGTTGGGCCATAGAGAAAAATGGATATAGGTTTTCCGCCAGAGGCCAGGAAACAAAATTTTGGGAGTTTTGGATCTAACCTCTGGCTATTATGGTTAGCTAATAATTAGTAGGTTAATAATGACAGAAATTAGAATAGATAGTACAATTAGAATACTAATTAGTACTTCTATTGAAGAAATAGCAATAGTTGCTACAAAAGGGAGAAATGCAATAGCGGAAAGAAACGACATACCAACGGCATCCAGGCCATCGAAAGAAGCTTTCGACGGAATGGCTGATAATTGGGTATGTGTTATTCGGTTATTTAACAATAGTTGCTTTCCTTTAATGACAAACGTCATAATAGGTATTGATATGAATGATGTCAAGCAAAAAGTTATTTTTCTTTAAAACTCTTGCGTTATGCTTGTTTAATTTCTGATTTGTGTTACTTTTAGTGTATAGTTTTAAGCTATTCCAAAACGACTTATTTTAAATAAAATAGGCCTTAGCAAGGTTGTAAATCATTTAATATGGCAAATAAACTCAACAAATATAGTTCGAGACTTACACAAAAAGAATCGCAAGTAGGATCTCAGGCCATGCTCTATGGGGTGGGCTTGTCTGATGAAGATATGAATAAGGCACAGGTGGGAATTGCCAGTACCGGATGGGAGGGAAACCCCTGTAATATGCATTTAAACGAGCTGGCGGAGTACGTGCGCGATAGTGTAAATGAATCAGAAATGGTTGGTTTAATATTCAACAGTATTGGGGTGAGTGATGGTATTGCTAACGGCACACAAGGAATGAAGTATTCGCTGCAGTCGCGTGATATTATTGCCGATTCTATTGAAACGGTGACGCGTGCCCAGTGGTATGATGGCAATATTTCAATCGTGGGGTGCGACAAAAATATGCCTGGTTCTATTATGGCAATGGCGCGGTTTAACCGGCCTTCTATTATGGTTTATGGAGGAACTATACGTCCCGGGAAGCTCAATGGAGAGGATCTGGACATTGTATCCGCATTCGAGGCTTATGGGGAATATCTTTCAGATGAGGTTAGCGAGATGAAAATGGATAGTGTGCTGCGTCATGCTTGTCCCGGAGCGGGGGCCTGCGGCGGGATGTATACCGCAAATACCATGGCATCGGCGATTGAAACCATGGGGATGAGTTTGCCTTTCAGCTCTTCAATTCCAGCCACTCATACCAAAAAAATTGAAGAATGTGAGCGTGCTGGTGAAGCTATTTACCGATTATTGGAAGAAGATATCAAGCCGCGGATATTATCAATCGAAAGTCGATCGAAAATGCCGTTACCATTATTGTTGCTCTTGGCGGCTCCACAAATGCAGTAATGCACATGATGGCTATTGCACGCACAGCAGAGGTACCCTTTACGATTGACGACTTCCAGGAAATTAGCAATCGCACTCCCTACCTTGCGGATATGAAGCCCAGCGGCAAGTATGTGATGGAAGATCTTTTCAATGTAGGAGGCGTACCGGCAGTACAAAAAATGTTGCTCAGGGAGGGCTACCTCGAAGGAGATTGTATGACGGTTACCGGAAATACGCTGGAGGAGAATATAGCGGAGGTGCCCGGATTGTTTGAGGAACAAAATGTGGTATCACCCATCGATGATCCGATTAAAGAAACTGGTCATTTGGAAATTTTATATGGAAACCTGGCCTCGGAAGGAGCTGTTGCGAAAATAACCGGCAAAGAAGGAACCTATTTTAAGGGAACGGCCCGCATTTATGATTCAGAGGAGGCATCCTTAGAGGGTATTGAATCCGGCGAGGTACAAAAGGGAGATGTGGTTGTCATCCGTTACGAAGGGCCTAAAGGCGGTCCAGGTATGCGGGAGATGCTGACTATTACATCTGCTATTATGGGAGCCGGTTTAGGCGATGATGTGGCCTTGATTACTGATGGGCGATTTTCCGGTGGAAGTCATGGCTTTGTGATTGGCCATATTACGCCGGAGGCCCAGGTGGGGGGCGCAATTGCCCTCATCGAAAATGGAGACACCATTACTATTGATGCTGAAGAACGCACGATTGACGTGGAGCTTTCGGACGAAGAGTTGAAAAAGCGCCGCGAGAACTGGGAAGCTCCTCCCCTAAAAGTGACGACCGGCTCGCTATACAAATATGCCTGTCTGGTTTCTTCCGCTTCCGAAGGATGTGTGACCGATCAGCTGCCTTATGAGATGGTGGATCCTACGGAATAAAGAGTGGATCATTTATGAAAAGCTCTTCAACCGGCTTCCAAACTTGATGTCGGTTGAAGGCTTAGGCTTCTGAAAACGAAGGGGTAGTATATAGATATTTTGAAACTTAATCTGATAATGAACCCGAAAATTCCAAACGCAAATAAACAGGGAAGTTATCTCGGCGTGTTACTTTTGTCGAAGGTATTACTTGGGCGGGTTGTAATCATGATGAAAGCGTGGATGGAAACGATGGGGCAAAAGATTTTATGGCTTTCAATACCGTTGACTCATTGGCTTTTAAGGTAGATTTTTTGTCATTTGAAGTTAGTAATGCTCCTAAATGAACGTCGCTTTTAAAGCGTAATGAAGCATGGATGGGGGGCGCTGATGGTATTTTTAAATTCCTCTGGATACCAAAGAATGGTCTAACTCAGCTTCAGAGAGTAAAATCTATCTGTTTTTTTTAGCGAAACATTGATTGGCGATGCGAAAAGCCGGTAAACGGTTGGAAAATGCAGCGATGATTAACAATTCAATAACCGTTTTGTACGGCATGAGCTGTCTCCGGAAGTGATTGAAATTTATTAGGCCTTTGATGAAGAAGGGAATCCGGAATTGTTGTTTTGTTCCACGAACCGAAAATGCGTATAAAGGAGATTATTACTGGTTGGGTGATGGTTTTGTTAACTAAGCAAAAGATGACGATTTATACCTTTTTGCCGATCGTATGTAAAAATCGGATGATAGTGTTCGATTATCTAACCCATCCGGGAGTTAACCATCTTTCGAAAATTATGGGATAGAGGCGGATGGAGTTCGGGTGCTAATTCAGTATAGCCGGTGACCGAGCGATTTACGAATGAACTTTGCATAACACCCACTGAGAGAGGCAGGTACATACTTATTTTTCATGATGACGGAATTACTGAAACAACAAGGATGCGCGTATTGGAAGAAAGTACGGTAGGTCCGTTTTGGCTCGGTTCAGAAGATCTGGAGTGCCAAAATGGATTAAGCTCAACATGGGGATTATTACTCATATAACTCCAAAGCACATCTTAGCTTGTCTCTAAAAAGATGAATTATTAAAAATCTTTAGTATCATCTCAGACAACTTTTTTCTCAGGTCTTAAAGAAAATCCATTTTTATATCGACCTGGATCCTTCCGATTGCATTATATGAACTAATAATTCAATCGATATATTTTATGGGGTTTTGCTCTAAACCGGTTATCCATTGAGCTTTAAAAATCTTTACAGGAATGAGATTGAGCCGGATTAGCGCCTGTTATAGATGTACTATCCTATAAACTCTTCATAAATAATTAGAAGGGTATCGACGTTTTATTGCTTTAGTGGCGTAGCGATTTGCCTGCCCTTCCAAAACGTTAATGCAGTAGAGAGGGGACAAACCAGAGGTATTTCAAAGCTCTAAGTATAACCACATCCTGTAAATAGTGAATCCCGTTCATCCTGATTCAGAGCTTTTTAAGATGAATAGCCTCTACGATTCGGCTTTTATTTCGTAGCTCGAGGTAATATCGGAAACTTTCTCCAGCGTCTTTGAAACCGAGCAGTATTTATCCAGAGACAGGTTGATGGCGCGTTCTACTTTGCTTTCATCCAAATTTCCGGTAAAAACAAAGTGTATATTGATGGTTTTAAACTCCGAGTAGGTGCCGACGTCCTGACGGTCTCCTTCTACCTTAACGGTTAGATCCTGAATATCCTGTTTCTGTTTTTCCAGAATGCCAATAATATCGATGGAGCTGCATCCGCCAACACCGCCCAGCAGCAGCTGCATAGGGCTGAATCCGCCCTCCAGTCCGCCAATTTCATTTGAGCCATCCATGCGAATGAGGCCGCCATCTTCATTGGCTGCTTCCATATGCGTACCTTCTATCTGATTGATCGTAATATTGGTCATTGCGAATGAGTTATGTTAAATCATTGAATTTTAAATTGTTGGTTAGCCGAAATGTAATAAATTAGCGGTAGAACTCCATTGTAAAGCGCTATATGATTTTCAAAAAACGTCACTTAATATTGTGGCGCAGGAATGGTATTATACACAAAAACAGAGACCTCATATTTACACCTTCGAATGGACTTTTCACACCTCCACTGTCACACGCAATATAGTATGCTCGATGGAGCGGCCAGTATCAGCCAGCTCGTCGATAAAACAGCAAAGAAAGGAATGCCGGCGATGGCTATTACCGATCATGGGAATATGTTTGGTGTGCCCGAATTTGTTAATGAGGCTCACAAAAATGATATCAAACCAATTATTGGATGTGAGTTTTATGTGACGCCTTCGGGAATGGATGATAAGAGTGATCGAACGCGTTATCATCAGGTGCTGCTGGCTAAGAATATGACCGGTTATCGGAATCTCTCAAAGCTATGTTCGCTGGGCTATACTGAGGGACTTTATTATAAGCCGCGCATCGATAAGGAAACGCTCGCTGAGCATGCAGAGGGACTTATTGCTACCACCTGCTGTATCGCCAGTGAAATTAACCAGACGATTATTAATAAGGATGAAAAGCAAGCTCGGGCCATTTTTGAATGGTACCTGAATGTCTTTGGGGATGATTACTATATAGAGCTGCAGCGTCATGGACTGGAGGATCAGGACCACTGTAACGAGATATTAGTCAAGTGGTCGAAGGAGTACAACGTGAAGATGATTGCCACAAATGACTCCCATTATGTGGAGGAGGAAGATTCCGAAGCTCACGACATTCTGTTGGCTTTGCAGACCAATGCGGATATTGATGACCCCAATCGCTTTCGGTTTACTGATGATAATAACAATCTGAATACAGAATTTTATCTGAAGACGCCGGATGAGATGGAGAAACTGTTCAGCGACCATCCGTCAGCTATCGATAATACCAATGAAATTATCGAAAAGGTAGATGATATTGAGCTAAGCTCTGAGCTGCTGCTGCCCGATTATGCTATACCGGAGCAATATGATTCCATGTCGGAATATCTTCGGGAGATGACCTATGAAGGGGCCAAAAAACGCTACGGGGAGCTTACACAAGAGGTGAGTGAGCGTATTGAGCAGGAGCTAAAGATTATTAATGATATGGGCTTTGTGGGCTATTTCCTGATTACGCAGGACTTCACTACCGAGGCTCGGAATCGTGGGGTTTTCGTCGGGCCGGGCCGGGGGTCTGCCGCCGGTTCCATCGTCGCTTTTTGTTTGGGGATTATCAATATTGATCCCCTGCGGCATGATTTGCTGTTTGAGCGCTTTTTAAATCCCGAACGGGTAAGTCCGCCCGATATAGATATTGACTTTGACGATGATGGACGTCAAGAGGTGATTGATTATGTGGTAGAGGAGTACGGGCGCCGCAATGTCAGTCAGATTGTTACTTACGGCACGATGAAAGCCAAAACTTCTATTCGTGATGTAGGCCGCGTGCTGGGGGTACCGCTGGATGAGGTAGACCGTATTACCAAAATGTTCCCGGATGGACCCGGCTTTACCGAATTCGAGGACGTTTTAAATAAGCAAAAGAATCCGGAGTCGGCCAATGCTATCCAGGAGCTGTTTGATCATCCCGATCCACAGATCCAGAAGATGATGCGCTTTGCACGGACGCTGGAAGGTTCTGCGCGGCAGACCGGTATTCATGCTGTGGGCGTTATTATTGCGCCGGGAGAGGTTAGTGAGTATGTGCCGGTAGCGCTCTCGAAGGATAAAGAGCTGATCACCCAGTATGACGGCCCGCATGCGGAGGAGTGCGGCTTGTTGAAGATGGACTTTTTGGGCCTTAGAACGCTGTCTATTCTCAAAACGGCCATCAAATATGTAGAAGAAAGCCATGGAAAGCATTACGAGCTGGATGATATTCCGGAAGGGGATGAAAAAACTTTTGAGCTGTACCAAAAGGGAAATACGATTGGGACCTTCCAGTTTGAGTCAGACGGGATGCGTAAGTATCTCAAACAGCTGAAACCCACTTCTTTGGATGATCTCATAGCTATGAATGCTTTGTATCGTCCGGGACCTATGCAGTTTATCCCTGAGTATATTGATCGTAAACAGGGGAAAAGTGAGGTGGAATATCCGCATCCGGATTTAGAAGAGCTCCTGAAACCTACTTATGGCATCATGATTTATCAGGAGCAGATAATGAAGGCGGCGCAGATTATCGCCAATTACTCGCTGGGAGAAGCCGACCTGCTGCGGAGGGCCATGGGAAAGAAGAAGCCTGAGGTGATGGCCAAGCAGCGAAAGATATTTACCGGGAAAGCCGTTGATAATGGCGTTTCGGAGGCTAAAGCTGAGGAACTGTTTGATATTATGGCTGAGTTTGCCAATTACGGCTTCAACAAATCCCACTCCGCTGCCTATTCGGTGGTCGCTTATCAGACGGCCTTCTTTAAGGCCAACTATATGCCCGAGTATATGGCCGCAGTGCTGACCCATAATATGGGAAATATTGATAAAGTTTCGAAGTTTATTGAGGAATGTTATCATAATGGCATTACAGTAGATCCGCCGAATATTAATACCGGATCCGGAAAATTTGTGGCGGTGGACGGGCGTATCCAGTATGGGATGGAGGCCATTAAGGGCGTGGGTTCTAATGCTGTAGCTGAAGTGGTAAAAGAGCGCAGAGAGAATGGAGAATATGAGTCGATATACGATTTTGCCCGTCGCATTGACTCGCGAATCTGCAATAAACGAACTTTAGAGAGTCTTATCCAGGCCGGTGCCTTTGATGATCTTGATACCCACCGCCATAAGCTGCTGCATAATATAGAAGTTCTCATCAGCTATGGTTCCCGGGTGCAGGAAATGGAAAACTCAAATCAGTCCGATCTTTTTGGTGACGGCAGCGGCAGTGCATCGGCTATTGACGAACCGTTGCTTGAGGGAATTGACAGGTGGTCTAATATAGAGCGGCTTAACAAGGAACGTGAACTCATTGGATTTTATCTTAGCGGACATCCCCTGAGCAAGTATAAGGAGGATGTAGAGATGTTTTGTTCGCACACCTTGGAAACCGATAAACTTGAGCAGCTCAATAAACGAACGAAGGTAAAGTGTGCCGGCATTATTACGGAGGTGAATCGGGTAACTGACAAAAAAGGACGCCCCTTTGCTTTCTTACAGATGGAGGACCTGCATGATACGGTGGAAGTAATTGCCTTCAACGATGTTTATGACAGCAACCTGGGGATGATTCAGGTAGATACCTTAGTTGTCGTTGACGGAAGTATTGATATGCGACGCGGGAAGCCACAAATTATTGCTAATAATTTTGAGCGCATTGAAAGTATGCGCGAAAAGTATCAGGACCAAATTGAGCTAAAGCTGGATATTGACACCTCGCGTATTGAGCAGCAGGAGCTGCACGATATGGCTCAGCTTTTTGAACAACACCAGGGAGAAACGAATGTTCGTTTTAATGTGTTGAGCAAAGAAGCAAAGCGGCCTTTCGCAATGAACGTACGAAAATTCGTAGTTGACCCGAATAATGAGCTTGTGGCCGGACTTGAGTCTATTTTAGGACAGGAAGCAGTAGCTTTAAAGCGGAATATGAGCAATGGCCGATAAAGTGTTGCAATATAACAGATAGCAAAAAACGATATGATTGCCTAAGTTATTTTTTTGATATTAACCTAACATTAAGAAATATTTTAACATTAACTAATGAATAAAATGTTGATATGAGTAAAGCAGAAACATTTACAGATGATTCTTTTGAAGAAGATGTCATAAATGCCGATTCCGATAAACCCGTACTGGTTGACTTTTGGGCCGAATGGTGCGGTCCTTGCCGTATGGTAGGACCAGTAGTGGAAGAATTAGCCGGAGAATATGAGGGTAAAGCAAAAATTGGAAAAGTGGATGTCGATTCCAATTCAGAAACGTCTACCAAATATGGAATTCGCAGCATTCCGGCACTGCTGATCTTTAAAGGCGGCGAAGTGGTGGATCAAATTGTCGGTGCCGTGC
>Ga0079226_10002818_pt1 | contig 13387 bp, 10 predicted proteins | sample Poulit2014_FD_76345 | JGI IMG/M metagenome (GOLD analysis project Ga0079226, IMG submission 76345) | Agricultural soil microbial communities from Georgia to study Nitrogen management - Poultry litter 2014 | ecosystem: Environmental > Terrestrial > Soil > Agricultural land | place: USA: Georgia... | reverse complement strand
TTTGATAATCTTACGCCCAAAGCTTCTAAAAATTCAAAATTCGGTTTATAACCTATCAGAGCCAAAACATGATCGTTTTCTATTTCTTTGACTCCATTAGGGGTGCTAAATTTGACCTTTGTAGGAGAGATTTCAATAATCTCACTTTCGAAATAAGCAGTAATACTTCCTTCTTTAATACGATTTTCAATGTCCGGTCGTACCCAATACTTTACACGTTCTCCGATTTCTTTACCCCTGACAATCATCGTCACTTCTCCGCCCTTCCTCCAGATTTCTAAAGCTGCATCTACTGCTGAGTTACTAGCACCGACAATAGCGACCTTCTGTAAACTATACCTGTGAGCTTCTTTATAATAAGCATGTACTTTATTTAAACCTTCACCTGGTACTCCCATACGGTTTGGTATGTCATAGAAGCCTGTAGCAAGAATGATATTGCTAGCGATATAGTTTTGTTTTTCTGTTTGAATTTCAAAGTGTTGGTCTCTTTTGGATACTTGCTTTACTTCTTCATATACTCTAATATTTAATTCATTGGAAGTAGCTACTCGTCTGTAGTATTCAAGAGCTTCTTTTCTTTTAGGTTTGGGTTGATTGCAAATAAAAGGAATCCCATCAATTTCTAAACGTTCCGAACTAGAGAAGAAAGTCATATCTAATGGATAGTTATAAATCGAGTTTACAAGACAGCCTTTCTCAATTACAATATAATCTATCCCCATTTTCTTACAAGCCAAAGCGCATGCAATTCCAATAGGTCCTGCTCCAATTATTAATGTGGTGTAGTTCATAGTGTGAAATTAGTAGTTTTAAATACTTATCCACAATAGATGTGGATAGGTTGTTGATAAGTTTTTAATTTGTTGATTATCAGTAGTGTATATGTGGATAAGTCTGTGGATAAGTGTAAAAGTGATACAATTGTGGATAACTATCTTACTCCATTAATCTGTTCGTCTAATTGTTTGATGATTTTTATAGGATCGTCATTCCCAAAAATATAACTTCCAGCTACCAGTATATCTGCACCAGCTTCAATGAGTTGAGAAGCATTTTTGTCTGTTACCCCTCCGTCAATTTCTATTAAAGTGGATGCTCCTGCTTCTTTTATAATTTGTTTTAATTTGATAATCTTTTTGTAAGTATGTTCGATAAATTTTTGCCCTCCAAATCCTGGATTAACACTCATAATGCATACCAAATCAATATCTTGAATGATATCTTCTAAAACTTGAACTGAGGTATGGGGATTAATAGCTACGCCTGCTTTCATTCCTTTTGCTTTTATAGCTTGTACATTACGATGAAGATGAGTACTAGCTTCGTAATGAACCGTTAGAATTTCAGCACCCAACGCCGCAAAAGTATCGATGTACCTATCGGGTTCTACAATCATCAGATGAACATCCAGAGGTTTGGAAGTGTGTTTAGCTATAGCTTTCAATACAGGCATTCCGAAAGAAATATTGGGTACAAATACCCCATCCATAATGTCGATATGTAACCATTGAGCTTTACTCTGATTAAAAATTTTGATGTCACGTTCTAAATTGGCAAAATCGGCTGCTAGAAGTGAAGGAGAAATGATTTTAGTTTGCATGCTTTTTTTATGCAAAATTAGTCATTTTTAATCGAAAGCATAGAATAAACACCTTACCTCTTATTCAGCTATACTAGCTTTTAAAACTCAATGCTCCAGCTCCAACTATTTACTGTTCAGAGCTAACCCCTTTCATTATTGCCAAAACTCTTTAGTTATTTGGATAAGCTATTAATGATTTTCTTTCAAACCCGTAAGTTTAATGTGTTCTTTAAATTTGTTTGGAAGTAAAGTATTATTTTATTAGCTAAAAGAAACTAAGAAATAAGTCGGGTGGAATGGAGGATAGCCTAGAGAATATGAAGAAGGCATAGAATCAAAAAATAAAACCGCTTAGAAATTATCATCTAAGCGGTTTATTCTATTTAGAAAGATACCATTATTAATCTCTCTTTCCTTCTCTTTTATTAGAATGATTTCGTTTTGCGAAATCAGGTTTAGGCGTAAGAGCTTTCAATGAAACTTTATCTTTTCTTGTTTTTGGATCTATTCCAAAATACTTTACATCGATGACGTCTCCTAGGTTGACAACATCAGTAACATTCTCGGTGCGAGACCATGCCAATTCAGAAATATGAAGTAATACTTCATTCCCTGGAGCTTCGGTATATTCTACAACCGCACCAAAATCAAGAAGCTTGATGACTTTTACCTCATAAATACTTCCTTTTTCAGGTTGGAAAGTCATAGCATCAATTTTTCTTAATACCATATCGATCCCCTCTGGGCTAGTACCTAGGATTTCAACGATTCCCATATCATCTTCTTCATTTATAACAATAGTGGTTTCGGAAGCTTTTTGTAGCTCTTGAATAGTTTTACCACCTGGTCCAATAAGGGCGCCGATATATTCTCCAGGAATTCTTCGAGTGATGATTTTTGGTGCATGTGCTTTAACCGTTTCTTTGGGTGCATCTATGGTTTTTGCCATTTCGCCAAGTATGTGTAGTCTTCCTTCTTTGGCTTGGTGTAAAGCTTTGGATAGAATTTCATAGCTTAAACCTTTTACTTTAATGTCCATTTGACAAGCAGTAATACCATCGTGGGTTCCTGTAATTTTGAAATCCATATCGCCCAAATGGTCTTCATCACCTAGGATATCACTTAGCACTGCATATTCTTTGCCATCTGTAATCAATCCCATGGCAATTCCGCTCACTGGTTTTTTAAGCTGTATTCCTGCATCGAATAATGCCATAGATCCACTACACACAGACGCCATAGATGAAGAACCGTTTGATTCTAAAATCTCGCATACAATACGTACGGTATATGGGCAATTTTCTGGCATCATTTTTTTTAATGCTCTTTGAGCTAGGTTACCATGTCCTACTTCACGTCGAGAAGTTCCTCGAAGGGGTCTTGCCTCTCCAGTTGAAAAAGGAGGGAAGTTATAATGTAAATAAAAATTCTCTTCCGATTGTAGAGTAGGTAAATCGATTACATTAGCTTCTCTAGAAGTACCAAGAGTTACAGTAGCGAGTGCTTGAGTTTCCCCTCTAGTAAATATTGAAGATCCATGAGTAGAAGGTAAATAATCTACTTCGGTCCAAATATTCCTGATTTGGTCTGTTTTTCTACCATCCAATCGGATTCTTTCTTTTAGAACTACATCTCTTACGGCATCTCGCATTGCATCCTCAAAATACCTAGACACAAAATGCTCTATCTCCTCTAACTCTTCCTCTGAATAATTAGCTTTGACATTCGCTTTAATGGCTTTAAAAGCTTCGCTTCTTTCGTTTTTAGAACTTCCTTTTTTTGCTATTTCATAACATGCAGGATAAGCAATTTCACGAACTGCCTTTTCGATTTCTTCGTTTTCCTCTCTTACTTCATAAGTGCGAACTTCTTTTTTTCCAAAAGCTTCAGCTAGTCGAATTTGTGCTTCACACTGAACTTTTATAGCTTCATGAGCAATTTTTATGGCTTCGATTAATTCTTCTTCTGTACATTCGTCCATTTCTCCTTCCACCATCGTAACACTGTCCATAGAAGCTCCCACCATAATGTCTAAGTCGGCCTGTTCAAACTGCTCACGACTAGGGTTTACTATAAACTCTCCATCTATACGTGCTACTCGTACTTCCGAAATGGGATGTTCAAAAGGAATATCACTAAGTTGAATAGCCGCAGAAGCTGCTAATCCTGCTAAGGCATCAGGCATTACTTCTTCATCATGTGACATTAATTGGATCATTACTTGTGTCTCGGCGTGGTAATCATCTGGAAATAAAGGACGCAAGCATCGATCCACAAGACGCATGACTAGAATTCCTTCATTACTGGGCCGTGCTTCGCGTTTAAAGAAGCCTCCTGGATATCTACCAGCTGCCGCAAATTTCTCTCTGTAATCAACAGTAAGAGGTAAAAAATCAACATTGCTTTGTTCTTTTGAAGAAACCACTGTACAAAGCAACATGGTTTTTCCCATTTGTACTACAACAGATCCATCGGCTTGTTTGGCAAGTTTACCAGTTTCGATTGAGATTTCTCTACCATCACCGAGGTCTATAATTTCTTTGAATGTTTTAGGAATCATGATAAAATTTGTTTTCTCTTCTTAACTAGTTTGAAGAGGTTATACTTTGGTCTTTTAAGCTATTTTACGAAATAGCGAGTAGTGTTGTGTTGTTATGAGTTGATGTTGGACCAATAAAGAAACTTGTGTAGCTTTTATGAAGAAAAGTAAGGCAAAAAATAAAGCAAGTAAAAACAAAGGGGCTCATGAAGCCCCTTTGTTTTTTACATATATTATCTACGCAGCTTTAAATCAGCGATTAGTTCACGATACTTAAGAATATCCTTTTTCATTAGATAATCCAATAATGATCGTCTTTTACCTACCAATCTTACCAGAGCTTTCTCGGTATTAAAATCCTTAGGATTTTTTTTCAAATGACTGGATAAGTGACCAATACGATACGTGAACAATGCGATTTGTCCTTCGGTAGATCCAGTATTAGTTTCGGATTTACCGTACTTAGCAAAAATTTCTTTTTTCTTTTCTGTTGAAAGATACATGCCAATATTTATTTAAATGATTATTATGTATTTCCTATCCTTACGACAGGGTATTTTACGGTGCAAAAGTACTATAAATTAATTAATAAATAGCTTTTATGCTTTAATTTTCTTTTCTTATCGGTCTGTTTAGTACTAGATCCAAGTAAAGATTTATTTTCTTTTTTAGTTCTCTTCTAGGAGTGATAAAGTCTAAGAATCCATGTTCTAGTACAAACTCTGCTGTTTGAAAACCTTCAGGTAATTCTTTTCCAGTAGTATCACGTACTACTCGTGGCCCGGCAAAACCTATCAATGCTCCCGGTTCGCTAATATTGATATCTCCCAACATTGCAAAAGAAGCGGTTACTCCTCCTGTAGTAGGGTCAGTATTTAGGGCGATATATGGAATACTTGCATCTGCCAATTGAGCGAGTTTGACACTTGTTTTGGCCATTTGCATTAAGGAGTGAGCAGCTTCCATCATCCTTGCACCTCCACTTTTTGAGATAATCATAAATGGGATATTATTCTTAAGAGAATAATCGGCAGCACGGACAATTTTTTCGCCCACTACGCTTCCCATGGAACCTCCGATAAAACTAAAATCCATCACCGCAATTACTAGTTCCTCACCATAGGATTTACCTACAGCAGTTCGTATCGCATCTTTAAGACCTGTATTGGCCTGTGCTTGTTTTAATCGGAGTTTATACTTTTTGGTATCTTCAAAATCCAGTGGATCTTCGGAAGTCATATTCTTATCTAACTCTTTGTACTCATTCTTATCAAAGAGTATTTCAAAGTATTCTTTACTCCCTATACGCACATGGTATCCATCCTCTGGACTCACATAGAAATTTTCTTGAAGCTCATCGGCATCAACAATTTTACCAGTGGGCGATTTATACCAAAGCCCTTTAGGGACATCTTTCTTTTGTTCGGTAGGGGTTTGGATCCCTTTTTTTGTTCTTCTAAACCAAGACATACTTGTTGGTGTTAATTAAAAGTATCGTTAAGTAATAATCTTCTAATAAAGACTATTTAAGAGTTTGAATATTGTTAAGGTCTTCGAATGCTTGGATAAGTCTTGCCTTAAATGCATCTTCTCCTTTGCGAAGCCAAACTCTTGGGTCGTAATATTTCTTGTTTGGAAGATCATCTCCATCAGGATTTCCAACCTGAGTTTTCAAGTATTCAAGATTTTCTGTCATATAATCTCGAACCCCTTCGTTAAAAGCAAACTGTAAATCAGTGTCGATATTCATCTTAATTACTCCATATCCTATGGCTTCACGAATTTCTTCCAAGCTTGATCCGCTTCCTCCATGGAATACAAAGTCCACAGGATTCTTTTCTGTGTTGAATTTTCTTTCGATATACTCTTGTGAGTTTTTCAAAATTATAGGACGTAGTTCCACATTTCCAGGCTTGTACACACCATGAACATTTCCAAAGGCAGCAGCAACTGTAAAACGCTTACTTACTTTCATAAGCTCTTCATATGCATAAGCTACTTCGTCAGGTTGTGTGTATAATCTTGAAGAATCCACTCCAGTATTATCTACCCCGTCTTCTTCTCCGCCAGTGATACCTAATTCTATTTCTAAAGTCATACCGATCTTATCCATACGTTCTAGATATTTCTTAGAAATCGCAATATTCTCTTCTACAGTTTCTTCAGACAAATCCAACATATGAGAACTGAAAAGCGGTTTCCCATGTTCTTTATAGAAAGCTTCTCCTGCATCTAATAATCCATCTACCCAAGGCAGTAATTTTTTGGCGCAATGGTCGGTATGTAAAATGACTGTTGCTCCATAAAGTTCAGCCAACTCATGTACGTGCTTAGCTCCAGCGACCGCACCTGCAATTGCGGCACGTTGATTTTCGTTGGATAAGCCCTTACCTGCATTGAAATGTGCTCCACCATTAGAAAATTGTATAATTACTGGAGCATTCAATTCTACTGCAGTCTCTAAAACCGTGTTGATACTATTCGAACCTATTACGTTGACTGCAGGCAATGCAAAGCTATTTTCCTTGGCAAATTGGTGTAGCTTCTGAACATCATCTCCGGATATTACACCGGGCTTTTTAAACTGAATCATATTTCTAATTTAAATATTGTGATACAAAAATAATAATTTTATATGGGTTAGAAAGGATAGTTTATGCCAATGTTATAGACAGCATTAGCAAAATTGTATTCTGTAAACCATCTTTCGCCTTTTGGCAAAGAAGGATTATGAGTCTTAAACCCAACATCTAATCGAAAAACAAAGAAGTCAAAATCATATCTCAAACCAAAACCTGTTGCAACAGCCAACTCTTTTAAATCTTCTATTCCCCGAAACTTGAATTCTTTTTCTTTGACATCATCAAAAACATTCCAAATATTGCCTGCATCAATAAATAACGCACTTTTAAAAGCACCAACCAGAGTAAAACGAAATTCTGCATTAAAGGCTAATTTAAAATTAGCTTCATTAAAATCTAAAACGCTTCCACTACTACCTGGTCCTAAATCATAAGCTCGCCACCCACGATTATCATTTGTGCCACCTGCAAAATAACTTCTAGTAAAAGGGATGCTTTTACTATTGCCATAAGGAATTGCAATTCCTGCAAAAGCCCTGAAAGCCAAAGCATTTCGATTGTCTAATTCCCAATGCTTGATCAAATCTAAATCTAATTTGGCATATTGAGAAAATATCACTCCAAAGGTGTTGTAATTCCCTTGACTGTTTCGTTCTGAGTCCGTAATTTTAGACAATAGCGTAAGTGCATTTCCTGCTGATTCAAGTTTGATTTGAAAACGAGTGAAAGTGTTGTCAAGGATACTTCTACGCGTATCTCGAATCCAACTGAAATTAGTGGAAACAATTAGATTGTTCTCAGTCAACCGATGTTGTCTTTCGGCTATACTTTGTACTTCTTGACGTTGTGTATCACTAATAGCTATGTTTTCAGGTTGATTTAAGGCAATATCTATAAAACGCTCTACTTCGTCTGGAATGTTTAATTGTGGACTATTCAAACTGGGGTCGTCAAAATGATAACTTGAATTGTTAGCAATGTCATTTAAACGTTGATAGGAAGTTTTGTAAACATTATAATAGTTGGCTGTGTTTAAATGGCGGACGTACTGTACATTTATCAATTCCAAAATATTTGTTCGGGGTAGGCTAGGTTTCCATTGATATGAAAGCCGTCCGTTGATACCTTGTCTATCCAAACCAATGTTATTTTGAGTGCTAAACCCTAAACTGAAAGTGGTCAGAGGAGACATGGATTTTGGGATAATCCGTTCCATAGGTATAGGAAATAAAATTCGAGGAAAAGAGAGTTTAACATCTCCCCCTATCTCTGAAAGGTTAAAAAAACGTTCTTTATTCGAAGCTTCTTTCGAAGAACCTACAGATCCTCTTCCTGATATTTCTAATATTTCTGCACGACGGAACAAGTTGCGAACGCTGAGATTGGTGCTAAAACCCATGCCGAATTGTTGGAGTGTCGAAGTATAGGAGTCAAAATCAAAGCCTAAAGTATATTTATCTCTTGGCGTTAGAAGTATAGTGGCATCTAAACCGGTACTGTCTTGCAATGAGGGAGAGTAGGAAATGTGGGGATATTGAAATATCCGTAAATCACCGATTTGGTTGTAGGTTAATGAGCGATCTTTATCTCGGAAAATCTCTCCTGGAGTTATTGCAATTGCATCAGTAATAGCTTTGGGCTTAAACTTAAGCTTGTCGTAGCTATACAGCATATAGCCCTTATAATTGGCAGAATCACTATATACTTTGTTTCTATTTTGATAGGTATAATCTGTGACAATTTTGATGTCGTTGACTTTATGAATTTCAAATGGCTTTGTATAAGTAGAGTCTGTATCTTTTATACGACGGTTAGAAATTTGATATACAATATCTGCCTTATGTCCTGTATTTACCGTGTCGGCTATAAAGCCTACGTAGTCTTGATCAAAGTAATATAAACCTGAGTTCCGCATAAGAGAGGTGATTCGTTCTCTTTCTCTTATAAAGTCATTAGCATTATATTGTTTGTTTGGTTTAAGAAAGCTAGAGGCTCTTTCTTGAACAAAAAGAGAATCAACAATAGGGGAACTGATGTTTTTATCAATCTGCCCTATACTATAGGGCTGATCTCGATCTATAGTGTAAACCACCTTCGCTCGTTTTGTTCTTTTTTCATTTGGAATAACTTCAGATTTTACTTGAGTATTAAACCAACCAAAGCTCTCATAATAACGTTGAAGTTGTTGACTAGAACGATCCGTTCGCTCTTTACGAATGATGGTGGGTTGATCACCAGATTTTTGAATCCATTTGTTGAAGTTTACATAACTACTGTCTAGAGCTGTTACTTGTTTCTGAGATAAAATACGATTTAAACGATTGCGTCGTCCTGGTTTTTTATATAGCCATTTATCAAAGGACTTTTGAGGTTCTGGATGGGCAAGATTGTAGAAATGTAGTCCTAAAGGAATACCGAGAATCGGAATCTTAGCATTAGGTTTTTGAGAAATTAGACTGTAAACTTTACTATCTTTAAGTAGTTCGCCATCGACGATAATTTCATTCTCAGTAAGGAGATACCTGTCCTTATCTACTCTTTTAACAGCATTGCAACCTAAAAAAAGTAGAGAAAGAAGCAAAAATAAGATTACTTTTGTGAAGTTCTCTTTCAAAAATATTTTCTTTACAACATTCAAAAATACTATATTTTGCTGACCAACAATCATAAAAAACTAATAAGGAGTTTACAACAAAAAAAACATCGAATTAAAAAAGCTATGTTTATAGCAGAAACTCCAAAGATAATTGAAGAATTTATCTCAGCTGGTTTCGAATTAAAATATTTATTTTCTACTGACCTTAGTCTTTTCCCTCATCATCAGGCTATAGAGATAGAAGAGAAAGATTTAAGAACAATGAGTTCTTTGGTGGCTCCCAATATATGTTTGGCGATTTTTTCTTTTCAGAAAAGGGAGATAATTCCTACAAATGGATTGCAACTGGCATTGGACGCAGTACGCGATCCTGGTAATTTAGGAGCTATTATCCGACTTTGCGACTGGTTTGGATTGCCCCATCTTATATGCTCACGAGATACGGTAGATTGTTATAACCCCAAAGTAATACAATCTAGTATGGGGTCTCTGGCAAGAGTAGAGGTAGTGTATGTAGATTTGAAAGCTTATTTACAACAAACAAAAAAACCTATTTATGGTGCATTTATGGAAGGAAAATCTATTTATGAAGAACAGTTTTCTAACAATGCAATCCTTGTAATGGGTAACGAAGCAAATGGTATTAGCTCAGAAATACAATATGTAATCCAACACTCTATAAGCATTCCCCGTTTCGGGAAATTGCAGGAAACTGAAAGTCTAAATGTAGCCACTGCAACGGCCATTATCCTCAGTGAATATAAAAGGACTACTGAAACGTGAAATTGATAAAAATGGCGCGACTTTCCATAGAGTTTATATTAGAAGTCCATGGGCTATTCGGGTCATTATCTGGCACCAGTTCATTGGTAAGGGCAAATACCCCTCGAATGCTAGGTGTAAATTTAAAATAGTAAAGGTAGAAATCTACTCCAAAACCTAACTCATAAAACAATGGATTCTTAGTCATTCTAAATTCTCCTTGAGCATTATCATCAGGATGGTCTGCATTATTAGAAAGGTTGATGGCTGTAGAAATTCCACCCATAATAAAAGGTTTGAAATTATTGATTCGCTTGGTCGAAACTTTCAATAACAAAGGTATGTGTATATAGGCTGCTTTTGCCTTGCGTAGATAATCTCTCTTTTCTTCTAATCCAGGAAAAATCAAATCTCTTTGATTATAATACAATCCAGGTTCTAGTCTTAAGTTTAAATAATCATTTATCCTTAAGTCCCCAATCAACCCCACATTAAATCCGATTTGTTTATTTACCTGAACATCCGTATGGGGGTTGTCACCTAAATCCTCATTATATTCAAATTTAAAATCATAAGAATTAAATCCAAGGAAATATCCCCAGGTAATCGGGCGTTTATCGAAGTTTTCTAAATTGGATAAACGCTCTTTGGTAAACCATTGCGCCTGTGAGCTGTTGGCAAAACCAATAAAGATTAATAAGAATAGAAAGTTTTTTTTCATTGTTTTCTTGCGCTATATATAGTGGCTACTCCCATAGTCTGTGGAGCATCTCGCACCTCTATAAACCCAATTTTCTTTAAAATATTGTTTAGACGTTCTCCATATGGAAAAACAGAGGCACTTTCACTCAAATATTTATAGGCAGACTTATCTTTGGAGAATAATTTCCCTATCCAAGGTAAAAAGTATTTAGTATGTAGATTATATCCTTGTTTGAACGGAAATTTTGTGGGTACAGAGGTTTCTAATATCACAAAAATCCCTCCACTACGTAACACTCGATATATCTCGGAAAGTCCTTTCTCTAAGTTTTCGAAATTTCGAATGCCAAATGAAACTGTAATAGCATCAAAACTATTTTCTTCGAATGGGAGCTCTTCGGAATCACCTTTTACAAAGTTTAGGTTTTTTTCTAAAGCTGTGCCAATAATCTTTTTACGGGCTACTTGTAGCATCCCTTCCGATAAATCTAAACCAGTAATAGTAGAATTTGTAAGTTTCTCAGCAAATTTAATAGCTAAATCGCCTGTGCCTGTAGCGATATCTAATACTTCTTGTGGATGTGTAGCACAAACCTTTTGGATGACCTTCTTTCGCCAACGAATATCCGAACCGAATGAAATAACACGGTTTAATCCATCATAATTACCAGAAATATTATCAAACATTTGTTCAACCTGTCTTTTTTTATTCAGGCTTGAATCCTTATAAGGGGTGACTTTCTTTTCCATAATGTTATTGAAAAAGCAAAATTACATATTTTTACTTTGTCCAAATAGCTTTTTACATCGGATCTTGACTTATTATTTGTTACTAGAACGAAGATTAAAGATAATAGGATGACTTTACGGTTCCGAATTTTTTTTAGTCCGTGTTTTTGGAATTAGAACTCACTAAAAGCAAAAAAATGATATTAATTTCTATAATTTTGCTGTATATTGTTGGTTTGAAGATAGTAAATAAATGAAAATAATAATAGCCGGAGCGGGAGAAGTAGGTTTACACTTAGCCAAGCTTTTGTCTTTTGAATCTCAGAATATTACGCTGATAGATATAAATAGAGAGCCACTGGATATAGCTGAGCAAAATTTGGATATACGAGTCTTAAGAGGAAATGTTTCTTCAATTTCTTTATTAAAAGAAGCTGGTATTGGGAGTACAGATATGTTGATTGCAGTAACCTCTTCGGAATCTGTTAATATAACAGTTTGTACTATTGCCAAACAACTTGGAGTTAAAAAAACCATAGCAAGAATATCAGATGCGGAGTTGTTTACGGCACAAAAAGATATTGATTTTAAAGCTATCGGAGTCGATGAATTGATATCACCCGAATATTTAGCTGCAGAAGAAATTAGTGTATTATTAAGTCAAAGTGCTTTTACTGATAGCTATGATTTTGATGAAGGTGCTCTGACTATGGTGGGATTGACTTTGCAGAAGCACTCTAGCTTTGTCAATAAAACTGTTCAGGAAATATCAGAAAACACATTTGAGTTAGAGTTTGTACTAATATCCATTCAAGAACGAAGTACTGGCAGAACTTTAATACCACGAGGCGACACTCTATTAAAAGCTGGTGATCAATTGTATTTTACTACTACCAAAGAAGGAGTACCTATGTTATATAAAGCATTAGGTCAGAAACATCAAGAGTTACGAGATATAATGATCTTAGGGGCTAGTGAAATTGGATTTCAAGCAGCGAGTGATTTATCAGCAGAAGGCTATAATATAAAATTGATCGAACGTGATAAAGAACTTGCTTTTGAGGTGGCAGATTTACTCCCCAATTGTTTGATTATTCACGGTGATGGAAGAAATATAGACTTATTGATAGAGGAGTCCTTGGAAGATATGGATGCTTTTGTAGCAGTGACTGGAGATAGTGAAACCAATATTATGTCTTGTTTGCTGGCTAAATCAAGAGGAGTTAAAAAAACAATGGCTCTAGTAGAAAACACAGATTATTTCCGATTGTTACACTCTATTGGCGTGGATACTATTATTAATAAAAAACTATTAGCCTCTAATATGATTTTTAAATATATTAGAAAAGGAAAAGTACTGGCTTTGACCAAATTGAGTAATATGCATACAGAGATTTTAGAATTTTATGTTCATTCTAAATCTAAGGTATGTAATAAACGTATAAAAAACATCAACTTTCCTCGAGAAGCGGTTATTGGAGGAGTTATCCGTAATGGGGAAGGGATTATAGCATTAGGAAGCTTTAAGATTCTTCAAGGTGATAGAGTAGTGGTCTGCGCCATGCCAGAAGCCATAAAAAAAGTAGAAAAATTATTTAAATAATGGCAGGAAGACCTTTGATAGATTGGCGAATAGTTGCGAGATTCATGAGTTTACTAGTATTGGTAAATGGAGTGTTTATGTTATTGGCGGCTATGGGAAGTTTGTTTTATCAAGAAGGAGTTTTTATTTCCTTATTATCTTCGAGCGGAGCCTTGTTGCTTTTAGGGGCAATAGGTTTGTTTTATTTTAAAAGGTTTAAGCCCGATTCTTTTCGAAGAGAAGGCTATATTATAGTAACCTTGGGGTGGTTGCTTATGGCAATTACTGGAACTCTACCTTATATAATAAC
>Ga0079226_10002817_pt1 | contig 13387 bp, 11 predicted proteins | sample Poulit2014_FD_76345 | JGI IMG/M metagenome (GOLD analysis project Ga0079226, IMG submission 76345) | Agricultural soil microbial communities from Georgia to study Nitrogen management - Poultry litter 2014 | ecosystem: Environmental > Terrestrial > Soil > Agricultural land | place: USA: Georgia... | reverse complement strand
GTAGTCCTGGGCGCAGGCCGACCAGATGGCACCGATCGATGCGGAGGCGAGGAACGCCACAAGGGTGTGGTGGGTGTTCGGCAGGTAGCCTGCGACTCGGTCACCCTGTCCGACTCCGCGTCCGCGCAGCCAGGCGGCGACCGATCCGACCTGGCGTCGCAGCTCACGCCAGGTCAGTTCGAAGCGGTCGCCGTCCTCGGCGACGGTGATGACCGCGGGCTCGCCTGCCAGGCGGTCATCCAGTGCCGCCCGCAGTGCGTGCTCGGCGTAATTGAGCCGGGTGCCGGGGAACCAGCGGGCACCCGGCATGGGCCGGCTTGCCAACACTTCGGTGTAGGGCTGATCGGCGATGACGTCGAAGAAATCCCAGACCGCACCCCAGAAGCCGTCCAAGTCATCCACCGACCAGCGCCACAGGTCCTCGTAACTGTTCATGTCCTGACCCGTGCGCTTGTTCGCGAACTCGGTGAAGTCATGGATCTGCGGACGCGGTGTCTGATCGGGGTTCGGGCGCCAGATCGGTTCAGTGGTCAATTCTTCTCCTCGGCTCAGCACAGCGGCGGGCAGCAGTCGTCGGAAGCCTCGCGTTCAGGAACGAGTGAGCTCTTCCTGCGGGGGAGACGATGGCTCAACTCTACGCTGGACACAGGAGGGGCTTCAGGTCAACGCATCCCTCACTCCGATGTTATTGCCATGCTGGCCCCCTGGTCTCATCCAAGGGGCCAGCACATGTAGAACCAATCAAGCTTGATGGTCATTGAGCCATGCGACTATTTCATATATCGCGGCGTCGTGAGCGACCACCCGCGATTCCACGAACTCGATGATCTCGTGGGTCGAGGCCTTGATCTCTACCCCGTTCACTCCTAGGAACACTCTGCACGAAACCCAAGCGCAACGCTTGTTTCCGTCCCCAAACGCGTGGTTATTTGCAAGATGCGAGAGAAGAACAGCAGCCTTCTCAAGTAGGGTCGGGTAAGCCTCGAAGTCGCCGAACCCGGCCCGAGGAGATTGCACGGCCGATTCAAGAGCATTCCGGTCGACAGACGAAGGTCTCGCCTCGCTGTCATGAATCTCAAGGACGAGATCCGCGTCCAGGTACTCGATCACCTGGTGGCGAGAATATCCAGAGCTTCCCTGTCCTCGGCGCGCACCTTATCCAGTATCGCCTCAAACTTGGAGCGGCCAACAACGGCATCCTCGGAACGAGGCTTCGTGGGGCCCAGACCGTTCATTGCCTGCATCGTGTATTCCCTCTTCATGTCCTTTTCCGAAATGGCGTTCCTGGCTTCATGCCCGCCATCGGCTGCGTTGTAGGCGTTCTTCCAGGGTGACTCAGAGTGACTCAGATCCCGTAGCTCGCTTGCGGACATGTGGCCGTAGTATCTGAGGACCGAGTCCACGGTAGCCTTCACCTCTGGGGTCTGATCAAGGCAATATGAACGGGCCCTGACCCGTAGGAAAGTGTTGTGGGCTCTCATGATGGCAGGGCCGAATTGCCAGGCAATCACTGGATCAGAAAAAGCTCTACGTCCTGTCCATGTCAGTGACCAGGCCTGCGAGTAGTAGAGCAGCTTCATTGCCTGTGTATTGTTGATTTCAGGCATCACGGCCTTGAGGTACGAAAGTACCTGAAGTGAAGTAGTCATGATACTCACCCCCACTGAGCCGAAGCTTCAGCCCACCACGATGTCGCATTTGGTGTAACTGTCTACTCCATCATACTCTCTCGACACTTGCAAACATAAATATTGACGGTCGGTCGTCCCGCAAGGCACATGCAGTGGACGAACAAACGCGTGCCTCACCCCCACCCCCCACGAGTGTCGTGGACGATCTTCTGCGTGAGCAGGGTCCGATCGAGTCGCGTGAACTCGGTGTGGTCAACCAGCAGGAGCACAATGTCGGCCGCGTGCACGGCCTCATCCACCCCGGTGAGGGTGACGTTGTCGCGCTCCTCGAGCTCCGACGGCAGCCTGTCGATATTCGGCTCGACGGCCATGATGTTCGCCGCAGGGAGTTCGTCGGCGAGCTGACCGACGATCTGACGAGCAGGGCTCTCCCGCAGGTCATCGATATTCGGTTTGAACGCCAGGCCGAGGGCAGCGATCCGCACGTCCTGAATCCGTCGAGCCTGGGGGAGGAGTTTGTCGAGGACATAGGGGAGTCCTTCGTTGACCTCGCGGGCGGTCCGGATCAGGGTGGACTCGTCGGGCGCTGTGGCGACGATGAACCACGGGTCGACGGGCACTGCAGTGCCCGCCGACCCGTGGTTCGGTCCGCTTTTAGACCGCGGGTTCCTCCTCAACGGTTCTGCTGCTGATCTCCTGGTACTCCTCGTAGTCATCGCTCTTCTTCGTGATCTTTGAGACCGCGAAACCGGTGAAGCCCCACAGCAACGCGAAGACGACTCCGGAGTAGCAGAGGATCGCCCATGGGGCGTACTCGAGCGTCGGTACGCCGAGGGCGGTCGCCATGAACACACCGGCCAGCGTCCAGGGCAGAATCGGTTCCACGACCGTGACGGAGTCTTCCATGGTTCGGCCGAGGTTCCTTGCTTCGAGTCCGCGACGAATGTACTCAGTGCGGAGCAGACCGCCGAGGATGAGGAACGAAACCGTGGACGTACCGGTGGCGGCGATGAGGACGAGTCCGCCGATGACGGTGATTGCGATGAGCTGTCCGTTCGTGTGCACGATCTTCATCAGTGCGGCCATCACAACGTCGAGTGCTCCCGAGACGGTTAGCGCGGCAACAAACCCGAAGGCGCAGACGACCAGGAAGATCGTGGTCATTGACTCCATTCCCCCTCGCTCCAACAGGGTAGGGATGGCATCGACGAGAGATGACGGGTCGACTGAGGAATTGTGGCTGGTGGCGAACATTTCGATGGTGAATCCGGACATCATTGCTAGCGCTGTGTCCTTCAGCGAGAAGCCCTGGACGAAGATCGCCAGAAGTGCGGCCGCGGCGGCTGAGGCGAGCATCACCGGCACCGAGGGCAGGCGCATGAGTGAGCCAACGACGATGACGACCACGGGGATGAGGAGTAGCAGTCCCGCAGGCATGCTCATATGGAAGAGGTGTTGCAGTTGGGAGAGGAAGTCGTCCATCGAACTGACTTCGGCGGGGGCGTTGCCGGCTGACCAGAATCCGGCGATGGTGTAGACGATGCAGCAGATGATTGCGCCGGGCCCGGTAGTCCACAGAAGATGCTGGATGTGTTTGTAGAGGTTCACTCCAGCCGCAACCGCGGACAGGTTCGTGCTGTCTGACAGAGGCGACATCTTGTCGCCGAAGTAAGCTCCCGAGACCAAGGCCCCGGCGACAGCCGGCAGTGGTGCTCCCATTGCAGCGGCAACGCCCATGAACGCCGCCCCGACTGTGCCCACAGACCCCCACGAGGTCCCGGTGGCCACGGAGAGCACGAGTGTGACGAGAAAGGCGGTGACGATGATGAATTTCGGGTTGATCGCCTCGACCCCGAAATAGACGAGCAGAGGAATCGTGCCGCTGGCCACCCACGTGCCTATCACCACGCCGACGCACAGGACGATGAGGATGGCAGGAAACGCCTTGGAGAACTGACTGACCAGTCCGTCCTCGATCTCCTTCCAAGAATGCCCCAGCCAGATCGCGAGGAACGCCGCATAGGTGGCTGCGATCATGAGCAGAACCTCGACCCGCAAGTCGAATACGAGGACGCCGCCGACGATGACGACGAGCATGACCACGAGCGGCGAGACCGCCAGCGCGAGGTTCGGGATTCTCACTGTATTCTTGTTTTCCATCTCAGCTTCCAATTCTGTGATGCGAGTGCGCGGAGAGCCGAAGCCCTCACTCACCCGTCGTCCGAAGTCTGATGACGAGCGGCATCGCCGCCGCTGAGGCTTCTGTCCACCGCAGCGCTTCGCTGAGCACAATGGAGACTCCGTCTTCGGAGCTCTCTGGCAGGTGGACCTCGATCAGACTGCCCGCCGCCTGCTTTGTGGCACCGAGGAGATCCCAGCCGAGCACATCCACCGACTCGTCCAGCCGCAGACGCACCCGGTCGGGGCGGTCGAGGATAATGACAAAGCGTTTGCCCGGACGTTTGGTGACGTACACGCGCTCGTCCGCGGAGATGAGATCGTGTGTCGGAGAGGATTCGTAGATGGCTTCGCCATTGGTCTCCAGCCATGCCCCGATCTGCAGAAGCCGTTCCTGCTGCAACGGCGCGATGCGGCCGTCGGCGGTCGGACCGACGTTGAGCAGGAAGTTTCCGCCGCCGGCGACTGTGCGCACGAGCAGTCCGACGAGTTCCTCGGCACTGGCGTAGTCCTCAGCGCCCTCGGCGCGGTTGAACCCGTAGGAACCGCCAATGCCACGGCTCTCCTCCCACGGGTGAGCGGTCCCGAACCCGTCGATGTCCTGGTACTCTGTGCTGAAGATGTCGCCGTGAGCCCCCGGCATACCGCGGTGGATGCGGTCATTGACGACGACCTCGTCGCTGTTGGGCGCCTCTCGATAGAGCCAGGTGAGCATTCTGCGGGTGTCCGTGTAGTCCTCATTGAAATCCCACTCTCCGCCGTCGGTGTAGATCACTGACGGGGCATATTTCTCATTGAGCTCGACCCATTGCTGGTGAAGTATCTCCCGCGGGTAGGAGGCGGGATCGGTACCGTACTTTCTGACCTGGTCTTCAGGGATGAAATATCCGTCGTCGACGCGGTGGGACGGGTGCGTCTCCCACTCGGGAATCGAGTAGTACAACCCCATCTTCAGCCCGGAATCGCGAACGGCGGAGGTGAGCTCGCCGAGGAGATCTCGCCGGGGCCCGACTTCGCCGGAGTTCCAGCCGTGCTTGTGCTCGTTGGTCGTCGGCCATAGGCAGTACCCGTCGTGGTGCTTAGAAGTGAGCACCACATACCTCGCGCCGGCGCGGGCGAACAGCTGCGCCCACGCCTGAGGGTCGAACAGTTCAGCACCGAAGTCGCCGGCGAAGTCACGGTATTCCCTGCCCGGGTACATTCTGTGGTGGAACTCGGGATCGGCGTTCCGGTAGGACCCGTAGACGCTCGCGTAGTACCACTCGGCATAGGAGCCGAACTGCTCATCGTTGAGTGTCCGCCAGGCCGGCACGGAGAAGACTCCCCAATGAATGAAGATGCCGAACTTGGCACGGCCATACCATTGTGGAAGCTCACGCGCGTCGAGCTCTTCCCAGCTCTCGGGCGTCAGCGCAGCGAAAGCGTTGTCAGATTCCCAGCTCATCTCTTCCTCATCTATCTCTCAGCACGTGCCGAGTACGGCATGCGGCCACGGAGCGTTTCAGGCTCAGGGCGGTGGTCGGACCAAGGGGCGACCTCATTGCTCGCCAAACAATGATCCGATGTTTGTAACCTACAACACTCTCCTCTGGTGGTCAATTGTGTCGCGATGACGGTGAATAGGCGCTTCTGCGATCACATCGGAAGCCACAGAGGTCCGACCATACGGGATTGAAGCTCGTGAAAATACATCCCATGTGTTGAGCCAAAACGCTCATGGTGCCAACGAAGCGTGAGCCACGGCGCACCGGTAAGGGAAGCGGAAAGTGTACTAGGTTGGGGCCATGGCACTGACGGACGACGCACTCGAGAAGATCAAAGAACTCATCGTCAGCGGTGAGCTCGGGCCAGGGGACCGCCTCCCCCCGGAGGCCGAACTCTCCGAACGGCTTGGCCTCTCCCGCAATTCGCTGCGAGAGGCGGTGAAGGCCCTCGACTTCATCAACGTCCTCGACGTCAGGCGCGGATCCGGCACGTATGTCACTTCCCTTGCAGCCGAGGATATGGTCGAGGCCGTGTCGTTTCTCGTCGACGTCCACGCGTCGGGGTCTCTTCGGGAGATCCTCGAAGTCCGGCGCATCTTCGAAGCTGAAACCGCCTATCGTGCGGCCTCACTCATCGACGAGACCGGCCTCGACGAGCTCCGGGCCACGATCGCTGGCACCGACCCGACTTCGATCGAGTCCTTGGTCGCACAGGACTTCGAGTTCCATTCCACGATCGCCCGCTATGCGGGCAATGACTATCTGGCAGCGATGCTCGAAGCCGTCTCGGTGAAGACGACGCGGGCAAGGACATGGCGCGGGATGAGCGAAGACGGAGCCGTGGAGAAGACGCTGAGCGAGCATCGCGCTATCATCGATGCGCTCGCCGCTGGTGACGCACGTCTGGCTCAATCGATCATGGTTCTGCACGTCACCGGAGTCCAGCGCTGGGTCGACCATGTCGACGTCGACGATGAGGATGCCATCGGCGCCGATGCCGATGTCACCCAAAACCCACCAGCGTCAGGCGATTGAGCACGTGAATCGGCTGATCTGACATCTAACGAAGCACAAACGCCGAGGCGGCTGCGCGCGGAGAATCGTTGTTCCCGCGCACAATCGCCTCAGCGTGTGAAATGACTCATTCGGCGCGCAGCCGCAGCCCCTGCATACCTCCGTCGACGGCCAACGTGGAGCCGGTCGTGGATCCCTGCAGCGGGCTGGCCAGGAACGCAATGGTACGGGCCACTTCCACCGGCTCGACGAGCCGACCGTGCGGCTGCCGGGCATTGAGCTGACGCAGCTCCTCCTCGGGGTTCTCCGCTTTCGACATCAAGCCACCCATCACCCACGGTGTGTTCGCGGTGCCCGGGCACACCGCGTTGACACGGATGCCCTCGCGGACGTGGTCGGCCGCCATGGCCAGGGTCATCGAATAGATGGCACCCTTGGTCGCGGAGTAGAGCACCCGTTCGGGCAGACCGGCGGTCGCGGCGATCGACGAGGTGTTGACGACAGCCGCGTGCTCGGACTTGCGCAAGTACGGCAGTGCCGCAGCGGTCACGCGGGCGACGGACACGACGTTGACGTTGAGGACCCTATTCCACTCGGCATCGTCGTTCGCATCGACCTGGCCCTGGGCACCGATGCCTGCGTTGTTGATGACGATGTCGATTCCGCCGTATTCCGCGGCAGCAGACTCGACGGCGGCCTCGACCGAAGCACGGTCGGAGACATCGCACTTCAAGCCCAGAGCACCGGCCGGTGCACCGTCGGGGTTGAGGTCGAAGACGGCGACTTTCGCACCGGACTCCAGCAGCAGCTCGGTGACGGATCGGCCGATGCCTGAGGCTCCTCCCGTGACGATCGCGGTCAGTCCGGCGAATTCTTCTGATGTGCTCATTTCATTTCGGCTTTCTTGATAGTTGTGATCCGTGTAAATCGAGGAGCTTCGGCCCAGCAGACTGAAGAAGTCGGCCCAGCTGGCCGACCCTGTCTGCTCAGCCCAGCAGCAGATCGGCGCCGACTCCGGCCGGAACCTCGACTTGGAAGAATTCCTGGCGCTGTCGGCCGAGTCCCTCGATCTCGACCTCGGACACATCGCCGGGAACCAGATAGGGGAACTTGCCCGACAATGCCACACCCTTCGGAGTTCCCGTGGAGATGATGTCGCCGGGCTCAAGCTGCATGTACTGGGAGAGGCGGAAGACGATGTCCTCGACGGGGAAGATCATGTCCGAGGTCGACGATCCCCGACGCGGTTCACCGTTGACCCAGCTGGAGAGCGAGAGATCGTGGGCGTCGATGGAATCCGCTGTCACGAGGACCGGGCCCAGCGGCATGGAGTCCTTCACGCACTTGCCCTTCGACCACTGTCCGCCGGAATGCACCGACTGATAGTCGCGCTCGGACAGGTCGTTCGCGGCGAGGTATCCGCCGATCACGCCCAGGGCTTCCTCCCGGCTTTCGAGGTATGCAGCCTGCTTGCCGATGACGATTCCCAGCTCGACCTCCCAGTCGAACTTCTCTGCCCGCGGAGGGATGCCGATCGCATCGTACGGGCCGGTGATCGTGTTCGGGGTCTTGAAGAAGATGATGGGCTGTTCGGGTGCCGGGTCACCGGACTCGGCCGCATGCTCGACGTAGTTCTGTCCGATGCAGATCACCGCGGACGGGCGGGTGATCGGGGCACCGAAGCGTTGGCCCTCGACATTGACTTTCGGCAGACTTCCCGCCTCGAGGGCCTGCGCCACACGTGCGGGACCGTCGGCCCAGAACGCAGGGTCGATATCACTGACAACGCTGCTGATGTCGAAGTGGTCGTCTCCGACACGAACGACGGGCGTCTCCTGATCGCGTGCGCCGATTCTCATGAACTCCATTGAGATTCTCCTTGTTGTTGACGGGACCGAAGAGTCGGTCACTTGCTGCGGGGGTGAACGGACACGGGCCTGTCCTGGCGGGGACGGACCTGCGGATTCACCAACCCAACGACTTCGGGTCGACGGCGAGCAGTCCGGCCGCGAGGGCGTCGGCCCAGAAGGCATCGGGTACCGGCTGCCGGAAGAGCTCAGTGTTGCGCCGGACCTGATCGGCGGTGCGCATGCCCACGGTCACGTTCGTGACGGCCGGGTCCCGATAGCTGAACGCCAGCGCGGCGGCGGGAAGCGTCGTGCCGTGTGCGGTCGCGAGCTCCGCGAGCTTCTGCGCCTTCTCCACGATCGGGGCCGGGGCATCCTCGTAGTTGTACTTCGCCTGGGCGAGCGGGTCCTCGTTGGCGAGGATGCCCGAGTTGAAGACCCCGACGTTGACGATTCCTACGCCGCGGCGCTCGCACTCGGGGATGAGCTCTTCACGTCCACCCTGTTCGAGCAGCGTGTAGCGACCGGCCTGCATGACGAGGTCGATATCGGTCTCGCGGACGAAACGGGTGAGCATCTCGGCCTGGTTCATGCCCGCGCCCCAGGCTCCGATGATGCCTTCGTCGCGAAGCTGATTGAGCATCGGCACCGCTCCGTCGATCGCTTCGGTCCAAAAGTCGTCGGGGTCGTGGATAAAAGCGATGTCGATCTTGTCCAGGCCCAGCCGCTCGAGGGATTCCTCGATAGATCGTCGGATGCCGTCACCGGAGTAGTCGCGCTCGCGCGTCTGGTCTCCGGGCACCGCGAAGCCTTCGTTATCGAGTTCGCGCGGCTGGTCAGCCGGACGGATCAGACGTCCGACTTTCGTCGACAGCAGGAATTCGTCTCGCGGGCGATCGGACAGAATCTCGCCGAGGCGGCGCTCACTCAGTCCGAGACCGTAATGGGGAGCGGTATCGAAGTAGCGGATGCCCTGGTCCCAGGCCTCAGTGACCGCTCCGCCAGCTGTTTCATCGTCGATGCTCCGGTAGAGATTTCCGATCGGTGCACCGCCGAAGCCGAGGTTGCGCTGGTCGTGCAGTCGACGGACGACAGGGTTCTTGATGGTCATGATCGATTCCTCAATCCATAGAATTCGATGGCGGTTCCGCCGGTGACCGCAGCAATATCAGCGTCGGTGAGTCGCTCGCGGAACTCTGTGTTGGCCGCGTCCATCCACTCGGAGGCCGTGAGACCGTGAGCGAGGGTGGAGACAGGATGGTCGGTGCCGAGCATCGTCCGTTGGGCTCCGAAGACGTCGATCGTCTCGAGGCTGTCGCGGACGAGTACCTGTGCGCGGGTGACATCGACAGTGCCAGTGATCTGTCCCGGCAGACCAGAGCACTTCACGTGCAGCTCGGGCAGACCGGCAAGGTTCCGCATCGAAGTGGCCCAGTCCTCGTGATCGGTGCTGGGGCCGTCGGGCAGGGGTTTGCCGAGGTGGTCGATTACGAGGCCGGCGGCCGAACCGCGTGCCTCGACGATCGAGGTCAGGAGACCGGAGAGCTCCGGCAGCTGGGCGCTGCGGACACAGATATCATAGGTCAGCCCCGCCTCGAGGACGGTGATGATTCCGTCCCTCAGCAGCGGGGCGGCTGGTGACGAACCGAGTTCGAGATCACCGAGGGGACGACCCTCGAGATTGTCCCGCACTCCGACCACGAGCGGATTCTCCCGCAGCGGCACAAGCACCTCGCCGAGGTGGGGGTCGGTGAGGTCGACGGCTGCCACGAGTCCCCAGATGGCGGGGAATCGGTGGGACAGCTCGGTCAGCCATTCCACCTCGGCGGTGGTTTGGTCTGTACGTGCACCGGCCTCGATGACGACGGCGCCGGACATCGAAGACGGAATGTCCTCGGGCAGACTGGTCTGCGGCAGCTGAGGAATCTCGGTCATCCACGGGTAGTCGAGCCTGCTCCTGTCCCACAGGTGCAGGTGCGCGTCGACGACAGGCGGGGTGGGCATGCTCATGCGGTGACGACCCCGACGGTGAGCAGGAGGTTCGCATACTGACGTTGATCACCGGTGGCGATGACGATGGCGACATCGGGGTCGCGTGCGGCATCGTAGAAGGCGAAGCGCTCGTGGCCGGTGAAATCGACGCCGGGCAGAATCTCTTCGTAGCCGGTGACGGCCGGTGCCTTCGTCGACTCGGCGTTGAGCATGTATTCGCAGGATTCGACGGTCAGTGTTCGGCTCAGCGGGAGGAGGATCTGGTCAACCGTGAGCAGTCCGGGCGTGACGTTCAGTCCGATGCGTTCGGCGGTGGCGGGCACTCCGGTGACGTGCGGATAGTTGCCGTCGGCAAGCAGGACCTTCGATCCGTGCCCGCATCGCGCGAGTGCCGCTAGCAGCTCCGGGTGAGTGATCGGTGTGGTGAGCATGTGTCCTCCGCTCAGTTCTGGTTCGAGGACTGGGACTGCTTGGCGGCTCGTTCGGTCCGCCAGTAGGCCTCGATCTCCTCGAGAGACTTGTTCGACGTTTCAGGCACCCGTGCGAGGACGAACCACAGTGCGGCCGCGGACAGCAGCGCGAAGATGAAGAACACGATCGATCCTATGGCGTCGAGAGCGACGGGGAAGGCCCAGGAGAAGATCGCATTGAACAGGTACTGGGCGAAGGTGATGATTCCGGTGCCGATGGCGCGGATCGACAGGGGAAGGACCTCGGGGACGAGAAGCCAGAAGACCGGTCCCATGCCGATGCCGAAGGCAAAAGTGTAGACGAAGACCGCGAAGATGCTGATCCATCCCGCGTCGGGCATCAGCCACAGCCCGATCATGGCGATGGTCTGACCGATCATCGAGATCGCGAGCAGCTTGACGCGTCCGAGCTTGTCGATGATAGGCAGGGCGATGGCGGTGGAGGCGACGAGGGCGATGCCGACGCCATAGTTCGCATACGCTCCCGCGTTGGCACCCATACCCGACTCCGCGAAGATGATCGGCGCGTAGTAGACGACAGCATTGATCCCGGTGAAGACCTGGAAGAAGGTGAGGATGAGGAGGACGACCATTGGTCGGCGCGCTGAGCGCATGACCATGCCGATGCCGCCCTCCTGCTGGGCGAGGCTGGCCTTGATGTCGTTGAATTCCATACGGGCGATCTCTTCGGTGCCGCGCAGGGAGCTGAGCACCTTTCTGGCATCGTCATCACGGCCGCGGGTGATCAACCAGCGGGGACTGGCCGGGGCGAGAACCATGCCGATGAGGAAGATGACGGCGGGCAGAGCACCGATACCGAGGATCCATTCCCACCGTCCCGAGGTTTGGAAAGCGTCGCCGACGATGTAGGCGGCGAGGATTCCGAAGTTCACGGCCAGCTGGTAGAGACCGGTGAGAAGACCGCGGATGCGGGTGGGGGAGAGCTCGGACAGATAGATCAGCCCGAACATGTTCGCAATGCCCACACCCAGTCCGAGGAAGAACCGGGCTGCGCCGAGAACCACCGGGTTGGGCGCGATGGCACAGGCGATCGAGCCGATGAGGAAGATAACGGCTGCCACGATGAGGAGGTGGCGACGGTCGAAGCGCCTGGCGGCGAGCGTGGCACCGATGATCGACGGCAGGGCACCCCACAAGAGCAACGAGGTGATGAGCCCCTGCTCTCCGACGTTGAGTCCCATCTGATCGATGAGGAGAGGCAAGGCCCCAGATATCGCTCCCGAGTCGTAGCCATAGAGTAGCCCGGAGAACCCGGCAAGGACTGCGATGAGGATAACCTTGCCAGGAATCGGTTCCTGCGAATGGTCGCGAGCCATGTCAACAGCGGTGTCAGATGATTCAGTCACGTCGTCGTTCCGATCATGCGGTGGGGTTTGGGATATGTGGTGGAGATTTGGTGAGCTGAGCGTGTGCTCAGACAGAAGCCTCGGCGGGCGCCATCGGACCTGCGGTATCGGTCAGCTCCGTCCATTTCGGCCCTTCCGGGAAGGCAAAGGCGCGGAGCGTTTCAGGTTTGATCTCGGCTCCGGTGCCCGGTGCCGAGGGTGCCCAGTAGCGTCCGGAGTGAACATCGACAGGGGTGACGAAATGTTCGTGCAGGTGGTCAACGAATTCGATGCAACGATCCTCCATAGACCCCGAGACGGCGACGAAGTCGAACATTGACATGTGCTGGACGAGCTCGCACAGACCGACTCCGCCAGCGTGCGGGCAAACCGGGACACCGGCATGGGCGGCGAGGAGGAGGTTGGCGATGTTTTCGTTGACTCCGGCAACGCGGGTCGCATCGATCTGCATCACGCGCAGGGCGTCGGACTGTAGGAACTGCTTGAACAGAATTCGGTTCTGGCAGTGCTCCCCGGTGGCCACCGGGGTCGGAGAGATGCGCTTCTGGATGTAGGAGTGGGCGAGGACGTCATCGGGCGAGGTCGGTTCTTCGACCCAGCGCAGATCGAACTCGGCAAGATCTTTGATCCAATCGATGGCCTCGGCTGCGTCCCAGTGCTGGTTCGCGTCGATGGCGATTGGGAAGCCCTCACCGCAGATGTCACGAGCGATGCGCAGGCGTCGGATATCGTCATCCCGATTGGCCCCGACCTTGAGCTTGATCTGCTCGAAGCCGTCGTCGAGTGCTTCCTGGCAGAGCCGGGCGAGTTTCTCGTCGGAGTAACCGAGCCAGCCGGGAGAAGTCGTGTAGGCCATATAGCCCCGGTCGCGCAGCTCCTGCACGCGAGCGGACTTGCCGGGCTCTGCCTTCTGCAGGATCGACAAGGCGTCGTCGGCGGTCATGAAGTCGCTGAGGTAACGCAGATCGACGAGGTCCAGGAGATCCTGCGGGCTCATCGAGCCCAGCAGCTCCCACAGCGGCATTCCTGCGCGCTTGGCCTTGAGATCCCACATGGCGTTGACGACGGCGCCGATCGCCATGTGACTGACACCCTTCTCCGGGCCGAGCCAACGCATCTGTGAATCATGGACGAGTTCCTTCCAGAAGCCGCCCATGTCGTCGATGATCGCTTCGACATTGCGCCCGATGAGGGATTCGGCAATGACCCGGATCGCTCCGGTCTGGATGTCGTTTCCGCGCCCGATGGTGAATACGAAGCCGTGCCCGGATTCTGTGGGCCGGGCGTCCGTCGACACGATGAGATACGCGGCTGAGTAGTCGGGGTCGGGGTTCATTGCATCAGAGCCGTCGAGACTCAACGATGTGGGGAAGCGCAGGTCGATGACCTCGACCTCGGTGATCT
>Ga0079226_10002816_pt1 | contig 13390 bp, 8 predicted proteins | sample Poulit2014_FD_76345 | JGI IMG/M metagenome (GOLD analysis project Ga0079226, IMG submission 76345) | Agricultural soil microbial communities from Georgia to study Nitrogen management - Poultry litter 2014 | ecosystem: Environmental > Terrestrial > Soil > Agricultural land | place: USA: Georgia... | reverse complement strand
TTCCGTTCCTGAGCCTTCTGTTCCTGAACCTTCCGTTCCTGAGCCTTCTGTTCCTGAACCTTCCGTTCCTGAGCCTTCTGTTCCTGAACCTTCCGTTCCTGAGCCTTCTGTTCCTGAACCTTCTGTTTCTTCGACTTTTGTCAAGACTATATCATCAATAAAAATATCATGTATATCAGATGGTATATTCTCAGTACCATCTCCCCCAAAAGAAAAACCAAATTTTGCGTTTGAATCAGTTTCTTCTTCCATTGTAAATTCATAACTATACGTTTTCCAAACATCAGTCATTGAAACCACTTCTTCTAAATATTTTGTATAGTCAGTACTATGCTCGATATTTAGAGTTACAGGTCTGTCTATTGTTGACCTTGCCCTAAAGGAAAGCTCATAAGTCGCATCTTTTTCTATATTGACCCCTTTTTGGTAAAGCTGAATAGTCCAAGTGTCATCTCCAGGATCTGTAATGTTCACATTAAAGTGACCATTTTCGTCCTCTTTAAATTCAGCCTGAGCATGATTGAATTCAGTCGTCCAATGTTGCAGACTGTCAAATATTCCATTTTTAATAAGGTTATCCTTAATTCCATCAGATTCAAGCATTCTTTCTAAAAAGACATTATCTATATAAACGCTTTCATCGTTTCCACCCAGATTAAATTGAAGCTCAACACTACTGTCAGTGTCTATAACAAAATCAAGAGAGTGTTTACTCATCTCTTTATTTAAATCCACTGTCTGACTAGATATTACTTTATCATCCACTGATATCAAACTTACCTCAATACTTCTTGCTTCATCGGCACTTGCATCAAATGTTAATTGATAGCTACTCCCCTGGTTTAATCCAATGCCTGGTTGTACAAGTTGTATCGATTCAGCATGATCGCCACCACTAGTAATATGCGTTTCAAATATACGTTCATTTATTGCGCTTCCAATATATTTAATAGCATCAGCGGTACCATCTGTTTTAAATTCCCAGAATCCCATTCGATCTGTTCCTTGATCAAATGTCCCATTGTATATATAGTTACCTCCAGGTAATGCTGGTCTTTTTTCATCGAAAGGGTCAGTAATAGGTGCATCGTCGATTTTTTCTAATCTCACATCACCTAACCATACATCTGAATCATTTAATCCCATATTAAATTCAAATCGAGCTTTAAGATCTTTATCTTCCGGCATAATAAATTCAAAATCATAGTCTTTCCAATCTGTTGTCAAGAAAATTGGTGGTTCATTCGCATAGTCTGACCATGCTCTTGATGCATCGCCGCCAATTTTCACTTTAATATTCCTGTCGCTTTCTGCTTTTGCTTTAAATGATGCTTTATATTTAGCGCCTTTTTCAAGGGGAATTGGAGTTTGAATTAATTGAATACCATGTTCTACGTTCCCCCCGTTTTCGATTTTCACATGCATATTTCCATTTTCAACATCCACGGTCCCACTACCACTCGAATCTTGTAGATATGTCCAATGGGACGTGTTAGCTACACCAGCTATTCCTTCTATTTGGGGGTCATTTATATTAAAGCCGCCATTATAGATATAGTTACCATCTTCTAGTGGCGCTCTCCCTTCTAAATCATCCACTGGACGTTCAGTTTTTTCATAAGCTGGGTATTCGTCTTTTTGATATACTCTTACATAATCCACTACCATTTGTTGGGGAAGCTCTGTTGTTCCGTCAGGATTTCCAGGCCAACCTCCACCAACAGAAATATTCAAAATCAAGAAAAATGGTTGGTCAAACGGTGCTGGATAAGCATAATCGTCTGCATTACCAGGATGCTTTGAATGCCAATCATTTGCGATATTAAACAACTCGCCATCTATATACCAGCGTATTTCCCCTGGTTCCCACTCTAGAGTATAAACGTGAAAATCGTCTGCAAAACTTTGGCCATCTGGTAATTGATAGGTTCCTTGGGCCTCTCCTTTTGGATCCCCAAAATGAATATTACCATGGATGGTATCTGGCTCATGTCCTAACAGTTCCATAATGTCTATTTCTCCACCTACTGGCCATGTACCATAATATGGCTCATCCTCTGGCATCATCCATATAGCCGGCCACATACCTTGACCTGTTGGCATCTTTGCCTTTACTTCTACTTTTCCATAGGTCCAAGTTTGTTTGCCCTGTGTAATTAATTTTGAGGATGTATAGTCATATGTCTGCCCATCGGGTTCAGTGAATTTTTCCTCTCGAGCTTCAATAATCAAGTTTCCATCTTCAACCCAAGCATTCTGATCGGTATAAGATTGTATTTCGCCATTATATCTCCCGTTTTCAGGATGATCAAAACTCCAGTTGTCCATATTAATTTCTGTTCCTTCAAATTCATCTTTAAAAACTAACTCCCATTCCGAATCCTCTTTTTCAGACTCTGTCGCATTAGCAACTGGCATATTAAAATTTGATACAATGAATAGTATACTTAATAAACTCATAGTCCATCTTTTCAACAAATATTTCTCCTCCTTTAATCTTAAGAACACCTAAAAAATAAGTCAGTCTTTAAAGATTAGTGCAATCCGTATTCAGCAACCACCCCCTTAAAGTCTTTTCCTCTATTATTCGCTTCTTATTAAACATAGAAACCTGCAGTAAACTATTTTCCTAGAAACAGATCTACACTGTAATATTTGTCTGCTTTTTTAAGTAAGAATTATCAGTCTTTTTGGTCCCAATATTCTGTCCTTCTTTCAATTTTCATAATCACATAATGATAGCGCAACCAATAGTGTAGTCTCCGTTTAAACGCTAATGTCAATCTCATCATTTACTTTATAGATAACTAGATAAAGTCAACATTACATAAAGCGCTTTCCGAAAACAAAGTCATAAAAAACCAAAAACAAACTGTGTTTCCGCCGTCTTTTATCCTCAAATTTCCCCTTACACTTACAAAATCCATACTTTTTCCTGTTTAAAAGGTATTTCCCTTAAAATATTTTACAAACCGCTTTCGGAAAGCGCTTTTTAAAGCACATTATAGAATAAAGTCTATACTTTTGTCAACTTTATATATTATTTCTTGTGAAATAATATATAAAGTTGTACTAGTCTCAATTTACAAGTAAGAATTATCCATTAAGCATACGGCATGAATTTCTTTTTTCCAAACGCACTGGAATAATACTTGCACCTTGTTCTCTAGGTAATCCATTTATTTCATTTAACAATAGAGTTGCGGCTTGCCTGCCAATACGGTCTTTATCCTGTTTTATAGTAGTTAAAGAAGGTTCTATGTGCATAGCTAACGAAATGTCATCAAATCCAATTATAGAAATATCCTGAGGTATACGGACTCCTACTTCTTTAGCTGCCTTTATTGCACCAATAGCCATTTCATCGCCAGCAACAAAGACGGCAGTTGGTCTATCTGGAAGAGCAAGTAGCTTCAGCATAGCTGCACGACCGTCTTCAGAGGAAAAGTATCCTCCATCCACAATATAATTCTTTGGAATGGTAAGTCCATGTTTTTGAATCGCCATTTCAAATCCTTTGATTCGCTGAGCACCAGTAAATGAATCTGAGGAACCAGCAATATTGGCTATTTTTCGATGACCCAAACTATATAAATAGTCTACCGCCAGGGTACATCCTAACCTATTATCACTATACACAACATTTGCATTTTCAATATGTATGTCGATAAACACAACCGGAAGATCAGATGCATTAAATGCTCTTATTTCGTCATTATCAGATAATGAGTTGATCACTACAACACCATCAACACCACGATGTTTTAGGTGATCATGATAATTTTGATTTGCATCAATATTTCTAGAAACAAATAAAAGATCATAATGATAAAGTTCTAACTGTTTCCTAAAACCTTCTATTACTTCACTAAAAAAGGGATGTGCCATTCCCATTTCAAATGCTTCAGAAAAAACCACGCCAATCATATTAGATTTTTTAGTTGCTAGGGCCCTTGCAGAAGAATCTGGTATATACCCTAGTTCCTCTACAGCAATTTTAACTTTTTGTATTGCCTCTTTACTTATATGTGGATAATTGTTTAACACTTTCGAAACGGTTGTAATTGAGTATCCCGATTTCTTTGCAACGTCATAAATTGTAGGCATTTATTTATCCCCAATTCTATACATTATTCTTGATAATTTTATTTGTTAATCATCTACAAAGTAGAGACATCATTCTGAATCCTCTTTAGCATAAATACAGATAACCTATAAATGAATAACTATTTTAAAAGAGAAAATAAACCGAATAACTTTAACAATGTAGATATTGAAAATTTACGCAAGATCATTAATATGTGTCTGAGATCTTTAAAAAGCGCTTTCTGAAATTATTTTAACAAGATTAAATTAAAATAGCTATGATTTAGTTATAGTAGATCATTAAATATAAAAATTAGGTTTAATATCGCAATATCTTTATCAAACTATCTTTTTACATTTCTCCGAATGATTAATTTAGCTTCTATCATCACCGAACTAGAATATGTAACATTATTGTTTAGGTCATTCAACATATGTGCTGCCAATTTCCCAATCCTTCTTTTATCTTGTCTTATTGTTGTCAGTGGCTGATTGATATATCTACTGATTTCAATATCATCATATTATCCGTCATTAAATAACCAGATTTATTCCCCGACAATTTTATATCTATTCCTATACAAGGAATCTTACTATGATCAATGTCATAAATAGAAGATTGCATTTCATCGTTTTTATCCATCCTCAGATTTACTAGCACTAATTATACCGATAATGCTCATTAATTTACAACTATGAATTAATCATAAATATAGTATAGAATTTTCCCATAAAAGTAGTATATTTTCATGTATAGCTTGTTGACGAAAGAATATTAAAGTGTTATGTTATCCTCGAAACTATTTCGCAATAATACGATAATTACATTTATCAACGAAATGTTTCATAAAACTAATGATAGGAGGGTCTCTTTTTATTAAAAATAATGAGGGTATAAGGAGAGTTAGAGTTGAATAAAAAGATTAAAAAATTAGTCTATTCATTTTTAATATCTATATTGATATTAAATACTGGACTAGCACACGTAAATTTCGTATCTGCAAATGAAGGAGACACTGAAAATCTAAGTGTTAATACTGCAAAGAGGCCATCAGAAACAGGAGCATTACAAATTGTTGATAAAAACGGTGGAAAAACACTTGCCGATAAAAATGGAATTCCAATTCAATTACGTGGGATGAGCACTCATGGTCTACAATGGTTCCCAGAAATTATCAATGACAATGCGTTTAAAGCCCTCGCAAATGATTGGGATTCAAATCTGATCCGACTAGCTATGTATGTTGGTGAAAGTGGATATGCGGAAAATCCAGCAATTAAAGACAAAGTAATTGAAGGTATTAATTTAGCAATTGCAAACGATATGTATGTCATTGTTGATTGGCATGTACATTCACCGGGAGATCCTAATGCGGAAATCTATTCTGATGCTTTACATTTCTTTGAAGAAATATCTACCTTATATCCAAATGATCCACATCTTATTTACGAATTAGCTAACGAACCAAACCCAGGCGAACCAGGTGTAACAAATGATGAAGCAGGTTGGGAAGCCGTTAAATCGTATGCAGAACCTATTATAGAAATGTTACGTAATAACGGAAATGAAAACGTTATCATGGTTGGGAGTCCAAACTGGAGTCAACGTCCAGATTTAGCAGCGGATAATCCTATCGATGATAATAATACGATGTATTCAGTCCATTTTTATACAGGAACACATGGGCCTTCAAAAAATAGTGGTGATAGGGAAAATGTCATGTCCAATACGAGATATGCACTTGAAAATGATATCGCTGTTTTCGCAACTGAGTGGGGTACAAGTGAAGCCGATGGAAATCATGGACCTTTCTTAGATGAAGCTGATGTTTGGCTTAATTTTCTAAATGAAAATAATATTAGTTGGGCGAATTGGTCATTAACGAATAAAAATGAAACATCTGGGGCATTCATGCCTTTCGAACTTGGTAAACAGGATGCAACAAATCTCAATCCTGGTGATGATCAAGTATGGGAGTCATCAGAATTGAGTGTCTCGGGTGAATATGTTCGTGCTCGTATTAAAGGAATCGAATATGAACCAATTGATCGTACAGTTAGAGAGGAATTTTCAGAGATCATTTGGGACTTTGATGATGGTACAACCCAAGGATTTAGCGTGAATGAAGATAGTCCTATCCAAACTATTTCGTTAAGTAATGAGAATGGGACATTAAAAATTGATGGACTTAATGTCAGTCATGATATTTCAGAAGGAAACTACTGGGAAAATGTCCGTCTATCAGCAGATGATTCAGATGTTAGCCCTAATATTTATGGAGCAGAAGAACTGACAATGGATGTCATTGTCGATACACCAACAACTATATCGATTGCGGCTATACCGCAAAATGAAAAGTACGGCTGGGCAAATCCCGATCGTGCAATTCAGGTAAACTCGGATGATTTTGTAAAGCAAGAGGATGGCACATACAGGGCAGTCTTAACAATATCAAAAGAGGATACACCTAATCTTAAAGCTATTGGAACAGATGATGAGAACAGCACACTGACTAATATTATACTTTTTGTTGGGGCAGAAAATACAGATACGATTTATTTGGATAATATTACTGTTTCCGGAAATCAAACTGTAGTCGAAGCACCAATTGAACATGATCCTTTAGGTGAGCCAACTTTCCCTTCTGATTTTGAAGATATGACCCGTCAAGGTTGGAACTGGGATCAAGGTTCAGGAGTTAAAAGTGCATTAACTATTCAGGAGGCAAACGGATCAAACGCTATTTCATGGGAATTTGCTTATCCCGAGGTTAAACCTTCAGATGCTTGGGCATCAGCGCCACGTTTAATGCTTGGCGGAATCAATACTACACGCGGGAATAATGATTATTTAGTTTTTGATCTTTATTTTAATCCTATACGTGCAACTGAGGGAGCCATTTCTATTAACCTAGCTTTTGCACCGCCAAGCTTAGGATACTGGGCACAAGCAACAGATTCTCTTGAAATTGATTTGGAATCATTAGATGAATTAGATAAAACAGATGATGGACTTTATCATGTTAAAGCCCAATTTGATTTGAATAATATCAATGATGATAAAATGATTGAGCCGAATACAATTTTACGTGATATCACAATCATTGTCGGAGATGTAGAAAGTGACTTTGCAGGTACAATGTATTTAGATAATATAGCATTGGTTAGCGAACCAGAAATTGATCATGATACTGGAAATAATGATGATGACACTGCAAGTAGTGGCTTTAAAGAAAGCGATCATGATGATACTAGTAATGATGACGCTACTGGAAGCGATGACAAGCATACCGAAGATGATGACACAACTGGAAATAATAATACCGAAGATAGCGATATCATCGTTATAGATAATGATTCCAATTCAAGTACAGATGGAAAAGAACTTCCCAGCACTGCTACGTCAATATTCAATTGGCTAGTTGTTGGTTTAATAGCGTTAATCATTGGTATAGTTCTAGCAGTTTTTGCACGTAAAAAAAGACTAGTATAAAGTTGTATTGAAAAGTAGCCCTATCCTTCGATTACGAGAATAGGGCTCCTACATTGCTTATAAATGAATTTAAAAAATTGCACAAAAATACAAACTATCTTCATGCAACTTTTACAAATTCATTAAATTACTGGCAGATTAACATTAAAACTGAATCGCTTTTCCTGTTTCAGCGGATTCATAAATCGCATCAATAATTCTCTGAATAATGACACCTTGTTCTGGAGTACTTAACGGTATGTGTCCTTCTAAGCAACTTTCTACAAATTGAGTGATTTCACGCTTATGTCCATCAATTTGTGGTGGATATGCAGGCGTTATATCAAGTAATGTATTATGTTTTTCTTGATAAATCTTCAATGGAAAAATATCTGCCCCACCTTTGCTCCCCATTAACGAAACTTGCATTGTATCGTTTTTCTCTACATTAGCTGCAAAAGCCGCTTCCAATGTTAATGTGGCACCATTTTTAAAAGTAACCATAGCCACTGCCATATCTTCTACCGTGAAATTTTCATAATCCCATTCACCGAGGAGGCCGACTCCTTTTTTATGACCAATTTGTTGATGTGTCTTTCCTAAAACGACTTCAGGTTCTGGATAACCCATTAAATAAAGCGCGGTATCAAGCATATGAACACCAATATCTATGAGTGCTCCCCCACCTTGTAATTCTTTATTCGTAAAAACACCCCAACCAGGGATTCCTCTTCTTCGTATCGCATGTACGCGTGCTGAATAGATATCGCCCATTTCATCCGCATCTATGAATGACTTCGTTATTTCTACTTCTGGTGAGTAGCGATAATGGAATCCATATGTTAAAATTTTCCCAGCCTTTTTTGCTGTTTCCATCATTAATTCTGCTTCTTCTGTATTCATTGCGGGCGGTTTTTCACAGAGAACATGACATCCTGCTTCAAGCGCTGCTACAGCAGCACCCACATGGAATTTATTTGGTACACAAACACTGACAGCATCTAATTCCGTTTTTTCCAACATTTCTTGATATGATTCAAAAGCAAATGGTATGTCATATGTTTTGGCAACTTCCTCTGCACGTTCAACAATAACGTCTGCAATGGCAACGATTTCCACTTTACTTCCACATAATAAATAATTGGGAATATGTACATCTGCCGCAATTCCACCTGCTCCAATAATTCCCACTCTTAATACACTCATTTATTAACCTCGTTTCTAGCTGTTTTTTCATCTACTTTAAATTGCAAATGCTCTAAAATTTAGAGCCAAACACTTTTCTTCTCTGAGATAGTGAACTTTATAAAGATTCATGTGCTACGACAAGCTCCATCTTACCAGTTATTTTATATTCTTCAATTGTTGCAGGTATGATAAAATGATCTCCTTTTTTAATTGGATATACTTGGTCGTTTACAATGATTTCTCCTTCACCATGAATGACACTGACCAATAAATAGTCTGGCACAAGTGGTGTTGAGACTTCACCATTTAGTTCCCAATGATACACAGTGAAATACTCCTCTTGAATTAGTTTTGTGCTCGCTAATCCTTCGATTCGCTCTTCAATTTTCTCATATTGTTCATGAGTATGAGGGAAATTTGTCACTTCAATTGCTGACTCAATATGTAAATCCCTTGGATTGCCTGTATCATCTTTACGATCATAATCATAGACACGATATGTAATGTCCGAGCTTTGTTGGATTTCTAAAATGACAATTCCTTTACCAATGGCATGAATTGTTCCACTTGGAACGTAAAAGAAATCACCTTTCTTCACTTTCATCCTTTCTAACAATTCATCCCACTGCCCTGTATCAACTTTTTGTTGAAATTCTTCAGCTGTTTGAGCGCTATGTCCATAAATAATCTCACTGTCTTCTTCACAATCAAGTATATACCAACATTCTGTTTTCCCATATTGTTCATCTTCTACTTCCCTAGCATAAACATCATCTGGATGAACTTGAACAGAAAGATTATCATTGGCATCGAGAACCTTAACTAATAATGGGAAATCACCTTCTGCGTTTTTTTTGCCAAATAATACCGGATATTCTTCCCAAGTTTTTAATAGACTCTGCCCCGCTAATGGGCCATTGATTATTTTAGATGGTCCATTTTTATGGGCAGAAATTACCCATGCTTCTCCAATTTGATCATTCGGAATTTCATAATCGTATAATGTTTGAAGTTTTTTTCCACCCCAAATGCGTTCCTGAAATACTGGCTCTAAGAAAATTGGTTCTTTATACACCATTATTCCTCCTTCATATATAGCTATAAAGGTATTTTACCACAAATCACTCAATACCGAATATGAAATCATGTCAAAGTAAAATTATATGCCAGTAGATAGTGACATCGATTCGATTTGGGTCAACTTTGCCATTCGTTATCATTTTCTTTTTGTAAAGATGTTACTTTTAAATAAATCAAATGAAAGAATATAAAAGATATAAATGCGATGAGCGATCCCATAAAAAATGGGATTAAAAATGTAAAGACTGAAAAGCTAATATAAACAATAAATACATTCACACCAGAAATGCTAAGACTTATTAAAGGACTTCCTATCGTGATGATTAGGGTATCCTTTAACGTCTTAAATAACCTTTCATGAATATGAACAGTATAAGAAATAAAGTTAAAAGTAAAAGCAACTAAAAATGCGAATACGATTAAAAAAAGAATGGATAGGAAGAAGAGTAATGTAGAACTATAAGATTCACTATTCAATACCATAAAATAATAGTAGTCGAGAACATAAATAATCCATATCACATCTAAAATTAAACCACCTAACATACTTCTCAGATAGTTTTCTTTATAATAGCTCCAAAAAGAACGAATGATTGGAATATCAATTTCTTTCATTACCCATTTCCTTGTCACAGCAAACATGGCTACAGTTGCTGGAATAAAAATAAACGGCATGAATACTGCAATAGTAATTGTTACCATGACAAGTTCACTCATATTTTCCACAATGATCAAATGAACTGCTAAATACACAATTGGAAGATTAAAAATGAACCAAAGTAAATTCGTAACTAAGAATCTCATAACCCATTCTGAGATGTGATAAAATGATCCCATTAATCCATTAGCTCTCATTCAATCCCTCCTTCCAAGTGGTTTTGGCCTATTTATATCTTTTTAAAATTGTAACTTTGTCCTTCTTTTGCTTCAAACTCATATACAAATGACTCTATTTCATTTATAAGATGCTCAGATTGTATATCTTTTATCTTGATTAATGTATTCGTTCTTATTCTACAAATGCCATTCTTACTTGCCGTAATATTTACTTCTGTTAATTGGTTATTCTCCCATGCTATATCCACTTTAAATCCCCCACGTGCTTTAAGACCACTGACTTTACCTTCTTCCCAATTTTGTGGGAGTGCAGGAAGCAAATGAATTTCATCCTGATGACTTTGCAGTAACATTTCCGCTATCCCTGCTGTTCCACCAAAGTTTCCGTCAATCTGAAAAGGTGGATGGTTATCAAATAGATTTGGTAATGTTGAGGATTTAAGTAGACCAAGCATATTCTGATAGGCCAATTCTCCTTCTTCAAGCCTTGCCCACATATTGATAATCCAAGCACGACTCCATCCTGTATGTCCTCCACCATGTTTCAATCTTCTTTCCAAAGTCACTTTAGCAGCGTTAGCTAGTTCTGGTGTTTTTTTAGTAGAAATTTGATTACTTGGATGTAAGGCAAATAAATGTGAAATATGACGGTGACCAGGATCTTCTTCCTCATAGTCCTCCGACCATTCCTGAATTTGCCCATATTTACCTATTTTCGGTCTAGGCAGCTTATCTCTTAATCTGATCAATTCTTTACGAAACTCATCATCAAATCCAAGGATTTTGCTTGCTTCAATACAATTTGAAAATAAATCATAGATGATTTGACTGTCCATCGAAGGGCCCTCACATAACACCCCTTTTTCACCATTAGGAAGAATATATGTATTCTCAGGTGAAACAGATGGTGAAGTAATCAGCAATCCTTCTTTGTTTTCTATAAGAAAATCAACAAAAAACAATGCCGCTTCTTTCATTGTTTCATAGCTCATATTTAAAAAATCTTTATCTTGCGAATATTCGTAGTGCTCCCATAAATGTAAGCATAACCATGCTGCCCCCATCGGCCAAATCGTTGCCGGCATGTAACGATCCTGAGGCGCTGTATCTCCCCAAATATCTGTATTGTGATGAGCAGTGAATCCCCTACAGTTATACATCACACTTGCCGTCTTTTTACCAGGTTCTCTCATTTTTTCTATCAGATCAAATAAAGGTTCATGACATTCTGATAGATTACATACTTCCGCTGGCCAATAATTCATCTCCGCATTAATATTAATTGTAAATTTGCTATCCCAAGGCGGAAGCATCTGATCATTCCAAATCCCTTGTAATGTTGCAGGGAGCGAATTAGGGCGGCTCGATGAAATGAGTAAGTATCGTCCAAAATCAAAATAAGTACTAATTAACTCTAAATCCTCTTCTCCTTTTCGTACCAATTCTAGTCGTTCATCAGTTGCTAACTCTTGTTTTTCCATTGATTGACCAATTTCTAAATTTACTCGTCGAAACAATAGTTGATAATCAGTAATATGTGTTTGTCGTAATGTTTCATAATTTTTCTCTGCCGCTTTTTCAATTATTTGTATACATTGATGTTCAGGATCTTCATATCGAAAAGAGGTGGCCGCTGATAAGATAAGTGTAACTGTATTAGCATCTTTAACGATCAAGCGATTTCCAATTGTCTTAACTGATCCACCATCTGAAATAGCCCGCACACTACTGCGGAACACAATACCATCTTGTCCACCTGTTTCTCCACCCATCATAAGGGTATCAAAGGAAACCGCCTTCATTTCGTCTAAATTTCTCCCATTTCCCCGATCGTAAAACAATTGCAAAGATAAAGACTTTTCTTCAGATGCTGTCAAACGTATGATCATTACTTGATCAGGATAACTTGTGAAAATTTCCCTTTTATAGTTTATATCATTGATTGTATAATTCACATGGGAAATAGCTGTTTCCAAATCTAATTCCCTGCTGTAATTGGAATAGTCAGATCTTGCATGATTAAAATGTAATAACAAATCACCTAATGGTTCATAATGACGTTGTACATCTGGAGTCCCAGGAAAAGCGAGGATTGCCAATTCTTCTGCCTCTTTTAGCCTTCCTTCTGATAAAAGCTTTCTAACTTCTGGTAAGTACTTGAGAGCATCTAGGTTATTACGATCCCTTGGTCCACCATACCAAATAGAATCCTCATTAAGTTGAATTCTTTCGTTCTCTACATGTCCAAAAATCATTCCACCTAGTCTACCATTCCCAATCGGTAATGCCTCATTCCAATCTTGTGCTGACTTATAATATAGTAACTTTCTTGTCCTTTTATTCATTAGAAATCCCCTTCTCACACTAGTTATTCATCAATAATAGTATAAAGATATTTATTTAATCATTAAACAAACCAGCCGTATATACTACCATACAACCTCATCTTATCATTTCTCGATTATAAATCGTATGTTTTATGATATATATTTTTAGTTTCATTTAATTCCACATTTAGTAAGGATAAATTACTAAGTGGTCTTAACCAAATATGCCACCTGACTCCATTCCCGGAGATGAGTATGCTAAAAAATGTGTTTACATGGCATACATGTCCGCCGACGATAACCCTGTCGCTCTTCATGACGCACTTTTTTCATTTTCTTCTATCTTTAGAAATACTTTATAACACATATTTTCTTAAAAATTAACTTTACTAATATAAAT
>Ga0079226_10002815_pt1 | contig 13390 bp, 10 predicted proteins | sample Poulit2014_FD_76345 | JGI IMG/M metagenome (GOLD analysis project Ga0079226, IMG submission 76345) | Agricultural soil microbial communities from Georgia to study Nitrogen management - Poultry litter 2014 | ecosystem: Environmental > Terrestrial > Soil > Agricultural land | place: USA: Georgia... | reverse complement strand
GCGCAACACGCTCTCCTAGTCGGGATGGCAGGCCGCAGAAACGGGAGGAACCTCGTCGTCGTCTCGCCTCCGGTGGCCTTGGTGGTCACCGGGCGCTGCCCGTAAGATGCTCAGATGAGCACGGCTCCGTGCTCCTACGTGCAAAGCTATGGTGAGCCCACGGCGGTGTCAACTGTCACACCGGAAAGCATCCGTTCTGAGACCAAGGGAGGGCTCGGCCCATGCGAACTGGCCCTTTGCTCGGCCACGCCGACCGCAGTGACGCGGCGCGCGGCGATGCGATGACCGAGGACCAGCTGCTGGCCGAGCTCGGACGCCTCTACTTCCTCGAAGACGTCTCGAAGGTCGAGTTGGGCAGGCGCTTCGACCTATCGCGCTTCAAGGTCGCGAGGATGCTCGCGAAGGGACGGGAGCGGGGGATCATCAGGATCGAGATCCACGAGCCGACGCAGAATCTGCCTGAGTACGCAGATCCCCTGAAGACGACTCTCGGCCTTCCCATGGTGAGGGTCGTCGAGACGGACAGGAGCTCGGCCGAGGTGAGGGACACCGTGGCGCAGATGGCGGCACAGCTGCTGCGCGAGTCCTGGGAGGAGGGAGACGTCGTGGGGATGGGCGGCGGCAGGACATTGCACGCCCTCGGAGGACACGTCGTGGAGGCGCCGGCGCTCACCGTGGTGCAGCTCGTGGGGGTCCTGCCCTCCAGCGATCAAGTGGCACCACTCGCGCAGCTGCGCTCGAGCATCGAGACGGCGGGCGGGAACATCCACACCTTCGGCACGCCGCTGTTCGCCGGGAGCATCCAGCGCCGAGACAGCTGGACGTCGCAGCTCGGTGCGGTGAGGGAGCTGTACGACCGACTGGACCTCGCCGTGGTCGGCATCGGCGCGTGGGGGCCCGAGGACTCCGTCCTGCGCGAGGCCTATCCACCGGCGGTGCGATCTCGGCTCGACGATGCAGGCCCGGTCGCCGAGATGCTCGGGCACTGGTTCACGGCCGACGGCGGAGTCGTCGCGCAGGACATCACCCGTATGAGCATCACGACGGAGATCCCCCAGCTCAGCGCTGCCCCGCATGTGATCGCCGTCGCGGCAGGCGAGGGCAAGGCGGAGGCCATCATGGGGGTGGCGCGATCAGGACTCATCACCGGGCTGGTCACGGACCGTGAGGCCGCGGCGCGGATGCTGCAGCTCGCGGGGGCGCGGTAGAGCGGACAGCGACCTACCCGTCCACCGCTCCGAGCAGCTCCCCCAATCCTTCGATCTGCACGTCCGCCCCGACTGCGGTCCCGCTGCAGCCGATCACGAACGCCTCCAGCGCGTGTCCGGCGGCAATGCCGGAGGGGGAGTCTTCGACCACTATGACCTGTCCGGGGTCGAGCTGGTCGGCATCGATCCCGAGCAGCTCGAGTCCTCGGCGGAAGCCCTCGGGATCGGGCTTGCCGCGGGTGACGTCCTCGATGGTGACGAGGACGGGGATCTCGCGGGTGAGTTGCGCGTCGGCCAGGACGGGTTCGATCATGCGGCGCAGGGTGCCGGTGACTATGGCGAGTTGGATACCGCGGGCATGGAGGGCACGGACCAACTCGAGGTGCTCCGTCGGAATGCGAGGGCGTACACGACAGGAATCCACGTATGCCCCGGCCACCTCGTCCAAGAGCGCTTCGACGGTCGGCGACGAGCCCCGGTGGGTGAGGAGTGCTGCGGCGATGTGCTCCTCGCTGCGACCCAGCATGCCCGCGTACTCGCCCGGAGAGAGCGGTGCGAGACCCAGCTCGCGGAGGGCCTGCGCATAGCAGTTCTCGAGGAGGTCTTCGTCAAGGGAGAGCGTGCCGTTGAAGTCCAGCAGTACAGCCTCCGCCGCGAGGAGGCGCTCGGCGGCGATGGAGCGAGGATCACCATTCATGGGCGAGATTTCTGGTCGGGCCGACGGGCGGGGTGTCATGACAGACACCGACCTCATGGGCGGCTTCCCAGCGGCCTTCGTGCACGCCGAGCAGCTCCAGTAGCAGCGGGGTGACGTCCTCGCTGCGGAGCGAACCGCGGCCCGCGACGGCGCGGCGCAGCTGCTCGGTGCCGGTCGCCTCACCGACGCGGTGAAGCAGCAGGAAGGAGCGGCGCACGTCGACCTCGTCCTCCCCGTGACCACCCTCGGGTTTGTGTCCATGATCGGTGACGACAGCGATGAGCCAGTCCTCGCCGAGCTGTTCGTGGCGTTCGCTGACGGCCTTGACCAGATAGCGTACGTGCTCGTCGACCGTGGCGATCGCCTCGCGGTACGCGGGGGAGGCGGCGCCGTCCGCGTGCCCCGCCTCGTCGACGCCCTCGAAGTAGACGAAGCTCGCGTCCGGCCCCTCATGGTTCAGCACCCAGGCGGCGTGGCCGCGGACTTGGATGTCCGCGCTGCGGCAGCCCTGGGAGAAATCTGTCGCCTTCATCAGCTGGTGCTGTCCGCCGACCTGCTGGTCAACGCGCTGATGGATGACAGGGCCAGCCGAGTGGGCGTCGACGAGCGCATCCCAGGTGGAGGCGGCGAAGGTGCGCGCCCGCGGGTCGGCGAAGAAGACGCGGGAGAGGATGTCGGGGGTCCGCGCGAGACGATGTCCCACGAACTCGTTCCACCAGACGTTGTTCTGCTCATGCGTCGTCCCCGTGAGCAGCGAGGCCCAGCCCGGACCGGAGTCGGTGGGCGGAGTCATCCACACCGGCAGGATCGTTCCGCCCTCCAGCAGCCGGGCGAGGGTCGGGGCGGTCGGCTCCTCGCGCACAGGCATCGCAGGGCGCTGCGCGCCGTCGGGCTCCTCGGCCCGGAAACGCGGGTCCGCAGGATGGTCGGGCGCGGCGAACCCCGGGTGAAGGGAGAGCGCGGCGGGCAGGGCGACGTCGAGGCGCACCCCGTCCACGCCGATGAGGAGCAGTTTCATGAGGGGTCTCCCGGGGTGAGGCGGAGGGACAGGATCTGGAAGGGACGCAGGTCCAGAGGGATCCCGTCCGCGAGATCGGTGCCGGTGAGGTCGAGGGTGCGTTCGTCCTCTGGCACCTCTGCGTCCAGTGGGTCGACCTCCCGCACCCGCCTGATGGGGACGCCCAGGTGCAGGCCGGTGCGAGTTTGGGCGCCGTGGCCCTCGTGCAGGCGGAGGATCAGGTCGCCGCTGCCGTCATGGGCGGGCAGCAGCGCGTCCACGTGCACGCCCGGATCATCGACCGCAGCGAGCTGCACCCGTCCTGCTCCGGGGGCTGCACGAAGCGGCAGGTGCAGGGCGTCCGCTGCGTGCGCGGCGCGTACGGGGTCGGCGCCTGCGAGCACACTCCAGCGGACGGTGCGCGTGCTGCGGTCCGCCCGAGGATCGGGCCAGTTGGGGGATCGCATGAGGCTCGGGCGCAGGAGGGTGCCCACGGTGCGGCGCCCGTCCTCAGCGGGCAGGGCCATCGCGTCATACCCGTAGCTGGAATCGTTGACCACAGCAGCTCCCCAGCCGGGCTCTGCGGCCAGCACCCAGCGGTGCATCGGCACCTCGAACTTGGCGTACTCCCAACTGGTGTTCTCGTGCAGGGGCCGGGTGACGTGCCCGAACTGGGTCTCGGCCTGCGTCTCGCTGGCGTGCACGGCCAGGGGCACGGCGACTTTGAGCAGGGTCTCTCGCTCCTGCCAGTCCACCTCGAGCACCATGTCGACCTGACGGGCGTCGGTGTCGAGGCCGATCGTGAGGGTTGCGGGGGAGGTGCCAAGCATCAGGTCCACGGCGAGGACAGCACGGGCTGGCTCCTCGGTGACAACCCGAAGCGCCGAGGTGGCCTGGACCTCGCCGGTGCGGAGACCGCCGCGGTAGTGCCGGTCTATGTCCCAGGCGTCGAACTCGTTGGGGAGGTCCTCGAAGAGTTCGAGCCGACTGCCCTCGCTACCGGGGACGAGGACGTCGCGCCCGGCCGTGCGATCCAGCACCCGTCGCAACGTGCCATCGGGGTCGACGAGCACCTCCAGGTGGTCGTTGCGCAGCACAGCACCGTCGCCCTCCCTGCACACCTCGACAGGTGCCGACGGCGGGAGCTGATCCTCGCCGAGCGGCGTCAATCCGTTGCCCGGTGCTTCCACCAGGCGTGGCTCCCCGTCGATGTCGAGCACCTGCCGGCGAGAATGCGGTCCGGGGTTCAGGATCGAGACCCCGGCCCCGCCGGAAGCCTCGGCGTCACTTGACGTCCTCTCGTGGCTCGTCGCCTGCGGGGCCGCCGCCTCAGGACCGACGAGCAGACGGAGCCCGTCGGCGGTGAGCTCCTCGGCGCGCTGCAGCATCCGGGTGTAGTCCTCGCGCGCCTCGCGATGCACCCAGGCGATCGAGCTGCCGGGGAGGATGTCGTGGAACTGGAGCAGCAGCGCTCGCTGCCACAGCGCGTCGACCTCGGCCTGATCGATCGTGCCGAGACGACGGGCGGTGACGAATGCCCATACAAGCTCGAGGGTGCGCAGCGCGTGCTCGAGGCGGCGGTTGCCCTGCTTCATCTCGAGCTGCGAGGTGAAGATCCCGCGGTGGAACTCGAGATAGAGCTCGCCACGGTGCACAGGCGCGTCGTCCGCGTACTCCTCCCGCGCCGCGTCGAAGAACCCGTCGGGCTCGCCCATCTCGAGGCGCGGGGAACCCTCGAGATCGCGGCGCCGACGAGCACGCTCGACCATGTCGGCCGTCGGGCCGCCGCCCCCGTCGCCGTAGCCGAAGGGGATCACCTGGTGCGTGGCCCGGCCGCGTTCTGCGAAGTTCCGCTCCGCGAGCGCGATCTCGTCGGCGGTGAGCATGGAGTCGTAGCAATCCACCGGCGGGAAGTGGGTGAAGATCCGCGTCCCGTCGATGCCCTCCCACCAGAAGGTCGAGTGGGGGTGCTGGTTGGTGCGGTTCCAGGAGATCTTCTGGGTGAGGAAACCGTCCATCCCCACCTGCCTGGCGATCTGCGGTAGGGCGGCGGAGTAGCCGAAGGAGTCCGGCAGCCACAGCGTGCGGGAGCGGATCCCGAACTCCTGCTCGAAGAAGCGGGTGCCGTAGGCGAACTGGCGGATCAGCGCCTCGCCCCCGGGCATGGTGACGTCGGACTCGACCCACATCCCGCCGGAGGGGACCCAGCGCCCTTCGGAGATCTTCTCCTTCACCTGCGCATAGATCTCAGGCTGGGACTCCTTCAACCACGCGTACTGCTGGGCGCTGGTCGCGGTGAAGGTGAGGTCGGGGTACTCCTCCATGAGCGCGACGACGTTCGAGAAGGTGCGCCCTACCTTTCGCACCGTCTCCCGCACCGGCCACAGCCAGGCGGAGTCGATGTGCGCATGGCCGATCGTGGTCACCTGTAGGGCAGAGGCGTGCGCGGGCGCGTCGAGGGCGGGGAGGAGCACATCGCAAGCGCGCTGTGCGGTCCCGGGGACGTCACGGAGGTCCAGGGCGTCCAGCGCGTCGTCGAGGGCGCACAGGATCCGGGCGCGACGCACCGAGTCCGCGGGCAGTTCGGCGGCGAGACCACGGAGCACGTCGACATCGTGCTCGAGCGCCCAGACGGTCTCGTCCCGGGCGACCCATCGCGCGGTGCACAGCGCGAAGAGCTGCTCGGGGCCGATGGTGAGGCGGTCCCCGCGCTCGGTGGGGGTCGTGCCGCCGGAGAGCATGTCGGGGTTCGCGGCGGCCTCGAGCGTGAACTCGAGCGCAGTCCCGGCGCGGACGTCGACGAGGACGCTGCGGTTGCGAGAGTTGATCGCCTTCAGCGGGCGCAGCGCGCTGTCCAGCAGCAGCCCTTCGCACTGGTTGCCCGGCCAGTCGTCGACGAAGCCCAGATCGACCTCGAGCCGCAGTCGCATCCCTTCCGGCGCTGCGGGGGCGGTACCGGTCAGCCGGAAGAAGGTCGTGCTCCAGGCGCGTCCCCACGGGCGGGGGAGAGCGACGGGGATGAACTCCGCATTCTCGAGCGCGGTGTACGGGACGGGCTCGCCGTCCCCGGGAACGACCCATTCGGCGACCCCGAGGTCGCCGAGGTGATGCAGGACGGTGGGTCGGATGCGATCGCGCAGTGCGCGGTCGACGCGGCTGAAGATCCGATCATCGTCGTGGAACATGGGGCTCCTGGGGTCTCAGCTCAGGTAGGAGAGCTCGGGGAACGCGTCTTCGGCGAGCGCGAGAGCCCGACGGGCGATGCCGACGCCGTCGATCAGCGGGTGCAGAGCGAGCGCCTCGACGGCGAGGTCGCGGCTGCGCTCCTGCACGGCAGTGATGACGGTGCGCTCTACGGTCTTGACGGTGTGGACGAGGCCGCGGCCGTGGACGGGGACGGGGGAGACCTGCTGGGCTCGGGCCCCGTGCGCGTCGACGGTGCAGGGCACCTCGATGACGGCATCGGGCGGGAGGAAGTCGATCTGCGAGCCGTTGGCGACGTTCAGGATCAGCTGGGCGGGGCGGTCGTGGGCGATCGCGTGCATGATCGCGAGAGCGACCTTGTCGTAGCCGCCGGACTCGAGATCGGCCTCGTCTCGCGCCATGCCACCCGCTGCCTCGCGGTTGGTGGCCATGTATGTCTCCTCGCGGCGGCGCCTCGTCGCCTCCCACAGCTCCGCGGCCTGCTCGGGCGTCGCAGCCGCCTCGGTGAAGAAGTTTTCCTGCTGGCCGAGGAGGAATCGGCCGCGGGTGAGCTCGGCGCCCGCGTCGGCAGCGACGGTCTCGCGAGCGAAATAGTAGTAGTGCAGGTACTCGTTGGGCAGGCAGCCGAGGGTCCGGATCCAGTCCGCGCCGAACAGGCGTCCCTCCTCGATGCCGTCGAGGAGCTCGGGGCGTTCGAGCAGGGCGGGCAGAAGGTCGCTGCCGTCGACGTCGATGCCCTGCAGCCAGCCGAGATGGTTCAGTCCGATGTAGTCCAGGCGGACGGGGGAGTCGCCGAGTCCGGTGGATGCGCTCGTCCCGGCGGGGGTGACCCCGGCGCCTTCGAGGGCACCGAGCGCGCGGCGCGCGAGCCCGATGGGGGAGTCGCAGATCCCGATGACGCGGTCGCCGAGGATCGTCCGGGTCGCCTCGGTGACGATGCCGGCGGGGTTGGTGAAGTTGATCAGCCACGCCTCGGGATTCACCTCGGCAATCGTACGGGCGATGTCGAGGGCGACGGGCAGGCCGCGCAGCGCGTAGCTGATGCCGCCGAAGCCGGTGGTCTCCTGACCCAACAGGCCCACCTGCTGTGCGATCTGCTCGTCCTGCGCACGACCGCGGGTGCCGCCCACCCGCAGTGCGGAGAAGATGAAGTCGACGCCGCGCACGGCCTCGCGCAGGTCGGTGCTCAGCACGATACGAGGCGCGTCCTCGCGGTCCGCGCTCATCGCGATGAGGATCGACTGCATGGTGTGCAGCCGGGCGGGGTCGGTGTCGACCAGGCGCAGCTCCCTCACCCGCCCAGGCGAGGTGTCCGCGAGGAGCGTGCGGAAGACGAGCGGGACGCGGAAGCCGCCTCCGCCCAGGAGTGCGAGCTTCATGCGGTGAGGACCTCCGTGTCGGCGGCGGCGCACAGTTCGTGCAGGGCGGTGGGAAGCGGATCTTCGGTGACCAGGCGATCGACTTCCGAGATGTTCAGCGCGGTGTAGGCACCGACACCGGGGATCTTCGAGGCGTCGGCCAGAAGCAGGCTGCGGCCGGCGGCCGTGGCGGCGGCGCGCTTGATCGTGGCCTGACGGGAGTCGGTGTCGCGCACGACGCCGTTCTCCGTGATCCCGGCGCAGCCGAGTACGGCGCAGTCGATGTGCAGGTCCTTCAACCCGTCGAGGACGCTGGGCCCCTGGGTGCAGCGGTAGTCGCGGTTGTACTCCCCACCGAGCACCACGAGCTTGACCTGGGGCGCGGCGGAGAGCAGGTGGACGACCTCGAGGGAGCTGGTGACCACGGTGAGGTCGAGGTGCATCAGCCGCCGCGCGAGTTCGTAGGTGGTCGTGCCGATGTCGAGATAGAGGGTCTGCCCGTCGGTGAACTCCTCGGCGGCCGCGGCGGCGAGCGTCTGCTTCACGTCGGAGTTGCGGTGGAGCACCTCGTGGAAGGGGTCGTCGACGGCGGTGGGCTCGTCGTCCTCTGCGGTGTGGTCGGCGGTGGGGCGCTCGCCCTCGGCAGCCGCTGCGGGCGGCGCGGTGAGGGAGCGGGCGCCGCCGTGGACGCGTTCGACGCGGCCCGCGACGACGAGATCCTCGAGGTCGCGACGTGCCGTCGTCCCGGAGATGGCCAGGGTTGCGGCGATCTGCTGCGTGGACACGACGTGGTGCGTGACCACCATGCGTTCGATGGCCTCGAGGCGAGCGGCTCTGATCATGCGGTGATCGTAGCCACAGGTCCGCCAGGTATCAACAACATCAATCAGAAATAACCAGTCGTGAGCGATGAGGGAAACGTTGACGAACAGACTTGACCACTTGTGTGCAGTCGCGCACACTGTCGACACCGCCCGGCGCGCAGAGCAGCTCGCCACGTCACCCGACAGGGCGTCCGAAGAATGGAGCGTCGATGACCGACTCCCAGGCAGTGCAGGAGACCGGCGAACCGGTCGGCCGCGCCACGACGGCGCCGGTCACGGATCTCCTCGCCGTGGGCCAGCTCTTCCTCGACGTGCTCTACGGACCGTTGCCGTCCGCACCCGTCCTCGGGCAGGAGCTCTTCACCGAACGTGTCTCTCTCGTGCCCGGCGGGATCGCGAACTTCGCCGTTGCCGCCACCGCCCTCGGCGCCCAGGCCGAGATCGCCGCTCCCGTGGGGAACGGACCGCTCAGTGCGCTCACCCGCTCGCTGCTCGTAGAGAGTGAGATCGGTACCGACGCACTCGACGTCCACGAGGGATGGGACCTCCAACTCACCACGGCCCTCTCCTACGGCGGGGATCGCGCGCTCGTCACCGCCGGGCTCCCGTCCAGCGGCCAGCACGGCGCACCGCGCGGGCTCGGGCGGGCGGCCTCGGTCGCGGTCCACCTCGAGCTCGGCGACATGCCCTGGCTCGCCGGGGCCCCTGGCCGCATCTACGCCGATGTCGGCTGGGATCCGAGCGGCGTGTGGGACCGAGCCATGCTGCGCCACCTCGCGCACTGCCACGCCTTCCTCCCCAATGCCGACGAGGCACGGGCCTACACCCGCACCGACTCCCCGCGAGCTGCCGCCCGGGCACTCGCCGAGCTCGTTCCGCTCGCGGTGGTGACCTGCGGAGCCGACGGCGTTATCGCGATCGACTCCGCCACCGGCAGCGAGGTGGAGGTGCGTGCGGTCGCGCTCGGCCCCGTCGACCCCACCGGGGCCGGCGACACCTTCGGTGCCGCGCTCATCGTCCTTCTGGACCGCGGCCTGACGTTGCGCGCAGCGGCCGAGGCGGCGAGCCTCGCCGCGACCGCCCGCGCCGCCGGCGTCGTCGGCCCCGCCCGCACCCCCACTCTCCTGCAGCTCGCCGACCTCGCCCGCCACCACCGTCTCGATTGCGCCGAGGCGCTCGCCGCCCTCGGCGGGCCCTCCCCGACACCGGCGCGAGGCTCCGCGGCCTTCCCCGTCAGATGACCATCCGCACTCACCGCAGTCACCACACCCAGGAGTTCACCATGTCGAAAACTCGTCTCTCTCGTCGTTCCGCGCTCGGCCTCGGCACGGCAGCAGGTTCGCTGGCGCTGTTCACCGGCTGCTCCACCAGTACATCCGGCTCCGGCGGGGGCGAGGGGAGTGGGATCTCCCTGTGGATCTGGCCCGAGGGCTTCGCTGACGACGTCGTCGCCGACATCACCGAGCGCTTCCCCGACGCGGGCTTCAGCCAGACCGTCCAGGGTGGCGACTTCAAGCAGAAGCTCCAGACCACCCTCCAGGCCGGCAGCGGGCTGCCGAACATCACCGGCATCAAGGGTGAGGACATCGCCCACTTCTCGAGCGTCGCCGAGTATTTCGTGGACCTGAACACCCTCGGCGCGGAGGAGCACAAGGCGCAGTACGCCGAATGGAAATGGGAGCAGGCCACCACCAAGGACGGCCAGCAGCTCGGCATCCCGATCGACATCGGCCCCACTGCGCTGTTCTATCGCTTCGACATCTTCGAGAAGAACGGCCTGCCCTCGGACCCGGCGGAGCTCGCCCAGGCCATCCGGGAGTGGGAGAGCCTGTTCGAAATGGGTGAGCAGCTTCAAGCGGCGGATCCCGACACCTATCTGATCCGAAACCTCTCGGGCGTCTTCGACCTGGCCTGGCGGCAGAGCGGAGAGGCGTTCATCGATCAGGACGGCGCGTTCATCGGCGCGGACCAGCACATCAAGAAGGCATGGGACCTCGCAATCTCTGCGCATGAGGCCGGGATCAACGCTGCGCTGGAGTCCAACACCCCAGACCTTGCCGCCGCCGTGGCTGCCGGGAGGCTCCCGGCGGATTTCGGAGCATCCTGGCATCTGGCGGACCTCATCGTCGACGCCCCGGACACCTCGGGGACGTGGCACGTGTGCGAGCACCCCGGCGACGCCGCGAACCTCGGCGGCTCCTTCCTCGGCATCCCGGCGGAGACCGAGGATCAGGAGCAGGCCTTCGAGATCATCCTCGCGTTGCTCGATGCGGAGAACCTCGCCCGCGAGTACATCCACTCCGGCAACTTCCCCGCCAATCTCGAGGCGATGGAGTCTGACGAGGTGCAGGGTGAGGTCGAGTTCCTCGGCGGCCAGGTGGCCGGTGAGGTCTTCGCGCACGCCGCCGAGTACGTGCGCCCGCTCTACGAGGACCCGGTGGACGGTACTGTCAACGCCCCGTTCTACGCCGAGCTCTCTCTCGTCGAGGCGAGCGGCAAGGACCCGGCGACCGCTTGGGATGACGCCGTCTCCGAGGCGGAGCGTCTGGCCGAGCAGAACGGGATCACGGTGAGCTGAGCATGTCCTCCACTCCGCAGCAGCGGGTCTCCCCGCCGCGTGCCGCGCTGTTCGGGATCAGGCGCGCGCGCGGCGCGGGGCGGCCCATCGATCCCGGCACCCTCGGAGTAAGTGGTCGCCGTGCGCGTGCGATGTATCTCGCCGTGGCCCCCTACTTCCTGATCTTCGCCGTGTTCAGCGCGATCCCGATCGGCTTCACGATGTTCCTCGCCTTCACCGACTGGCGGGGCATCGGCTCGTGGGACATGGTCGGGTTCACGAACTTCGGGTACCTGCTCCACGACCCGCTGTTCTGGAAGTCGCTGAAGAACACGCTGATCCTCTGGGTGATGTCGACGGTCCCATGCCTCACCCTGGCTACCCTCGTGGCGCTCGCGTTGAACTCCGCCGTGCGGTTCTCCACGGCGTTCCGAGTCGCGTACCTGATCCCGAACATCACGTCGCTGGTGGCGATGGGCATCCTGTTCAGCTCGATCTTCTCCTCGAACTTCGGCATCGCGAATCTGCTGCTGAACAGCGTCGGCCTCGAATCCGTCCGCTGGCTGCAGACCGAGTGGGGCATCAAGATCGCTATTGCCTCACTGACCTGCTGGAGCTTCGTGGGCTACAACGCCCTGATCATCCTCGCGGGACTGCAGTCCATCGAGAAACAGGTGTACGAAGCGGCGCAGATCGATGGTGCCGGCGCCGTGCGCACCTTCTTCTCCATCACCCTGCCGATGCTGCGGCCGATCATCTTGTTCATCACGATCATGTCCACGATCGGGTCGTTGCAGAGCTTCACCGAGTCCCAGGTGATGACGTCCTCGCACGGCGGGGGAGCGTCCTCTGCAGGCGGCGTGGGCAACTCCGGGCTGACCATGGTGCTGTACTTCTACTCGGTCGCCTTCCAGGAGAACCGCTACGGCTACGGCGCCACGATCGCGTGGGGAGTGATGGTCGTGGTCATCCTCTTCACGATCATCAACTGGTTCGCGACCCGGGAGCGCAAGGGATGACCGCCGAACTCGTCGAACGCACCTCTTCCGCTGTGAGCACTCCACGGCGCCGCAGACCATTCCAGGTGGGCCGGCTGGTCCGTTATCTGCTCCTGCTGGTAGGCGCCCTGATCTCGTTCTTCCCCTTCTACTGGATGGTGGTCCTGTCCACCCACCGCTCCGCCGCGATCTACGAGTTCCCGCCGCCGCTCGTGCCCGGGGACCGTTTCATGGAGAACTTCACCAAGGTGATGGACACCGTGAACGTGTGGGCCGCGATGGGCAACACTGTCGTCGTCGCCACCTCGGTGACCTTCTTCGTGCTCCTCATCGACTCGCTCGCGGCATTCGCCTTCGCGAAGTTCTCCTTCCCGGGCAAGAACGTGCTGTTCCTGCTGGTGATGCTCACGTTCCTGCTGCCCTCGCAGCTCGCCACCATCCCGCAGTTCCTGATGATGACCGAGCTCGGCTGGGTGGGTGAGCTGAAGGCGGTGATCATCCCGTCCCTGGCCGGGGCGTTCGGGATCTTCTGGCTGCGCCAGTTCTTCCAGAACTCGGTACGCACCGAGCTCATCGAGGCCGCCACCCTGGACGGCTGCGGCTTCTTCCGCCAGTACGCCCATGTCGCGTTGCCCTCCGCTCGCCCCGCGATCGCCTTCCTGGGCATGTTCACCTTCATCGGCGCCTGGAACGACTTCATGTGGCCGCTCATCGTGCTCAACGATCCCGACCGCCTCACCCTGCAGGTCGCGCTGTCGCAGCTGCAGACCACGCACGGCACCGACTACGGGATGCTCATGATGAGCGCGCTGATCGCGGTGGTCCCGCTGATCCTGGTGTTCATCGTCGGCGCGAAGCAGTTCATCGCCGGGATCACGGAGGGAGCGGTGAAGTGAGGCCAGGGCCGCCTGTCGTGCCGGAGCAGGCCCGGGACGAGTAGGGCCGCCGCCGCGCCCCGGGCCCTGAGAGATGGGACCGGGCGCCTCACGCAGTGCCGTGACCTCGCATCCCCGGTGCGCTCCTGCTCGAGCCTCACGCCGGCCGACGTAGCCGGAGGCATCAGCCCCTGTTTCATCCTCCACGGCGATGAGCCGATCCAGGGATCCGATGACGCCTCACACCGATGCCCGCCGCCGCAGCTCCATCGGCAGCACCTCGGTCCGCGGTGCGCCGCCCTCCAGCAGTTCCTTCAGCAGTGCGACGGCGACCTCGCCCTCGCTGACCATGGGCTGGGCGATGGTGGTCAGCGGAGGAGTGGACCGAGCGGCCAGAGGGTGGTCGTCGAAGCCGATCACGGAGACGTCCTCGGGAAGCTGACGTCCGGCCTCCGCGAGCGCCTTCAATGCGCCGACTGCGATGCGATCCGATGCGCACAGCAGCGCGTCCACCGGCATCCCGGTCGCCAGGATCTGCGCGGCGGCCGCATATCCGGATTGCTCGTCCCACTCGCCGAAGCGCACGCGGTCGTCCGGGAGCAGATCGCCCAGAACGGCGCGGTAGCCCGCGAGCCGGTCCAGGGCTGCGGGATTCTCGCGCGGGCCGAGCAG
>Ga0079226_10002814_pt1 | contig 13391 bp, 12 predicted proteins | sample Poulit2014_FD_76345 | JGI IMG/M metagenome (GOLD analysis project Ga0079226, IMG submission 76345) | Agricultural soil microbial communities from Georgia to study Nitrogen management - Poultry litter 2014 | ecosystem: Environmental > Terrestrial > Soil > Agricultural land | place: USA: Georgia... | reverse complement strand
TATCGCTGCAGTACCAGATGATACTATAGAAGCACTCTTAACATTATTATATTCTTCTAGTCCTCTTTCAAAGGCATTGACATTATTGCCTAAAGGTGCAATCCAGTTTAAGTCAAATGCTTCCTGTATATATTTTTGTTCATTTCCACTCATGTGCGGAGGTGAGAGGAAGATTCTGTTGTTTTTTTTCATTGCAAATTTCCTTCCTATCTCTTAATTCTTTGCTGTCATTATATTTTGGCTACCAATATACGAATACCAATAAAGCTTCATTCAAAATTACAATTTAGTTTCATTTGTTAAATACTATGTAAATTTTAAACGGCTCATAAAAGAGATTTATTATAAAAAACATGTAAGATGAAAAGGAGCTAACTAAATATTCCTTATTTTCGACAATAATCATCCACTATTGAAATACGTTTCTATAATAATTTAAACTTCATCATTGATTAAGATAACATTATCATATTTCATCATTACATAACCTGTTTCATAGCGGTATCCATTAAATTTGGAATTAACATTACCTTTTAAATTATTCACAATATATTCCATGAAATCACTCCCCATTTCATAAGCATGCGGATAACCACCACCAAAGCGTGGGTTAATTTCCGAAATATAATATTTGCCTTGGAAAAGAAAACAATCGATATCTATAGGCCCACGAAAATTTGTTTTGGATATCAAATCTGAAACAAGTTCCTCGACTTCCTTTATATGAACTGATACCGATTTATCAGTCTCACCAGATCTCATAGTAATTTTTTCTTTTATAAACATATCTACTAAATGTCCGTCAATCATATCAATATATACATCAATTCCGTACTCACAATCTTTATAAAAAGGTTGGATAATTAAATTTTCATCTGATGAAAATGCATGTTTTAATTCCTTTATATTTTTGACAATTTCAATACCGTTGCTTGCACTTCCCTTGCCTGGTTTTACAACAAGCGGAAATGTCATATGTTTACGGCTTAATAAAGTTTCAACATTAGAAATTCTACTATAAGTAGGTACAGTTGGTATTCCTAAGTCTGATAAATAGTTATATGTTTTCTGTTTATCAAATGTATATTGAATCAAATTTAGTGGTGATAAAATAAGTTCAACATTTATCCTATCAAATGCATTCTTATTCATAGCTAATACTTCCAGTTCAGGATCGATTAAAGAAATAATAGCTGTGATATTGTGTTTCTTACAAAGCGATAGGATTGAATTTAAATATTCATTATTATCGATTCGTGGAACCAATTCAAAGCTATCTGCAAAGTATAAAGCTGGTGCGTTTTTGTCACAATCAGCTGCAATAATGTTTCCATTTGTATTTTCAAAGGCTTTTTTAAGACATTGAATTATCTTCACTCTTCTACCAGCACTGGTTACAAGAATGTTCATGTACCTACCCCTTTACAATTTATCGGCGTAATTAAATATTAATGGAGCACCACCTGTATGTATAAATAATATATTTTTTCCTTTTATATTTTCCTTTTTTATTAAATCCAACATTCCATAAAATGCCTTCCCAGTGTATACAGGATCTAATAAAACACCAGATACTTTAGCCACATATTTTATAGTCTCGGGAATCTCGGGATAAATATCCGCATAGCCTTTCCCTACGTATGAATCATCAAAGATAATATTTTCTTTTAATATATTTAAGTTAAGCTCTTGATATTCGCTATACTCTATAATGGAGTCATAAATTACGTCGGTCCCTCTTTTTTTATTTCTAGCCACGCTTATTCCGACTATTTTCGTTTTATCTTGTTCAATCATAGAACCTATAATTAAGCCTGCTTGAGTAGTTCCTGTTCCAGAAGCATGAAATATATAATCATAGCGTAGACTACTAAGTTTCTCTTCGTATAATATCTCTTCATAAGCTTTTCTATAAGCATGAGTGCCTAAGTTACCATGGCCACCACCTTGTATAAAATAAGGGTTATAGCCTCTTTTTTTTAAATTAATTAATGTTTTATTAATAGTTTCAGGCACACAATCAATCTTTGCCCATACAAGTTCAACATCAAAGAGTGAATATAAAAAATAATTGCCATTATTTTTTATATTATCTGATTCAGATAATATTAATACCGTTTTTAATCCCTTCTTGTTTGATGCAGCAGCAGTAATTCTACAATGGTTAGATTGTGGGGATCCATATGTAACAATACAATCCGCTTTCTTTGCTACGGCATCAGCCATAAAATATTCAAGCTTCCTAACCTTATTTCCGCCTAAAGCTAAATCGGATAAGTCATCTCTTTTCAAATACACGTTATTTGAATTAATTTTATTAAAAAAATTTATTGGGGAGGGTAAGTTGGTTAATTTAAACTTCTTCATATAAAAATCCCTCTCGATAAATAGCATAGTAATATCTGTCAATTTTTTTTCCCATGTGTATCAGGTCTTCCTTTAATAAACCTTCTTTTTTAAATCCAATTTTTTCAAAAAGCTTTTGTGCGGGTACGTTATCAACTTCTGTATATAAATATATTTTATTTAAGTTATGCTTTAAAAAAGCATGATTAAGGAATAACTTAGTTGCTTGTAGAGCATATCCTTTTCCCCAATACTTTTTCTCACCATTAACAATATAAAACTCAGCTTTTTGGTTTTTTTGTTCAATTCCTAATAATCCTATTAATCCAATGGGAATAAACTCACTTTCTGTTATGATCTCGTAAACATAATCTTCACGTGATGCATCAGTCATAATTCTATTAAACCAATTCATTGTTCGATCGGGACACAATGGCAAATTATAATGTAGATATCTATTCACCTTAGAATCATTAATCCATTTTACTTTTCTTTGAACATCTGATTTATTAAATAATCTAAGATGTACAGTTTCTTCATTAATCTTCACGATAGATATTCTCCTTTTTAACAACTGCTATAACTGTTTTAATTAATATTTTTACATCTAATAAAAACGACTGATTTTTCACATATTTAACATCATACTTAATTCTTTCATCCCAGGTTAGTATGTTTCGACCATATACTTGTGCCATTCCTGTAACACCAGGTTTCACCTTAAATCTTAACTTTTGTGTTTCAAGATAATCCTCATATTTATAAGGATGATAAGGTACTGGTGGTCGGGGCCCAACAAAGCTCATTTCTCCTTTTGCAATATTAATCAACTGAGGTAACTCATCCAAACTTGTTTTTCTTAACAAATGACCAACGTTTGTTATTCTAGGATCTTTTCTTTCCGTAAATATCCCTGTACCCATTTTTTCAGCATTAGTAAGCATCGTTCTAAATTTATATATTTTAAAGATTTCTCCTCCATACCCTAATCTAGCTTGTTTGAAAAATATTGGACCCCTATCCTCTATTTTTATTGCCAGTCCAATTAATAAAAACAAAGGTGAAAGAAGTAACATCATTAAAATGGAACATATAAAATCGATAATCCTTTTCAAATCAATCTCCCCTATTACTTGGCTATTAAAACATTAAATAAAGATTCTTATTCAGATAAACAATTTATTAATCTTGATGCTAAAAGTTTTAAATCGTGATTTTCTTTTACAAAATTTATTCCTGAGTCGCCCATTTCCTTCCTTTGTTTCGGAGACATCTCTTTTAAAATAGTTATCGATTTGGCCATTTCTTCTGGATTTTCTGGCATTATACTAATACCGTTATTAGCTTCTTTTGCAAAGTCATAGCTAGTATCCACTGCAAATATCATAGGTTTTCCACTCATCATATAATCAAATAGTTTATTTGAACTTATTCCATACTTAAAAACGGGTGTAGACGCTAAATGAAATAAGCAAGCATCAGATTTTTTTAGTACATGTGGTATCTGATTTTTTTTAACTTTATTTAAAAATGATACATTATTAATATTCAACTTTAACGCCTGTTCCATTAATTTGTTTTTCTGGGGACCATCTCCAATTAATAAAATATGCGTTTTTTGTTCGTTATATTTCTCCAAGCCTTCTAATTTTTTAGCTGCTTCAATAACCGTATTAAGCCCATTTGCAACCCCATGAGCACCAGCAAAGGTCACAATGAACTTTCCTTTGTTAGTTTCAAAGAATTCTTTGGCCTCTTTTTCGACAAACTTATCTTTTAAGGAATTATTATACACTTCAACATCAATTCCGTTAGGTATATACTCAATCTTTTCTCGAGAAACACCTAATTTCACAATATGTTTGTCTGCATCTGGCAAAACAGACACTATTAAATCTGCCTTTTTATACAAGAATTTTTCAATCGTTTCAAACACCTTATTAATCAATGATTTTTCTTTTATAGCACCTAAATCAACCAAAGTTTGAGGCCAAATATCTCTTATCTCAAATACAAATTTTGCATTGGATTTTTTGGCAAGAAAATAAGCTGAAACACCTGTAAATAAATGAACTGATGAACCTATTATTACTTCCGGAGTACTTTCTGTTTTAATTTTTAACTTTCCTACTTTATAGGATCTATAAGCAAATGATAGTTGATTAACTAGTCTTTTAATTCCATTTCCATGATAACTAGGAGTTTTCACATAGACTCTTCTGTAGTTTTCTTTATTTTCTTCAATATAATACTGATTCCCCCGATACTTTTTTGTTTCCTTAAAGCTATTGTGTAGGAAACTTGAAGAAAATAAAGTAACAGTTGATCCAAGTTCGGCTAAATACTTAGATAGGCTTGGGTGTCTACCTTCTTCCCGAGCGTGATGATTTAAAAGCCATATATACAAATGAATCTACCTCTCTTGATTTCTTAATAATTGTGCATCATCCACATTCTTTACTTTTTTTGCTGGTGAACCTATAACTAATTCTTCTTGCTTAACGTCTTTAGTTACTGTACTAGCTGCACCTACTGTACCGTCCTTCTCAATTATTTTACCGGGTAGAATTGTTGCATTTGCACCTATTCTACCGCCCTTTTTTATAGTCACACCTTTAAACTGATTAAGGCGTTCCTTACTTCTCCCCATAAAATTATCGTTTGTAGTCACCGCACACGGGGCTACAAAAACATAATCTTCAAGGTTAGAAAAAGCAGTAATATAACAATTTGTTTCTAACTTACAATATTGGCCTATTCTACAATCATTCTCCACTGCTACACCACGTCCAATAATTGTAAAATCACCAACACATACACGTTCACGTACAGTCGCAAGATCGGCAATAAAGACATTGTCCCCTATTATACAATCTGCATAAATAATTGATGAAGTTCCAATATTTACTTTTGAACCTATATTTGCCGAGGGTAACTTTCTCGTTTTAGGTAGAATAGAACCTGCAGCTCTGGTCGGTTGTTTACCAATTACGACATTATCCTGTATAACAACGTCACTACCTATTACCGTTCCTGCATAGATAATAACATTATTACCAATTTCTACATTTTCCCCAAACGTGATATTTTGTTCAATTATTACATTCTGACCCAGCTTTGGGTTAATCATTTAATTCCCCCCCTAATTTACTATAAATACTCTTTGATAACTTGAGTTATTTTTTTGCCTGCTTTACCATCTCCATATAAATTTTCTTTATAATTTCCGGTATCGAAGGAACCAATCAGTTCAGCTAGATTATCTTTTAAAGGGTTAACCAGCTTATTCCAACCTGTCTCTACAGTTTCTACCCATTCAGTTTCATCTCTTAATGTAAAGCACGGAACTTTAACAAAATAAGCCTCTTTTTGAACACCACCAGAATCGGTAACAATTGCAGAAGCATGTTTTTCAAGTAATAACATTTCTAGGTACGAAACAGGTTCAATCAGTTTAATATTATGAGCTGTCTTTAATTTATTTAACAAGCCATAACTATTTAGCTTTTTTTTAGTTCTAGGATGCAACGGAAGTATTACTTTTGAATCAATACTTAAAAAGGAATGAACAATAGCTTTCATGCGCTCTAAATTATCTGTATTGTCTGCTCGATGTATAGTGCCTAAAATATATGAATTTGAATTTAATTTAAATCTATTTAAATTAAATTCTTCTTCCGCCAGTCTCATATTATATAAAACAGCATCATACATCACATCACCAATCTGATAAACACCTTCAGTTATATTTTCTTTTTTTAAATTTTCTACTGCTAAATCAGTAGGTGCAAATAATAATTTAGATACATGGTCAGTCATTATTCTATTTATTTCTTCGGGCATTTTTTTGTTGAAACTTCTCAATCCTGCCTCAATATGAATAACAGGAATATGCATTTTACTGGCGACAAGTGCACCTGCAATCGTTGAATTTGTATCTCCGTAAACAATTAATGCGTCTGGTAATTCATCTTCAATCACTTCTTCTATTTTAATCATCATGTTACCCGTTTGCCGTCCATGGGACAAAGAGCCTACACCTAAATCATAGTTTGGTTTAGGTATTTGAAGTTGCTCGAAAAAAACCCCAGCCATATTGTAATCGTAATGTTGACCAGTATTCACTAAAACTTCCGTAAATTCTTTTCTTAATTCCCTAGATACCGCCGCAACTTTTACAAGTTGAGGTCTAGTACCTGCAATTGTTAATATTTTCACGAAATCCCCCTAACCTTTATAAAACTCAACAATTTTCTCAATTATATAATCTTGTTCTTCTACTTTTAGCTCAGGATACATCGGTAATGATAGAACTTCATGAGTCATCTTTTCAGAAACAGGAAATTCTCCCTCCGAATAGCCTAGATTATTAAACACTGGTTGTAAGTGTAGGGGCATCGGATAGTAAACCATTGTATTAATACCATTTTCTATTAAAAAACTTTGTAATTCATCCCGATTATTTACTCGTATAGTGTATTGGTGATAAACATGATAATTTCCTTTTTTCTCTATAGGGACTATCACATAATCTGAAAGTAAGTTTGATAATTTTTCTGTGTAATATATTGCCCTTGATCTTCTACGTTGGTTAAACTCTGAAAGTTTTTTTAATTTAACGTTTAATACAGCTGCTTGAATTTCATCAAGTCTACTATTATAGCCTAATACATGATGATGGTACTTAGGTTTGCTTCCATGAACTCTTATTACCCTACTTTTATCTGCCAATTCACTTCTTGAAGTGATAATCATTCCACCATCACCATAAGCACCTAAATTTTTTGTAGGAAAAAAACTATACGTAGCTGCAGCACTGAGCTCCCCGGGTTTATATCCTTGATATTCTGATCCAATAGCTTGTGCGGCGTCTTCTATGATAACAAGATTATATTTTTTAGAAATTCTATTGATTTCAGCCATATCAGCCATTTGCCCATATAAATGTACGGGAATAATTGCTTTGGTCTTATCAGTAATTGCTTCTTCAATTTTAGCGGGATCCATATTGTAAGTGATCGGATCTATATCAATAAAGACCGGAATAGCACCAGCTCTCACAATAGAACCTGCCGTTGCAAAAAAAGTAAAAGGAACTGTAATTACCTCGTCTCCCTCTTTTACTCCTGCCGCTTGTAATGCGATATGAATCGCATCAGAGCCGTTTCCGACTCCTATACCGAATGTGGCATTACTATAATCAGCAACATTCTGTTCAAAGGTTTTAACGTTATCCCCTAATATATATCTTGAAGAGCTTAATACATCATCAATAATTCCAAGCATTTCTTCTTTCATGTTTTGATATTGCTCGGACAAATCTAACATGTTTATTTTTTTCATATAAATGCCTCCTCTACAATCGAATATTGTTTATATTTTTTTAAAGTTTTATGCCAAATCAACTATCTGATTGATTTTCTTTTAACCTTACTTTAAATATATATGGTAAACTAGCTAGTATTGAACCATACAACCATATCCATCTACTATCATATAAATCGCCACTTATCTGCGAGAAATAAATACTCACTAAAAAGAAAACAAGAATTGTAATCACTAAACTTATTTCTTTTGTATTATCTTTATCTATTATCTTTAGCACTTTATAAGTAGAGTACATAGAGGTGAGAATAACTAAGCTAAATAAAGAAATGCCTATTAATCCATTTTCAGATATAAGCTCAAATATTATATTATGTGGGTATCTCAAATAATAGGAATATTCATCCGCGAAGGCCCCTGTACCCCAACCAATGAATGGCTTTTCTTTGAACATATTCCATGCTCCTGCCAGCATATCCGTTCTTGTAGAAACTGATGCTCCTTTATCGTCATCCATAAGAAGCATCAAACGATTCCATCCTAACGAGCCTTCCAAGTAATTTTCAACAAATAACGGTATAACTGAAATAGCAAATAAACCTACGAGTAGACTACCCGATATTATTTTAATTTTTTTGGTATAACTTATTTTTATTAAGTATAAAAGCAAGTATAAAAATGGAGCTAATAATATTCCTATAATTGCTTGTCTAGAACCTGTAAAATATATTAGAGTAGCAAACACTATAAATAAAAAAACAAAAATAACCTTAATCATTTTTGACTTTTCTATATGAATTAAAGGTAATACACTAATTAATCCAAAGACCATAAATCTACCATAAACATTTGATCCCCCCCCTAAAACGGAAAGCCTTCCACTTTCAAACCCACCTAAAAGGAACCCTACTATAGCAAAACCAATTGAAAGTAACATGATACATTTAATAAACATGAAAATTTTTTCCTTAGAATTTATAAACACCAAAACTAGGAAAACCATTGGTAAAACATACAATAAAAACTCTAGCGATTTTATTGCACCATATTCAGATTCAAAAGAACTAGATAATAAATATATGCCAAAAATAGCATTTATTACAACATAGTAACTGTTAGTTAAAACGACTCCCTTATTTTTTCTAATTATTAACGTAATCAAAGATAAAAGGATAAACATAAGGCCTATGTAAAATGGCCCTTCTAAGTCATTTAAAAATATAACATTTGAAAATCTACCAGAATATGTGAGTAGTAGAATACCTATTATAGGAAACAAAATCATTCCGAGAACAACCGGTATTAATAAAATCAACCCTAAAGATAACAGTGGATAAAAAATTGATATAATTATTAATGTTATAGAAATAATACCTGAGACAAATAGTGTTTTATAATTCTTCATTTGCAAAAATACCTACTTTTTAATATAACTTTACGTCATTACTTAATTTTTTAATATGAAATAAGACTGTTATATATAATAATACATATGAAATAGACATTGCTAATCCATAAAGGAAGATTGTTTGACTTGGGGTCATCCCTATGTATGGAGGTATCGTTAAGGAACAAACAATTATTAGACCTCTGCTTACCTGCCAAAAAAGTTGTGTTTTTTGTTTTTCTAAGATTTCAAGCGTTTGAGATAGCGGAAAAACTATAAATTGAATTAAATACATTACTGATAATAATTGTATATAGTAGCCTGCCTCTCGCCATTCCATTCCAAAAATAATGGCAAATATTTCTTGAGCACCTACTAACACAATTGCAAATGGAATAATTGCAATTAGAAATAACCTTTTAGATATGTTTTTAAAGAGTTTTAAAAGTAATTTGGGATTTTCTCTTGAAAGTTTAGCACACTCTCCCAAATAAACTTCTGCTATTGATTGTCCTATCATTTTCATCGGCACACCCACAACCCGTTGTGTTAGTGCAAATAAACCTACTACATTTTGAGTAAACATTATAGCCAGTATTAAAGGTGGCATTTGAAGTACACCATTATTTAATAATCCTGAAAAACTAGAATACAATGGAAATTTAATGTAACTTTTAGCAGTTTTAACTAATGATCTCACTTTAATCTTCTTCATTAAATTAAAATCTTTCTTTGACAATGTTTTAATCATGGTTACATTACCGGAAAATCTACCGGTGGAATCTCCAATGAGTAAACCTAGTCCTCCAAAGCTTTTAAATAAAAAACCATATAATAACTGTGAAATTCCTAATATACTACTCTGCACAAATTTTGTTTTAGCTATTACTTTAAAATTTTCATTTCTTATTGCCAACTGAGTAAAAACTTGATATATACCTAGGAAAAACAAACTAATAGGTAAAAGAAAAAAATAGTATGTTGGTACATCTAAATTAAAAAATTCTAAAATAACCCCTCCAAAAGACATTAAAAGTATTAAGACGCCCAGTGACATTAAAATAGTAATTATTATAGATATTGTAAATAATTCAATTGCCGCCCTATAAGTTTTAGCTACCAATATCGCCAAGTTATATCTCAATGACACAATTACGACTAATACCGAGAGTACAGAAGTGTATATAGCGAAAACACCAAAATCCTCCGGTGAGTAAATTCTAGTTAAAAATGGAGAGGTTATTAGTAAGACAAACTGGCCACCTGCTGTACCAGTAGCAATTACAAGTACATTTTTCAGAAAGGGATTTTCCAAAAGATTGGTAATCCTTGTAGTTTTATTTTTTTTCAAAGTCGGATTACCTCCACAGTATATTTGTCTTTAGTTACTATTTAAAAACTTTATATTCATTTATTGTTATTTCAAAAAAACATATTACAGTTTATAATAATTTCCTTTTGCATGAATCTTATAATTATAAGAATTCCTTGTATCAAATATTTTATTTGATTTAACCAATATATTTTCAAAGTCAAATTTGCTATGATTAGTAGCAATTAATACTAAGTCAGCACTTTCAAGCATTTTGACAGTAATATCTTTCTCAGATGTTTTTATAACCTTTTTGTACCTGAACTTTCTTACATAAGGGTCTACAACTGTCCAATTCGCACCAAAGTTATCAAGCTTTTCCAGTATCGGTAGTACTGGTGACTCTCGATAATCGTCTATATCCTTCTTATAAGCAATTCCTAAAACTAAAATATTAGCTCCTTTTAGTGCTATTCCGTCTTCATTTAATATTTCCATTATTCGTTTTACAATATAATCAGGCATCTCATTATTAATTTCCCCTGCAGTTTCTATTAGCTTAGTATGATAATTATATTCCCTAGCCTTCCAAGTTAAATACCATGGATCGATAGGAATGCAGTGTCCCCCTAGACCCGGACCGGGATAGAATGGCATAAAACCATATGGTTTTGTAGCGGCAGCATCGATAACTTCCCAAACATCGAGTCCCATTTTATTACATAAGACAGCCATTTCATTAGCCAGACCAATATTAATATTGCGAAATGTATTTTCAAGAATTTTTTCCATTTCAGCAACAGATGGGCTAGATACTTTATGGATATCACTTTCCAAGACATTGCCATACATTGTAGATGCAACTTTGGTACAATTTTCTGTTATTCCACCAACAACTTTTGGTGTGTTTTTAGTTTTAAATTGTTTATTACCAGGATCTACACGCTCTGGTGAGTAAGCTAAAAAAAAGTCTTCTCCACATTTAAATCCTTGTTCCTCTAAAATTGGTTTAAGCAGCTCCTCTGTAGTTCCAGGGTAAGTGGTACTCTCTAATACAACCAACATGCCCTTGTGTAAATATGTAGATATTTCAGCCGCAGAACTCTCTACATAGGATGTATTTGGTTGCTTATAGATATCTAGTGGAGTAGGTACGCAAATGGCAACTGTGTCCACTTCTTTGATAAGTGAATAATCAGCAGTTGCTTTTATTTTTTTCTTTGCTACCAATTCTTTTAATTCTTCGTCAACTACATCACCGATATAATTGGTTCCTTGATTAACTTCGTCCACCTTAGATTCTTGAATATCAAACCCAATAACATTATATCCGGCTTTTGCTTTTTCAACTGCTAATGGTAAGCCTACATACCCTAGTCCAACAACACCAATTATTGCTGTTTTATTATTTAATTTTTCTATTAACTGGTCCGCAAGTTTATTGCCTTTTTCTTTAGTTGTTAGCATGCTCTACCCCCTTTGTTAATTGGATTGGTTGATTATGTTTGGCAGATTCATAGAATGATAAAACTAATTCTAATGATTTGCGTCCTTCTAACCCTGAAATGGCCGGTTCTCTATCTTCTTTAACGGCTTTAACCATGTCATCAATGATACATTGATGACCCGGAATTCCATATGGATCCAAATCTATCCTTTTTTTAATTTGATTAATCTCTTCATCTCTCATTCCTTCTATTTCAAGATGTTCAAAATATATGGCATTTTTTCCACCAATTTTTACTGTACTCTTTTCACCAAAGATTGTTATTGATTCTTCAAAGTTTTGCCTGTATGTTGTAGTTGAAGCCTCAACCAGCCCAAGTGCACCAGACTTAAATCTTAGAACCCCGGTTGAAACGTCTTCTGCTTCTATATTACGTATTCTTGTAGCTTCCATACTAAAGACCTGTTCAACATCTCCCATAAACCATAGTAAGAGATCTAGGTTATGAATTGCTTGGTTCATTAGAGCACCCCCGTCGAACGCTTTTGTTCCACGCCATGATGATTGATCATAATATTCCTGGTTTCTGTTCCAATTCACAATTGCATTTGCATGACTTATTTTCCCTAATTGGTTTTGTTTTAAAATTTTTTTTAACTTCTTAACCACAGGTCGAAAACGATTAGGATGAACGATTGACAGTTTTACCTTATTCCTATTACACGCTTCTATGATTTTGTCAGTATCTTCTAAGTTCATAGCAATCGGCTTTTCTAAAATTATATGTTTCTTAGCATTTGCTATTTTAATTGCTAAAGGTGCATGTAAACCTGTTGGAGTACATAAAGATACCACATCTATATCATCTCTTCGTAACATTTCATCCAGATCTTCATATGCTTTAACTCCATAGTTTTTGACATAAGGTACCATTGCTTCTGATATTTTATCACTAACAGCTACTAGTTCCGCATCATCAACCTTTTGGATTGCTACTGCGTGTTTCTTAGCAATAAAGCCACAACCTACAATTGCAAAATTCATATTATAACATCTTCTTTCATTTATATACTTTTTCATTAAAGATCTTTCACCACCGACAAACTCTTCTCCATAAACACAATCCCCATCAACGCATCTTTCATCTTTTCCTCTTCATAATGACTCAACTTATCAATGAGGTTATCCACTAAAGCAAAATCCACTTCCACCGTTCGGCCGACGTAAATCTTCTCATACACTTCGTCTGGATGGATTTCATCATCATTCAATAATTCCTCGTACATCTTCTCTCCAGGGCGAATGCCTGTGAACTCGATGCTGATTTCATCCGTGGAATAACCTGACAGGTTAATCAAATTCTCGGCTAGATCAACAATTTTGACTGGTTCACCCATATCAAGCACGAAAATCTCTCCACCGTGGGCGAGTGTTCCTGCTTGAATAACAAGACGTGAGGCTTCCGGTATCGTCATGAAATAACGAGTCATCTCAGGATGTGTGACGGTTACTGGACCGCCGCGTGCAATTTGTTTTTTAAATAATGGTATCACACTGCCTCGGCTTCCTAACAC
>Ga0079226_10002813_pt1 | contig 13395 bp, 13 predicted proteins | sample Poulit2014_FD_76345 | JGI IMG/M metagenome (GOLD analysis project Ga0079226, IMG submission 76345) | Agricultural soil microbial communities from Georgia to study Nitrogen management - Poultry litter 2014 | ecosystem: Environmental > Terrestrial > Soil > Agricultural land | place: USA: Georgia... | reverse complement strand
TGGCGACATATTGTTTAACGCGGTAAAAGCTTTAAAACACAGCGGCAGTGCAGCCTGTTGTGGCTTAACCGCAGGGGCAAATTTTAATGGCAGTGTTTTGCCGTTTATTTTGCGTGGGGTGAACTTGCTGGGGGTTGACTCGGTAGAAATACCTTTGCTTAAAAAGGCTGCCATGTGGGATAAACTGGCGCAAGACTGGCGTCTGGATCTGGAATCACTGGTTAATGAGATCACGCTGCAAGAGGTGCCCGAGGCTATTATTGCCATGTTGGCAGCGCAACAGGTGGGGCGTACTTTAGTGCGTATCGACTAACGGGCGTTTGATCGACAATAAAAAAACGGCCGCGCAGTGTTTGCAGCGGCCGTTTTTATATTGCAGCTTTGCTTATTCGGTGTAGCGCTTTAACACCAGGGTGGCGTTGGTGCCACCAAAGCCAAAGCTGTTGCTCATGACTGTATTTAAAGTTACATTTTCTTGGGTTTTGGTAACGATCGGTAAGTCCTTCACTGCTTCGTCCAGCTCATCAATATTCACAGAACCGGCAATAAAATCACCTTCCATCATCAGCAGTGAATAAATGGTTTCCTGTACGCCAGCAGCGCCCAAAGAGTGACCCGACAAGCTTTTGGTTGAGCTGGTAGGCGGTGCTTGATCGGCAAAAACTTCGCGAATCGCATTGGCCTCAGCAATATCGCCAACCGGGGTCGAGGTACCGTGGGTATTTAAGTAATCAATCGGCCCGTCAACACTAGCTAAGGCTTGCTGCATGCAGCGAACGGCACCTTCGCCGCTGGGGGCAACCATATCAAAGCCGTCAGAAGTTGCGCCATAGCCAATGATTTCAGCATAAATTTTAGCGCCACGCTTCAGCGCGTGCTCCAGTTCTTCAACCACGACCATGCCACCGCCGCCGGCGATCACAAAACCATCACGCTTGCTGTCATAGGCCCGCGAGGCTTTTTCTGGGGTGTCGTTGTATTGTGTAGAGAGTGCACCCATGGCGTCAAATAAGCAGCTTTGACTCCAGTGTTCTTCTTCACCGCCACCGGCAAATACGATGTCCTGTTTGCCCAGTTGAATTTGTTCTAGGGCTTGTCCAATGCAGTGGGCACTGGTTGCGCAGGCGGAGGAGACTGAGTAGTTGACCCCTTTGATTTTAAAAGGGTTGGCCAAGCAAGCCGATACAGTACTGCCCATGGTGCTCGTAACACGGTATGGACCAATCCGACGCACGCCTCTTTCACGTAGCGTATCAATGGCTTCCATTTGGTTCAGGGTAGATGCACCACCGGAACCGGCGATTAATCCAGTGCGGGGGTTAGACACCTGCTCTGGGGTTAAGCCACTGTCTGCAATGGCTTGCTCCATGGATAAGTAAGCAAATGCTGCAGCTTGCCCCATAAAGCGCAGAACTTTACGGTCAATGGATGCTTCAAGGTCAATATCAACAGTGCCTGAAACATGGCTGCGTAAGCCCATTTCGGCATACGACGGGTTATAGCTAATGCCGCTTTTGCCTGCGCGCAAGTTAGCGGCTACGGTAGATTTATCATTACCTAGGCAAGAAACAATGCCCATTCCAGTGATTACAGCGCGACGCATACTGGTCATCCTTTAGAAAGAGTCTGTGGAAGTGAATAGGCCGACGCGTAAACCTTCGGCACTATAGATTTCGCGATCATCAACACTCACCGAGCCGTCAGCAATGGCTAAAATTAATGAGCGGTTGATGGTGCGCTTAATATCAATTTGGTAGGTGACTTTTTTGGCAGTGGGCAGAACTTGACCGAAAAACTTAACATCGCCCGATCCCAGCGCTCGGCCACGTCCTGGATTACCTTGCCAGCCCAAGAAAAAACCAACCAGCTGCCACATGGCATCAAGGCCTAAGCAGCCTGGCATGACCGGGTCACCTTTAAAGTGGCAATCGAAAAACCATAAGTCTGGGGTGATATCCAGCTCCGCTATGATTTGTCCTTTATTGTATTTTCCACCTGTGTCACTGATATGGGTAATGCGATCGATCATCAGCATGTTTGGTGCGGGCAATTGCGCGTTACCTGGTCCGAAGAGCTCTCCTCGGCTACATTTGAGCAGTTCTTCGTAGGTGAAGGCGTTTTGTTTGGTCATGCGGGCTCCTCAACGTGCCTAATCGTGTACAGCATGGATTGATATCCGTTCAAAATATTTTTTTCGTTACAGTTATTAGCGTGTTTTTAACACATTTAATAGTGCTTCACAAAAAAACTCTATTCAACTTAAGCCTTTTATTAAGCCGCCGCGAAAGGTTTTGTGGTGAAACGCCTTTTTATTAGGGTCTGATGCTGGGTTAGACCAAGCAACGCGGCTAAAAGTCACAATGGTGTAGGCTTTACTTAAAAAGGACTCAGTAAAATAATCAGTTAATCACTTCAAGGCCTGCTTAAAACTGGTTAAGCTGCGGCAGCGCCGTATAATGGCTGACAGAGCTCACCTGCTAAAAGAGAATAAAAGCATGACAATAAAAAAGCCTATCGCTGTATTAGGTGGAGGAAGTTTTGGTACTGCATTGGCAAACTTACTGGCCAGCAATCAACACTCAGTACATTTATGGATGCGTAATGTGGAGCAGGCTGGAAAAATAAATGAAAACAAACAGAATCCACGCTACTTAAAAGGCGTGCCGATTCAAGACGGTGTACGTGCAGTGACTGATTTGGCAGCGACTATAGCGGCCAGCGATTTAATTTTTGTTGCTTTGCCGTCAACTGCATTACGTTCAGTGCTCACCCCTTATGCACAAGCTTTAGCAGATAAAATGTTAATCAGCACCACCAAAGGTGTAGAGGCGCAGACCTTTATGCTGATGAGTGAAATTTTAGAAGACATTGCGCCACAGGCACGGGTTGGGGTGTTGTCTGGACCAAACCTGGCCCGTGAAGTGGCCGCCCATGCCTTGACCGCCAGCGTGGTTGCCAGTGCCGACGAAGAACTGTGCAAAGAAGTGCAAAGTGTCTTGCATGGCCCAACCTTCCGTGTTTATGCCAGCGCTGACCGCTTTGGGGTTGAGTTGGGCGGCGCATTAAAAAATGTGTATGCGATTATTGCCGGCATGGCGGCAGCCATGGGGATGGGTGAGAACACTAAAAGTATGTTAATCACCCGTGCATTGGCAGAAATGACCCGTTTTGCCGTTAAACTGGGCGCTAATCCAATGACCTTTTTAGGTTTAGCAGGGGTGGGTGATTTGATTGTGACCTGCACATCACCGAAAAGCCGTAATTACCAAGTGGGTTTTGCGCTAGGCGAAGGCTTAAGCTTGGACGAAGCGGTGGAGCGTCTGGGGGAAGTAGCAGAAGGGGTGAACACGCTCAAAGTGCTGCGTGCTAAATCCCAAGAGCTGGACGTTTACATGCCGTTGGTTGCCGGCCTGCATGCAATTTTATTTGAAGGCCGTACTTTAGAACAGATTATCGGTGGGCTGATGACTGGCGAACCGAAGACTGATGTTGATTTTATATCCATTGATGGGTTTTAAAAGAGGAGTGTAAGCATGACACCAGCTGAAAAAACGATCCGGCGTGAGTCGATCTTTTTACGTGTGCTGTGGATGTTGTTGTTTTTCCTGGTTTGGCAGGTGGCTGTGCCGCTGCTGGGTATTTTAGTGGTTGCACAGTTGTTATACCGTTTATTTTATGGCGCTCCCAGCGCGCACTTTATGGGTTTTGGTGACAGCTTAAGTCAATATATAGCGCACATCGGTCGCTTTGCAGTGTTCAACACCGATGCTAAACCTTGGCCGGTGGCAGACTGGCCGCAAGCCCATCCAGCGGATGGTGAACCGGCCCATGTGCCTAAAAACAAGCAAGCCACTGAACAAAGCGCAGCTGTAGCGTCTGCAAAGGTTGTGAGCGCTGAACCGACCGCGGACACTGCAACGGCATCCGAAGCATCCGAAGCATCCGAAGCATCCGAAGCATCCGAAGCGCCTGAGGTATCTGAGGTGGTAGAAGAGGTTGCAGTGACTGAAGAAAGTGCAGACGCTAAGCAGTCAGCGGCCTCTACAGGCATATCAGAAACAAACCCATCAACGACCGATGCACAAACGGCAGCAGCTGAGCAGCCGGTGAAAAAGGATGAACCCAAACCATGAAGCTTTGGTTACTTAGGCATGGTGCAGCAGAAGCCTACCAGCGCCATGATGCAGACAGGCAATTAACTGAGCAGGGCCGTGCGCAAGTGGTTCAAGCCGCTGAGTTTTTAACTGGGGTGCAGTTTGACCGAGTGCTATGCAGTCCATACATCAGGGCTCGACAAACTGCGCAGTTATTGAGTGACACTTTGCAGTTGCAAGGTGAGATAGAAATAGTGCCTTGGCTCACCCCTGAAGATGATCCCCGAGCAGTCACCCGCAAGCTGGATGGCTACCCCGTGGAAAATTTACTGATTGTTGCCCACCAACCATTGCTGGGCTATCTGGCCGAATGGTTGGTTGATGGCAGTCGGCAGCGAGGACTGCCCATGAATACTGCCAGTGTCGCCTGTTTAGAAGGCGAATTTGTAGGTGCGGGTACTATGCAGCTACGTTCTTTGCAGCATGTGAACAATTAACCACAATTGCTGTGCACTTTATAAAAAGAAAAATACTTAAGGAATAGCCAGTGTCTGTGTCTGCTCAAGAAATACGTATTCAATTGCCCCATATTGATTTAGCGGCTCGGGTGTATGGTCCAGAAGATGGTCAACCAGTCTTAGCACTGCATGGCTGGTTGGATAATGCGATGACCTTTGAATTGCTGGCGCCCAAGTTGCAAGGCTTGCGCATTGTTGCCATGGATATGGCTGGCCATGGGCACTCAGGGCATCGCGCACCCGGTGCCGGTTATCAGTTGTGGGATTATGCGCTGGATGCGCTGATGGCCACTCAAGAGTTGGGCTGGGAAAGGTTTTCTTTATTGGGCCACTCCTTGGGCGGTATCATCAGTGTGTTAATTGCCGGGGCCATACCAGAACGTGTGGAGCGGGTTGCCTTAATCGATGGCTTAGTCCCAGATACCGGCGAAGCGGCTCAATCACCGAAAAAGCTTGGTGAAGCTTTATTGGCGCACATTGATTTAGCGGCAAAAAAGAAAACAGTTTATAAAAGCATTGCGCAAGCGGTGCAAGTGCGCATGCGTGGTTTCATGCCCGTGAGCCAATTGGCCAGTGAACTGTTGGCGCAGCGTGGTTTAAGTCCTGTGGCTGGCGGTTACAGCTGGAGCACAGACTCACGTTTGACCCTGCCGTCACCACTGCGCCTCACCCAAGCCCACGCATTGGCCTTTGTGCAAGCGGTGCAGTGCCCGATGCAGTTGATTTTAGCTGAGGAGGGTGTATTAACTAAAGAGCCTGAGTTTATGCAGATCCTCGGTCATTTACCGCTACAGGTGCAACGTTTGCCAGGTGGTCACCACTTGCATTTGGATGATGAGCAAGGTGCCCAAGCAGTTGCTCAGAGTGTACAAAGGTTCTTAGGTGAAACCAGTTAACTGGCTCAGTGCAGCGGCTTTGAAATCTTTACTATTAAAGTGAGGGAATGCGTTCTACAGAAACGGGTGGCAGTGGTGCATAATGGCAATGCAGTTGCTATCTAAGATAGGCTGGCATTGCAGCAAAGCAAACCTAGCTGTGTTGGCTTCCTGCTCTATGGAGGCCAACACCCAATCAACTGCACAAACTATGCTGGTAAAGTGATAATGCAAAAATGGATGTATAAAATTTTTATAAGCACCTTACTGCTTGCTCTCAGTAGCACGGTGTCGGCAAATGATTTTGCTGAGGTGTTGGCTCTTGAGTCGTTACGGGATGCCAAAATCATTACACAAGAGCACCAAGACGGCTTAGAGAAAATCTATCCGCAGGGTTCGGTGCGGCGCATTAGTGGCAGAATGCGTTATAGCGGTGAGATTTTAGTGCGTGGCTCACTGGATATATTGACCGTGCAGCTGGCAGACACCCATGAGGCGCTGGATGCTTTTGAGGCCAGCCGGCAGTTGCTGCAAGATGCCCATGGGCAAATGCTCTATTGGTGTGCGGCCCGTGAATGTGGACCAAGTAATTTGTGGGCAAATACAGTATTTGGTAATGCCCGTTTATATGGTCCTGATGACCGCCAGGCCTATGCGTTATTTCGTTTAGCCAATGAGCGGCACAATGAGTTGGTTGCCGTATATGCCATTACTCGGGGTAATGGCCGTGGTTTTTTACATGTCGAACAATTTCAGGCGGAGCAATTGCCAGCTGAGCTCCTGCCTACACCCACCACTTTGCAGCGTCAACTGGATACAGATAATCGCTTGTTTTTGCCGATGGTCAATGAACAGCCGGATTCTGAGTGGGTTCGTTTGTTAGTGCGTGCGTTAAATCAAAATATCACCATGCGCATCAGTATGGCCGGTGAGCATGCACAAGCCTGGCGTGACGCCATGGTCGAGCGTGGCCTCAGGGCGACACGTATCGAGTTGGAAGCTGACTACACACAACCCGGTTTAGTGCTACAACGCTTACCTTAATAATAATTTTAAAGGCAGCTAAACATGTTGAGCCATGATCGTTTATTAGTGCAGATTTTGCTGCTAAGCCTGTTGGGCGCCTGCCTCTGGGTATTGGCGCCTTTTATGACTGCTTTATTTTGGGCCGCGGTGTTAGCCTTTGCCAGCTGGCCGATCATGCGAGTTTTAACTCGAGCGTTAAAAGGCAATACCAGTTTGGCGGCTGGTGTGCTGACCAGCGCTTGGGTGCTGATTGTTGCGGGGCCTTTGGTCTGGTTAGGCTTTAATATTGCCGACTACATTCGTGCCAGTATGGAAATCATCAATAACTTACGCATTACCGGTTTACCGGATGCACCTGAGTGGTTAATTGAAGTGCCCCTGCTGGGTGATCGCTTGTTGGAGACGTGGGAGGCTGTTGACGAGCAGGGCGCAGCACTGTTCCAGTCGGTGAAGCCCTACATGGGGCAAATGAGCAATTGGTTGTTGTCACGCAGTGCCAGTATTGGGGCTGGGATTCTTGAGTTGGCTTTAAGCTTGGTGCTGGTTTTTTTCTTTTACCGTGATGGTCCGCGTTTAGCGCTGTTTGCAAAAAGCTTAACTCAGCGTTTAATTAAAGAGCGGGCTGATTATTATCTTGATTTGGTCGCTGGTACAGTGCGCCGCGTGGTAAATGGGGTGATTGGTACTGCGGTTGCCCAAGCCGCGGTGGCGCTGTTTGGTTTTTTGGTGGCTGGGGTGCCTGGCGCATTAATTTTGGCCGGACTGACGTTTATGCTGAGTTTAATTCCAATGGGGCCTCCCTTGGTTTGGGCACCAGCGGTGGCTTGGTTATTTTGGCAGCAAAACTATGCAATGGGTATTTTCTTATTGCTGTGGGGCTTTTTAATTATTAGCAGTGTCGATAATTTCTTAAAACCTTATTTGATCAGCCGCGGTGGGAACTTACCGCTGGTGGTGGTTCTAATGGGTGTGTTCGGTGGTTTGTTTGCATTTGGCTTTATGGGGTTGTTTTTAGGCCCCACTTTACTGGCCGTAGCCTATAGTCTAGTCAGTGATTGGATTGCCAGTAGCCAACCGGAAACCGAGCAGTCTTAAGTTGCAAAACACTGAACAGACAAGGAGAAATAACAATGCGAAAATTAGTCTTAATGTTACCCGTAATGGCCGCTGTGCTGGCGGGCTGTGCTGCAAAAACAGACTACCGTTATAGCTGTGCCAATGAACTGGATGCCGCTTGGCAGGAGTTGGATATTGCTAAGGCAGAAGGGTTTGCTGGTACGGTCAGTTACTCTAAAGCCTTAACCCTAATTACCAGCGCGAAAACTCAGCAACAGTTTGAGGCCTACCAAGGCTGCACAGAGAAAGCTAAAAAGGCTCGCTTCTATATTCGAGAGTCCCGCGCCGGACGTTAAAAACAGTTCGCCGTGGACCAAGCTCTTGAATTTGTCTTTGCGTGCCGTAGCAATGCTGGCTAGCATAGGCGCTACTCAAAATGGAGCTTTATAGAATGCGCGATCAGCTAGAAGCCTGTATGCAGGCAGTCAATCAGATTGTTCTAGGTAAAGAACAGGCGGTACGCATGGCCACCGCCTGTTTGCTGGCCAAAGGGCATTTGCTTATTGAAGATTTACCAGGGATGGGTAAAACCACCTTGAGTCATGCTTTAGCGCAAGTGTTTGGTCTAAATTATCAACGTATTCAGTTTACTGCAGATTTATTGCCCGGCGATATTTTAGGCACCTCAGTTTTTGACCGTGAAACCAGTCAGTTTATCTTTCACCCAGGCCCGGTGTTTGCCGAGCTGTTGCTGGCAGATGAAATTAACCGTGCCACTCCAAAGAGTCAAAGCGCTTTGCTGGAAGCAATGGAAGAAGGGCAAGTGACCATTGAAGGGGCAACCCGTCCGCTACCTGATCCGTTTTTTGTCATAGCCACGCAAAATCCAGCATGCCAAGGCGGTACTTTTAATTTGCCTGAGTCGCAGCTCGATCGTTTTTTGATGCGCTTATCACTGGGCTACCCCAGTAGCAGTGCTGAAAGGGAATTACTGCAAGGCAGCTCGCGGCGTCAACTGATGGATAAACTACAACCAATAGTTGAGCGCAGTGAGTTGATCGCTGCCCAGCAACAGGTCAATGACGTACGTGCCAGTGAAGCGTTAGTCAGCTATATTTTACGTCTCGTGGAAGCCACACGCATCCATGCACAATTGGCCTTTGGCCTCTCGCCGCGGGGCAGTTTAGCGCTGTTGGCAGCAGCTAAGGCTTGGGCTTTTTTAGACGGGCGTGATTATGTGATTCCAGAAGATGTGCAAGTGGTTTTCCCTGCGGTGAGCGCCCATCGTTTACGCGAACAAAACAGCAGTACAGGTTCTGGCAGCAGTGCAGCGGTTATCCAAAGTATCTTGACTGAGGTTCCAGCATTGTAATGCTGAGTGCTGTATTGAAAACATCGCGCCAGCGTCTGACCGACTGGCTGGGGCGACGGCTTCCAGCGCTACCCACCATAAAACTGCAGCAGCGACACATCTATATTGTGCCCAGCGCTATGGGTTTAAGTTATGCGGCTGCTTTAATTTTGATGTTGCTGGTGGCGATTAACTATCAAAACAGTTTGGCCTATGGGCTGATATTTTTATTGGCGTCTGTGGGGCTGCTGAGTATGTTTCATACTTGGCGAAACTTGGCTGGCCTTAAATTGTCAGCAGCAGGCAGTCAGGCCTGTTTCGCCGGTGAGCCGGGCAGCTTTACAGTGCGTTTAAGCAGCCGTAAACAGTCCTATCAAGCCATTGCCGTGGGCTGGAATCGTCAAGATTTACAGTTGCTTGATGTCGCTGGCGGTGCAGAGCTGTATGTTGAGCTCCCCGCGCAAGGTGTGCGACGTGGTTGGCAGCCAGCGCCACCTTTACGTATAGAAACACGTTATCCATTGGGGCTGTTTGTTGCTTGGAGTCAGATTAAGCTGGCGCAAAGCATGTTGGTGTATCCCCAGCCGTTGCATGAAGCGCCGTTTGACCCAGTGGGGCAAGGTGATCAGCAAAACAGCACACAAACTACTCTGCGCACTGGAGTGGATGACTATCAGGGGCTTAATCCATGGCAGCCTGGGGATTCATTGCGGCGTATCCACTGGAAAGCCTGGTCAAAGGGGCAAGGTTTGCTGGTGAAGCAGTTTACGGAACAGCAAGGCCAGCAACTGGTGTTGGATTTTGCGCAGCTGTCAGGGGATCAAGAGTACCGCTTATCTGTTCTGTGTGCGCAGGTGCTTAAGGTCAGTCAAACCAATCAGCCGTATAGCTTAGCTTTGCCAGGACACAGCATTGGCCCCAATCAAGGTGCACAGCATCGTCGGCAATGTTTATATGCATTGGCGGTGTATGGACTGGAACCGCTATGAAAAAATCCAAGTCTGTGAAACATAAAATTGCCCAAGGCATTCCACGGATCAGCTTAACTTGGCTGTTAATTGCACAGGCCTTGGTGATTGTGCCGCACTTGCAACATGTGCCTCTGTGGTTAGTGGGGTTGTGGTTGCTGTGTGCTGGCTGGCGCATTCAAGTATTTCGCATGCGTTGGCCATTTCCCAATAGCTGGCTTAAAGCAGGGTTAATGTTAGTCAGCGGTTTCGCTGTCTATTTAAGCCGCGGCAGTTTAGTGGGTTTGGATGCCGGCGTGGCGCTGCTGATCACCGCTTTTATCCTTAAGCTTGTTGAAGTCCGTACGCGCCGCGATGCAGTGGTCTTGATCTTTTTGGGCTTTTTTACGGTGGTTACCAGCTATTTATTTGCCGATAGCTTACTGGCTGCTTTGTACAGTATTTTACCGGTACTGGCCTTACTCTCTGCGCTGCTGGGCTTGCAGCAAAGCAGCGTCGCTGCACGTCCTTTAGCGACGCTGAAATTGACCAGCAGTTTATTGGCACAAGCCGTGCCTTTGATGCTGTTGTTGTTTGTGTTATTTCCACGCTTAGAACCCTTATGGAGCCTGCCGCAGCCCAGTGATAAAGCTGTCACAGGCTTATCGAGCAGTATGTCACCTGGCGATATAGCCCAATTAGGACAATCCTCAGCGTTAGCTTTTCGTGCGCGTTTTCAAGGTGACATTCCAGCGCAGTCACAACTGTATTGGCGGGCCTTGACCTTGCCGTATTTTGATGGGCGCAGCTGGTCAGTTCAGCAAAACATAGACGCACCAGTGGCACAATGGCAGGCGCAGGGTGAGACCCTGACTTACAGCATCATTATGCAACCTAGCAATCAGCCTTGGCTGTTTAGTTTAGATGTTGGCGAGGCTGAGCAGGCTGATATTCGTTTAATGGGCGATTTTCGCTTGCAGCGCAGCACCCCCGTTAATCGCAGTTATCAATACCAAGTTAATTCTTGGCCAGCTGCATTGCGTCAACCGCTGATGAGTGGGCAACAACAGCAACAGTATTTGCAACTGCCGCGCCGCGGTAATCAACAAACCCGCGACTGGGCAGCACAGTTGCGTGAGCGCTATGCGGATGATGATGCTTTGGTGGCCGCTGTTTTACGTCACTTTAATCAACAGCCTTATCACTACACCCTTAAACCACCGGTGTTAGGGCAAGACTCTGTGGATGAGTTTTTATTTAGCAGCCAGCGGGGGTTTTGTGCTCACTATGCCGGGGCCATGGTGTTTGCTTTGCGTGCAGCGGGTATTCCCTCACGGGTGGTGGCCGGTTATCAAGGGGGGGAAATCAATCAAGCTGGGCAGTTTATTCAGGTGCGTCAGTTTGATGCCCATGCTTGGGTTGAGTACTGGCAAGCAGGGCAAGGCTGGCGCAGTGTTGACCCCACATTTCAGGTGGCTCCAGAACGCATTGAGCGTGGTTTGCAAGAAGCACTACAAGATGAGGCGGATTTATTCCAAGGGGATTTTTTATCGCCTTTGCGTTATCAGCATATTGGCTGGGTGAATCAATTGCGCATGGGCTGGGAGCGTCTTAATCACAGCTGGCAAGTGCAAGTGTTAGGTTATCAGCGGGATCGTCAGCACGCTTGGTTGCAGCAGCTGTTTGGTGAGGTGAATTGGCAGACACTGGGCTTAGTGCTGGTATTCAGTGCCATGTTGTTGGTGGCTGTGACAGTGCTGTGGATGTTTAAACCTTGGCAGCGTGAACGGGATCCCATGCAGCGTCTTTTAAATGACTTTCAGCGGGTGCTGCAGCGCCGCGGCTTGCAGCGTGAAACTGGTGAGGGTTTAAGGGCTTTTGCTGAGCGCACTGCACATAGCCTGCCTTCTGAGCAGCAACAGGCGGTGGAGTCCTTTGTGGCGCTTTATGAACAGCAGCAATACGCTGAGCAAGACTTTGATTTAATGGCATTGCGTGCTGCATTACTGAAGGTGAAAAAGTAATGTTGGACAACTTGATCCTGCTGACTTTGGCGCCACTGTTGATTTGGCAAGGGCGTACAGTTCGTCAGCGCACCCCGCGTCTGCCTGAAGCGGCTGGCGCTCGTGCTGGCAGTTTAGGGGACGGGCAACCCTTACGCTTGCTCGTACTTGGGGATTCATCTGCTGCCGGCGTTGGGGTCAGTCGGCAGGAAGATGCCTTGGCAGGGCAGTTAGCAGCACAGTTAGCTGCGCAGTATCAGGTGCACTGGCAGCTTGTGGCAGAAACAGGGGTGAACAGCGGGCAATTGCTTGAAAAACTGGATGCGCTACTGGGCCAACAATTTGATTATGTGGTGCTGGCCATTGGCGTCAATGATGTGACGGCCAGAACTCAAGATAAACAATGGTTGCATCACTTACAGCGCTTGCAAGAAAGGCTGACTGCAGATTTACAAGTGCAGCATGTTTTTATTTCAGCTATTGCGCCGATGCAGCATTTTTCTGCTTTGCCGTGGCCTTTAAATAGCTATTTGGGGCGCCGTGCCAAGCGCCTAAATACTTTGACAGCACGTATGGCAAGTCAGTGCACTGGGGTGACTTTTATACCCATGGAGCTGGATACCCAGCCGCACATGTTGGCTGCAGATGGTTTTCATCCCAGCCGGCAGGCTTACAAGGTCTGGGCGGAACAATTGGCACAGGGCATTAAAAATACTCACTTGCAGCGTTCAAGCAGCAATAAATAAACAATTCATATAGTATGCGGCGGCATATCAATTCAATTATGGAGGCCTTAAGTGCCAATTAGTGTTTGGGGGTTAGCCATTGCACAAGCATTGCTGACCACAGGTAATATTTTATTGGTGGCGGTTTCGGCACTGATTGGTAAACAGCTAGCCAGTCATCCGGCGTTAATTACGTTACCGGTTGCTTTGCAGTTTTTAGGTTTGATTATGGCGACTTTGCCGGCAGCGCATTTAATGCAGAAAATGGGCCGCAAGGTGGGCTTTATTCTTGGTAACTGTATTGGTTTATTTGGTACTTGGGTGGCTTTGCAGGGTTTAGAAGCCAACAGCTTGATGCATTTTGCTACGGGTACCTTTTTAATCGGGATGGCCATTGGTACCGGGCAACAATACCGTTTTGCCGCTTTGGATGTCTGCTCGGTAGAACAGCGCCCGCGGGCCATCAGTATGGTGATGGCCGGTGGTATTTTGGCAGCGATTTTAGGCCCTAATTTGGCGATTTGGTCGCGACAGTGGTTCGATGGCAACCCCTTTGTTGGTGCTTTTTATGGGCTGTTTATTATTTATGTGTTGGCCTTAATACTGATCAGTAGTTTGCCATTGGCCGCACCCATTAAAAGCAGCGTTAAACAGGCCACGCGCAGTTACCGTGAATTGTTTAAACAACCCTTATTAGTGGCTGCGATTGCCTCAGGTGCCATTGGTTACGCCATTATGGTGTTGTTAATGACGGCCACACCGATTGCCATGCAGCAGGATGAGTTTCCGTTCAGCAATAT
>Ga0079226_10002812_pt1 | contig 13398 bp, 9 predicted proteins | sample Poulit2014_FD_76345 | JGI IMG/M metagenome (GOLD analysis project Ga0079226, IMG submission 76345) | Agricultural soil microbial communities from Georgia to study Nitrogen management - Poultry litter 2014 | ecosystem: Environmental > Terrestrial > Soil > Agricultural land | place: USA: Georgia... | reverse complement strand
GCCTTCCTAGTCTTACCAAGGCTTTTCTTCCCGCAGGAGTCGGCCATCCTACACGCCAATCGCAAAAGTGATATTTTATAAACATGAACATTGCATCAATTTTTATTTCAATAGTTCGGATTTATATTGGAAATCAACACTTATGAAATTGATTCAAATATGTAAGTTTTTCTCTTATGCGTGTGTTGTATGTCCTGTATAAAAACTGGCAAGTCTGCATTCAGTAGCACTATTCATACCTGCCCATTATACATTTCGATCCATATTTCTCTACTGTTTTCATTTATGTCGTGTAAATATAAAAAGCCTGTACCATATAGAGGTTACAGGCTTTATAAATACCTGATCGCCAGCTTAAGTTGATTGTAAAGCGACACACTATACTGTTATGCATGTTTCAGGATAAAGCTATATATTAGACATAAACGCGCAAAAATACTTTCCGGTCTCTTGTTATGTGTACAAGCTTTTCTACGAGTGTTTGTGATAACGATCCAGAAGAATTTGTGGTCTTTTTATTCTGGAGATGAATCAAAATATTTGTGCGCCATATTTAGCTGTAAATGGAGATTTTTAACGGATTGATTTAAAAAAGCAACGCAAGCAAATGTTATTGAATAATACTTGCAAATTAACATATTCAAGATAATTTACGTTTTGGCAATGTCCAACCATAATACACGGAACATAACCTAAACACAATAATACCGATAAATAATATCCAAGTGGATAAAGCGCCTTGAACGAAGCCTGTACCAATAATCAAACCTCCAACAGCCGCCCACAGAGCGTAAATTTCTTTCCGGAAAATCATAGGCTTTCTATTGGCAAATACGTCTCTAATCATTCCGCCACCGGCCCCGGTTAATGTAGCTGCGACAATGACTGCACTCAGAGGTGCATCAATTTGCAAGGCATTATTGGCTCCTTGAATCGCGAATGAAGATAACCCGATGGCATCAAAAAAGATGCCCCACATTCCATAATACTTCACCCACCAGCGATACGGGAGGAAAAAGAGTAAGATAACGATTATAAAAACGGATAGAACCAAGTAACTCTGTGTCCAAATCGGACCTTCTTCGATTGGTATCCCTATTAACAGGTTGCGGATGGTACTTCCACCATAGGCAGTTGTAAAACTTAACACAAGCATGCCGACAATATCAAAGTTTTCTTCCATGGCAACAAGAGCCCCGCTGATAGCAAAAGCAAGCGTGCCTATCACATTAATAATATCCCATGTCATTATTCATTTTCCTTTTATTGTTTTATGGATTGTTAAATTCTAATACGTATAACATATCAATGATAACCTAATAAGCAAAGAAAAAATGAATTTCATGTTCAAACCCCTCTACATATGAAGGATTTTTTCTTCATTATACCTATGTCCAGTTTACAGTAACTGTACATGTAAGTGCTGAATTTTTCTCAAATTCTTCTTGAATTCTATTGCTTTACGAGGAGAATTTTATTAAAGTGTAAGAAGTATAGCATCCATATTTTGTACCAAGTGAAATCCAGGAAAAGTTTATCTTTTCCAGTTCTTGATAGGGTGATTTTCCGGGAGACTGGTTGTGGAATTTGGCAGGAAGAGTCTGTTTCTCCTCATACACAAGCCGAACGAAGAAAACAGTTGCCAGGCACTATCGTTTGTTGAGAATTTCCCGCAGCGTCCCCCCCTGACAGAAATCGAATAAATGAAACGTTTTAACTACAATAAAAATTTTTATCCAGGAATCTACAAAATCATAAAAATGGAGGGAATGGGATGCGCAAGTTTTATATGTTGATTGCTTTGATGTGCGTAGTAACGGTTTTAGCAGCTTGTGGAAATAACGATAACGACAATGCGGAAAATGAGGAAGACGATACGGTAACACCGGTGGAAGTAGAGAAGGTGGAGAAAAAAGATTTTAAAGTAAGCCGTTCAGTGTACGGAAATACAGAACCACAGAAACAGTCTCCGCTACAGATAGAAGAACCGGGAGAGTTGAAAACCCTTAAAGTAAGTAATGGTGACGATGTCAAAAAAGACGAGCATGTAGCCACTCTAAAAACGGCATCCGGCGAACAGGAACTGGAAGCGCCGGAAAAAGGGGAAGTAGCCAAATTGGACGTGAGTGAAGGTGATATGGTCTCAGATGAAGATCCACTGCTCGTGGTGACCGATACCGACAAACTAAAAGCGACATTCAGTTTAACCGGTGACAATCAGAAACACTTTGAAAAAGATGATAAAGCGAACTTATACATAGATGATGAGCAATATGAAGGCAAAGTCGTTTCTGTAGACAGCTTGCCGAATGATGTCGGGCAGTATGATGTAAAAGTAGAAATGGACAATGACGACGATATACTCGCCGGTACATCCGCCAAATTAGAAATTAAAGAAACGCGGGAAAAAGATACGCTTATCGTACCGACCGATGCCATCGTATCAGAAACCGATGAAGATTTCGTCTTTATCGCAGAAGATAACCAAGCGAAAAAAGTAGAAGTGGACATTACTGAAACGCAAACAGACCAAACAGCGGTGGATGCAGATGTAGAGAAAGACGATGAGGTTATTGTAAAAGGGCAATTTACTTTAACGGATGAAGCGGATATCGACGTCAAGGAAGGTGACGAAGAGTGAAGCTCGTGTCTCTATCCGTTCGGAGACCTGTCGGCGTCATTATGATTGTGCTTGCGATCATTGCCCTGGGAACTGTCTCGGTCCGTAATTTGGCCGTTGATTTATTTCCTAAGATTGATTTGCCAATCGCCGTTGTCGCAACGTCCTATGATGATGCAGCACCCGAAGAAGTAGAAAATCTCGTGTCTGACCCCATAGAAAATGCCATCAGTTCTGTCGAAGGGATTGAAGATATCCAAGTTCAATCCAGTGCAGATTCCTCGTTGGTTGTCATGATGTTTAAAAACGGGACAGATTTAGACCAGGCTTTGCTGGACGTCAGAGAGCGTGTGGACCAAACGGAAGACATGCTCCCCGACCGAGCAGAATCCCCTAACATCATGCGCTTTAGTCCAGATGAACTTCCTGTCATGTGGGTCGGTTTGACTGGAGAAGATACGGGAGCTTTATCTGATTTAGCAGAAGATGAAGTTGTTCCTTATTTTGAGCGGCAGGAAGGGGTCGCTTCCGTCAGTGCAGAAGGAACGCAGGAGCGGGAAATTCAGCTTACATTAGATGAAGCCGGCTTGGAACAAAATGGTGTCACCTCCCAGGAAGTGATGGAAGCGATCAGCAACGCCAATGAATCTGCTTCTGTCGGGAATATTGAAAAAGGTTCCCAGGATTTACAAGTCCGTGTCACAGGTGAATTTGAATCGGTCGAAGAAGTGCGGCAAACCGTCATCCAATCTGAATCCGAAGCTACTGTTCATGTTGAAGATATAGCCGAAGTGGAGGACACAGTTAAAGCGGATGACAGCAGCACACTCGTCAATGGCGAATCTTCTGTTGTCTTGCCCATCATGAAAAAATCCGACGCCAATACGGTGGATGTAGCGAACAACATCCAACAAAGCATCGATAAAATGAACGACGAGCTGCCGGAAGAAGCAGGGGTTGAAGTCGTGATTGACACATCCGAGTTTATCCAGGACTCAATCGATTCTGTCATTAAAAATATTTTAATCGGCGGTGCCATCTCGCTTCTCGTGTTATTGCTATTTTTAAAGAGCATTCGCGCGACCATTGTAATCGGGCTGTCAATCCCGATTGCGATTATTTCAACATTTGCTTTGATGTACTTTACCGGTAATACGTTAAACGTCCTAACACTCGGCGGATTGGCACTCGGCATCGGAATGATGGTGGACAGTTCCATCGTTATTCTGGAAAATATTTATTCTTACAGGCAGCGGGGCCACAGTTTATTTGAATCTGCCACCAAAGGAGCAGCGGAATTAACCCCGGCCGTTATTGCTTCGACGACGACAACGCTGGTTGTCTTTTTACCGATTGTCTATGTAGAAGGGATTGCTTCCGATTTATTTACACCATTAGCTTTAACGGTCTCTTTCTCACTCATTGCTTCCTTAGTCGTAGCGGTGACAGTCGTACCAATGCTTTCATCAAAGTTGCTGGCTCAAGTAATGGAAAAAGGCCATCGTTACTGGTTCGACCGTTTATTGGAAAAACTGAATAACGGCTACTCACGAGCTTTGAAAAAAGTGTTGAAATTCCGTAAAACATCCACATTAGTGACGATTCTTTTAATTATTGGAAGTATTGTCGTCACGCCTATCGTTGGCGCCGAGTTCATTCCTGCCGGCGATCAGGGGCAAATGGAAATCTCTGTGGAAACAAGAGAAGGCAGCACCATCGAACATACAGAGGATATTGTCGATGAGGTCAACGACGTGTTGAACGAATACGATACTATACTGGACGTCAGTTTTGTAGATATTGGCGGTGATGATATCGAACAAGGCGGAGATGTTTCAGAAAGCAATGAAGCGAATTTCACGTTGCAGCTTGTCCCGACATCGGAAAGAGATATTTCCACCGCTGATTTCGTCCAGGAAGTGAACAGCGAATTACAGGAAATTCCCGGAGCTGAGATTACTGTCAGCGAAATGGAAGAAGGCGTCGGCATGGGGGATCCGATTAACATTGAATTGAGCGGACCGGAACATGAAGTGCTGAACGAACTGGCAGATCACACGGTGGAAGAGATTAAAGATGTAGAAGGTGTCTATAACCCTGAATCAGGTTCCGAAGAAGGCGTTCCGCAAGTTAACGTCGATATTGACCATGATAAAGCAGCTTCTTACGGTTTGACGGCAGATGCGATTCAGCAGCAAATCGAAAACCGTTTTATCGGACAAGTCGTCACGGAATACCACGAAGCAGGCCAGGAAATTGATGTGAACTTACAATACCCGGATGACACCAAAGAAACCATCAGTGATTTAGAAGATATGAAAATCGAAGCACCCTCCGGTTCCACTGTCACATTGACCGACGTAGGGTCCATTGAAGAAGAAATCGGACCAGTAACGCTGATCCGGCAAAACCAGGAAGCTCATTTGAGTGTGACGTCTGAAATAGCAGACCGGGATCTCGGCAGTGTCGTGCAAGACGTGCAAACGAAACTGGATAACATGGAGTTCCCGGAAGGCTATGATTATTCCATGGGCGGCGAAGCAGAAGATATGGAAGATTCCTTTATCGATTTAACGTTAGCGTTAGTGTTTTCCATCTTCCTTGTTTATGCAGTTATGGCAATCCAATTTGAGAACTTCCTGTTTCCGTTTATTATCATGTTCTCAATACCAGCAACTGTTGTAGGGATCGTTCTGGGCTTTCTCGTAACAGGATTATCGTTTAGTATTCCGGCATTTATCGGGGTTATCATGCTCGCAGGAATTGTCGTGAACAACTCCATCGTGCTCGTCGATTATATTAATATTTTGAGAAGGCGTGGGATGGAACGCTATGAAGCAATTATCGAAGCAGGCAGAAGCCGTCTACGTCCGATTCTGATGACGACACTCACGACTGTGCTCGCGATGATTCCATTAGGGCTCGCGCTTGGAGAAGGTGCAGAAATGCAGCAACCGCTTGCCGTCACAATTATTTTCGGATTATCAGTTTCGACTATTTTCACTTTATTACTTATCCCCATCATTTATACGTTCTTTGATGATTTAACGAAAAAAATCTTACGACGCAAAACTAACGTGAAAGAAGAAAACATAAAAGAATAAATCTTTCCCCGTTCATTTGGCGCCAGTCATTGAACGGGGATTTTTAAAAAATTCACCCTGTATAAGCGGAACCAGGGTGTTTGTACAGGATTGTAGAATCCTAAGGTAAGGATGTAGCAGTACTATGTTTAATAAAACATTTTCCACGAAGGACGAATTTGAGGGAAACAGAAAGCTTAAAAGAAGATTTACGTCCATGAAAATGACTTTGACGGGAAAGCCATGCACGAAACGAGAAAGATCTTCTATGGCAGCCAAGTTGTTTCGGCAATTAGTTGCAAGTTGGGAGCCCGATTCGATATAATTTAAAGGTATGGATTAAAAACATCCTTTTAAGGAGAAAACTTATGATAGATTATGTTGAATTAATGATTGCCTCGTTTATCGCACTCATTTCAACTTTCTTTTTAGTGTATCCGATTAAAAAGATTGCGATGAAATGGCAGGTTGTTGATGTGCCGAATAAACGTAAAATACATAAACATACGACTCCGGGAATGGGCGGGCTTGCTATCTTTCTGGGTGCAGCGATCGGTATGCTTTATCTGCGACCGGACCATGTTGACTTATGGGCCGTATCGATTGGAGCCTGTCTCGTCATCATTACCGGTCTTTTAGATGATAAATATAATATTCGTCCCATCGTGAAATTGCTTGGCCAGCTCTCTGCTGCTGCTTTATTAGTGGTCTCAGGGCTCGTGATTGATAAGTTAACGATTCCCTTTATGGGCATGGTGGACCTCGGCCTGTGGGGCATTCCGATAACCATCTTATGGGTGGTCGGGATTACCAACGCGATTAATTTAATTGACGGGCTGGATGGGTTGGCGACAGGCGTTTCTACAATTGGGCTGCTCAGTATGTTTGTTATGTCTTTAATCGATTTACAGCTTTTTGCAGCGTACTTATCTATTGTGCTGATTGGAGCCAATCTTGGATTTTTGTACCACAATTTCCACCCGGCAAAAATCTACATGGGAGACACGGGCTCTAATTTTTTAGGCTATATGATTGCTGTAATTTCCATGTTAGGGCTCTTTAAAAACGTTGCCTTATTAGCGTTTGTCATTCCAGTCATTATTCTCGCTTTACCTATTTTTGAAACGATTTTTTCCATTGTCCGGCGCCTGATGAATAAACAGCATGTTATGGAAGCGGACAATAAGCATATTCATTATCAATTGCTTCAAACCGGTCTATCCCATCCGCAGACTGTTGTCGTCTTATACGCATTTGCCTTTTTATTCGGCGTGTTAGCCATTGTCTTCGCGAATGCACCACTGGGCGTAACATTTGGAGTCGGGCTGGTTATTTTGATTCTGGTCCATATCTTAGCGGAGCTCGCAGGGATTGTATTTGGCGGGAAAAAGCCGGTGATTAACAGTTTGGCACGTATATTTAAACGATATAAAATGTAGAGAAACATAAAATATATTAAAAAACCGAAGCTCTATTTAGAACTTCGGTTTTTTGCTGGATAAGCTTAATAATTAAAGGCTCCAATAATGAATATTATGCTTTTCAACATCTGCTTTTTTATAAAGACCTTTAATATCAATCAGCACTTTTTTATCACTACGATACAACTTATTCAAATAATCAATTTGTAATTTTTCTAAGTATTCATTATGCGCTACAGCAAAAATGATGCAATCTAAATTTTTTAATTCAGAGTCGTCCACTAAATCAATATCAAACTCCTTTTTCACATCTCCTTTTTCAGCGACAGGGTCATGAACTAATAACTCTAAATGGTACTCCTCCAATTCCCGTACAATATCGATGACTTTCGTGTTCCGAACATCCGGCACATTTTCTTTAAATGTTAAACCAAGGATCCCTATTCTAGCCTGATTTACGTCTATTTTGGTCTGAATAAGTGACTTTATTGTATTACTAGCAACGTTTTTTCCCATATTATCATTTACTTTTCTTCCAGCTAGTATTATTTGTGAATGATATCCAAGTTGTTCTGCCTTATAAGTGAAATAATATGGGTCAACCCCAATACAATGACCACCAACAAGCCCTGGAGTAAAATGGAGAAAATTCCATTTCGTGCCAGCTGCTTCTAAAACAGCTTTTGTATTAATATCCATTTTATTAAACACCATTGATAATTCATTCATGAAAGCAATATTAATATCTCGCTGTGAATTCTCTATAACCTTGGCGGCTTCTGCTACTTTAATCGATTCAGCCTTATGAATCCCAGATTCAATCACCTGACCATATATTTGTGCAATTTCCTCCAAAGCTTCAATATCTGAACCAGATACTATTTTAGTAATTTTAGTCAAAGTGTTAACTTTATCTCCTGGATTAATACGTTCAGGTGAGTAACCCACTTTAAAGTCTTTACCATAAGTGAGTCCGGATTCTTTCTCTAAAATTGGAACACATATCTCTTCAGTTGTACCAGGATAAACAGTAGATTCATATACCACAATTGAACCCTTTTGTAAGTTGCGGCCAATTGTTTCACTTGCTCTAATGATAGGGCTTAAATTAGGTGTTTTATCTGTATTTATTGGTGTTGGTACAGCAACGATGTGAAATAGACAGTCTTGTAACTTTTGTTCATCATTAGTGAATTTTAATGAAGTATTCTGAATAGTTACGTCGCCTACTTCATTCGTCACATCAATTCCATTCAAATAAGTGTCTAACTTTTTTTTATTTACATCATATCCAATTACGTCATAATGTTTTGCAAATTCAATGGCAACAGGGAGGCCTACATACCCTAAGCCGCTTACTGCAATTTTTTCTTTCATTTTGTTTAAAAGATTATAAATGCTCATTTATTAATACTTCCTTTATAATTTATTTTTATTTTAAATTATTCGTGTCAATTCTAAGTCTATGGTGAAATAAAGGTCTTTTGTGAGTTATGGTATAAATTATAATTTTAAATACAAATATAGATATGAATGAAAGTGTATTATATGTTTTTCCAGCTTTTATTTGAAAATGAGATTAAAATTAATATCAAAAAACAATCAGAGAAATGGTTTAAAATTAAATGGACTTGTTAGTTAATCTGGAGTAATTTCAAAAATATATTTGTTAAATCTTTTCATAACAGTTTTATCTTAAAATAGGGTTATTCAAAGTTACCATAAAGCAAAGAACGTTTAAAGAATATTCAATTTTTGTTTGGAAATAAAGTGTGGGTAAGCCGCTCACTAGATTTCCCATCTGAATATTGGTTCCACTCCTTGCAAAAAGCAGCAACCTCATCCATATTAAATTGTTCTTGTTCTATCGTACAAATTAACTCTGCCGTGGTCCGTACGATAGGCCCCGGAACTTTTGAAAAGTCTGACATCCAAATCCCGCGTTCTTTGATATAATCTTCCAAGTCATATGCATAAAATATCATCGGTTTATGTAAAAGTGAAAATTCAACTGGGATGGAAGAATAATCTGTAATAAGTATGTCAGCAGCTATAAGCAAATCATTGATGCTGGGATAATAAGATACGTTAAAAACAAAACCGGGAAATTGATTTTCAAATTCACTCGAAACAGCTGGATGGAGCCTGAGAAATAAAATATATTCCTGACTTAGCGCCCGGTACATTTTTTCTAAATCCAGCGCAATAGCTGCCGTGTCCAATTCTTCATCCCGGTAAGTCGGCGCATACAACAGCACCTTCTTGTTTTGAATCATGGGAAAATCAGTCACAATGCTTTCTCGTGATTGTTCCAGCTTTGCAGCATCAAAGAAAAAATCCGTACGAGGCACTCCAGTTTTGAGGAACCTGTCTTCATTCAAGCCAAAGCTTTGTTGAAATATTTCTCTCATTGGCTCGGAACCCACTACTACATTGTGGAATTTTTCATAGACAGCTTCAAACCTTTCTAAAGCTTTCGGAGAACGAAATTGATTGTTTTGATCTTTTAAACCGAACTTTTTAATCGCTCCTGCGGCATGCCATAGTTGTGTACACACCACGTCCTTTTTAAAATCAGCCACTGCTAAAAAGCCATAATAATTATCGATAAAAATATGGCTGGAAGTTGCGAGATGGTAGATGGCTTTGATAAATTGGAAGAACGCCTTGACGCGAAAATCCAAAACAGTGCCTTTAATATGGTCGAATGCTGTTGTGCTTTCCGGTGTTTTTAAAACAACGATACGCTGCTCATCTCCGAGAATACGTTGATGAGCAGCGACAACTTCTTTCGTATTTCCGCCAAATGACGTCACAAAAACCGTTTTATGTTGCATCGGAAACTGTTTGCAAAGGAAGAAGACAATTCGAAAAAACGTTAAATAAACTCCAATAGCAAATTCTCTAAGCATGGTTTTTGGAATTTAGATCTTTCTTAATTTGCGTTGTTGAAATGCCTTCTGTCCGTGGTAAATAAATCACTTCGCACTGTTCTTTTAAGAAGTCAAATTCGCCGACCCAATCGTCCCCCATCACAAAGACATCAATATTATGGTCGGTCACATCTGTATGCTTTTGCTCCCAATTGTCTTCAGGTATTACTTCATCCACATACCGAATCGCTTCTAAAATCATTTTACGCTGTTCAAATGAATAATACGCTTGCTTGCCTTTGATATCATTAAAGGCATCCGAAGAAATGGCAACCACTAAATAATCGCCCAAATCCTTCGCCCGTCGCAAAATATTAATATGTCCGGTATGAAGCAAATCAAATGTTCCATAGGTAATTACTTTTTTCATGTTCAATGACCTCCACATTCTTCATCAGTTGTTTGTATTATACTATAATTGGCAGCTTATTGCTATGAAGTATATCATCTATAGCTATGCTTATAATATCATTTAAAAAGAATGTAAATACAGTAAGAACTATTCAACACAACAATATTTCAATGTTTAATCTATTGCAATAAAACTGTAAATAAAACGAAAACAACTGTTGTTTGCAGGAAATTGACTAAAAGAAGTATCTCATTTATCTTAGAAGCTCCTGTTGTTTTGTACAGCGAAGTTTTAGGATATAAACGATTAGAATAATAAGATTGAAAACAGTTTTTACAATTAAAGTTTAAAAGAAACATTAGAGGCATATAGAAATAAATAATAAGCAAGGTATGAAATTGTGTAACTCAAGCAAGTATTTGAGCAACGCTTTATATCGCAGAGGTGGTTTCCATTGGAAAAAGATTTAAAACTAAGCAATGTTAAAGGGTTGTTAATGTTTTTAGTTGTTTTCGGCCATTTTATCGAGATTTATCGAGATGATTATTATGAGTTGTTTACTTTTATTTATGCTTTTCATATGCCCCTATTTATATTTATCAGCGGGTATCTAGCGAAACGAATGAAAGTATCTAAGATAGTGAATATGGTTTTACTATATCTTATTTTCCAAACTTTCTTTAATTGGGTTTTGCATTTAACAGGAGATTATCCCAACTTACAGTTTACGTACGGAGAACCACATTTTCACCTGTGGTATATTGTCAGTTTAGGTTTCTGGTATGCAATTGCTTTGGGGATCAATAAAGTGAAAATGGAGGCTACTGAAAAGTGGTTTGTATTTCTCGGTATTTTTGCTTTATCTTTCATCTCCAGATGGTTTACAGAAGGTGTGGAAGACTTTGTGAAGACTTTTTACGACAATTTTTCTTCGTATACGCTAAGTTTTCAGCGAACATTTACTTTTATGCCCTTTTTCCTTTTGGGTTTTTTCATGAACAAAAATACGCTTCAACAAGCTTATAACAGTTTAGTGAGTAAGAAGCTTGGTTATGTATTGTTATTAATCACTATGTTTTTAACGTTTGTTGCAGCGCAGGAAGCAGAAGGTTTTAAAGCATTGTTCAAAGGGGCGACCGAAGCAAATAATTTTAATGAAGATGGTCCATTTGCCATGTATGTCATTAAATCAGTGATTCAATATGGGTTAGCGTTTTGGTTAAGTTATCTGATTTTTAACGTGATCTCGGTTAAATCCACGATTCTTTCTAAATGGGGAGATAATTCACTTACCATCTTTTTATTTCATCCTGTGTTTATATTCATTTTTAGACAAACGGAATTTATGGATGATTGGGAACCCGATACCAAATTAGCTTTTTATTTATTATCGACTGTAGTGGCAACATATATTTTAGGACACCCTGTTTTTGTGAAATATACAAAGTATATGTGCAGACCGTATAATGCTCTGGAGAGTGCTTATACGAAAGTGAAAGAGTTATGGAAAGCGAAAGATATGAATTGGAAGAGATTTTAGCCCTGTAAGTAACAATATTTATTCAGAGTTAGACATTCAATTGCGTATCTGTTGGATAAAACAACTTCAGATTAAAAAATTTTATAAAACACTTGTATAATTGTACATTAGAATTGACTTTTTAATAAATGGCTCAAGAAATTTTAGATCATTATACTGTCTATAATGTTAAAAATTCTTTAATGCAAACATGAAAGAAAGGGATAGATTGATTTGGTTAAAGAAGAAGATATAAAGTTTGTTAGTAAGTTGAAAGACCATCTTTTTTGTTTTAGATCATCAAACTATTTTATTCAAGCATATCATGAAAAAATGTTAAATAATCAAGAAGAGAAAGCAATTGAATTGTTGGATCGTGGACTAAGAATCTATCCCCAAAATGTACCACTCAACTATAAGAAAGCAAAATTACTTACGCAAATGAAATATATAGAAGATGCTTCATATTTTTGGGGTAAAGTTATTAAAGACTCTTCAACCTTCTATTTGTCAAAGAATGATTTTAAATATGCATACAGAGTGTTTCAAGAATGTGGTAACGTAAAAGGCTGTATGTCAGTTTTAGAGAGGAATGTACTGGAATTTCCAAATGACGAAGAAACTTTATTCGCATACGTGAATAAAAGTATTCTATATCAACCAGACAAAATAGATTTAAAAGATACTATACATATAGTTAGCGAAACTATTCCAAATTGTTCGCAAACAGATAAAGATAAACGTTACTTACTATTGTCTATTCTTTATAATTTGATTGAAGACGGTCTATCTTCGAGCCGTTGTTTGAAACAGATTTGTGATGCTAAAGTATGGGAAAAAGCCCCGTTAAAAGCGGAATTATTTAATAACAATGAAAGCAAAATAGAGTATTATAAAAAAGCCTCAAAAACTGAAAGCATAATTGTTACATTTGACCATATGTACATGGATTGGGACGCTCTCCCATTCGGTTATTCATTTTTAAAAAGACAAAATATAGATATAATAGCCGTCCGTAAAAGGAGAAGAAAAACATATCAACAAGATTTGTCTTTGGAAGAGTTCGAAAACAGTTTAAAACCTCTTTTAAGCAACTATAAAAATATATTTTTTTATGGACACAGTCTAGGAGCCTATTTAGCATTGTACTATGGAGTAGTTTTTAATAATATCGAGATATTTGTTACAGCTCCTCGTCTGTCGATTCATCCGCTTTACGGCAAAAAGAAGCTAGCAGGTGAGGGATTTCAGCATCACCTCCACATGGGTTATAATAATCTACTCAAGCCTAAAATTGCGTATGATCCCAAAAATAAAAGAGACAGAAAATATATTGAACAAGAAATTAGCAAATCTTATCCTAATGCTTGTTTGATTAAAATCCCTTATGGAGGACATGGCATTGTCAAACATCTGCGGAGAATGGGAAAGTTAAAAGAGTATTTGTCTTTGGTATTGAATCATAAAACT
>Ga0079226_10002810_pt1 | contig 13404 bp, 14 predicted proteins | sample Poulit2014_FD_76345 | JGI IMG/M metagenome (GOLD analysis project Ga0079226, IMG submission 76345) | Agricultural soil microbial communities from Georgia to study Nitrogen management - Poultry litter 2014 | ecosystem: Environmental > Terrestrial > Soil > Agricultural land | place: USA: Georgia... | reverse complement strand
TGCCGCCGAGGGGGCGATCCGCTGGGTGATGCCCCTGGAAATGAGTCGTGACGCCCTCGCCGCCATACAAGACAGCCGCAATACCGAACTCGAAACCGAGGTGTTCGCCTATGGCCGCATGCCCCTGGCATTTTCCGCCCGATGCTTTACGGCCCGCCATCGCAATGTACCGAAAAACAACTGTGGCTATGTGTGTATCGAGCATCCTGATGGCCTGTTGCTGCAAACACGCGAAGCCCAGCCCTTTCTAGTGCTGAACGGCATACAGACCCAATCTGCTCTGGTCTACAACCTGGTGCACGAGCTGGACCAGTTGAAAGCGCAACGGGTCGATGTGGTTCGCATCAGTCCGCAAGCGGCGCATACCCCGGACATCATTCACTTTTTCAGGCAAGTCATGGATGGTGAGATGACGGGCGCTCAGGCTTATGAGCACATGCTGCCGCTGATGCCCACGGGGGCGTGCAACGGCTACTGGCACGGCAAGCCGGGGCTGGATCAACTCGTTGCCTAGCCGTTTGATTGCGACTGTTACCGGATTTCATGTTGTCTATGCTTTCCACCTTGCCGCCCGTCCCCGCACCGCTCGCCCGCCTTGCCGCCAAACTGCCGGCCTACCCCGGTTCATGGTTGTTTGCTGCCGGGTTGAACCGGTTCTTGCGCCATCATTTTCCGGAAGATACCCTGGAGGCCATGGAAGACAAGGTCGTCTGCATTCATGTTCGTGATGCCGAGGTGGCCTTTGATGTCCAGTGGCAAGGGCAGCGGTTTCAGGCCGTCGCGCCTGGCGCCGACGTTGCCCTGACCATTTCTGCGACGGTGGCGGACTTCTGGTGTCTGCTGCAGCGACACGAAGACCCGGATACCCTGTTCTTCAATCGGCGGCTGACCATGAAGGGCGATACCGAATTGGGGCTCTGGATCAAGAACTCGCTGGACGCCATCGACCTGTCCGATGTGCTTCCGGGCGGGTTCGTCGCTCGTTCTCCGGGTCACGCCGGCAAACGTTGAATCTTGTGCTGAAGCTCGTGCAGATTGCAGGGTGTGCCCGGCCAGAGTCGGGTGATGATCAGGGTGGTGGCCATAGGCACCAGCGCTGCCAGCAAAAAGGATTCAAGCAGGGTGTCCATGGGCCCGTCTGCTGACGGAAACATGCTCAATCCCGCGGCCAGGCCGGCAAGCGTGGCAATCAGGGCGACGCCTTCACTGCATCGTCGACTGTACAGTCCAAAAAATACCGGAAACGCCGCTGCTGAACAAAACAGGTCGGCCAGAAGAAACAGGTAAAGTACGCTATAGCCCTGTGCCGATATGACCCAGACGGGCAGGGCGAGCAATAATATGGCCAGACGAGAAAGCTGCATCAGCCGGGTTGCCGACGCACTGGGAAAGAGTCGCCGGGCATGCACGGCCAGCAGGCTGGATAGGGCGCTGATGGCGGTATCCGCACTGCTCATGACCAGCGACAAGCCAAGGGGAATCAACAGCACGGCAAACAAGCTGGGCAGAACGGGTGCCAGCACACTGAATACAGCCACCGAGCTGTCTGAACCGGCATTCCGAGCCACAAAGGCCAAGCCAAACAGACCCATGACAAAGACAACCGGCCCCACCAGCAGGCCGCCAAGCAGAAAGCCCCGCCGCATCGCGGCGGTGGAATGCGCCGCGTATACCCGCTGCCAGTTACCCTGGTGAAACAGGCCGGTCAGCAAGATGGCAACAAAAAAGGTCAGACCGGCCTTCCAGCCCGTGGTGCTGTTGAATGCCAGCAGTTCCGGTCGGGCGGTTTTCAGTGTTTCTACAACCTCGGCGGCGCCACCACTGATCTGCCATCCCGCAATAATCAGCGCAGCCAGCAAGGGCAAGATGATGATCATCTGTATCTTGTCGGTAAAGATGGACGCCCGCAGGCCTCCCCAGGCGGTGTAAAGCAGCGTGCATCCCAAGACAATGCCGGCGGTCAGCCAGAGAGGGATGGGCGCGATCATGGCTACCATCTTGGTCATGGCAGTGATTTCGGCCGTCAGCGTGATCAGAAGATAAAAGAGTGTGATCAGAAGGACCAGCGCGTAAAAGCGCTTGCCATAGCGCGCCATCACAAATTCCGTCAGACCATGCCCACCCGGAATGAGTTCACGTATCCGTTTGCCCAGCGGGATCATGACCAGACGCGGAGACATGGCTCCCATCGCATAGCCGGTAATGCCCGCCAAGCCGGCCCATGCGCCCGCCTGTGCAGGCGCAAACAGGATCCATGCGCCCAGCGAGGATGCCAGCAAGGTCAGCACGGTGGCAGTGACCGATTGGCTGTTGCGGGCCACCATGAAGTCGTCCATCGTGACCGGGCCGCGTCGTGCATACCAGACGCCGGCCAATGCAAAGCCTGCCGAAAACAGGATGAGCCAAGTGAGTACGAACGTGTCCCGCATGCGAGTCCTTTTCAATGAACGCCACGTGGTAATGCGCCGTCAGATCAGGTGACGGCGCAATCATCGAAAAGGAAGGGGTGCTGGCGAAGATGGCGTCCTTCCCTTCGCCGGTATGAGCCGGATCAGGTTCTAAGGGTTACCGCTTGCGTTGCGGCGTCTCAGCCCGATGTCTCGGACGCCCCCAGGATCTGGACAAAAATGTAATGCAGACGCCGCGAAGCGTCAAGTCGCGGTTGTGTGCTGCGTCAAGGGGAAGGTGGGTGCAGGCTGGCAGAAGTGTCGTCTACTGTGGCAATGCGGGTATGATATTTATTATTCGTTTTGTTGTATGGAGTGGGGGAGAAATGTCATTTTCAGACGAAGAGTATGCGCTCAGATGCGATCTGGCCGCCGTGTTTCGTGCCATGGCCAGGCTGGGCATGGCCGAGCAGATTGCCGGTCACAATTCCGTGAAGGTGCCCGAGAGCATATCCGGGCCCGAGCCCATGTTCCTCATCAATGCCAGGGGCTATCATTTTTCTGAAATTACCGCCAGCAATCTGCTCTTGTGTCGCCAGGATGGCACGGTTGTCCGCGGTGACGGCGAGCTGCGCAAGGTTGCCTTTCATATCCATGCCGGCATTCATGTCCATAACCCGTCGGCTGTCTGTGTGTTGCATACCCACCCGCATTACCTGACGGCGTTGTCACTGATCGAGGGCGGTCGCATGCCTTTTGCGCACCAGAACGACATGTTTCTGAACAGCCGCATTGCCTATGATGACGACTACCAGGGCTTTGCGCTCAGCGACGAAGAAGGCAAGCGCGTGGCGGGTATTCTCGGCGAGAAGACCATTCTTGTCATGGGCAGCCATGGCGTTACCGTTGTGGGCCCCTCCATTGCCGATGCGTTTGACGAGCTCTACTTTGCCGAGCGCACGTCCATGTACCATTTCACTGCCCTGAGCACGGGCCAGAAACTGCGTACCCTGTCTGCCGATCTGGATATGCAGCACAACGGCCCGTGGTCAGACTACTTTGATGCCCGATTGCATCTGGACAGCTGGCGACGAATCCTCGACAAGACCGAGCCGGATTACAAGGACTGAAGCAGGTCAACCACCCGAGTCAATTATCTGACTTGTGTTCAGGCATGTTCTTGCGCGGTGTGGCAGCCAGTTCTTCAAGCTCCTTTTCCGACATGGACTCGTACATGGATTTTGAGGCGCCCTGAAGTTCGCCAACCTTGATTTCCTTCCGTTTGGCAGCCAGCGCGGCGCCGGCTGCCTTTTGCTGTGCTTTCGATTTTGCAGGCATGATGGGGACTCCTGTCTGTGTCTGTGTACGCCTGAAATAGCTGTATATTCAGCATAGGGCGGTCATGGTCGGGAGCTCAACGGTTTTCCGTAACCGGGTGATTCAGAGTGTTGATCAAATCCCCTGTCGTAGGTTCCGGTTACTCACAGTTTCTGTGGATAACCCTATTGAGAACCTCGATAAAAACATGTGGACATGCCGGGGTGAGCTTGCTTGAGCAACAATTGCTCCGGTGTGCATCCGTGTTGATCATTCACGCGCATATAATATTATGCAGAGATGTATGGTCAGCCAGCCGTCTGCCTGGCTCTGATTGAGGAAGACGATGAACACTGCACCCCCATCCAGCCATGTCGATGTGGTCGGCAGTGTGGTGCGGATTCGAGGTGGTGTGGTGGATGTGCATTTTCCGCAGTACCTGCCTCGTATCCACGAGATGCTGCGCATCGACGACATGGTTCTGGAGGTGGCGGCCCTGCGGGCAGCGCATGTGGTGCGTTGCATCGCGTTGGCGCCGACACGGGGTCTGGCGCTGGGCGAGCGGGTACAGGCGACCGGGTCTCCCATCGAGGTGCCCGTGGGGGAGGCCGTCCTGGGCCGAATGCTGAATGCACTGGGGCAGCCGCTGGACAATCTGCCGCCACCCGCGACGGCTTTGAGGCGTCCCGTGTATCGTCCGCCTCCGCCCTTGTCCGAACGCGCATTGCAAGGCGAAGTCCTGGAAACCGGCATCAAGGCGCTGGACCTGTTGTCGCCCATCGAGCGGGGCGGGAAGACGGGGCTTTTTGGTGGCGCCGGCGTGGGCAAGACCGTACTCATCACCGAACTGATCAACAATACCGTTCAGCATTATCAGGGAGTCAGCCTTTTTTGCGGTATTGGCGAGCGCTCCCGCGAAGCCGAAGAACTGTACCGCGAGATGGGTGAGGCGGGCGTCAGGGACAGAACCGTCATGCTGTTCGGCCAGATGAACGAGGCGCCGGGCATCCGTTTTCTGGTTGGCCAGAGTGCATTGACCATGGCGGAGTATTTTCGTGACGACTTGCAGCAGGATGTCCTGCTGTTGATGGATAATGTCTTTCGGTATGTGCAGGCGGGCGCCGAGGTGTCAGGCTTGCTTGGCCGCATGCCATCGCGTGTGGGTTATCAGCCCACCCTGGCGACTGAACTGGCCAGCTTGCAGGAACGCATTACCTCTACCCATGCAGCAGCCATCACGGCCATTCAGGCTGTATATGTACCGGCAGATGACTTCACCGACCCGGCGGCCGCCCATATTTTTTCGCACCTGTCGGCTTCTGTTGTGCTGTCGCGCAAGCGTGCCAGTGAAGGCCTGTATCCGGCTGTTGACCCGCTGGCATCAAGCTCGGTCATGCTGACGCCCGGTGTGGTGGGCGAACGCCATTACGACATTGCCCTGGCCGTACGGCGAACGCTGGCCGAATACGAAGCGTTGCGAGACATCATTGCCATGCTTGGCCTGGAAGAGCTGTCATCCGCTGACCGTATCACTGTCGAGCGGGCCCGCCGCCTGGAGCGTTTTCTTACCCAGCCCTTTCATACCACCGAAATGTTCAGCGGCATACCCGGTCAGCGCGTCAGCCTGGCCGATACGTTGGCCGGCTGCGAGCGTATTCTGGAGACCTCTCGTTTTGACGACAGGGAGCAAGACTATTACATGAGGGGAGCCTTGTCGTGAGCACCACCAGGCACAGCATGCAGGTCAGTATCCGGCTGCCGGACCATCGCTTGTACAGCGGGCGCGCCATCAAGCTTTACGCACAGGCAGAAAACGGTGCCTTTGGCCTGCTGCCTGATCACACAGACTATCTGACCAGTCTCCTGCCTTCGGTATTGATCATCACCCAGCCCGATGGCCAGGAGCGATATTTTGGTGTTGACGAGGGCATTCTTGTCAAACACGGAAGATCCGTTGATATTGCCGTGCGTCGGGGACTTGAGGGTGATGCCCTGGAAGGACTGGCCGCGCAGGTTTACGACGCTTTTGTCATGGATGATGAGGAAGAACGTGTGGCCCGTACGGCGCTTGCCAAGCTGGAGCTTGGCATGGTGAAGCAATTGACCGAGTTGAGGAGGCCCACATGACGTCTTCTGACGATAACGCTGTGCAAAGGGCCGTTGCCCGCCGTGCTCAACGTCTGGCGCGAATGCGAGACAGGAGGGCAACAAGCCCCCTGCTGGGACTGAGTGCATTTGGCGTCATCGGCTGGTCGATTGCCGTGCTTTCTGTGGGCGGAGCGCTGGCCGGCTGGTGGCTGAATCAGCACTACCCCCAGCCCTTCTCCTGGGTGCTGGCCCTGATGCTCGCGGGCCTGGTGCTGGGCGTCATTCATGCATGGAACTGGGTAGCCCGGACACAGACGGTGGTAGAGAGGGAAGATGCCGATGATTGATTACGACGCATTGCTTCTGGGTGGCCTGGTCGGGCTGCCGGTCTCCCTGGTGTTCTTCTGGGGGCTGGCCATCGGAATGCGCAAGGCGCTGGTTTCTTCCCGGCCCGTATTGTGGCTGTTTTCCAGTTTTGCGCTGCGCTCAGCATGGGTGGTCGGGTGTGCCTTGCTGCTGATCAGATGGCTGGAGCCCTTGTCTGCATTGCTGGGCCTGTTGCTGGCTTTCTTTTGCATCCGTTTGATCGCCGTGCAGTGGATGAGGCGCAGAACAAGGACTCAACCATGAATTTGACGCCTGATGACATTGTTTTCATGCAAATTGGCCGGCTGAGCATCAACGCAACCCTGGTGTTCACCTGGATAAGCATGATTGTTCTGGTGGGGGGTGCGTGGCTGGCAACGCGCAACTGGCGCCCCGACCGGCCTCCGAGCCGCTGGCGCAATGCCCTTGAAATCATTGTTCTGGCCATAGAAGGGCAGGTGGCCGAGGTCAGCAGTCGCGCCATGCGCCCGGTCATTTACTTCGCCGGAACGCTGTTCCTGTTTATTGCCATCGCCAACATTCTTGCCATTGTGCCGGGTTTTCTTTCTCCAGTGGGCTCGCTGTCCACAACCGTGGCACTGACCATGGCGGTATTGCTTGCCGTGCCGATATTCAGCATTCGTCACCAGGGCGTATCGCATTATGTACGCCAGTTCTTGCAGCCCAGTTGGGTGTTGTTGCCGTTCAACATCATGAATGAAGTGTCCCGGGCGGTGTCGCTGGCCGTCCGACTGTACGGAAATGTCATGAGTGGTGCCGTCATCGCCGCCATTCTGCTGACGATTGCCCCCTTCTTCTTTCCGGTCCTGATGAAGATGCTCGGCTTGATCACCGGCGTGATACAGGCATACATCTTTGCCATTCTGGCCACGGTATATATTGCAGCAGCCATGGCCGATCACGAAACTGTCAAACACAAGGAAAGCCATGACTGAGCTCGCCATTGTTGCCACCATTTCCATCCTTACTGCCGGTCTGACCGTGGCCATCGGCTCGTTTGGTGCCGCACTCGGAGAGGGCCGCGCCGCAGCAGCGGCCATGTCGGCCATCGCCCAGCAACCGGATGCCGCTCCTGCCTTGTCCCGGACACTGTTTGTCAGCCTGGCCATGGTGGAGTCGTCGGGCATCTACTGCTTTGTGGTGGCACTCATCCTGATTTTTGCCAACCCGTTCTGGGGTGTGGTTCAGCAGGCGGCCGGAGGCTGACGCATGTCGATAGATTGGGTAACCGTTTTTGCTCAGCTGGCCAACTTTCTCCTTCTGGTCTGGCTATTGAAGAAGTTTCTTTATCGTCCGGTGCTGGATGGCATTGCTGCCCGCGAGGCGGATATCAACCACCGGATGCAAGCCGCTGATACTGCCAGGGACCATGCATTGAACGCCCAAAAGGAGTTTGAACAAGCGCTTCAGGCACACCAGCTTCAGCAGGATGCGGCGGTGGAGAAGGCGCTGGCGAGCACACGAGCCGAGCGCGAAGCGCTGCTTGGCCAGGCGCGCCGTCAGATTCAGCAGGAACAGCAGCAATGGCAACAGTTCACACAGCGCGAAAAGGCGGCCTTTGCCAGCCGACTGGAACAGCAAGGGGTCGAAAGCCTGCTGGCTGTCAGCCGTAAAATCATCTCAGAGCTTGCTGATGAGCCACTTGAACAGGCCATTGCCCGCCAGTTCTCCAAAAAAATATCCCGTGTGATGCCCGCATTGCTGGAAAGCAGTGCAGGGCAGACCCAGGGTGTAGTGCATAGCAGCCAGGCGCTGGATCCCGACGCCCGGCAGTACATTATTGATGCACTCAGGTCGGCGATACCGGATGTTCAATTGCAATTCCTTCACGGAGACGCGTTCGAGCCGGGAATCAGTTTGCAGTTGGGTGGCGCCAGGCTGTCGTGGACGCTGGACAGTTATCTGGACGGTTTGTCCGCACAGTTAAGGGACGATGACCACGACGCCACCGTTCGCGAGCCGTTTTCATGAGTCGGCCCAATCTCTCGCCCTGGCTTGAAAGGGCGCTTGACGCGGCAATGCCCGAACCGCAACTGAGCGAGGTGGGGCGCGTCGCTTCCCTGGCAGATGGTGTCGCCATGGTCAGCGGGCTGGACAGGGCCCTTGCCGATGAGCGCCTGATGTTTGAATCCGGCATAGCTGGTGTAGTCCAGGACCTTGAGCCAGACCGCTTGGGCGTCATGCTTCTGGGCGCTACTGATTATGTTCGCCTCGGAGAGGCGGTTTACCGTACGCACAGCGTGGTCAGTGTGCCGGTGGGGTCGGCATTGCTTGGTCGTATCGTCAATGCCGTGGGGCAACCGCTGGATGGAAAAGGCGCCATCAGCACGCCGCTCTTTCATCCGGTTGAGCGTGACGCCCCCGGCATCCTGGAGCGTGCGCCGGTACAGCGCCCCCTGGCCACGGGGCTCAAGGTCATTGACGCCGCCATACCGGTGGGCCTGGGCCAGCGTCAGCTCATTATCGGAGATCGGCAGACCGGAAAGACATCGCTGGCCCTGGATACCATGCTGAACCAGCGAGAAACCGGGGTGCTCTGCATCTACTGTGCCATCGGCCAGCGGGGTGATGCCGTGGCCCGGGTGGCCCACGACTTGCAGCAGGGTGACATGCTGGCGCGCACGGTCGTGCTGCACGCAGGAGACGAAGAAGTCCCGGGGCTGGCCTATATGGCACCGTATGCAGCCATGACCATGGCCGAGTATTTCTGCAGTCAGGGACACGACGTCCTGGTGGTGCTGGACGACATGATTCGCCATGCCCACGCCTACAGAGAGCTATCGCTTCTATTGCGCCGCCCACCCGGCCGTGAGGCGTTTCCCGGAGACATCTTCTATATTCATGCCCGGCTGCTGGAACGGGGTGGCCAGTTCACTGACGCGCGCAAACATGGCTCCATCACCGTATTGCCTGTTGTCGAGACACAGGCTGAAAACCTTTCTGCCTATATTCCTACCAACCTGATTTCCATCACCGATGGGCAGGTCTATTTGTCACCGCGTCAGGTGCAGAAAAACCAGTTTCCTGCAGCCGAGCTGGGGCTGTCGGTCTCAAGGGTGGGCGGCAAGGCTCAGCACCCCGTTCTGAGAGAAATTGCCAGCAACCTGCGTGTCACCCTCTCGCAGTTTGAAGAGCAGGAAGACTTTGCCCGCTTCGGCACACGGCTGGACGCGGACACCCGTGCACGCCTGAAGCGCGGTTCTGCAGTGCGCAGGGCACTGCGTCAGGGTGAGCGTGATCCCATGACAATCACTGCTCAGGTAGCCATTCTGGTGGCTGCCATGGAGGGGGTGCTGGACGCAGTCAGTGACGAGCACTTTGTGTCGGCCCTGAGTGCAATACGAGTTCAGGCAGAAAAGCATCTTGTGTTTATCGAACAACGGATAAAAGACGGGCAGCCCCTGACGGTGGAAGACAAGCAGCAGATTGCTGAGCAGGCAGCCGTCGTTGTGGCGGCGCTGAAACACGGATGACACAGACGCTTGAACAGCTGGGGCGGCAGCGGACAACACTACGCAATATCAGTGGAATCGTGCGCACCATGAAAACCCGCTCAGCCATCAATGCGGTCCCCTACGAGCAGGCCGCCGATGCGATTGATGCGTATCAGCAAACCCTGGAAAAAGCGTTTGCAGCCTTTGCCTTTTGTACCCAAGGACGGTATGCGACAGGCAAGTCGACGGTTCCATCCGGCCGGATCAGCCTCTTGCTGGCGTTTGGGTCTGATCACGGACTGTGTGGCAGTTACCACGAACAACTCGCCGATCTCGTTCAGGTCACGCACGAGGAATTGGCACCCCACGCCATGAAAGTCCTTTGTGTCGGCGGCCGGCTGTATCAGGCCCTTGCTGATAGACAGATTCATGACCTGGAGCTTCTGATGCCGCCGGCATCAGTTGCTGGAATAGGGCGCCTGGCCAGCCAGCTGGTGCAACGCATCGAGCGTTTCAGCGCTGGGGCAGAATTGTCCAGTGTCAGTGTCCGCCTTCTGTTCATGCAACGGCGTGGCCATGGAATGTCCGAACCGTCTGTCGACACCTTGTTGCCTGTGCCTCAGCGGCTTTTCCGCCCGCCAGCCCGATGGCCGTCGCGCGCTTTGCCCATGTTTACGCTGGATGAGGCAAGCTTGCTGTCATCACTGTTGCGAAACTATCTGTTTGTTCGTCTTTATCGAGCCTCGGCCGAGGCACTGGTCACCGAGAATGCGGCGCGCCTCGCCCTGATGCAGCAGGCTGAGCAGGCTGTGTCCGAGCGATTGACTGATCTGGACGGCACCATCAACCAGTTGCGCCAGGAAGAAATTACCACGGAAATCATGGACATCATCACCGCTTATCTGGCTGAGACGTGACACGTTGAGCAAGCGTTGGATGGCAAAGTCGGATATGAGGAAGTCGTAACGTTTGGCACACTCATCATACCCCGATTCAGCACCAAAACGAGAAGGGCAACGCTTTGAACAAGCAGACGGGATGAGTTCTGTCACATGACGTAAAATTCTGTACACTTAGTTTCAGTAGTGGCAGTTTAGACAACCTGGTAGGTTGGAAGATAAATATACAGATAAGAAGCTCATGACAAGAAAGGAGGTCGATCATGAAACTCGTCCACGTTCTCCATCATGTAAATCAGATGGAAAAAACAAAGTTTCTCAACTTTTTGGATAGAGTGTGCAATGAAGCCATAGTGAAGGATAATAGAATAAGAGATCAGTTGCGGCAATTGGAACTAGATGGCCAGATAAAGCAAGCGTCAAGCGCTGAAATAAAAAATCTTTTTGAAATGGTTTTACCTCATTTTAAGAAAGCTGTTGCCTATGAGCTGTCATTGCTGGGTGGGCAGACAGACATCATGACAGGGATTATAAGCCGTGATGGGAACTCTATTGCCAGGTTAAGCTGGCTTGAAAGATTGTACGAAAGAGACTGGCAGGAAATGGACAGTCAGTCGAAAGAGCTATCAGAAAAGCTGAAGGTTAAAGATGATGAAGAGTCTAGAAATCTCAGTATATATCATCAATGTTATAGAGTTGCCTTCGTGAATGACGAGGCGATTAATAGAGAATCAAAAATAAGCTACGATGAAAAAACAGTTCTTAATGAGCTGGCAAGACAACTTAAGATAACTGATGATGACAGAATAATGGTTGAGCATTTGGTTGATCCGATACCTGCTGGAAATATTAATGAGTGCCTGGAAACACTGCGAGAAATTGGATTAATATTTATTTCAAAAAAATCTCAATATGCCTATGTGCCAAGTGAGATAGTCAGCATTCTGCATGAGATTGATGGAACGGATCTGTCTAATAAGTATATAAGACGTCTTCTGCGTACGTTGTCTGATCCAGAGCTTTCCAATATCAATAAGGCCCACGGAAAGCGGATCAGGAATGTGTCTCGAGTTGATAAGATAAATAACGTATTAAAGATGAAATTGAACGCATCAGATATCTTGTTGCATGATATGCATGCCGTATCGTCAACATTGACAAGCAAAAGAGAACGGTTGAAGAGAATGATGACTGATCTTGATATCGATCCGGAAAGACTGGGCGGAACGATCGAGGAGCGAGCAGATATTATCATAAAATCCTTGAGGCAATCAGCTTTGCATGAGTTTGATGTATTGACGCCTACCGGTTTCAATGAAATGTATGGCTGGCTTTCCAGATTGAGTTCGCAAGAAGAGGAGTTGCCGTCAGTAGAAAGCAGGGTAAGAGAGGAATTTGAAATTGAACAGAACGAGAATATTGACGCAGAGCGATTGCGCTCATTGTCAATTACGCCATTTGATATACTATATTTGTATTCAAATGACGAAATAAAACACTTGTGCGATGATCTGCATGTCTCCAGGCGAGGAAATTGTCGATATAATATTATTGAAAAGTTTATAGATATTACGGACAAGCTCGTAGAGAATTATGAGATTCTAGCAAGAAGGGATTATATGGAGTTGAGCCGCCGGGGTCTTGATATAACCGAAGCCAATATAGGTGTAAAGTTTGAGGAGGCGACCAAGGCGATATTGGAACAATTGAACTTGTCTGTGGATGAGGAGCTGCGGAGACAGCTTAACACAAGTAAAGACAAGGCAGATGTCATCGTTTCGTTAAACGAAACAGATATTATAATAATAGAAACAAAAACAATAAAGGATAGCCAATATTCTAAATATTCCTCTGTATCCAGACAGGTTAAATCTTACGTTAGAAATTATGAGTCATTAGGTAAAAGGGTGTCCAGAGTTGTTGTTATTGCACCAGAATATTCTGACGGATTCATTAAGTCTGCTGAGATGGATATGGAAATTAACATATCCCTTCTGGAGGCCGCAGGATTGAAAAAATTGCTTGATGTATATAAGTCCAAGAGGATGCCTAAGTTTTCACCCATGCTATTTACCAAGGGTGTATTTCTTAATGCGGACTTGCTAGCGAAGACAATATAACTGATACTTCTCATTTGCCATAAAAGAGACTGCATATAAAATAATCAGGCTCTGTAGGATATTTTGATTTTCATTATGATATTTGAAAGTGTATGTAATCATATTTATTCAAATAATAACTTCTCTGGTTGAAAATGAGATTTTTCAAGAATGTTAGAAGAAAAGTTTATCGTGGTAGCTCGGTTCTACGCCGCGGCTGGTTCTGGGTTCAATTTGTGAAAAGAAATGGATATGTTCCAAGTCTCAGAAACCCGAAGACTTACAACGAAAAAATAAATTACAGGAAAAGAGATTATCAAAATCCCTTGTTCAGTATTTGTTCTGATAAGATCAGAGCTAAAGACTATGTTTCAGAAAAAATAACTCCGGATATCATTATCCCGAATTACTATGTAGGAGAAAGCATCAACTTCAACACGATGAAACGCATCATCGAGATAAAGGGAGATTGTTTTTTAAAGGCCAATCATAATTCAGGGCCTGTGCATCGTCTTACGACTGAATGTACTGATGAAGAAATCCTTTTTGCGGTAAGGGACGTTCAGTCTCAGCTTGCCATAGATTTTGGGAAACTGGTTGATGAGCCTTGGTACAGCGAGATCAAGAGAGGGGTTCTGGTAGAAAAATGTTTGCCGCCTGAAGAAGGAGAAAGTGATATACGTGATTACAAGTTTCACGTATTCAAGCAGAGGGATGGATCCACCCGAACCTTCTGCGCTATAGATCTTGATCGTGGCACCAACCGAACAAGAAGTGTTTTTGACGAAGATTT
>Ga0079226_10002809_pt1 | contig 13405 bp, 24 predicted proteins | sample Poulit2014_FD_76345 | JGI IMG/M metagenome (GOLD analysis project Ga0079226, IMG submission 76345) | Agricultural soil microbial communities from Georgia to study Nitrogen management - Poultry litter 2014 | ecosystem: Environmental > Terrestrial > Soil > Agricultural land | place: USA: Georgia... | reverse complement strand
TTTAATACTTTCTGGAGTATCTGATCCTCTATAACTCTCATCAATCTTAAAACCTAAATCCATTTTAATTGATACATTTATTTTATTGTTAATTTCATCATATAATGTACCTGTTAAAATGTTTTCTCCACTACTTCTCTTGTAACTAAACTCACCAATTATACGACCATCAGCAGTAACTATTTTTTCAACACTTTTAAAGTCCTGTAGACTGTTAATTCCTTTTATTTTTACTACAAATGTATCTCCACCTTTAGCAGAATCAGGTAAACTCAAATCAAAACTCAACTTACCAAACTGAGTTTCCCAAACCTGCTCACTTCCACTATTAGGTGTAGCCTTTAGATTAGATACCTTTACATCTTCACTAATATCTTTACCAGCACTAGACTTAGCAAAACTAAAGAATGCCAAACCTCTTTGGAATAAACTTTCTTCTTTCTCATCATACTCAGCTACAGCGGAACTCTCAATATCTTGATGTAAACGCTCTTGCTCTTCTTGTCCTTCTTGTTCAAACAATTCTACATCAACAGCAGAAGCGTTCTCTTCCAGATCAATTTCAGACTCTTCATGTTCTTTTTCAGCTTGATTAGATTTTTCCTCATTATTCTCTTTCACAACTTCTACATCTTCATCAACTGATTTTTCATTTTCGTTGGAAACATCAATACTTTCTTTCTCATCAACTTGATTTTGTTTTACAGAGTCAACAATTACTTTTGTTTTATTTGACTCGATTAATTCGTGATCATTAACTTCTAACATTGCATCGTTTAATATTTCCCTTTGGCCCGTACCTTCTTTTACAAACGCTTTGATTTTAAGAACAACTTCATTACCTGCAATTGAATCTAATTGTTCACGATCTAACTTCAACGTTACCGTTTGACCGTCTACTTTAGCTTCAAAGTCTGAAGCTTTTCCACCCACTAAAACTTTAGATTCTAAGGTTTCCAAACTTTCATTTAAATTAACAGAAATAATTAAAGTATCAACTGTCCCTAAATCCTTTGGCATCTCAAACTTATTGTAAATAGTAAACTCTTCTTGTTCCTTAATTCTTAATTCCTTTTTACCGTCTACGTCTTGACTTAATTCAAAAACAGGATCACCTTTATTCTTTACAGGCTCTTTTTCCTGTTCTGTTTCTACTTCAACTTCTTTCACAACTGGTTCTTCTTCAACTTCCGGTTCTTCTAACTCTTCATTCATTTCAACAATTGCTTTTTCACCATCTAAAAGCATTTCTTCTACATCTTCATCAAATGATGAAACTTCTTCACCAAAAATTACTAACGGTTGAACAAATGAAGTGAAGAGCAAAACCATAATCATCAATATCGATAGAGACCTTTCATTCTTCAATAAAAAACACCCTTTCTGAAAATAAAAAAGAGCCACTTATATTAGTGACTCCCATCCACACCCTTCAATACCAAAGTTCCATTATAAAAACACACTAAACAATCAAGGTAACCACCTCCCTTCAAAACAAACACAAAAAAGAACCTAGAATCAACTAAGCTCTTAACTTGAAAAAATTATGTTTCAGAGCGATTTTCCCTCGCCCCTTCTTTCCCACACTACTAATATAACACGCTTTTTAGTGCCATGAGTTCCAAATAAGTACCAAAAAAGTACCGGAAAAGTACCAAAAAAGTACCAAAATAGTACCAACCTCAAAAAAGATAGTTTTGAAAATAAAAAAAGACCCTAAATCTTTATTTGTTAGGATCTTTTCTATCACATAGATTACATATTCCATCTCGGACTAAGCAGGCTTCACATACAGAATCACCACAACAGGCACATTCGTAAACTTCGTATATTTCACCATTACAATGTTCACAACTCATAACCCCAACAAACACTCCCTTCATTTAAAAATACTTATTTAAACTAAAACCGAACCGTCAATCGTTTCTTTCTTATAATCTATCGCATTACCATCTTTATAGCCTTTTTGGTATGATTCTTGTGATTCTAATTGTGGAATATTATAATTTAAACCTTTACCAGTAACCACTTCATCAAACCTTTCTTCAACTTCTTTTGGCACAACAAGAACCAATCCCCATTCTTGTGACTGAATTTGTTCTTCAAACTTCCTTTCAAGTCCATCAATAAATCCGTTCATATAATCATTTTTGAGTGATTGTGTATGACTCCTAACACCTAAACTATTCTTTTTCACATAACGTTGTGTATAGAACTCAACCGCACTTATAACTAACTTATACATTTCAGTCGCTAATTCTACATCTTGATCTGCACCCATAAACATAATTTTCCTTTGTATTTGTGTTCTACCTTCTATGTTCCTACTCCTTATCCAATTTTTACAACGAAAGTTCTTAGCCACAATACTTGCTAACTCTCTTTCATACCAATACAGTCTCTTATAGTCCGTTCCACTAGACTCTAAAACCTCTAAAACATCTTTATCTTCCGTTAGTTCATTAGGTTCAACACCATACTTAACCATCATTTTTTGCGCCTGCAAAAAAGCACTATGTGACTCATTTACATTTGCTTCTCCCTCAGCAAGCTCTAGCAACCCTTTAATACGTCTAATGATTCTATCGTTATTATTTTCAGTCATTTGTTATCGCTCCTTTTCATTTTTTAAGCCTAATATTTTATTTAATTTATGGTCAATTGCTTTATAGTAATCTGTAAAAGCATCATAATGACTTATTGATATTAACAAGTAGGTCATGTAACGATTGACCTAATAAACCTCTACAAGTAAAATCGTCATTATCGGTAGCATAATGGTATAGATCAACAACCCATACTTTATCTTTGCCATTATCATGTAAATCTTGTGTTATTTTTACTTCATATTCATTTGTTAATAATGATAGTAACGATTCTATATTTTTATTTTCTATTCGATAAGTCATTTTACAACACCTCTTTCAGCACATTTTTATTTAATAAAATATATTTAGTGTATTTCTCACTTATTTAAACTAAAACCGAACCGTCAATCGTTTCTTTCTTATAATCTATCGCATTACCATCTTTATAGCCTTGCTGATATGTTTCATCTGATTCTAATTGTGGAATACTTTCATCAGATTTTAAATTCACTATTTTCATGGAATTCATCAAAAATAAGGCTTTTTCTTTTGACATGTTCGCTCATTCGTTATGCTCCTTATTAAAAATAATCCAGTCTATTGCTTGAACAGTTCCATTTTCTTCACTTAGGTATTTTTTATATTCGTTTATTTTTAAGCAGAATTCATCTACAGAATTAAATTTAAATTCCTCTCTATCTGCTTCGTCATACCAAGTAATTAAAGTGGATTCCTCTTTTACATAATCATTAAGTATCACGAGGTGAAATTCTTGTTTTTTTAAAATAATATCTTTACACGCATTTCCAAACTCTGCAAACCTTACATCCCAACCCATTTCTCCAGAGTGAGATGAAGCATAATTATTTTCGATAAAGTAGTTTTTCATGTTTTCATATTCTTCTTCAGTTATTAGTAAAACTCCTCTATTGTCTTCAGCCTTTATAAATTCACCCTTTGACACACCTCTTAGTTGGTATTTGGAAATAAGATATTTTAAAAAATCATGATAGCATTGACCAGTTTCAAGCCAATCCCACTTTTCTCCGATAAGCGAAGCTATTATATTAATCTGCCCCATTTTAAAATGTTGTTTTTGTTGATAACCTAAACCTGTCTCAGTTTTTTCAATTCGAATATAATCATTGATTAAGCTAGTGATAACTTCCTTCAAGTCAGTTGAATTCATTTGAATTGTCGGCAATTTATTGTACTCACTCATTCGTTATCGCTCCTTTAATTATCCATTTTGAAGAAATTAAACTTCCTGTTAACCTGTCATATTCCCACGATTCATGTTGTTCACAATAAAACATTAACTCCCCATCATAATCATCAACTCTTGCATGTGTATATCTATCAGAACAAACACCAATTGGTTCATAAATCCTTTCGGCAACTTGTCCAACCTGCAACTGATCAATCATTTCACCTGTTGTTAATTCAACACTTTTATCATTAAGTTGATACCATTTCCAAAACAATTCAATTGCTTCATCTGTATCTTTTATACTTGTTGGCGACCAATAAGCACGTCCTCTATATTTATCTTTCATATGCTCGATTTTGCTGTAATCGGCATATAACGAAAAATTTGTATTTTCCTTTATTGCTTTCAATGTCATGTCTTGAATGAATCCCGATTTATCAGCACAACAAGAAGAGCCTTCTAGTTTTTCAATACGCATTTTGTGGAAATGCTCGTATAAACCACTCACAATATGTTCAACGATGTGTTTCTTATCGGAATCAGGTATTTCCATCGCATTCTCTACTAGTGTCTTGAAATCTAATTGAGCGAATTGAACTACATCAAGAAACCCAGATGGATCGTTATTGTATATTTCTTTTATTTTTAAAAATGTTTCTTGATTGCTTTGAATCGTTTCTTCAACAAAACCTGACGCTAATACTTCAAGTACATTTTTTATATCTTCAGTAAATCCCATTTGATCTACTCCCTTTCTCTATCTCATAGTTTTATATGTCTGTGAATTAAGATAAATTCTCGAATATAGCATCTAAATGTTCGTGTTTTTCATCATTTCCATTTAAATTCCCATAGTAATAGAAGTCACACTTTGTACACTTGATGCCTTCTTGTTCTAATTCAATTTCACTTGATCTAGTTACTTTTTTATTCAATTTCCCAGTGGACTTATTGATAGTTCTTTCCTTGTCTGACAGAACTTCAACCCAATATTTCAACTGACCTTTGCATTTTGGACACTCATATTTCATTTAAATCCCTCATTCTATGTTTTTACCCCTCTCACTATTTTTGTGTTTTATATAATTTTCCGTTTACTAACTTAATCCCACGTTCTTTTAATTCGTCTTTATTTATATCTAAATTAAATGGATAACTTTCCATGTAATTGAAATAAGAATCAGCAGCGCAATCAGGATTGCAAAAATACTCCTTTAGCCAATTGCTATATTCAATTTGTGTTTCATTTGTTAATTCTTTATTACACGAGTAACATTTTAGCTTTTCTATCTTAATCACCTTCTTTCTGTCATAGCTTATTTCTATACTAGTTTGAATAGTTCATTGTTTAATAGTGATGTTCATTAAACAATTGCCATAACAACATAATTTTCTTTCTGTGCATAGTCAGTTATATAAGTGATTTTCCTTTCAACGACTCTGCCTGTATATTCTTGTGTACCGGGTTTAAACTCTTGTAACAGCAAGGTATCTCCTATTTTAAAATCACGGTCATTTTTTCTAATTTCAAAACTTTTCTTACCGGTGCAAACTTCTTTAAAATATTCAGGATGAAGTTTTAACTTGTGAACCATCCTTTCCACTCCTTCACAGTTTATTTCAATTAACTGGTAATATACAACAACAAAAGATAACTTATATCTGCTCATTTTATGCAATTTTATGCATCATCCAACTTATGTCTTTGTCTGCTTGTATGAGCTTAAAAAAACTTCTAAACTCATTATCGGTTAGCTCTAATCCCCATTCATTGGCATTATTTTTAACTTCTTTAAAGTAAAATCTCGTTTTTGCATCCGTTACTAATTCGTCTTTCAAGTGTTCGTACGGTATTGCGTATTTTATTTCACGTTCATTCACGCTTTGCTCATTCTTCTCTTTCTTCATACTCGACTACCCTCTTTTTTAACTATGTCTAGTAATGCTTCTAATAACGGTTTTGAAAACCTAACATCAACCCATTGCTTCCTATGATTTCCTTCAAACTTCTGCAAGCCTTCCTCTATTTTTTCTTGAATACATTCCAATCGAACTTTTTCTAAATCAATAAATGTATCTTTATTCAATAAACACCCTCCTTCTTCATTGTTAAAATATCTACTCGAACTCAGGAAACAAAGGCTCATCTACCTTTGCTCTAAACTCTTCATACCACTCAGCTCTTCGTAGATCATCCTTTTCTATCTGTTTATCTAGAATAGGAGTTGCTATTAGCGCAACAACATACAGCACAATAAACGCTCCGGCTAGATAGATTCCTATTCTGAAAATATACGTCAACGGTAAATAAATAAGTCCGAACAAAAACAAAGCGACAAAAGACACCGATTCAAACAATTTCTTTGATGCGATTTTAATATTAAACACAAGATCTCCCCCTTGTATAATTAAGAAGACAAATAATCCAAATGTATTTCATAAAGATTATCACCTAATATTTCTAGCGCTAACCTTTTAACCCTATAATATTGAGTTCGTGATAGCCCTAACTTATCGTAAACATAAGAATCCTCATACAAATTTCCGTCTGACCGCATTTCAAAGTATTTCAATTTAATCAATTGTTGATGCTCATATACTAAGGAATCGACAGCTTCATGAAGAAGTTCTAGCTTTTCACCTGCTTCAATTGATTCAAGTACAGCGTTCTCTACCGTACTATTAAACTCGTTCGTTTTTGAAGAAGGAGTTTGAGAAAGCACAGCAGTTATTGGTGGAACATGAGCTTTTCTACTCTCTCGTTTTAAATCATGATATTGTAATAGCCAATATTCCTCCGCATACGCACGATAAAATTTATTTTGGTCTAATAAAAAGGACTCTAACTCATCCTTATCAAACAACCTAGTAATATCATTGTAAAAAGCTAACTGACTACTTTCTTTTAAACTCACAGAAAACTCACTCCTTTTCTATTACCAATTTTTAAACAAATCCTCATACTGTTTCTTCCAATAGTCGCTTAACTCCCCATTGAAATTAGGTCGCTTCCTGTCTTCAGACTTTCTGAACCGGTCATACTTGAAATAAATAACCATATTCTTATACATGTCCTAACCCCCTCTTCTATTTAATACCGAATGTCAATAACCTGCTTTATTACTTCTGTATTATGTTCATCAAGAGGTCGCATCACATCACTTAACTTTATATCGCTGACAGAACCATTAAAACATTGTAATGCGAACTCTACCATTACTCTTTCGCTGTGCGAGAACACACTCATAACCTTGTTTAAAATACTGAAATCAATATTCCCATCCTCGTCAATCGCTTTAATTACGTGTTTACTTTTGTATATAGCCCCTACGACATAAGCAAACGATCCATACTCAATGTCTTGCATGACACTTTCAAGACCGAACCTATCAAGAATTAAACTCGTCTCTTTTATATGCGCTTCATTTTTGAAATAAACACTAGTCATTACGACACACCTCGTATTCTTTTATTGTCAACACTTCTTTTAAAATTTCAGTAAAGACAAAAACACTGTCAGTCAATTGAATCTTCATTCCACTGTTTCCCTACACGTATGTTTCTTCTTGATTTTCTTACTCTTTACATTGTAGGTAAATTCGTTACAATCACATTTCAGTATTGGTCTTATTTTCATTTCGTTTCCTCCAATGCTTGCAATGTTTCTGATATATCCCCCATAAATCTATCAGCATAATCTTTTATCATTTTTTCATCTGATGTTTTTTTAATCTCATTTGCGTACTCCTTAAAGTCCGATAACTTTAATTCAAGGAAATATATTATCTGTTGTAATTTATATATTTTCTCATAATTTATTTCTTTTAATTTCATTGAGTTTTCATTATTTTGGTTAGCAATTATCAACTCCATTGTTTCAGTGTCAACTGTGTATTCTGCGCTATCTTTAAAGGACTCCAACTCCTGCACTCGTTCGATAACTTTAGCAATAGCACACCTACCTGTATGAGTTAAAATAATATTATTAGATTGGCTTAATTTGTCATAGTTACGTACTAATTGTTTTGCTTGTTCGATGTAATCCATCTCTTCCAAACGCTCTTCACGCACACTAACCCCTCCTAAAACAAACTCAATTGTTCACGTAATTCAAAACACTCTTCAAATTTATCTTTGCTTATTCCGAACCAAAACTTACAGCGACCATCATTGATATAAACCGATTCATCATCATTTGAACAAAGTGCATAATTAGGATTTACTTTAACGATTACACCTACTCTAAAGACCTTTTCTTTCACTTTATGTCTACTTGTCTCTTGATAATCAACTCTTAATTCCTTTATGCACTCATAATCTGTTAGTTGTTGATATTCTAGGAGATTAACAAGCTTCTTCACTTCTTCATTCACTATTATTCCAACTCCCCCTTTTGTACCTTCTACATATTTTAACTAGCCTTATTTCTCTCGTTCTTTTCTCTAATCGTTTTTCTATGTAATGATTCCAAAAACTTAGTCAGTCCAATTACAAACAGAAAAAAGGAAACAAGTGCTATATTACCAAGCATTACTATCCGTCCTCCCTCACACCAAAAACAACCCTGTTTTTTGTTTTTTATGACTGAGCAATTGATTTCTAGCCGATTCAACAGTCACTGGTCTAACTGGCTCTGCTAGCATCTGCATATTCAAGATCATTGAATCAAAGACTAAATCAGTAAACGAATGATAACGATAGTACAAGGAATCCTTTTCGAATACACTGCCGATTGTAACCAAATTAGAATCGGTACCTAATATCTTTTCCCTACCGTCAACCACTTTTGGAATATCAACTTTCACATCAATAGCTACATAGTCGTTTTCTAAATTAACCATTGGTTTAAACGAATGCTCAATAGCGAGATTTTGACAGGTGTATCTTACCTCCAAAATGCTACCAATTAATCGAACTTGTTCGATGCCGATGATTAAGTATTCGACATTTTTATACTCAATCACATCGCCAATGCGATTAGGTGATTTAAACAGTTTAAAGCGCATTCTCAACGAAATAATAAGTTCTTGCTTACTCAAAATGATCACCTTCTTTAATCTCCTAAAACACTATCTTCTAACCAATCAAAATAAACTCCTGAATGGTTATCATTTTCGTTTTTCAAACGCTGTCCCTGATAGACATAATCACTTATGGTTTTGTAAAATGCCTTGTAAAAATACCCCTTACGATTATCAACATCCCGTTCTTGTTCAACTTTTCTAATTGAACGACTAAACGTATTAACAATCTCGTCAATCAAATCAGGCGCTTCTTCTAGCCAATTAACGGAATTGCTTTCAACTTCGATTTTCTTCTTAGCCAACAAAAGAATATGATAATACTCTTTCGCTTCTTTTGTGCTACAAAATACTTTAAGCACATTTGATATTTCTTTAGGGACGAACTCATAATTCTCATAAAATCCCTTTTCAAAATAACGCTCTTTCAATTGCTTCCTTTCCGCCGAATCCATTTTTTCAGGAATTTTTGATTGTTCAGCAGGAGTATCTATAGTATCTAAATCTTTTAAATCAGTATTACTAGAATCAGTATTACTAGACTCCATTTTTTGCGGGTATGGCACTTCATTATTTGGAGCTCCATTTTTTGAAGTTCCTTTTTCTGATTGACTTTGTGAGCGATTCTCTTCTTTGTATTCATAATTCTCAAATTCGTCTATTTTATAAATATCTTCCTCTTCTACAACTGGATAAATCAAATACAATTTATTAGGTCTATTAAAACCCATTCTTTCTTGTTCTATTAAACCGGCACTTTCTAACTCTTTTTTTACATTAGATAGTGTTGTTTCGCTTTTAATGTTCAAAATCTCCATTAACTCTTTGTTTTTATAAATAAAATATATTCTACCTGTTTCCTTATCGAACCATTCGTTTTTTCTTGATAAAGACGACCGATCTTTAAGAATAGCCCAAGCAATTTTTGCGTTATTAGACATATCCTTATATTTATCACTTGTGAAAAAAACTTTAGGAAGTTGAAAAAACTTATGTTTATACTCTTCAAAGATAGTTACATAGTTTGTCATAAATAAACCTCATCCCGTAATTGAATTTCGCTTAGGTATTCGTTAACAAATTCATAGCATTTTTCATAATTAGAAAAGGACTCATGAAACTCATCTGACACTGCTTCATAAATCCCATTCCAATTTAAAAGCGCAATTACTCCTAACTTTTCATCAACCACTACTTCTTCATTTTTATTTAGCTCACGAATCATCACAAAAACTGGATCGTCCCTTTTTATAAAATTAAAAATATTCATCTGGCTCATTTAGACTCGTCCTGTAACTTCCTCTGCTTTTCTTCTAAAGCTCTGGGTAAGCTTGTTCTAACAAAAAACTTGAGCATTTTCACTTTGACATGCTCTGGTGGATTAAATAGATTTTCTTTAACCTTCATCACCGATCATCCCCTTCATAAACGATTTAGAATCATGTTATAGACCTGATTCTAAAATTTGAGACCTAATAAATCATCCGCACTAACATTAAAATAATTACATAAATTCACTAAATCCTTAGCATGAATTGTAGTTATATCTCTCTCCCAAGAACTGACCGTAGACTGTGCAACACCAAGCTCTTTAGCTAGCTTTTTTTGAGTCATCTTATTCGCCCTAGCTCGCAACTCAGCAATAGTAATAGCTCTCTCTTTTTCAATAATCATAAAATCACTCCTAATTAATCCCCTTAAACTAACCATATTAGATAGAATCACATTGTATATTACACGATTTTAAATCATATTACAAGCTAAACGCGATTATTAATCGTATTTTCTTTATTATAAACAAAATAACACTACAAAAATTGATTTATAGTCTTGTATAGTATAAGATTCAATTATAGGATAAACTGATTGGGGGATTTTAATTGAAAAATATCGGTAAAAACATCAAAAAACTTCGGGAAGCAAGAAAAATAACGCAAAAGGATTTAGCGAGGTTATTGGATGTGTCTTCCTATACAACTATAGGAAAGTGGGAAAGTGGAAGTAATTTCCCTCAAGGAAGAGAACTCATAAAATTGAGTAAGTTATTTAACGTATCAGTTGACGAAATTTTAGATTTAAAGCCACTACCGAAAATAACTAACGATTTATCAGAGTACAAATATCTGCCAACAACAATATCAGCAGGAGTACCCTTGAACATAGAGAGCATATCAGAAGATGAGATTGAAAAAATTGAAATACCCGATAAACTAATGGGGAGTTATGCCGGAAAAGAGGATGTTTACATAACCAAAATTAGTGGGGATAGCATGAACAAAATCATTCCAGACGGGTCTTTCATTGCACTTAGAAAAGTAACTAGCGTCAATGAACTTCAAGATGGAGACATTGTATTGTTTTCAGATGAACACGAATACAGTGTTAAGAGATTCTATCGAACAAATGATACGTTAGCATTTAGACCAGACTCAAACAACCCTAGCTATTTCGACCACATAACATCTACTAACAATTCAAATCTTGTGATTTATGGGAAAGTTGTGTGGTATATCGTAGAGATTTAAAGCAATCAGGGAGAAGTAATAAATTAAAGGGGGGAAATAAACATTGAAAACAGCAATCTATGCACGTGTTGCTACTAAGGTACAAGGTAAGAAAGGCAAATCAGTTTCAAGCAAATAGAAAAAGCAAAAGAATTTTGCCTTGAGAATAATTTAGTTGTAGAAGAAGTTTACGTTGATGAAGGTGCAAGTGGTACTGATACAAAAAGATCAGAGCTACAAAGATTATTTAACGACATCAAAGAAAATAAAATCGAATGCGTTTTAGTTGACCATTTAGACAGACTCACTCGTTCTCTTCCTGATTTACAGGACATGTTATATTTTTTCGAAGAACATAACTGTAAATTTAAAAGTGTTGAGGGCGAACTTGACACAGCAGATAAAATGGATCGTATGTTAACAAATATAATATCAACGATCCATCAAACTGAAGAGAACAAACCAGACAACGAATAAACTTTACAGGGGAGACTCGCATTGAAAACAGCAATTTACGTTAGAGTATCAACAGAAGAACAAGCAAAAGAAGGCTATTCAGTATCGGGGCAACTTGAAAAACTGAAAGCCTTCTGTATTTCACAAAACTGGATTGTAGAAGATATTTATGCTGATGAGGGAATAAGTGCTAAAGATACAAACAGACCTGAACTTCAACGAATGTTGGCTGATATTGAGGAGAATAAAATAGAGTGTGTATTGGTTTACAGACTTGATAGACTCACTCGATCTGTTCATGACTTGTACAACATGTTAGAAGTGTTTGAGGAAAATAATTGTAAATTTAAAAGTGCTACAGAAGTATATGACACAACGACCGCTATGGGACGAATGTTTATTACGATAGTCGCCGCCCTTGCTCAGTGGGAACGTGAAAATATGGGCGAACGTATAAGCTTTGGATTCGAAGAAAAAGCTCGTCAAGGTAAGATCCCAATAACTTACTCACCATTTGGGTATACTCTTAACAAAAAAGAAAGTAAGCTATACATTAATAAAAAAGAAGCTAAAGTAGTACAAACTATTTTCGAAAAGTATATCGGGGGATATGGTGGAAATAAAGTTGCAAAATATTTAAATGACAGAAAAATATACACAAAAAGAGGAAATCAATGGTCTGACGATACAGTGATGAAAATACTGAGAAGTCACCTACATAAAGGCGACTTCAGTTGGAATGGAATTGTCTATAAAGATGCCCATGACCCTATCGTTTCAAAAGAAACGTGGTATAAAGCTCAAGAATTAATGGTGACTCGAAGAAAAGGAAAAACATTCGGAAAAGCAGTTTCAAGTCCCTATATTTTTTCAGGATTGTTGAAGTGCGAAAGTTGTGGAACAAACTTAGTAGGAAATTATACAGCATACGCAAGAAAAGACGGAACTCAGGTCAGAAATAATTACTATAGATGCCGGCTAAAATTTGACGGTAAGTGCAACACAAAACACTATGCTGTTTCTGAAAAAAGACTTGAAGAAGCATTCCTAGAGATTATAAAGAATTGGAATTTCGATTATTTAGTAACGGATATTGATGAACTGAAACCGGTTGAAGAACCTGACGTAAGTCTCACGAAAAAAGAATTACAACAAGACCTAAAAAAATTAGAGGAACTAAAAATAAAGTGGCAATATGCTTGGGCTGAAGAGTTAATTGACCATAAGGATTTCAAAGAGCGCATGAATGAAGCGAACACAAAAATAGCAGAGATAGAAAAAGAACTCAAAACTGAGAAAGAGGAAACAAAAAGAGTTCTAACGAAAGACAAAATCATTAATATTTTAAAAGATATTGAATCACAATGGCATCATTTAGATGCTTTAGAAAAGAAAAATATGCTACACGAAATAATCGATGAGATAAAGTTTGAAAGGCATCGATTCCCCAACAGTCGTGAGCATTTTGTAGAAATAACCGATATAATCTTCATGTAAAACACCCTTGTGTACTCCCCTATCCTTTCAACCTTTTAACGAGCTTCCAAAATACTTACAAGCATAATCGACAACTTTTGTTGGTTTCTTTTGTACATGATAATCTCTCAATTCTTCTAGAACTTTAGA
>Ga0079226_10002808_pt1 | contig 13407 bp, 10 predicted proteins | sample Poulit2014_FD_76345 | JGI IMG/M metagenome (GOLD analysis project Ga0079226, IMG submission 76345) | Agricultural soil microbial communities from Georgia to study Nitrogen management - Poultry litter 2014 | ecosystem: Environmental > Terrestrial > Soil > Agricultural land | place: USA: Georgia... | reverse complement strand
TGTGTCTTCAGATGCACGAATTCACTATTCATACTTAGATGTAGGAGGAAGAGCACCTAATGTAGTGCAATCATCTGCCAGCGTATACTATTTTATTAGAAGTCCAAAGATCGAAGACTCAACATATATATATAATCGTATTAATAATATAGCTGAGGGAGCAGCACTGATGATGGGAACAGAAGTGGAGGTTGATCTAAAAGTAGCTATTGCTGATTATCTACCTAATCTTACTTTATCCCAAATATTATATGAATCCATTCAAGAATTTGGTCTACCAGAATTTACTGAAAAGGAATTTGATTTAGCCAAAGAATACTATAATTCTCTAGATGAATCTAGTAGAAGAAGTGGTGAAGATAAAATGATCAAAAACTTTGGCACAAAAGAAGGACAGGAAATGATAAAACAAGGCTTGTCAACTAAGCTAAATAAATTCACTGGTAATTATGGAGAATTACAAGTTATTTCCTCAGATGTAGGAGACTTGAGTCATTACACTCCAGCAGCTCAAATATTTTTAGCAACATCATCCATAGGAACGCCTCTTCATACGTGGCAAATGACAGCTCAAGCTAATTCATCTATAGGTAAAAAGGGATTATTTTCAGCAATGGGTTCCCTTGCATTAGCAGCAATTAGGGCAATACAAAACCCGGAAATTATCAAAAAATCCCAAGAAGAATTAGAAAATATTGTAGGAAAATATGAATCACCACTACCAAAGGATTTAAAGATAAGGAATCCTAAAGTAGAGAAATAATACATTCTATAAAAATATCAAAATACAAATTAGACATCAAGTATAGGGGGAATAAATATGAGTAAGGAGAAGCAAACAAGGGTGATAAATCCCTTTGTTCTTATATTTGCAGTAGTAGCTTTATGTGGTTTACTTACATTTGTAATTACACCAGGAGAAATAGAAGATGGAGTTTATGCAGCTCTGCCTAAAAACAGTTTTAATTTTGACAATGTATTTAATATATTTAGGGCAATTCCATATGGTTTAAAAGATTCAGCAAATATTATGATATTAATATTAGTAGTTGGTGGAGCTTTAGAAATTTATAAAAGTACAGGTGCAATAGATACTGGGATATCTGTAATGATAAATAAATTTGGACAGTCTTCCCAAGTAATACTTTTAATAGTTTTAATAGTTACATTTTCAGCTATTGGTGGATTTTTAGGGTGGGTAGAGGTTTTAATTCCATTTGTCCCCTTAGTTATTGCTGTAGTCCTTGCATTAGGTTATGATAGCTTAACAGCAGTAGCAGTAGTAATAGTTGGAACAATGGGTGGATTCATAGCTGGACCCACAAATTTATATACTGTAGGAGTAGCTAATGAAACCTTACAAAGAATAGGTGTATTAGCTGAAGGTAGTGATGTCTTTGTAGGTCTGGGATTTAGAGTTATAATATGGGTCACAATAACTGCTATGAGTACTATATATATATTATTTTATGCTAATAGGGTTAAAAAAGATCCTGAGAGAAGTTTAATGAAAGATATAGACGTAACAGATTTAGAAATTGATTCAGATGTAGATCAAGATGAGAAACTGACTTTCCCTCAAATCTTAGTACTACTTAGTATATTAGGATCTATGATTTTAACAGTTATAGGAATGAAATATGGAATAAATGGGGTTATATGGGCTATTGATGATGTTTCTGCCATATTCTTTTTGTCAGGAATCTTAGCAGGAATAATCGGTAAAATGGATGCAAGCTCTATATCAGATTGTTTCATAGAAGGTGCTAAAGGTGCTATAGCCGGAGCCCTTATAGTAGGTGTTGCACGTGGAGTATATTGGATACTTGAGGCTGGAAATATTAATGCTACTATAATATATCAAGCTACTGAATTATTAAAGGGAACTTCACCTTTATTAGCAGCTATAGGTATTGTGATTATTGTAAGCTTTATAAATGGGCTTATCGCTTCGGGAAGTGGGAAAGGCGCGTTACTAAACCCTATAATAGTTCCAATAGCAATGAGCCTAGGCCTATCAGATCAAACAGCAGTACTAGCATATCAATTTGGTGATGGTATAACAAATATGTTTTGGTTTAGCTATGGAACATTACTTATATTCCTAAATTATGGGAAAGTACCGCTAAACAAATGGTATAGATTTGTAATACCATTATTATTAATGTTTTTAGTAGTAGCAATAATATTCTTAATAATAGCAATCAATATTGGATTTTAGTTATTTATAAAAAATATATAGTTCAACTAAAATAGAATATCTCAAAAAATTACTAAAGTCGAGGGAATTTCCCTCGACTTTTTATTAATTCCTGTAAATTAAATTCGAATATTATTCTTCTTCCTCATGAAAAGAGAAGTTAAATGATTCACTCTCATAGTGTCTGTGTGGTCTTTCATGACATCCTCCTGTTTCAGAATCACTCTCTTGATCTCGATCTATTTGTTTTGGGAACAAAGTAGGGAATGTTGTACAAATAGGTGAAACTGAAGGTGATAACTCTGGGAATCCTGTAGATAATACACATAATTGAGTTGGAAGTACAATTTTCTTTTCGCATGTAGCACATAATGCTATGATTAAATTTACATTTAAACAATTATTTTCAGAATCTATTTGAATATCTCTACCTACACTGTTAGTGGCTAATCTTGCTTCACAAGATACATTACAAAATTCTGCGAATCTTGGTAAATATGCAGAATCCTGAATAGATGGTATACACAATTCAAAGAAATTAGTCAATATTAATGGTGATTTAACTGGTGCTATAGGAACATTAGCTGAAACTGTATGTGTAGTTCTTCTGCCTCTGTGATCAAGGATTTGCAAGTCTATTTCCAGTACAACATTTCCTCGAATCCTTATTTTTTGAGTACCAAATACAGGGGTGCCTTTATCCTTCATATCACATTCATCAGTATCGGCGTAGACTAGCTTTTGACTAGATATCCCATCTGGTCCCACTACTTCAACATCTTTACCTCTTTCATCTCTAACAAACTCTCCACCTGATAGTATTGTTTCGGGGTCTATTTTAAAGTTTCGATTATCCTTAATATTACCAGGATTAAAGTATTTTTTACACCTAATATCTAATACATTTTTTATCCTACTTCCTCTTGGTAAATCAGGTGAAAAGTGTACATTGTTAACGGTACTTAAAGCCTGTAGATTGAATAGGGCTGCATCATAAACCTTTTGAACATATATAGGCTCTGTTACTACATCTCTAAGGGTACCGTCCCATTCACAACCAGTTTCCGCAGTACAACAATTGTCGGTTACTGGTAAAATTGGACCTCCATGACATTGTGATCTCTTATTTGAAGTCATATATTTACCTCCTCATTAATTATCGTTCATAAATAATATATTCAAATAATGATAATTGTGTTACTACTCATTTGTGATATATTGGCTTAGTTTGAATAATATTTATATATGGGGTGATTAATATGACTTTTTTCAATAATAGAAGTATAATTGTAGATGCATATAGGGAAGGGTTATATGTATTTATACATATGAAAAACAAACTATTCATGAATTTTTATAGTGGAGAGAATTTAATAAAGGAAATAATAGTAGCAGATGATATATCAGCTGAATTCGATGTATTAATAAGGGATAATGGAGAGGTATATTGTCTATATGAAAGTATAGGATACGATTTAAAATATATAATAATAAAGAAAGGAAAAATAATTAAAAGAGAAAGATTAGGGGATAAAAGGGCAAAAATATATGAATTAAATATTGTAAACACAAATAAAGATATAAATCTTTTCTACTTAAAAAAGTCGTCAGATTATATGGGGAATATTGAGATTTGGCATGGTTTACTTAATAATAATAATAAGCTAAAAGAACAGGAAATAGTTAAGACGGGAGCAAATAATATAATAAATCCAATTAGGGTATTAAAAACAGATAGAAAAATTCTTATAGGATACTATAATGAAAATAAAATATGCATAAAAAGCTATGATGTTGGATCGAAAGAATGGGAAGACACACAAGTATTATCAGATACTATCCAAGATAAATTATATTTAAATATGGTTAAGGAAGATAATTATCTTCATATAGTATATTCACAATATAAAAATGAAAATCTTATTATAAAATATATAAGATTCCTATATCATAATGATAGTATAGAAAAAGATATAGAAAAAATTATATCTAATGAAAGTAATGCCACCCATCCACTTTTGATTATACAATCAGGCCTCTTATGGATAATTTGGAAGGAATCTATAAATATATATAGTAGATACAGTATGGATGGAGGAAATTCCTGGAGTTCTATTTATATATGGAAAGATTCAAAGCGAAAAGATTATCTCCTTTATAAGTATATATCTAATAGTATAAAAGAAGGGATTAATTTAGACCACACCTTCGGAACATTTTATCCAGATATTAAATTTATAGGGTTTGGAGAATTAGAAAATGTAGATAAAGTAGCTCAAAAATAAAAAGACTCTTGTTTAAACAAGAGTCTTTTTGTCGTTCCTCTTTGGAACAAAATCGTTCAAAAGGGGTATTGGGAATAGAGATCTTTCTAAGGTTATCAGGGGGATAACCTCATATAGAATTATAACAAACATCGACAAAGTTTGCAATCAGTTTTTTGAAATAAAATTTATATTTTAGAAAGTTTATAATAATTTTCAATCTTATAATAGACCTATGTTATAATAGACATAATAAAGATTTACAGAGGTGTTTATAGTGATATACTTAGATAATTGTGCCACAACAAAAATAAGGGAAAAAGTATTACAAAAAATGTATAGAGCTCTAGATGAAGACTTTGGTAATCCCTCCTCCTTACATAGATTAGGCCTAAAATCTGAAAAGAAAATAGAGGAAGCTAGAGGCATTATAGCTAATTATTTGAAAGTAGATAGGAGGGAAGTATTCTTTACTTCTGGAGGAACCGAGAGTAATAATATAGCAATACAAAGTATAATAAACAATTCATATGGAAAAAGAAATCATATTATTACGACAAAAATCGAGCATCCATCTATTCTAAATGTTTTTAAATACTATGAAGAACAAGGCTATGGGGTAAGCTATCTAGATGTAGATAAGTCTGGTAATATTAAGATGGAAGAACTTAAAGAATGTATAAAAGAAAATACTATATTAGTTTCCATAATTCATGTCAATAATGAAATAGGTACCATACAAGATATCAAAAATATTAAAAAAATCATCCTTGAAAAAAATCCTCATACATTGCTACATGTAGACGGGGTCCAGTCTTTTGGCAAAATAGATTTTTCACTGAAAGACTTGGGAGTGGATACCTACTCCTTTAGTGGACATAAAATACATGGGCCTAAGGGGATAGGAGCTATATATATTAGGAAAGGATTAAATTTGAAACCTATTTCCTTCGGTGGAAATCAAGAAAAGGGACTAAGATCAGGTACCGAAAATGTAGCAGGAATAATTGGCTTAGGTGAAGCTACAAGAATATTGTCTAATGTATATATGGATGAAATAGAATATGTAAAAGGGCTCAGAAATTATTTAGTAGAAAAGATTCAAGGGGAAATAAAAGATGTAAAGATCAATACGAATCTAGATGATTCAACCTCCCCCTATGTATTAAGTATATCTTTTTTAAATACAAGAGGAGAAGTCTTGCTACATTATCTAGAAGACAAGGATATATATGTATCTACGACTTCAGCATGTTCCTCCCAGGGAACAGAAAAAAGCCATGTACTGAAATCCATAGGACTAACAGATCAGGAAATAGAAGGTACCATTCGGATTTGTTTTTCTTATGAAAACACAAGGGAAGATATGGATTATCTAGTGGAAATTATGAAATCATCTGTAGATGAAATTAGAAGTATAATAATGAGGTGATATTTTGAAGAAAGTATTAGGTGTTAGTATAGGAGAAATAGCTTTAAAGGGTTTAAATAGGAGATATTTTGAAGATCAGTTGATAAATCAAATAGTTAGAGCTATAAAAGATATTGGATATGAAAATATATACAAAGAGCAAGGAAAGATATATATAGTTGGCAATGATAATGATTATTCTAAGATGGTTAATAGATTGAAAAAAGTCTTTGGACTTGTTCGTATAAGTCCTTGTATAAGGATAAATAAGAATTTTAAAGGAATTCAAAAGGCTTCTATTATATCTATGGAAGAGGCAATTGATAGAGATTCAGAAATAAAAACATTTAAGGTAGATACAAATAGGGCTGATAAAAGTTTTACTATGAAATCTCCCCAAATATCAAGACAAATAGGTGGAATTTTATTAAATGAATTTGATTCCCTAAACGTAGATGTTCATGAGCCCGATATATATTTATATATAGATATTAGAAGGGATTATGCATATATATATAATAAAAAAATTAAGGCTTATGGTGGATTACCAGTTGGTACAAATGGGAAAGGTTTACTACTATTATCTGGGGGAATAGATAGCCCGGCTGCTGGCTTTATGATGGCTAAAAGAGGTATAGATATTAATTGTGTCCATTATCATTCCTATCCCTTCACTTCAGAAAGGGCAGAGGAAAAAGTAAAAATACTAGCTAAGATATTATCAAGATATACTGGAAGAATAAAGTTTCATAGTATAAATTTATTAGAAATACAAAAGGAGATAAATGCCAAATGTCCAGAAAGAGAAATGACTATTTTATCTAGGAGATTCATGATGAGAATAGCAGAGTCCATTGCAAGATATAATGGGTATAATGCTTTAATAACTGGAGAAAATTTAGGACAAGTAGCTAGTCAAACTGTAGAAAGCATAGGTGTGATCAATGATGTAGTGAGCCTTTCGATTTTAAGGCCACTCATAGGTATGGATAAAATAGATATAATAGACATTGCAAAAGATATTGAGACCTATGAAACATCTATCCTTCCTTTTGAAGATGCCTGTACAGTCTTTTTACCTAAACATCCAGTAACTAAACCGAGATTAAGGGATATCCAGAAGTCTGAAGAAGTCTTAGACACTAATAAATTAGTAGAAAATGCAGTAAATAATATGGAAGTATATACTATTGATTAACTTGCTAATAAAAACGACTAACTCTAATAAATGAGTTAGTCGTTTTTATGAACATTTCTTTGCTCAATAAATCGAAAGATATTGATGCATAAATAGAAAATCTTAGGGTAAAAATGAAGTAAATATACTGACAAAATAATATACAGGAGTGAGTTAAATGAAATATATAGTAAATAATTCAAATGATCCAAGATACAATTTAGCCTTTGAGGAGTATAGCTTTAAATATTTACCCAAAGACGAAGATTATCTTATCTTATGGATAAATGGGCCTTCTATTATTGTAGGTAAAAACCAAAACACAATAGAGGAAGTCAATCTAAATTATATAAATGAAAATGATATTCTAGTGGTTCGGAGAGTTACAGGTGGAGGAGCTGTCTATCATGATCTAGGAAATTTAAACTTTTCTATCATAGCTAACTCTGATGAATTAGGAGTAATAGATTTTAAAAAATATAATATTCCAATAGAACAGGCTTTAAATAAATTAGGAGCCAAAGCCCAGCTATATGGCAGAAATGATATAACTATTGATGGTAAAAAGGTCACTGGTATCGCCCAGTCTATTTGGAAAGGTAGGGTTTTAAATCATGGTGCTATATTATTTGATACAGATCTTGGGGTATTAGCAGAAGCACTAAATGTAAAACAAGATAAGATTGAATCAAAAGGAATTAAATCTGTAAAGAGTCGGGTAGCCAATATAAAACAGTTTCTAAGAGATGATATAGGGATAGAAGAATTTAAAAGGGTATTAATGAATTATATTTTTGAATTTGCCGGAGAAAAACCTGAAGAATATGTTCTGAATGAGAAACAGAAAGAAGAGATAAACAAACTATTTAAGGAAAAATATTCTACATGGGAATGGAATTTTGGAAGTTCTCCTAGTTTTAACTATAAAAACTATAAGAGATTTCCTTTTGGTTCCATAGAAGTAAGACTCCAAATTGATAATGGAAAAATAAAAGAAAGTAAGATATTTGGTGACTTCTTTGGTTCAGGAAATATTGAGGAGTTAGAAGATCTATTAGTGGGACAAAGATATGATAAAAAACATATGGCAGAATTTCTTCAATCTAAAAATTTAAGAAAATATTTCGGTGATATTAAAGATAATGAATTTCTTGAATTATTATTTGGATAATTTTTGCAAGATAATAGATTGGAAATTGCATTTTTGTATAAAATATAGGGAATTATCAGAATAAATAGACAAAATATGAATTTCTACAATTGCATACCTTCATAATGGCTTAAAATAGCAGATTATAAAATATAAGAACAAAAATATATACTTGTTTTTACTATAATATGTGATATTATTTAGATAAAGATAGACTATAAAAATTAAGGGGGTATGCAATGTGGATAAAAAAACCATTGTAATAGGGGTAATAGGCTCTGATTGTCATGCAGTTGGTAATACAATTATGAATCATTCTTTAACAAAGGCAGGATTTAATGTAGTAAATATAGGTGTTCTTTCACCTCAGGAAGATTTCATAAATGCAGCAGTTGAGACTGATGCTGACGCTATACTTGTATCTTCTTTATATGGTCATGGAGAAATCGATTGCAGAGGGATGAGAGAGAAGGCAGAGGAAGCAGGATTAAAAGATATTCTACTATATGTATGCGGAAATATAGTTGTAGGTAAGCAAGAATGGGAAGATGTCTATCAAAGATTTAAGGATATGGGTTTTGATAGGGTATATGGACCTGGCACACCTGTTGAATTGTCCATAGAAGACTTAAATCAAGACTTAAATAATTAAAGGATGAAAAAAATGGATTGTTATCTTTTTATAGACTTCGGTAGTACATATACAAAGGTTAGCCTAGTATCCATAGAAGAAGAAAGCATCTTAGCCACTGCTAAGGCTTATACGACAGTAGACAGAGATGTAGCCATAGGGTATGAAAAAGCATTAGAAAGACTGTCTAACAAATTGGATGAGAAGATTAATATAGTAAAAAAACTTGCATGCTCATCTGCAGCAGGTGGGCTCAAAATTATAGCAATAGGATTAGTACCTGAATTAACAGCGGAAGCTGCAAAGAGAGCTGCCCTAGGAGCAGGTGCTCGAGTTATCAAGACCTATAGTCACAATCTGAATAATAGTGAACTTATGGAAATCAAAAATGCTAATGCAGATATGATTTTATTGGCAGGGGGAACAGATGGAGGTAATAATGAATGCATCTCCCATAATGCATATATGATTGCAAAGCACAATATAGAAGTACCAGTTGTGATTGCTGGAAATAAGAGTTGTAATGATGAGATAATTGACATCTTTAAAGATAAAATTGAATATTATATTACTGAAAATGTCATGCCAAAACTAAATCATATTAATGTTAGGCCTGCTAGGGAAACCATAAGAAATATTGTTATGAAAGAGATTATACATGCTAAAGGTATGATGAATATAGAAAAAACAGTATCTGAAATATTGATGCCTACTCCTGCATCAGTTCTAAAGGCTGCAGACATACTATCTAGAGGAACGAAAAATGAAGAAGGTATAGGGGATTTGGCAGTTATAGATATTGGCGGTGCTACTACAGATGTTCATTCTATAGGAGAAGGAGCACCCAGCAAACCTTCAGTAGTTCTAAGAGGGCTAGAGGAACCTATATCTAAAAGAACTGTAGAAGGAGATTTAGGTATGAGATACTCAGCTCTGTCTGTATATGAAGCTGCTGGTACCAGAATATTAAAAAAATACTTAGATATAGAGGATTATGATATAGAAGAGGAATTTAATAAAAGATACAATAATACATCTTTTATAGGGGAGACAGAAAAAGATATAAATTTTGATGAAGCAATGGCCAAAGTGTGTGCAGATATATCAATGAATAGGCACGCAGGTTTTATAGAGCCTATATATTCGCCATTGGGTTCCATGTATTCTCAGAAAGGTAAAGATTTAATGGAATTACCCTATGTCATTGGAACAGGTGGAGTTATAATCAATAGTAATAATCCATTGGAAATCTTAAAAGCCTTGTCCTTTACAATGGATGATCCAAACTCCCTAAAACCTAGGAGACCAAAATTCTTTGTAGATAAGGAATATATTTTATCTTCAATGGGATTATTATCCATGATAGATGAGGATATGGCTGTGAGAATGCTTAAAAAATATATATTAAAGTATGGGGGTAATATAAATGAATTTGAAAAACAAGAAGCTTACTGATGATCAATTTAAGGAAATCAGGCAGGAAGTTCTTAGCCAATGGCCTACAGGTGAAGAAGTGGATTTGCAAGAAGCAGTAGATTATCTGAAAAAAGTACCAGAAGAAAAGAACTTTGCTATAAAACTTGAAAAAGCAAAGAAAGATAGAATCACTTTGGCTCAACCTAGAGCAGGAGTAGCACTTATAAGTGAACATATCGAATTATTAAATTACTTAGATAAAGAAGGTGGAGCTGATTTTTTGCCTTCAACCATTGACTCCTATACTAGGCAAAATAGATACGAAGAATGTCAGGTTGGCATAGAAGAATCAGAAAAAGCTGGTAGATCCCTATTGAATGGTTTCCCCGCTGTAAATCATGGTGTTAAGGGAAGTAGAGAAGTTTATGAGAGTGTAAACCTACCAGTACAAGCTAGACATGGTACCCCAGACTCTAGGTTATTAGCGGAAATAATCCATGCTGGAGGGTGGACTTCAAATGAAGGTGGGGGAATTAGTTATAATGTTCCCTATGCAAAATCCGTATCTATAGAAAAATCCCTCAAGGATTGGCAATATTGTGATAGGCTGGTTGGGTTTTATGAAGAGCAAGGTATTAAAATTAATAGAGAACCCTTTGGCCCTTTAACCGGAACTCTTGTGCCACCATCTACTTCTAATGTAGTTGGTATAATAGAGGCTTTATTAGCTGCCGAACAAGGTGTAAAAAATATTACCGTGGGATATGGCCAGTGCGGAAATCTAATTCAAGATGTTGCAGCTATTAGAGCATTGGAAGAACAAACTGAAGAATACTTAAGTAAATTTGGCTATAATGATATAGTAGTAACCACAGTATTTCATCAATGGATGGGCGGTTTCCCAGAGGATGAAGCCAAAGCTTTTGGGGTTATATCATTAGGTACTACGGCAGCAGCCTTAGCAGGAGCAACCAAGGTAATTGTAAAAACTCCTCATGAAGCTATAGGAATTCCAACCAAAGAAGCAAATGCAGATGGAATTAAAGCGACCAAAATGACCTTAAATCTACTATCGGGTCAAGAAATGACTATGAGTAGAGAGCTGGAAGAAGAGATTGAGATAATTAAAGCAGAAACTAAATGCATGTTAGACAAGGTTTATGAAATAGGTAATGGGGATTTAGCAATAGGCACTGTAAAGGCTTTTGAACAAGGGGTTATAGATATTCCATTTGCCCCATCAAAGTATAATCTTGGGAAAATGATGCCAGCTAGGGATAATAATGGAGCGGTTAGATACCTGATGACTGGAAATCTTCCATTGAATAAGGAGCTAATGGATCTAAATAAAGAAAAATTAGAGGAAAGAGGCAAATTTGAAGGAAGAAAAGTAGGTTTTCAAATGACAGTTGACGATATATTCGCAGTAGGCAGAGGACAATTAATTGGAAGACCTGAAGATCAGTACTCCAAAGAAGGATAAGAAACCATAGTATAAAGGATTTGTATAAAACAAATAGGGGGCATATAAATGAAAATAGTAGATATTATTTGTTCTGAAGGTAAAACAGGCTTTTATTTCGATGATCAAAAAGCTATTAAAGAAGGCGCCAAGCATGATGGTATGTTTTATATAGGGGAACCAAAAACTGATGGATTTACATCAATAAGACAGCCAGGGGAAAGTATTTCTGTGATGATAGTACTTGATGATGGGCAAATCGCTTTTGGAGATTGTGCTGCCGTTCAATATTCAGGTGCAGGTGGAAGGGATCCGCTATTTTTAGCCAAGGATTTCATCCCAATAATTGAAGGCGAAATAAAAGATAAATTATTAGGGAAAGAAACCTCACAATTTAAGGAATTAGCAGAAGAAGTAGATAATATGAAGATAGATGGGAAAAATCTACACACTGCAATTAGGTATGGATTGAGCCAGGCTCTATTAGATGCCGCTGCAAAGGCAAGAAAGACAACTATGGCTGAGGTTATTAAAGAGGAATATGATACTGATATAGATCTGAAGAGAATTCCTATATTTACTCAATCAGGTGATGATAGATATACTAATGCAGATAAGATGATTATTAAGGAAGCAGATGTAATGCCTCATGGATTATTTAATAATGTAGAGGAAAAGCTAGGTTTAAAAGGAGAAAAGCTAAAAGAATATGTTGAGTGGTTGAGAGATAGGGTCACTAATTTTAGGATAAATGAAGATTATACTCCTATATTCCATATTGATGTTTATGGAACCATAGGCGAGTTACTAGATGATGATATAGAAAAAATGTCAGATTATCTTGGAGAATTAGAAGAAGCTGCTAAGCCATTCAAATTAAGAATAGAAGGACCTATGGATGTAGGTAGTAGAGGAGCACAAATGGAAGCCATGAGGGACTTAAGATCAAGCTTAGAAGATAAAAATATTGGAGTTGAATTAGTAGCGGATGAATGGCGTAACGCCTTAGAAGATGTGAAATATTTTGCTGATAATAAAGCTGGACATATGATACAAGTAAAATCTCCAGACTTAGGAGGAATAAATAATTCTATTGAAGCTCTACTATATTGTAATGATATAGGTATAGGAGCATACTTAGGTGGGACCTGTAATGAAACTAGTAGAAGTGCAGAAATTTGTGCAAATATTGCCATAGACTGTGCTACAACACAAGTATTAGCAAAACCAGGTATGGGTGTAGATGAAGGAATAATGTTAGTTAATAATGAAATGAATAGGACTTTAGCATTAGCTAATAGGATGGATAAATAAATTATCCAAAAGTCAATATACCGCCTTATATAAGGCGGTATATTGAAATGAGGATTTTGCTATTAAAATATAAAGGGTGATTAATTCAATGGAATCAACTTATGTAGGAGTAAAGGAAATTGATGTGGGTCTAATAACTACAGAAGTGAAAAGAATGGTCATAGAAGCTAATTATTTTTTACCAGAAGATGTGCTAGAGAGGTTAAAGGAATTACAAAATAAGGAAGAATGGGAGCTGGCCTCATCAACCTTAGACAAGATAATAGAAAATGCTGCAATAGCAAAAGATGATGAAGTTCCCATGTGTCAAGATACAGGCATGGTAGCAGTATTCGTGGAAATGGGCCAGGATGTTCGGGTAGTGAATGGTTCAATAGAGGAT
>Ga0079226_10002807_pt1 | contig 13410 bp, 12 predicted proteins | sample Poulit2014_FD_76345 | JGI IMG/M metagenome (GOLD analysis project Ga0079226, IMG submission 76345) | Agricultural soil microbial communities from Georgia to study Nitrogen management - Poultry litter 2014 | ecosystem: Environmental > Terrestrial > Soil > Agricultural land | place: USA: Georgia... | reverse complement strand
TTTCAAAGGCATGTCTATCCGAACTTCGTCTGCGACATCCAACATGGTCAAAAGTCTTGGTGGGACGCCAGTCGATCTTGAAGGAAGTGAAATCTATACCGCCTTAGAACGCGGAGTAATTGATGGCTCCGCGTGGGCCTCCGTAGGCGCTGCAGAGTGGGGAATACCTAAGGTTGCCAAATATTATGTCCAGCCAAGATTCTATGATTCCCTAGCAAATATCGTCATTAACAAGGATAAGTGGGAATCCCTCGACTCTGAGACACAAGACACCGTAACTGAAACGATGGAAGATTTAGAGCCAGAGATTTTCGACCACTTTGCAGAAATGGCAGCAAACGAAACCGCAGAGTGGGAAAAGGCTGGGATGGAGCCTTTGAATTTTAAAGGCGAAGACGCCCAAAAAATGCTACGTATCGCATATGTCGAGGCATGGGATGAATTAGACTGGAAACGGATATCTTCAAGTAATCCTGAGGCCGAAGATCTGCGGAATAAGTTTCAGGCTGAATACGGCAAGGATTTAGAGAGTGTCGTGCCTGGCGGCACAACCATCGCACCGAAGGAATGATCGTGGGCGAAGTCGAGTCCGCGTCGTCAAACAATAACCACCTAGACTCGGACGCCAATCTGACTTTTGACACCCATTCGAATCGGTCCGGGTTAGATAAGGAACCCCTGGGTCAGTCTGATTGGTTGCCGGCTAAGGTGCCGGAAGCATTGGGCGCCTTAACAGTTTTTATATTGGCTATATCCGTGACTGTCGGGGTCATACTTCGTTACGCCGGCTTCGGTGTTCTGGGTCTAGTCGAATTGGCCGCCCTATCGATGCTCCTGATCGTGGTTCTCGGAGCCGCTGGCCTGTCTTACCGGGATGAACATGTACGTTTGGAACTTATCGATGCCAAGATAGGTGAAAAGAATGTAAGTCGGCTTGAACTTTTCGTAGACGCCTTTCAGATCCTAGTGACCGCAGTAGTGATTTTCGCTCTCTTCGAGGTATTCCGCTCCGATCTCGAAACCGGAACCACGCTAAGCGGTGAACTGGATATTGCCCGTAAATGGGTCAGTGGCACAGCGATGGTCTGCTTCTCTCTGGTAGGAATTGTTTTAGTGCGTAAAGCCGTCATTGATATCCGGACGGTACGGGATCGGACCGATAATGGTTGATCTAGAATGGTATGTCTTCCTGGGCGGTTTTCTGGCCGTACTGATCCTACTGCTAGTGATCCGCGTGCCGGTTGTATTCGCTATGCTTGGAACTGGCGCATTAGGCTCGTTGATCGTATATGGTGACGTCGATTCGGCTCTGAATCAGGTCGGTTTAAGCATCATAAGCAGCGTGACAACGTTCACTTTTACTGCGATTCCACTATTCATTTTTATGGGCGAACTGATGTTCCGTAGTCAACTAGCCCAAGCTGCACTCGAGGAAATTTCAACCGTGATGCGAGCAATGCCGGGACGGTTAGCCATGGTAGCGGTTGGCGGCGGTGCAATGTTTGGCCTGTTGTCTGGATCTACGTTGGCCAATACAGCGTTATTTGGGCGCACGCTCCTACCAGACATGGAAAAGCGTGGGTATGATTCCAGGCTTGCGGCGGGTTCCATTCTCGCGGCTGGTGGGCTAGCTATGATCCTGCCGCCCAGCGCGTTGGCGATTCTGTGGGGCGGAATCGCACAGGTACCTATCGGTCCTCTTCTAATCGCGGGGATCCTCCCCGGCTTGATGATGACGCTTGGTTACGTGATAATTGTCTGGCTCTGGAGTCGCAGGGGCGCCGACGGCATGCGTGAAGCAACTTACAAGAGGACATTCGGAGAAGCATTCCGCTCCGGTGTCGGGCGCGCCTTGGTTCCCGGTTTGATAATATTTGCAGTCCTCGGCGGCATCTTTTTCGGGATCGCTACCCCCACCGAAGCCGCGGCCATTGGAGCAGTTGCATCACTCGCACTGGGCCTTGCCACACGCAAGATCGGATGGCGGGGTGTGGTTGAATCATGTGTTGGAACAGTGCGTACCACTACCATGATATTTGCGATCGTACTCGGCTCGACATTGTACGCCCAGTTAATGAGTTTCTCTGGTGCTACCAATGGTCTCGTCGAGTCCGCGACCCAACTCGTTTCCGGGACGGCTGTGATGCTGATCGTGATAATGGTTGCCCTGTTGTTACTCGGAGCATTCATCGACCAGGTCTCCATCATGCTTGTCACGGCTCCGCTCTTTATGCCCATCGTTGAGTCGTTTGGGTGGGATCCTGTGTGGTTCAGCATCCTCCTTCTGATAAATCTTCAGATCGCGAATACAACGCCCCCTTTTGGTATGAGTCTGTTCATCATGAAGGGGGTCGCACCGCACCTGAGCATGGCCACGCTTTACCGATCGGTGTTGCCATGGATCAGCTCAGACTTGGTGGTAATCACCGTCCTTGCTTGCTTCCCCGGGCTGGTACTCTTTTTGCCCCAAATGATGTCGTAGAATAAGTTCTGTCATGGAACGATTGAACCTAATACGCCGAATTTACGGATTATGTTCATCGACTTATTCCAAAAGAACTCTACCTCCCAAAGAGACAAACACCTGTTCGATTATTTCAAACCGCTATTATAAAATCAACTCGAGATTTTCAACCGAAAACGTTCTAAGCGAAGGGAATTAATACATATACTAAGTATCTAGGTCATCACGTAATCAGGCAGAGCCTTTTCGAGCATTCGATCGATTGCCACGGCGTGGCGATCCACATCTGTTCATTGTTGATTAAGGTGCTGAATGTATCCTCGATCGTGTCTGATTGACGCGCCGGCTCAATGTGTGTCTCATAATATTTAGATAAATTGCGCCGTGGATTCTACTGCTAATAGCATGTAATATGCGACGATTTTTACGACCACGGCTTATTATCTATTGGGCTGTGTAGCCTCCGTCTATATGGATAATGCTACCTGTAGTCCAGCCGGCATTAAGTGATAAAAGCGACAGGGCGATATGGGCGATTTCCGATGGCGCGCCCCAGCGTCCTAGCGGGATTCCTGAATTGAACTGTTGAGTTGCACTGTCCGAAAGAGGCCTAGTATCCGTTAGTTTCTCGGATTTTGCGGTTAGATCATCAATCGGGTCCGTATTGAGTGGAGACTTTACCGGGCCTGGAGCTATACAGTTTGCTGTGATTCCATCATTAGATACTTCGAGGGCTAAGGATCGTGTCAGAGAAGCAACCGCTCCCTTTGTCGCTGCGTAACCACCGCGTTCTGGGGCGCCAACGGAGCCCAGTATTGATCCGATCGTCACTATGCGACCGTAGCGTTGATGAAGCATGGCTGGCAGTGCGGCCTTCGTTGCTTTCCAAGTCCCGACAACATTCGTTTCCCAGGCTCTAAAAAATTCGTTAGAATCAAGCTCGAGAACCGACCCACGAGCAAGCCGGCCGGCTGAGGTTACTAGTCCGTCTAATCGGCCCCAACGCTCCACGACCTGGTCTACTACATGGCGAAGACTTGACAAATCGGTAGTGTCCACAGGAAATGCCAGTAGAAGACTGTCCAGATCTGCACCGGTATCAGCTAAGAGCTTTGTAGCCGTCACACACTTCTCCGGGTCACGACCGATGATCGCGACTGGCCGGCCCGAGTGAAGAAGTGCGTTTGCTATGGCAAAACCGATGCCGCTCGTTCCACCAGTGATGAGGACGGGGCCGAGGCCGGCATTCATGATGCGTTGTAATCAGACACGAATGGCGTATCGACGCCGATCTCACCAAGGTCGGTTTGGCCTCCGGGATCGCCCAAGGGTGCATTTCGTCCTGCTAATGTAGTATGAAAGAAATCATTTTCATCGGCCATGAATACTGAGCGTGTTTCATCCTTTTTCGCTACGCGATCAGAGACTATTGCTTCAACAGGACAAACTTCTTCACAAGCTCCGCAATCTATACATTCATTCGCATTAATATAACTTTTCCGTAATCCCACATAGATGCAGTCGACCGGACAGACCTCTATGCAGGATCGGTCCAGTGTGTCGATGCATTCGGATGCGATGGTATAAGTCATTACTTACTCCGTTAGTTCATTTATTAGTTACGTTTCGTCGGTAGAGTGCCCAGGGAAAAGGGTAAGTTCGGGATCCAAGGCGACCGCTACGTGATTCATCACCGTGGCAACTTCTCCGAACCCGACCGACATTAACTTTACTTTTCCTTCATATTGAGTTAAATCGCCTGCAGCGAAAACGTTGGGTAAGTTCGTATGTCCGGCTTGGTCAACTTCTACAGACCGGCCTTGAAGCCTAAGTCCCCACGAACCGAGCGGGCCAAGATTCGAGATAAATCCCAATGCGGCAATTACATGATTCACACTGAATATCTGTTCGGTACCTGAGGAGTGGCGTATTGTCGCCTTTTCTAATTTCCTTGCATGAAGATCGCCCTCAAAGGAAACAATTTCACACTCCGTTAGGATTCTTGTGTTGTCAAGTGTCTTGAGTCTCTCGAGAGTTGCAGCGTGGCCGCGGAATTTGGCTCGTCGGTGAACCACGGTGACAGAATTCGCAATGACCGCCAGCGTTTCGGCCCAATCTAACGCCGAATCGCCGCCGCCGACGATCATGACGTCGTGCCCTTGGTGGATGCTTGGATCGACGACAAAATATGAAAGTGCGATGTCTTTCCACTCATCACCCACACCAAGTGATCTCGGTGTGGGTGTGCCAATACCCGCTGTTAGAACGATAGCCCCGGCACTGATTACCGTGCCGTCATCAAGTGTTAGCACAGGACGGACAGTTTCATCGTAATCTAGCGCGACCGCTTGTCGCCCGAGTACGTAGGTTGGCGAGTACGCGTCCGCCTGAACACGCAAATTATCAACGAAATCACGGCCGCGGATACTCGGTATACCAGCAACATCGCGTATCATTTTTTCTGGAAACATAGATATGACCTGGCCGCCAACCTGAGGAAAAACATCGACCACAATTGTCGACAATCCACGAAACCCAGCGTAATAGGCCCCGTAGAGGCCTGTCGGCCCGGCGCCGACGATAACGACATCAGTCGTCAGCCTTTCAGTAGACAAAGCGACCTCCAATAGCGCGAACCAAGCGACAATCGAGTTAACTCGCGATTGCCGCTGAAAGATTAGTCCGGTGATTAACCTGCGTCTTGCTTGTTGGTTCGTCTGCCGGAACGTCTAGCACAGGTCCATTCAGCGGTCGTCTCATCCAGTTACGACGCGATCAAATTTCGGTAGGCAGACCACAGCACTTGTGACGCGGCGCATACGGCTGATGTGCTACATGCTGTGTAATGCCATAGCGATGGCTGTGGACCGGAAGCTGATGGTACGCAAAGAGATTTAAAACATCATGTGTGGGAGAAAAGATGACTCAGACGGCGGAACAGGGCGTCGGTGCCGAAGACGAAAAGCCTAAAGCCGGTCAGCCGACGTCAAATATACGACGCGGACATCGTGACGGGTATTTACCAGGGCGACAGGATTGGTCGACGTGGCCTCATTACCAAGCAGCCAAGGCTGGATTCCGTGGGTACTGGTATCCGGTATGCTTCTCGTCTGAAGTCGGCGAAAAGCCGCACGAAATCACACTTTTAAACGAGAAGCTCATCGTTATTCGTGATAATGGCAAAGTGTATGGGATGAAGGCTCGGTGCCCTCACCGAGGCGTTCCACTCAGCTACGGGAGTAAGCAGTTTCCTTGCACGGTGTCATGTGTCTATCACGGCTGGACGTTCGATCTCGAAACTGGTGACCTCGTTGCGGCGATTACTGACGGACCGGAGTCGCCTATACGAGGCAAGGTACGGCAGCCAACCTACGATGTCGAAGAACGCCTGGGAATGGTTTGGGTATATATGGGAGACGGTGAAGAACCGCATTCTATTGATGAGCAATTGCCAGAAGAATTAGTTCATAACCCTGCCGTGATTGGTATAAGAATGCAGCGACGCCAAGGGAACTGGCGCTTCGCATGTGAAAACGGTTATGACGAAGGACATGCAAAGTATCTACATAGAACATCACTTTGGCGGTTGTTCAAGCCGATGCCAGTGTGGAACACGACCAAAATTGTCGAGCGAGGCCGTTGGATCTTTCGTGTTCAAGAAGACCAATATTGGGAAGCAGACTTCCCGGGTTTGGGTAAGTGGACGGGAACGGCCTGGTATAAACTCAAGCCACCAAAAGATGTTACTAACATTGGTAATACGGTAACTACACGTAAAACCAATCCGACCATCGAGGCGCAAGACTTTCCGGGATTTGTCTCAGTTTCGATGCCGGGCGTGCTCCGTGTCGTATATCCGACATTTATACATTATGAATTTTATGTGCCCATTGACGAAGATAACCACGTCTATGTAGGTGCGATGGTCGATTTCAAAAAGGGGATAAAGAGTCTTCTTTTTATGGCGAAGTACCTGGGTGCAGTCCGTTGGCTGTTTCATGGCAACTTCTCGGCTCAAGACAAGTGGATGGTTGAAGTTACCGACGCGCCCCCCGAGAAACTCTATCGCCCCGATAGTTCACTATTGAGATGGCGGAATCTTGCGGAAGACACTACTGAACGGCGACTTGAACGATTAGCGGAAATAGGTATTGAGCCGGATGGCAGTACCAGTTGAGACAACACTGTCACAGGAGTTGAATTTGTCTTCGATTGTTTTGGGCGTCGCTGCATCCCACTCGACGCTGATGAATACACACTGGGACGACGTAGTTCATCAAGAGCGAGCAGAGGCCTTTCGTAAGTCACTCGCCGAAGTTAACCAGCGCTTGCATGAAGTACGGCCCGACGGTGCGATTATTGTCGGATCGAATCATTTCCGCGGTTTCTGGTTGGACATGATCCCGTCTTTTACTATGGGCGTTGGCGACGTAATCGCATCAGGAGAGTCCGGGACGCCGAAAGGCGAACAAAAAACCGATCCAGAATTTGCACAGGGATTGGCCACTAATCTCGTCGAGGCTGGCAATGAAGTCGCGATTTCTGCGCGTCTGCAAATAGACCACGGACAGTCCCATGCTATCCAATATCTGCTTGATGGTATTGATATTCCAGTAGTGCCACTGGTGGTTAATGCGTTCGCGAAACCGCTTCCCACATTAAGCCGCTGCGCGCAATTGGGTAGACAGCTTGCGACTGCTATCAAAGAAGTAGGTGAAGGGCGAAACGTCGCCGTAATCGCTTCTGGCGGTCTGTCCCATCAGTTGCCGTGGCCAAGTGACTGGGCGTCACCTGGTGATGATGACGAGGAGTTCATGGTTGAGGCGTGGCTCAATGGCAGGGGCGAGTGGGAGCGATATGATAAACGCCGTCGTGAAATAATCGTCGCGGCCCAGCCGTGCATTTATGAAAAATTCGATCAAAAGTTCCTGGCAGATCTGGAATCCGGCAACTTAGAACAATATCTCGGGTTAAGCAGCAACGAGCTGGAACAAGTCGCGGGCAATGGGGGACAAGAGCTGCGAACCTGGATCGTAATGGCAGCTGCTATGGGGTTCCGGGCTGGTAACACCTTATGTTATTCACCGATGCCTGAATGGTTAACGGGCATGGGGACAGCCATGATTGAACCTTTGCTCGACGACCCTGAGGAGATGGAGCTATGACCCACGCCGTTGAACGGCCGGCATCGCCGTCGGCCGGCCCGATGCCCGAAAGTCACTTTATTGAAATCGATGACGTGACATATCACTATTTGGATGTAGGTTCTGGGGATCCCGCTTTATTTTTACACGGTGGCGGCCCCGGGTGCACCGGGTGGAGTGATTTCGGCCCCGTGATTCCTTATTTTGCACAGGATAAACGATGTATTGTGCCAGATATCCTGCAATACGGGAAATCAGATAAATGTAGGATTTCTGGGCCGATGTGGGACTTTCACTCTGCAAAGACTATCGCATATATGGATGCCATGGGTATTAATGTGGCTGATATTATATGCAATTCGTGGGGTGGAACGATCGCGTTGGCATTAGCAGCCTATTATCCAGAACGTGTGCGATCGCTAGTAGTAACGGGGTCTATGCCTGTATTTTACGGTCCACTTGCTCCGCTTCCCGAGAATGGAAGCCGGGGGCGAAACGCACGAGATGTCTATTACGGTGGTTCTGGACCAACTCGTGAAAAGATGCGGGACTTGATTGCACGTCTCGAATGGTATTCTGCCGACAGACTACCCCAAGAGACGGTCGAAATGCGGTACGAGCAAAGTTTGGATCCGGGTGAACGCGAATTGGCGGCCATGTCGGACTCTCCAAGAGGAGACTGGCAGGATCTGACTGAACAACTTGGGCGAATCCAAGCGCCGGTCTTATTTATTTGGGGGCGAGAAGATGCATTTCTTACTCCAGACTATCCGCTAATGTTGTCGCGCATGATCCCAAATGGGAATTTGCATGTCATGGATCACGTTTCGCATCATCTGCAAGAAGAACGACCACGGGCGTATCACGCTATTGTCGATGGATTTCTTCGTTCGGTAGCTTACCCGTAAATAAGTGAGAGGAGAGTCCAGTAATCGTGGGTCGTAAAGTGATAATGGTCATCGTTGTTGCAGGACTTGGTTTTGTCCTTATCAAGCTCGCGCGACGGAGTAAGACCCAAGTACATCTGATTAACCAATAGCTCATACGAGCAAGTAGTAGGAGATACTTTGACACGCACAATGTGGTCCGAGCTCGCGAATACCGATTTTCGGCTGACGACCGTCGATTCGAATGGGGTGCCGACGCGGTCGCTACAAGCCGGTTCGGGGGAGCCGCTGATATTTCTGCACGGCACATCCGGGCACCTTGAAGCATTCATGCGCAACATAGCGGCGCATGCCGAGCATTTTGAGGTACACGCGATCGATATGCTCGGCCACGGATATACGGGCAAGCCCGATTTCCGGTATGAGATTCCTCGGTATCGAGATCATCTGTTAGCGTACATGGACGCTATGGGAATCGAGAAAGCCCATATCGGCGGCGAGTCTCTCGGCGGCTGGGTCGGAGCGCGTACGGCTATTGATAAATCTGATAGGATCGCTTCCCTGCAACTGATTTGTGCGGGGGGCACCGTTGCGAATCCCGAAGTAATGGAACGGATACGTTCAAGTACGCGGCAAGCAGTAACAACCGATGACGTTGAATTAACCCGTGCACGACTACGTTTATTGATGGCCAGCGAAGCTGACGCCACTGAAGAACTGGTTCAGATCCGCCACGAGATTTATCATCAGCCGGAGTTTGTCGCCAATCTTGATAATCTACTCTGCCTGCAAGATATGGAGACACGACAGCGGAATCTTTTGAGGCCGGAGGAACTTGCTCAAATTGACGTGCCGACGTTGATCATTTGGGGGCGGAATAATCCATTCGGCGAGGTTCCCGAGGCCGACAAGATGCACCAAGCGATCTCGGGCTCAGAACTTGTGCTGTTTGACAACTGCGGACATTGGCCGCAGCACGAAAACCCGGGAGAATACAATTCCCTGAGCGTTGAATTTGTCTCGAAACATAAGGCCCGGTGAAATGACGAACGGTACTATGCGTGCCGCACGCGTCCATCAATGGGGAACATCGCCGACACTTGATGAAGTCGACGTGCCAGTTGCTGGCGATGGTGAAAGTTTAGTTCGGGTCGAAGCTGCGGCAGTGGCTCACCTCGACCGTACGGTCGTCGAGGGCAATTTCGACGTCAAACCGGGTTTGCCATATATTGGCGGCGTAGAAGGATGCGGCGTCGTAGTCGAATCTGATAGTTTTTCGCCCGGGACTAGAGTTCTGTTGAGGGGCGGTGGTCTGGGCGTAAAGCGAGATGGGACCTGGGCCGAATACGTAACGGTTGCGACTAAGCATTTGACTGAGGTTCCTGACGGGATGTCGCCAGAACTGGGTGCGACATATTTTGTTCCCGTATCGACAGCAGCAGTCGCCCTAAATTCAGTCGGGCGTTTGGGTACATGGTGGAATGAGCAGTTATCGTCTCCCGATGATGAAATCGTTATTGTCGGGGGCGCCGCGGGCGTTGTTGGTTCGATGATCGCCCAGATTGCTTTGCTCCAGGGCGCCCGTGTCATGGGTCTGGTTAAAGATGGGTCTGAGGTAGCGCGACTGGCAAAGGGCGTTGAGCCTATAGTTTCAGATAATCGCAAGGCTCTTAGGGAACTCGAAAGTAATCGTCCGGCGACTATTTTGGTAGACACGCTCGGTGGGGACGAGCTTGCTACACGTACTAGTTGGGTACGGCCAGGTGGACGTGCGGTATTAATTGGCTATGTAGCCGGTACGACTGCGTCTTTTGATTTGCCAAATTGGTTACTACAGGATGTGCCCCTGTTGCCTATCAACATGATGTCCCGAAATCAAGAAGCAAAGAACATCGCGAACGACTATGTTTCCTCGCTAGTTTCAGGTGAGCTTTTTATAGATATTGAAGAGTTCGCATTAGGCGACGTGGGTCATGCGTTGGAGCTTCTCGACAAGGGAGAACTACGGGGGCGTGCCGTAGTCGATCTCGTGCGTGCCGGATCATGACGGGTAACGACTCATCAAATTCGCGTTTCGCAATCGCGCGAGCGGCAGAGCGGATTCGCTTTGCCGGAACGATGCATCGAACTGTACCGCCGGTCCGCGATCTTATTGCTGTCGAGGATCTCGATTCTGCCTATGAGGTGCAGCGCCAGGTAGCCGCGCTACAGGAGGCGAGCGGCGCGCGTGTTATCGGGAGAAAGCTCGGGCTGGTCTCCCCAGAGGTACAAGACCAGCTTGGAGTACACCAGGCTACTATAGGTACGTTAATGGATGTCAATCGGATAATCCATGATGGAACCGTTCGAATAAGTCAGTTGATCCAGCCACTCGTTGAAGCAGAGGTAGCATTCAGGCTGTCGCGAGATCTCGACGACGAAGATATTGGTATTGATGAAGCGTCAAGCGCTGTCGAAGAAGTGTTTGCCGCAATCGAAATCGTCGACAGTCGCATCGAGCGATGGAACATCGCCGCTGTTGATACAATTGCCGATAACGCATCGGCTGGGCTTTTCGTAATATCCAATGCCGGTCTACCTATCGAGGGACTGGATTTACTTCATGCGAAGATGGAATTGTTTCGCAATGGGTTTCGTGTTTCGAACGGAGCTGGCACGGACAATGCGATGGGCGACCCAATAAGGGGGCTGGCGTGGCTCGCGCGAGAGGCATGCCGACAGGGCATTCCGCTGCAGGCGGGGCAGATTGTCCTGGCTGGTGCCTTAGGTCCGATGACGCCGCTAGAAGAGGGGGATTCCTACGTTGCAACTATTGGAGATCTTCCTGAAGTCAAGGTGAAGATTCGAAGTAGTGTGGCGGCTCGGGGAGCTGAGACTCGATGAACGACACTTTCAGTGACCATGAAGAGTTGGTACGTTCCGTGATGGCGTTAGTAACGCGCGATCGCATCCTCGAAGCATTGATCGGCTGGATCAATATCGCTAGTCCGACCGGATCTGAACGCACAATTGCGGAGTGGGCTGTTGATCATTTGGGCGGCGCCGGACTCGACAATGAGTTGCAGGTAATCGATGACAGTCAGGCCAACGCGGTTGGTGTACTTCCTGGGCGGGGGGATGGACCAAATTTACTTCTCTATGCGCCCACGGACACGTTTACAACTGGTGAATCAGTCCATGATGTTCCGTGGGCTTCCTCGTGTTTGCGGTCTGATATGGTGCCAAACGCTCAAGTATTCGGTGATTATGTTACTGGATTGGCGGCTGGAAATCCTAAAGGGCATGCCGCAGCGATCATGGTCGCCATCGAAGCCATGGCCCACGCGGGTGTCCACGTTAGCGGAGATGTCATCGCTGGGTTCGGCGCCGGTGGTATGCCTAGTTTTAGCATACCGGGCATTGGTACCCCCGGCAGGGAAAATACCGGGCACGGTGTAGGCGCGTCATTTCTTCTTGAACGTGGGTACACACCAGATTATGGAGTCATCGCGAAGCCAGGCTGGTCAGTGTCCCACGAAGAGGTTGGCCTAGTTTGGATCGACATCGAGGTTCCAGGAACGCACACGTACGTAGGTAGCCGACATCGGATCCCATATCAAAACGCTGCAACACTCGCGGCGACGGTTATAACCAGAATTGAAGCTTGGCTTGAGGAATACGCGGCTCAGCACGAAGTGGGGACAATGCGGCCCCAGGGTATCGTGTCATCAGTGCATGGCGGATTCGAGCGACTGGCGGCGTCAACATCGGCAAGTGTGCGGTTGCGCTTGGATTTGCGTATGACCCCAGAACAAACGGCACCCGAAGTGGTCCGTGAGGTTCGCGGACAATTAGCCGTTATTTCCGAAGACCTTGGAGTAGATTTGAAGGCCCGGCAGATTGCGACTGTTCCAGGGTCGCGGACTGATCAGTCGAGCCCGGTCGTGCGGGCAACGGTAAATGCTTGGGAAAGCGTTTCTGGTACGCTCCACAACCCGATTACGGGGAATAGTGGTGCCACCGATGCGAACATTCTCCGATCGAAAGGAGTACCTACTGCTCGCGTCGGCATGCCGAAGGTAACCAGTTCGCCCGATGGCGGTCCTGTGGACTTTTCGTTAGGTATGAACATAGCTGATTTGCGTGACATCTCTCGTTTGGTTGAAGTCCTTGTGCGCACCACAATTAATTTGAACGACTCGGCCAACAATAGTTAGCTGGAGTGTCAAATGGATCCCGTTGATACTTCAACTTTTGGTGAGGGCATGGGCCATGGCGCGAATAGTGTGCTTGGCAAAGCAAGGTTGATCCTCGAAGCGTTCGCGTTAGACGACGTCGAATTATCGCTAACCGAACTCGCTCGGCGTACGGGTATATCGAAAGCGTCTGTACACAGGCTTGCTCAAGAACTGTTAGAATGGGGCATGCTGGAACGCTCGGGTCAAGAGTATCGACTCGGAATGCGAGCATTTGAGCTAGGTTCGCGAGTTCCTCGCTTTCGTGTCCTCCGCGACGCAGCGCGCCCATTCATGGAAAGCTTGCACCTTGAGTTTAAGGAGACTGTCCATCTGGCTGTTCTCGATGGACTTGAAGTTCTGTACTTGGAGAAAATTGCCGCCAGCACCCGTGCCACGCAACCGTCGCGAATCGCCGGGAGAATGCCGCTGCATTGCACTGCTACCGGAAAGGTACTGCTCGCATTCTCGTCGTCCACGCTAATTGAAGGTCTACTACAACGGAAGCTCGAACGCTTGACGCCATCAACAATTGTGGCGCCTGGTTTGTTGGTGGATCACTTACGAAACGTTAAGACGTCAGGGTTCGCCGTCGAACGTGAGGAAACAGCCGCTGGCTACTGCTCTGTCGCTGTACCAGTTTTCGGACCTAACCGGCTCCTTTTGGGAGCGTTGTCGATTACGGCCCCAACTTTCCGAGC
>Ga0079226_10002806_pt1 | contig 13413 bp, 15 predicted proteins | sample Poulit2014_FD_76345 | JGI IMG/M metagenome (GOLD analysis project Ga0079226, IMG submission 76345) | Agricultural soil microbial communities from Georgia to study Nitrogen management - Poultry litter 2014 | ecosystem: Environmental > Terrestrial > Soil > Agricultural land | place: USA: Georgia... | reverse complement strand
CCCCACAGCAAGCCGCTTAACGTGTCCTGCTGCGCCCAAATTTAAGCTGGGTCTCTCGGACTAGGGTTAACCCCTGCGCCAAGAGAAAAAGAACTATAACACCCACATTTTTTTTGTGCAAGCCCCTTGTCAAAAACTTCTGCCCCTATTGGCGCGTTATCCACACAGGGGCTAACCTACTACTTTGACGTACCATCGATACAAGGGGCTGCACTATAGCACCGTGGCTGACAGAGTAACGGGTTGGCCATCTAACTGGCTACGAACTAACAAGGCAGATAGCGGCCGGCCCCTTATTCATACAAATCTGTCTCGGCGCCCCATATACATCAGTCTCGGCGACCTTGCATGAAAGGGTTTTCCTGGCGCTTGTCTTCCGGCAACTTTAGGTGTTCCCAGTAGGTGCGCGCAAATTTGCGCAATACCGGCCTGATCACCTGCTGGCAATAACGATCTTTATCGCCATACAGAAAGAAATAATTCATATCAACCGGATCGCTCATCCAAAACCGCTCAGCCGGGCGTACCTGTGTCTGCACCTCGTATTTATAGCGACGCTCACGTGTCAACTGCTTGATTTTTCTGTGTGCTAATTCTTTTTGCTCATCCGTATGATAGTAAATGACTGAAACCTGTTGCCAGCTAGGCCACACGAGCTCTACCAGCGCCGCTGTAGGATCGTGCAGGCTATAAAATGCATCCAACAATAGCTCAAAGCGGATCACCGCTGGATCATATATCACCTGCACCACTTCTATGTGCCCAGTCAAACCGGTGCGAACCATGTTTTTGCTGGGGAAGGGAGGTTTGCCACCCGTGTATCCCGGGTTTGCCTCTATAACCCCATCCAAGGCAGCAAATGCAGGTTCTAGACACCAAAAACTACCTGCACCAAACAGGACTGTCTCGTACACTGTCTCTCTCCTTTATCTACTGGCTTTACCTGTCTGGCGACCTGTGGCAATGTTAGTACTTTATTCACCAGGCGATTTACGCCTCTGAACTGTAACTTTCATGCTTCAACATCCACAATTTGATCCAGTCGCCATCAGCATCGGCCCGATTGCCATTCATTGGTACGGCTTGATGTACCTCATTGGTTTTTTTCTTGTTTGGGCGCTGGGAACCTACCGCAGCCGCCAACCCAACAGTGTTCTGGATCGCAAAGCACTAGAAGACTTGCTGTTCTATAGCATGCTTGGTGTAGTGCTTGGCGGTCGGCTTGGTTATGTTCTTTTTTATCGCCCTGACTACTATTTGCAGCCCGCTCATTGGCTGGAAATCACCTATTTGTGGGAAGGAGGAATGTCCTTCCACGGTGGCCTGATCGGCGTCCTGGCGGTTTTCTGGATTTTTTCTCGACAGCGCAAAATACCCTTTTTGGCTGTTTCTGACTTTATAGCACCCATGATCCCGTTGGGACTTGCCGCTGGCCGGCTTGGCAACTTCATCAATGGCGAACTGTGGGGCCGGGAAAGTAACCTGCCTTGGGCCATGGTATTTCCCCACGCCCATGACAACTTGTTACGGCACCCTTCGCAACTGTATCAAATGCTACTAGAAGGGATCATTCTCTTTATCATTCTGTGGATATTTAGCCGCAAACCTCGCCCACTCGGCCAGGTGAGTGGGCTTTTCTTGATTGGCTACAGTTTATTTCGCTTCCTGGCCGAATTTACGCGAGAGCCGGATTCTTTCCTGGGCTATTTCGCCGAATATTTCACCATGGGGCAGCTGTTATCCATCCCCATGTTTGCTATTGGCATGTATCTGTTTTATCGAGCAGATAAATCTCGCCCTGAATAGAGACAGTCACCTCCTCCTGCCCCGCTTCAGCCGCGATGCTGCTTTCTTCTGCTCTCGCCATCATGGCCCCGACCTGTGGGCCACCGGCATTGCGGGGCTGATAGACCACGCCGCCGCTGTCAATTGACAGATTCTTCAGGCGGTAGTGCTCAAAACCCAAGCTCTCTGCCATCAGCTGAGCGCGTTGCTCAAAGGCCTGAATAGCGGTTTTGGTCAAGGCCTCCTCCTGCTTGGCCCGCTCCTCACTAGAAAGCCGGAAATTCATGCGGGCAATGCTAAGGTCATCGCCCAAGGTGCCAGCCAATTCAGCCGTCTTGTCAATTTCAGTGGACTCCAAGATCAGCTCGCCCCTAGCCTGCCAGCGTGTGATTTTGCCCTTGTCGTCATAACGCGGCGAGACGCCAAAGGGACCGCTATAAACCTTTATTTCGGAACCCTCTGCGGCCTGGCGTGCCTGCTCCAGTGCTTTTTTCAGGATTTGATTAACTTCCTGGCTAACCTGGTTTTGATCGCTACCTTCTTTTTGTACAAACAAGACGAATTCGATAGTATCCTGAGCCACCTCTGTGCGCGCCTGCGCCTGCAAATTAACAAGCGGTGGCAAAAGCTCGCCGTTGGCACGGGCGGAATCTACCTCTTGAGCATGAGCGCTCAAGCCAAAGAACAAGAACATCATCGCCCAGAAACTGCGCCACCATTGTTGTGACACCGGGCTCAAACGAACGGTAATGTGTTTCATATAATCCACTCATCATCAAGTTAGTCATTGCATTTGCATGCACACCAACACAGTATAACTACCCCGACCAACCCCCAGTCAGCCCAAATTGCAAACAGCCTTGAAAAAAGTCTCTTTTTGTTTCCATCAGCTTTTCCCGGCCCAGTTGTGCTACCCGCCGCTATTCAGCGGTGAGCAACGAGTGGAAGATGCCAAGATGAAAGATGCCGAGATGGAGGATATGGTGCAGAGGGTGATGCAATGGGCGGCATGAATTGAAGGGATTGCCCTTGATGGCAGGCAAAAGAAAAACCGCGCGAGAACGCGCGGTTAGAAAAGGGGCCCCGCTTGTGCCGTCTAGGCCCTCATCCTGGAAACCCAAGGTTCACAAGATGTGGTAGCCCGCAAACAAGCTTTGGGTTCACTGTCAGACAGCGAAGCGCGCCGACTTGTTGATTTGGGCCTCCTATGCTAATAGCATTGGTTCTAGGAATTTATGGCCAATTCACGCACACAGCAGGGCTTGACTCTTAGCTTAGCTGATCTGGGGTGGAAAATCGACCCCCCCAAGTTCAAAGCAGCAGGCTAAATTTATCCTTCGGCGGGCAGCTTGACTTGATCAATAATGCGGTTGAGCTCGCTAATTTTTTTCTTGTAATCGCCCAGCTGAATATTACTTAATGGCCCATCAGGCGCCTTCATGGCCAGCAGCTCGACTGCCGTTTGTATCGCTGCCATCACCGCGATGCGCTCGCTACCGTTGATCTTGCCAGAATCCTTGATAGCTTGGGTCCGCTCTTTGATGAGCTCGGCTGCCGCACTTAGGCGATCTTTTTCAGATGGGCGGCAAGCCAACAAATAGTCCCGATCCAAAATGGAGATTTCGATGCGTTCCATAGATTACTCCTGGGGGGCTGCGCCGGGTAAACGCGCCAAAATATGCGTGACCTGGTTTCGGGCCTGCTCGGCCACTGTACGCAAACCCACGACTTGCTCTTGGCTTTTCTCGAGTTGCACGCGCATATGATTAAGTTGCTGGGCATTCAAGCTAAGCTCATGACGCAACTCATGTTCGGTTTGTTGCGCTTTTTGCCGGACGTGCTCCAGCTCGGATTGCTGTACCGCAGAACGTTCAGTTAAGGCGGCGTGCTCATGCTGCTGATTGGACAAACGCTCGCGCAACTGTTCATGTTCAGTTTCTAGTTGGCGTATACGCGCCAAGAACTCGGCACGCTCAGACTGAAGCGTCTGAATGTGCGCGACGAGTTGGCTAATTCTATCGGCCAATAAATCAAGATCTTGCAACATAGGCAAAAATAAGAGTAGGGTTGCTCGCAATGATGTCTTATCTGAGCATCATAACCTTTTACAGTGCTTTTACCTATGGCAAAAACTTTTCCCATAGGCGGTTGCCAATCAATGAATCCAACACAGCGAACGAACATTGATTTTTTACCAGGCCTAGACCAAACTTTAAAAAGCTGCGCCAACTAATGGCGAAACCTAATAAAAAAACTCGACCTGTATAGGAGGGTACATGATACAACAATCCTCGGCAAACTCGGAAGCCACTGCGGACGAAAAAAAACATTCGGGACCACAACGCATTAAAAAACTGGCCTTTCTTGGTTTGGGCGTCATGGGTTACCCAATGGCTGGACACCTCGCCAAGGCTGGTTACGAGGTCACTGTTTATAACCGCAGTCCCGAAAAAAGCGCACGATGGGTTCAAGAACACCAAGGGAGCCGCGCAGAAACCCCAGCACTTGCTGCCCGGGGTGCCGATGCCATCCTGCTTTGCGTTGGCAATGACGATGATGTCCGCGAGGTTTTGGTGGGCCAGCACGGGGCAATGCAACAGCTGTCGCCCAATGCTTTGGTTATCGATCACACCACGGCATCCGCCACCGTCGCCCAAGAAATGGCGCGCAGCGCAGTAGAACGGGGGGGAGCCTTTATCGATGCCCCAGTTTCGGGCGGACAAGCCGGCGCTGAAAACGGTGTACTCAGCATTATGTGCGGTGGTGCCGAGGCTGATTTTGAACGTGCCCTGCCGCTGTTGCAGTGCTATGGCAAAACCGTCGAACTAATGGGCCCTACCGGCACCGGCCAACTCAGCAAAATGGTCAATCAGATCTGCATTGCCGGACTGGTCCAAGGTTTGTCAGAGGCTTTGGCTTTTGGTGAACGCGCCCAGCTAGACATGCAAAAAGTACTGAAAGTGATTAGCCAAGGTGCGGCTGGCAGCTGGCAGCTAAGCAATCGCGGACACACCATGATCGAGCGTTCTTTTGATTTTGGCTTTGCTGTGGACTGGATGCGCAAGGACTTGCAGCTGGCGCTAGAGGAAGCCAGCAAAAACGGGGCTTTGCTGCCCGTGACTGCCCTGGTCGACCAGTTTTATGCTGAAGTACAGCAAATGGGGGGCAACCGCTGGGATACCTCGAGCCTGATACAACGACTCGGGGTACGCCCCCCTTCAAGTTCCGATTAGGTCAGGAACGCGTTTGCAAGCGGTAAGGATGCCGTAGCGACCGTTGTTTAGCGCTTTGGCTGCGTTGACGTGCCGTCAAGTGGCCGCGCTGGCGCAAAAAACGTGTTTCGGAACGATGCTTGAACAAATGCACCGACAACTCGCTTAGTGCTTGCAGGTAGACCTCTCGTTTAAAATGGATCACAGCGTCCAGCGGCACCCAATACTGACTCCAGCGCCAGGCATCAAACTCTGGCGCCGAGGTCGCTCTTAGGCTAACATCGCTATCTAATCCAACCATGCGCAATAAAAACCAAATTTGTTTTTGACCTTTATAGCGCCCCCGTGCCTCGCGGCGCACAAAGTGCTCGGGCACGTTATACCGTAACCAATCTTTTGTCCGTCCTAAAATGCGTACATGTTCGGGCTGCAACCCTATTTCCTCGTATAGCTCTCGATACATAGCTTGCTCGGGGCTTTCGCCGCGCTGTATGCCGCCTTGGGGGAACTGCCAAGCATGCTCCCGAACACGTTTACCCCAGAACACCTGGTTCTTGCGATTGGCAAGAATAATTCCCACATTTGGACGGTAGCCTTCACTATCAAGCATTGGCCACCTCCTTATGAATAAAATTTATCACGATTACTTCAATTATACGTCCCTGTAGAGTTCACGACCATGCATGCAAGTAACTATCATATTCGCACCCTGAAAGAAGCCCCCGCAGAAGCCGAAATTGTTAGCCATCAACTCATGACCCGGGCAGGCATGATCCGCCGTGTGGCTGGAGGAATCTACACCTACATGCCGCTGGGGCTCAAAGTGCTCAGAAAAATCGAAGCCATTGTGCGTGACGAAATGAATCGGGCGGGTGCCATTGAGTTGCTGATGCCTTTCATCCAGCCTGCAGAGCTCTGGCAAGAAACAGGCCGCTGGCAGGAGTTCGGCCCCGAGTTACTACGCATCAAGGATCGTCATCAGCGCGATTTTGTGCTGCAGCCCACCTCAGAGGAAGTCATTACGGATATTGCCCGTAATGAAATCCAAAGCTGGCGGCAATTACCGGTAAATTTTTACCATATCCAAACAAAATTTCGAGATGAACGTCGCCCTCGCTTTGGCCTGATGCGCGGGCGAGAGTTTCTGATGAAAGACGCCTATTCTTTTGACAAGGATGAGGCGGGCGCCAAGGCAAGCTATCAAAAAATGTATGATGCTTACGTGCGCATCTTTGAACGCATGGGGCTGGAATTTCGGGCCGTAGCCGCAGATACTGGTGCCATAGGTGGCTCATTAAGCCACGAGTTTCAAGTCATCGCCGATACGGGGGAAGACTTGATCGTTTATCACCCCGAGGGCGACTATGCTGCCAATATCGAGCTGGCCGAGGCCCCCTGCCTAATCGCCTCACGAGCCGCACCTAGCCAAAACCTTGAAAAAGTGGCAACACCTGATGCCGTCAAGTGTGAACTGGTCGCCGAGCAACTCGGTGTTGAGCTGCAACACACCGTCAAGGCCGTGGTTCTGGCCACTGATACCCAAACCCAAACCGGTGAACAGACCCAGATCTGGCTGTTACTGGTCCGCGGCGATCATGATTTGAACGAGGTCAAACTCAGCAAGCTGGCCGGTTTTGAGCAGGGTTATCGCCTGGCCACTGAAGAAGAAATTCGGCAGCATTTTGGTTGCGATCCAGGCTATTTGGGTCCGGTTGGCTTGGCAGATACCGTCACGGTGATTGCCGATCACACTGTGGCCAACATGAGCGATTTTGTCTGCGGTGCCAACGATACCGGTTACCACTACAGTGGGGTCAACTGGGAGCGCGATTTGCCTCTGCCGCGAACTGCAGATTTACGCAATGTGGTGGCTGGCGACCCTGCGCCCAATGGCGGTCAGCTGGCCATCCAGCGGGGCATCGAAGTTGGCCATGTGTTTTTTCTGGGTGATACTTATGCCAAAAAAATGCAAGCCACCTACCTCGACCACAACGGCAAGCCTGAGCTCATGCAGATGGGCTGCTATGGCATCGGCATTAGCCGCATAGCCGCAGCAGCCATCGAGCAAAACCATGATGAAGACGGCATCATCTGGCCACGTGCCATTGCGCCCTTCGAGGTTGTGATCTGCGCCCTGGGTGCGCACAAGGACGCCGCAGTGATGGCGGCCGCAGAAAACATTTACCACCAGTTAAAACAAGAAAATGTAGATGTCATACTGGATAATCGCGACATTCGCCCTGGGGTCATGTTTGCTGACTGGGAGCTGATCGGTGTGCCCGTACGAATTACTATCGGGGCCCGAGGCCTTAAAGAAGATGCGCTTGAGATCCAGACCCGTCATAATAAAGAAACCCAGAAAGTCGCGGTCGCTGACTGCGGCAACAGAACTTTAGAGATTTTGGCCGGTCTCTAGACTAGTCTGGCTTTATTCCGGCAGGGTCTAAATATGTTTAGCGCCCTGCCGGTAAACCTGAAGCAACAACTTGCTCGCCAAAACTTACAAAAGCATGCTAATGGATACTTCGACAGCTGCCCATACGCTAACAATTCGCGTATATTACGAGGATACAGATGCAGGGGGCATTGTGTACTATGCCAACTACATGAAATACTTTGAACGCGCACGTACCGAGTGGCTGCGCAACCTGGGTCTCGGACAACGGCAGCTGGCCCACAAACAAAAAATCTTGTTTGTGGTAAAAAAATGCCAGGTGGACTATGTCAAACCTGCTCGTCTGGACGACCTCATCCATATTCATAGCCACATCACCCACATCGGGGCCGCGTCCATAGTATTTACCCAGCAGGCACAAGACCAAGAGCAAATGCTTTGCCAAAGCCAAACCGTGGTTGCCTGTGTGGATAGTGAAACCATGCGCCCAACGAAACTTGACCCTATGATTCGAGCCATCTTAGAAAAGGTAAAAGTCTAAAATGCAAGCTACCAGCGACTTATCGCTTATTTCCCTAATCTGGCAGGCCAGTGTTCCCGTACAACTGGTGATGCTGCTGTTATTGGTACTATCAATTTCTTCTTGGGCGTATATTTTTGCCAAGCGCTCAGCCTTGAAAAGGGCAGCGATTCAAACCCAACGCTTCGAAGATGATTTCTGGGCTGGCGGTGATCTCAACGTGCTCACACAAAGCATTGCCAATCGCCGCGAAGAACACGGCGCCTTGGCGCGGATATTTGAAGCAGGCATGACCGAATTTCTCAAGGCCAGACGCGCCAACCAACGTGGTGATACCCTGCTTGACGGCCCTCGTCGCGCCATGCTGGCAACCTACCAGCGCGAATTGGACCGGCTGGAAAAAAACCTCAGCTATCTTGCGACAGTAGGCTCCGTAAGCCCCTATATTGGCTTGCTGGGTACGGTCTGGGGCATTATGCACGCTTTTATCGGCCTGGCAGATGCACAATCAGCCACCCTGGCCTCTGTGGCTCCAGGTATTGCCGAGGCACTGATTGCCACTGCAATTGGCCTATTCGCAGCCATACCGGCGGTCATTGCCTATAACCGCTATACCGATGACATTGACAGGCTTGCAACCCGTTTTGATGGCTTTATGGATGAGTTCCTCAACATTCTGCAAAGAAAGGTGTCCTGATGGCTAGACATCGCGCTCACCGCCGACAAAGGCGGCTGAAAAACGAAATGAATGTCGTGCCTTATATCGACGTCATGCTGGTGCTTTTAGTGATCTTCATGGTCACTGCGCCCATGATTACCCCTGGCGTCATTGACCTGCCCACAGTAGGCGAAGCCGCCGAGGTTCCCGCCATTCCGGTAGAAGTACAGCTTGACGAAAATGGACAACTGGCGATACGTCTGCGCGATGCGGACAACGATTTTCAGTCGACCACCCCGGAAAATCTGGTCAACGATATTCATGCCCTTGCAACCGACCAAAACCCGGTCGTCATTGCTGCTGATGGCCAGGTGCCCTACGAAGAGGTTATGAACATCATGGACCAGCTGCGTGATAATGGTTTTACGCGCTTGGGTTTTTTGGTTAACCAGGAGCACGAAGGCTCTTGATGCCTTTATCATGCCCTGCTGGCCCAACCCTTTGGCAAAAGGCGCAGCTCCCTTATTAACCCAGGCCCAAGTGGCCTTGCATCAACCGCACAAGAGTAGTCAATAACATGAGGAAGCCTTATTACAATGCTGACGATAAACGAGACCAACGCCGCGGTCTGGTTTATGCCCTCTGTCTACACCTCGCATTGTTTTTGCTATTATTAGCAGGGCTACTTCATGCGCCCAAAAGCCCGGCACCTGTGCAAATAGAATTATGGGCCGAAGGCGATCTGCAAGTCGAGGAAACGCCAGATACTGCTGATGAAGATGCTACCGCTGAAGCGGAGCCCACCAGCGAAGATGAGGCCAGCGCAGACGCTGTCCAAGAAAGCGCCGAGCCCGACGATCCAGACCCAGCAGCACAACCTCAGGAAACTGAAACTCAGGAACCAGAAACCTCGGAAACAGAAACACCAGAGGCTGCTGAGCCCGAACCTGAGCCTGAGCCACAGGCGGATACTGAAGCGACTCCCCCTCTTCCCCCCGAAGAGGATCCTGACATTGCTTTGGCCGAAGCCGAAAAAGAGCGTGAAGAGGCTGAGCGCAAGGCCAAGGAAGAGGCCGAACGTAAGGCAAAAGAGGAAGCTGAACGCAAAGCCAAGGAAGAGGCCGAGCGTAAGGCAAAAGAGGAAGCTGAACGCAAGGCCAAGGAAGAGGCCGAGCGCAAGGCAAAAGAGGAAGCTGAACGCAAGGCCAAGGAAGAGGCCGAGCGTAAGGCAAAAGAGGAAGCTGAACGCAAGGCCAAGGAAGAAGCCGAGCGTAAGGCCAAGGCAGCCCGCTTGCAGGAAGCTATGCGCGAAGCCGCTCGAAGTAGTGCTGGCATTTCCGGTGGCACTGCTGCTGAAAACCGCGCTGGCGGTGGCGGTGACGATGGCTATGCCGCGCGCGTACGCTCATGTATCCGCTCTGCAGTGACCTTTAATACACCGCCACGCAGTGGAAATGCCAATCCTACATTACAATATAAAGCGGAGCTCGACAGAGCTACAGGTAAACCGCTCAATGTGATCATAGAAAAAACATCGGGCAACGCCGCTTTTGATGAAGCGGTCCGTAAGGGAATACTTAAATGCTCCCCCTTCCCTAAGCCTAGCCAGGGGGGGTATCCCGGCTCTATCAACGGTATCTATGAAATGTATGACTAACAGGAGAACGCACCTATGACCGCAACGCAGCTAGCACGACACAGTCGGCGGGCTCTTTATGCCTTGATGCTCATGCTGGGCAGTTTATTCTTTTTGGTGACCTCTGCCCAAGCCCAACTTCGCGTTGACATATCAGGGGTTGGCGCCACGCAATATCCTATTGCCATTGCCAACTTTGAAAATACGCCAAGCGCCGTCAACATCGCTGAGGTAATCCGTGCAGACCTCACTCGTACGGGCCAATTCCAATTGGTTAGCGCCTCTAGCGCCCGCTTGAACATCGATAGCGAGGTTGATGCCAGCTATTGGCGCAATCGCGGTGCTGATTACCTGGCCTTTGGCTCTGTTGATGACCAAGGGGGGCAGTACACCATTCGCTATCGGCTTATTGATACCGTCTCTGATCGTGAGATTGATGCCGTAGCCTTTGCAGGAACGGAAAAAGAATTGCGCCGCCTGGCTCACCGCATCGCCGATCGCATTTACGAAGCCATCACTGGCCAACGAGGTGTTTTTTCAACTAAAATTGCCTATGTACTACACACGGGGGACACCTACGAGCTGCAAATAGCTGATGCCGATGGTCAAAACCCACAGGTTATGCTGCGCTCCAAACAGCCCATCATCTCTCCCGCCTGGTCTCCAGATGGCAACCGTATTGCCTATGTCAGTTTTGAACTGGAAAAACCAGTCGTTTATGTACAAAACTTAAGCACAGCTGAGCGCAATCCAGTGGCCAATTTCAAGGGTAACAACAGTGCACCCGCTTGGTCACCCGATGGCAACCAGCTGGCCATTGCCCTGTCCAAAGATGGTATTTCCCAAATTTATACCATCAACGCTGACGGCTCAGATCTGCGTCGGGTAATGCGTTCCCCGCTTATTGACACTGAACCGCACTTTAGTCCAGACGGAAAATGGATCCTGTTTACCAGTGACCGAGGAGGAAGCCCACAGATTTACCGGGTACCTGTAGGTGGGGGTGAGGCACAAAGAGTAACATTTAACGGCGGTTACAATATTTCACCACAGGTAGCGCCTGATGGTCAGAGCCTCGCTTATGTTACTCGTAGAGACGGAGCTTTCCGCATCGCCACTTTAGATATGGACAACGATCGCGAGCAGCTCCTCACCAGTGGCCCCGATGACCAGTCGCCAAGTTTTGCGCCGAATGGTCAGCAAATACTGTATAGTACTGTGCAGGGAGGAAAAAGCGTTTTGGCCGTAACTTCAGTAGATGGTCGCGTGACACAAACCTTGTCCGCTCTCAACGGTACTGTACGTGAGCCCACTTGGGGCCCGTTTACCGATTAATTTTTCTGTGGACCTTTTTTACTAAGGAAAACTAATGAGCTCACGTATTCTTAGAGGCTTAGCTGTATCGTCTTTAGCCCTTATTTTGGCAGCTTGTAGTTCTGTCCCATTAGATGAGTCAGACTCTGCTCGCACCGACACTCGAGCAGGCACTGACCCCTCCACAGGGGTGGTCATGGATCCTTTTGATTCTGCCAGCCCCTTGTCTCAAGAGCGTTCGGTGTATTTCGATTTCGACAGCTATGTCGTTGCTGATCAGTATCGCGACCTGGTGGAAATGCATTCAACCTACCTGCGTGATAATCCTCAGCAGGATATCCGCATCGAAGGGCATGCTGACGAGCGTGGCGGCACCGAATACAACCTTGCCTTGGGGCAGCGCCGCTCAGAAGCAGTTGCCCGCATGATGAACCTGCTTGGCGTTAATCGTAACCAGGTAGAAACCATCAGCTATGGTAAAGAACGGCCCCGCGCCCTGGGTAACACCGAGGCCGATTACGCCGAAAACCGCCGTGCTGATATCGTCTATCAGCGCTAAGGCAAGGCAAGTGTCTTCACTTACGCTATAAAACGCCGTAGCGCACTCCGCTGCGGCGTTTCTTTTCTACAGGGTAAAGACATGTCTTTTTTCTCTAGTTTTAAAAAACCAGCGCTGGTAATGACTTTGCTGTGTGCCACTTTGGGTCTGAACCACTCTGCTTGGGCTTTTACCGACGACGAAGCGCGACGGGCCATTTTAGAGTTGCGCCAACAGTTACGCCAAGCCAACGAGCAAAATCAACAAGTGCGGTTAATGTTGGCCGATCAAATTGAAATGTTACGCCAAGAGGTAACTCAATTACGCGGCGAGGTAGAGCGCCTCAGCTGGCAATCCGGCCGTAGCCAACAAGGTGGCACAGAAATTGCGGCCCATGTTTTCTCAGATCCCCAAGAACAGGTTTCCTATGAAACCGCCATGGATCTCTATCGTAACGGGCAATACCAAGAGGCCGCCAGCGCGCTGAGCTCTTTTATCGATGCCTATCCTGATAGTGCCTATATTGACGAAGCCCGCTTTTATGAGGGCAGCAGTCTTTTTGCCACTAAAAAGTTTTCTGCAGCTATTCAGCGCTTGCAAATCCTGGTCAACGAGCACCCCGAAAGCCCGCGTGCTCCTGATGCCTTGATGGTTATTGCTTCCAGCCAAGTTGAAACCAACGATCTTGATGCTGCCCAAGCCACCCTGGAGAGAATCACCAAGGACTACCCTGATTCCCAAACCGCTGAAACGGCACAAAGTCGTCTGGAGCTCTTCCAATAACTGCTGCAAACCCCTTTGCCTTGGCCAGCCACACTGGAACTTTGCCAGTCTGGCTGGGCTGGGCGAGAAAAGCAGTTAACCCTACTCGTCGTAGTGACGCGCTTTGGCCGGTAAGACGCGACACATCACCTTTTTCTGCTCAGCCGTCGCACCGCGCTTAAACAAGAATTCCATCTCCACCTGCTCGCCAACGCTGAGCGCTTGAGTGGGCGTTTCGAACATGGCGTGGTAACCCCCCGGTTCAAAGCTCAGGTGCTGCCCGGCTGGTATCCATAAATCGTCGGCTGCCCCCATTTTGCTCAGCCCATCCTCTTCGTAGGTTTGGTGCAACATGGCTTCTTTATAGCTGCTGCTGCGAACAGCCACCAGCTCTACAGGTTCCGCTTGATGATTATGCACCTCAAAATAACCTGCTGCCGGCAATGAAGCGGGAACTAGACGTAACCAACAGCGCTCTATACTGATATCCTGAGCGGGCACCGCCGACTGAAACAAGGCCTCGGTCATTTGTTGCCGCTCGGGGCTTGGGGCATGATGGTGCCCATGATGATGCCCATGCGCCCCCTCCTGGG
>Ga0079226_10002805_pt1 | contig 13413 bp, 14 predicted proteins | sample Poulit2014_FD_76345 | JGI IMG/M metagenome (GOLD analysis project Ga0079226, IMG submission 76345) | Agricultural soil microbial communities from Georgia to study Nitrogen management - Poultry litter 2014 | ecosystem: Environmental > Terrestrial > Soil > Agricultural land | place: USA: Georgia... | reverse complement strand
TCTCTTGGAATAGGTAATGTATATGTATTCATCATTTAAAACATTGTTACTAAAATTAGGTAAAAACAACGATTAAAAAAACTTTTAAGAACCTATATATACTTTTCATTTAAAATTTAGATGCCACTCCTCCGCAAAAGAAAGCATAAAAAAACCCTCCAAATTGGAGGGTTTATATTTTTCGGACGATTGATTATTACATCATTCCACCCATACCACCTGCACCACCCATAGCTGCTGCTGGGTTTATTGCTGGTGTTTCTTCCGGTTCGTCTGCTAGAACACACTCTGTTGTTAGCAACATAGATGCAACTGAAGCTGCATTTTCAAGTGCGACTCTTGAAACTTTAGTTGGGTCAATAACTCCTGCAGAAATCAAGTTTTCAAACTTGTCTGAGCGAGCATTGTAACCGAAATCACCTTCTCCTTCTCTAACCTTCTGTACAATGACAGCTCCTTCTATACCTGCGTTTGCACAGATTTGGCGAAGTGGCTCTTCAATTGCACGTCTGATGATGTCAATACCAATTTGTTCGTCTTCGTTCACTCCTTTAAGGTCGTTTAACGCTTCAGTAGAACGGATGTAAGAAACTCCACCACCTGCAACAATACCTTCTTCTACTGCTGCTCTAGTTGCGTGCAATGCATCGTCAACACGGTCTTTCTTTTCTTTCATTTCTACCTCAGTAGTCGCTCCTACATATAGTACAGCAACACCGCCAGCAAGCTTAGCTAAACGCTCTTGTAGTTTTTCTTTATCGTAATCTGAAGTAGTAACTTCAATTTGAGCTCTAATTTGGTTGATGCGTGCTTCAATAGCATCAGCGCTTCCAGCACCATTTACGATTGTTGTGTTATCTTTATCAACAACAATTTTCTCTGCGCTACCTAAGTACTCAACTTCTGCATTCTCAAGCTTATATCCTTGCTCTTCAGATATTACAGTACCACCAGTTAGGATAGCTATATCTTCCAACATAGCTTTACGACGATCACCAAAACCAGGTGCCTTAACAGCAACAACTTTCAATGATCCACGGATTTTATTAACTACTAAAGTTGCTAATGCCTCACCGTCTAAATCTTCCGATATAATAACTAAAGGTTTACCTGTTTGTACTTGCTTTTCCAAAATAGGTAATAACTCCTTCATGTTACTAATTTTCTTATCGTAAATAAGAACATGAGCATCTTCTAAGTCTGCCTCCATTTTCTCGGAGTTCGTCACAAAGTAAGGCGATAAATACCCGCGATCGAACTGCATACCTTCAACCGTTTTTACTTCAGTTTCAGTACCTTTAGCTTCCTCAACTGTAATAACTCCGTCATTACCAACCTTCTCCATAGCCTCTGCTATAAGTGCTCCGATAACCTCATCGTTATTACCAGAGATAGTTGCTACCTGACGAATTTTGTTAATATCTTGACCTACTTCTTGAGAATTCTTTTTTAACGTTTCAACAACTTTTGCAACAGCTTTGTCGATTCCACGTTTTAAATCCATAGGGTTTGCTCCTGCTGCAACAGATTTCAATCCAGGTGCAACAATTGCTTGTGCCAAAACAGTAGCTGTAGTAGTTCCATCTCCTGCTTGATCCGCAGTTTTGGAAGCAACCTCTTTCACCATTTGAGCACCCATATTTTCTAAAGCATCTTTCAGTTCAATTTCTTTTGCTACTGAAACTCCGTCTTTAGTAATTGCTGGAGAACCAAATTTCTTCTCAATAATTACGTTTCGTCCTTTAGGACCTAAAGTTACTTTTACTGCATTCGCTAAAGTATCGACTCCTTTTTTCAGAGCGTCGCGTGCTTCAACATCGTATTTTACTTGTTTTGCCATTTTTTAAACTCGTTAATTCAGTTTTAATGAATACTTTTAATTTGTTAAATCACCAGTAATGATTAAACAATTGCGTAAATATCGGATTCACGCATAATAAGATACTCTTTACCATCGTAGGTAATTTCAGTACCTGAATATTTCCCGTACAATACCTTATCACCTACTTTAACTGTAAGTGGTTCATCGGGTGTACCTGTTCCAACCGCTACAACGGTTCCTTCGGATGGTTTTTCTTTTGCAGTATCAGGAATATAAATTCCAGAAGCTGTCTTTTCTTCCGCTGGAGCAGCTTCTACAACAACTCTGTCTCCAATAGGTTTAATGTTTAATGCCATAGTTATTAATTTTATTAAACTTGACTAATGATATTTAACTAATCTAAACTACTAACAGTATTATCATCAACTATGCCAAAAGCAAATCCCACTTTTTTATTGACATTTTTTCACAAAAACGGCCACCCACACTGCCATAGGACATAATAGACCTGCCAAGCTGACATAAAAAAACCGATAGTTTTAACTATCGGTTTTCTAATATTATGAAATTATATTATTCATTATCTTCTTCGGGTACACTTTGAATTGGTGCACCTTCTTGTTGCTCTCCTGTTGCTCCATCTGCATCCGGAGATAAGTTGAGCATAGGATTGTTTTGCTGTAATGGGGCGTCGATCTGATCACCTAGTCCTCTTTGAGAGCTAGAACCTGTTGGCCCTGTAATATTAATGGCCATACAAAAAACGATCAAAGCCAAAATTAAATACCATGTTCCTTTTTCTAAGAAATCACTAGTTCTTTGAACACCCATTAGGTTAGTACCTCCAGAAAAGCCAGAAGACAATCCTCCGCCTTTCGGATTTTGTATCAACACTAAAAAAGTAAGCAGTGCGCTCGCTAGAACAATAAGTATTATAAATAAAGTAGTCATATCAACACTGATAAATTATTTTCTTTCCTCTAATTTTCGAATTTGGGTCGCAAAATACGATTTTTTTTCTGGATATTTCAAAATTAACTTCTTAAAAATATCAATTGACTTTTCGTAGAGCCCTTGTTCAGCATAAATTTGAGCTAAAGTCTCTGTAACTAGGCCGTCATTCTCTTTGGCACTCCTTCTAGCTTTATTTTCTAAATTTATCTGATCGGGCTGAGGCGGTTTAATTTGAGGCTCCTCTTTTATAAATCGCTCTAAAATTTCCTCAGTTTTTTTAACGCCTTTACTCGTATTGTTATAAGGTACTTTAACCGGTTCTTTAATAGAAATCTTTTGCTCTGGGCTTTGATAATGTAAAATTGTTTGTTTGATTTGCTGATCTAAAACCAGCTTATCCATTTTCTCAAAATCAAACTCTTCTTTTTTATCTGGCTTGGGTAATCGAATATCAACAAAAGGTTGATATGTTTCGGCGTGTTCCATCCGGGTCTTATAAAGCCACCACCTAAAGCTATAAGGCATCAGCTCATCATCATATAAACTCGGAATCTCTTCTCCTGCCTCCTCATCTTCTACTTGAGATGTTTGACTCACTGGAGCGTTCACACTAGGAAGTTCTTTGGAATGTTTATCGGACTCCTCCAAGCCTTCATCCTCTACCTCTACATATTCCACATAATCCGATTGGGTTCCAGAAAGATCTAACTCTTCAATCTCAGGTTCTTGGAAAGATTGTTTTAACCAAAACACATTTGGAGCGAACAGTTTACTTTGCAATTCGTAGTGTAACTCATGCTGCTTCCTTTTATCCAAAGCATTCCTCAAAGGCGTCGAGTAGGGGTACTTTTGAAGTAGCGTTTCAAATACTTGATCCTCCACGTCAAAGGGCTGAGAAATTGCTTTATGATACAGTTCTTTGCTTGATAAATCCATAACTACATTATGCTCCAATATTAAAAAACTTCCAACAAACTACCAATTTGCAAAGGCTTTATTAAAAATTTCTTCCGTTAACATCTCTATAATCTCTTGATTCAACCGATCTTCTTGTGCATGAATATCTCCTGAAAACTCTTTATATTGAGTGAAACTACTGTCGAAGCTCGCCTCTTCATCGCGACTATTAACGTAAGAGACTTTCACCGTAATGGTCAACCGATTCAATGCCGCTCTATCTGTTCCTGCTTCCACTGCAGCAGGAGCAATGGTATAATTTGTTATTTGTCCCTCAAAAATTGCGTCTCCATTATTTGAAACAGTGCTTAATCGAGATTGATTTCGAATACGCTCTTTAAGACCTTCTGTGAAGTTTTGACTTAAGGTTGGATAAACCATTGGTGCGATGTTTTCGAAAAAGTGTATCTCAACTGTCTTCATCCATTCCGGAATAGATCCTCCAGTAAAGCTATAAGAGACACCACAGCTTTTAACTATAAACAAACCTAATACGCAAAGGAATGTATATATACTATTTCTAAGAGATTTTTTCATTTGAATCCATTATTTTAAACCCAGATCCTTTATTTTCCTATATAAAGTTCGTTCAGAAATCCCAAGCTCTTTGGCGGCCGATTTTCTTTTTCCTTTATGCTTTGCTAGAGCTTTTTTAATCAGATCGGATTCACTTTCTGCTAATGACAAGGACTCCTCCACCTCTTCTGCCTCTTGAGCCACATAAGGCGCAAATTCAGGATTATGATTTCCTGTTTGAGAGTCATGAATTGTCAGTGTTGCATTAGAGCCCCCCCCTAAATAAGGAGTGGTATTGGAATCAACCTCCCTGTAGAGCTGATTGATATAAGGCATGTGCTCATTAACAGCAGATTGGCTCACCCCGTTTTGCAAAAGCTCCACGACGAGTTTCTTCAAATCCACCATATCCTTTTTCATATCAAACAACACTTTATATAAAATGTCCCTTTCTGATACATCAGATGAAGATTCGTTATTCACTAGCGCAGGCAGTCGATTGATTTGATCTTTAGGTAAATACTTCTCTAAAGAAATTGCATCCACTTCTTTGGTAGTTTCTAACACGGCCATTTGTTCAGCAACATTCTTCAATTGCCGCACATTACCTGGCCACGGGTAGTTAATAAGAACCTCCTGAGCTTCCGGCGTTAAGTGTATGCTCGGCGAGCGGTATTTCTCCGAGAAGTCCGCAACAAACTTCCTAAAAAGCAGATGAATATCCTCTTTACGATCTCGTAATGGTGGTATGTTCAAAGGCACCGTATTTAACCGGTAATATAAGTCCTCACGAAACTTCCCATCGCGGACCGCATCAGCAACCGTTACATTTGTTGCTGCGACCACGCGAACATCAGCTTTTTTCACCTTAGATGATCCTACACGAATAAACTCTCCAGTTTCCAGAACACGCAACAAACGGGCTTGGGTTCCTAGCGGCAGCTCTCCTACTTCATCTAAAAATATAGTTCCTCCATCGACCACCTCAAAGTATCCTTTCCGTGCCTCAAGGGCACCTGTAAAAGCTCCTTTTTCATGCCCAAAAAGCTCAGAATCGATAGTACCTTCAGGAATAGCGCCACAGTTTACGGCTATAAAACTACCGTGCCTCCGCGGGCTTAATTGATGAATAATATGTGAAAACACTTCTTTACCTGATCCACTTTCCCCTTGAATTAAAACCGACATGTCTGTAGGTGCCACTTGCCTGGCAATATCAATGGCTCTATTTATCAAAGAAGAGTTCCCTATAATCCCAAATTTATTCTTAATCTCTTGTATACTCATCTTCACTTCTTTTTTAATCCAAAACTAGGACCAGACTTTAATCGACAATCCTTCCTATCAAGGTGGCTGAAGTACATGTTTCAGCTAATACATTTACGTATTGCCCCACCTTAAAGCGTTCGTCAACTGGGAAAACCATCATGGTATTCTGATCGTTCCTTCCACAATAATCCTCATCGGAACGCTTAGAAAATCCTTCAATCAACACTTTATGAACTTTCCCAACGAAGTTCTCTAATCTATAAAGACTGTGCTCTCGTTGCTTGTTCACGACTTCTGTTAACCTTCTTTTTTTCTCCTCCTCCGGCACGTCATCTTCGTATCTTTTCGCTGCCAGTGTGCCCGGTCTTTCCGAATAGGCAAACATATATGCAAAATCATATTTGACATGATCCATAATGCTCAAGGTGTCCTCATGCTCTTCTACTGTTTCTGAACAGAAACCTGTGATGATATCCGTTGAGATTCCACAGTCCGGGATAATACGTCTAATAGCATCTACTCTTTCTAAGTACCACTCACGGTCGTATGTTCTATTCATTAACTCAAGAACCCTGGAGTTACCTGATTGTACAGGTAAGTGTATATACTTACAGATATTTTCATATTTTGCAATAGCATAAAGCACCTCATTGGTGATATCTTTAGGGTGAGAAGTGGAGAACCTTACACGAAGATCTGGATGTACCAGCGCCACCTTTTCAAGGAGCTGTGCAAAGTTTACGGTTCTAGTCCCTTCATCGCACTTGAATTTATAGGAGTCCACATTTTGCCCCAGGAGCGTTACCTCTCTGTAACCCGCATTGTATAGATCTTGTGCTTCTTTTACGATAGATTCTGGATCTCTACTTCTTTCCCTACCTCTAGTGAACGGCACCACGCAAAACGAACACATATTATCACATCCTCTCATTATAGAGATGAATGCGCTTACACCGTTGGAGTTCAAACGAACTGGGCTTATATCCGCATAAGTTTCCTCTCTAGAAAGCAATACATTGACTGCACGGCTTCCGTCGTCTACCTGTTGAATCAAATTCGGCAAATCTCTATACGCGTCTGGGCCTACAACTAAGTCCACCAGCTTTTCTTCTTCTAAAAACCTGGCTTTTAGACGTTCTGCCATACAGCCCAATACGCCAATAATCATTCCTGGCTTACGTTGCTTTGCCGCTTCAAATTCTTTTAAGCGGTTCCTGACTCTTTGCTCCGCATTTTCCCGTATGGAACAGGTGTTTACAAATACAACGTCGGCCTCTTTATAATCTCCAATGGTTTGAAATCCTTGATCCATCAAGATGGATGCTACGATTTCACTATCAGAGAAATTCATTTGACAACCGTAACTTTCTATATATAATTTACGTCTTTCTTCTTTAATATGCTCTTCTGGGGCTTGCATATCTAACACCTCCCCTTGACGAGATTCCTCTAAAGGGGAACCAAAATGTATTCTATCTACTTCTTTCATATCAACTTCTTTTATTCAAAGTGTACAAAGTTAAGCATATTCAAGCAAAATAATGACAATGTGTCAGAGAAGGTTAAAAAAAAAACATGAGAACCTATCTTGTACGGTCTCATGTTTTATATTTTTACGATAAAATTATTTTCCTAATACTGCCCAGCTTCTTGCTTTGCTTCTTTTTGCATTTCTGAACCTGCAACAATAACTATTTCTACTCTTCTATTTTCAGCTCTCCCTGCGTCGCTATCGTTCGAGGCAATGGGTTCTGAAAAGTTTTTACCTTCAGTTTGAATCCTAGAAGAGGCTACCCCTTGAGAAACAGCATACTTCTTCACAGCATTAGCACGCGATTCGGAAACTCTTTGGTTCACTTGTAAAGTACCCACATTATCTGTATGGCCGATCACTAAAATTTCTGTACCTGGCTCTTTATTTAGCGTTTCTGCAAGTTTACTGATGTTTGTCTTAGCTGAAGCCTTTAGTTCGCTTGAGTTAAAGTCAAAAAGAATACCCTCATCAAACTTAACGATAATACCCTCATCTGCTTTTATAACTTCTGCTCCTGCAACTGAGTTTTCAATCTCTTGCGCCTGCCTGTCCATTTTCTTTCCTATAAGTGCTCCTGCAGCACCGCCGAGAACTGCACCGGCAATTGCTCCGACAGCTGTATTTCCCGCCTTACCACCAATAGCGGCACCAACAGCGGCACCACCTGCAGTACCAATAGCCGTACCTTTTGTAGTGTGGCTAGCGTTCTGAATGGTTGCACAACCGGTCCATAAAAATGCGGAAGTAGCTACCGCAAGACCGTAAACAGCTAATTTCTTGTTTATTTTCATAACGATTCTGTTTAAATCCAAAAAATGTTGTTCTTGTTCTATCTTATTCTAAGATACACAAATGGGGTGCCAAACGCCTAAAACCAGGCTTTGATTATTTTTCTTGTTTTGGTATATCTAGCTTCGGGAGTGGCTGAGGCTTAGGTCTCCCGTCTTTCTCCCACCGTTCAAAAGATCGGGTAATATAACTGTAAAGCTCATATTGCCCCCAGCTTGATGCTACGGTATAGCTCGGCCTATACATGGACATAAAGGCCTCCAATTCTTTTTCTTCTTGAAGCCCAGTCAAAGATTTCACCAGTTCCTTATTGAATATTCTATCGACTTTAAGCTCCTGCTCCTCGCGGTCTATGTATTTTTTAAAACGCCTAGCATTTTTAGAGTCTTTACTAAACAGGTTATATATGGCTGTAGCTGGACTCCCCAAATACGTTCCAACGGTATTTTTCCCTTGATTGTATACCCCTTTTTTACGGTATTGGTCCAGCAGATCTTGCAGTTCACCCTCTCGTGTTTTACGGTTAATAACAACAGTTTCTATGGAGACACCCGATTGCATTTCAATTAAAATATCACTAAGAGTATTCAATACAGACTTAACTGGTCCGTACCCGACTTTAGTAAATTGCAAGCTATCCCCAGTTGAGGCCTCTATATAGAAGACCCCGTGCATATTGGATCGCGTACTTTGATTGGTGTTCAGGTTTTTAACATTGACATCTGAAAGCCGGGTTCCCGTACCTTTTTCCAGCAACACTCCCGATACTCTACTCTGCTCCTGAACCTGCACAGTCGTATCTCTTTGCGCATAAGAATTCATTATCAGCGCAAAACTTAAAATTACAAATAGGAGTGTTCTTACTATCAACATATTGCTAAAGTAACAATAGCTAAGACTATATTATGTTAAAAAGATTAAACCTTGGCCTTAAGCCTTGCCATAGGGATAATATACAAAGTTTGCTCCTTGTGGTACAATAACCAAAAGACAGGCATACTGGTTAGGATCTTTAAATTGTTTTATAAAGTGGTCTTTCTTTTCCTCTTGAATCAATCCTTTTTCAGTGAGTTCCTCCAGAGAGCTCGCATGGATAGTCCACTGCGTACCTAGTTCTAGGTGATCTAAAATCTTTTCTCCAACGCTAACCTCGTGTTGATGCGCTATAAAGATAGGGTGCTTGGTATACCCTTGGCCTAGCAGCTCTAAAGAAACCTCCTGTATCGCCTCTTCATAAAACTCCAGGTCTTTTTGAAGGCTAACCAAGGGGCTTTTAGATTTTGGATCTTCTCTCCCCTCACTTCCTGCATTATATAAAAGATCTTCAGGCTTCATATTACTCATTGTTTTAATTTTAGCAAGACTACGTTTTCAATATGTTGGGTATGTGGAAACATATCCACGGGTTTAACTCGCTCCACCTCATACAAGCTTGAGAGCACTTCAAGATCTCTAGCTTGAGTTGATGGGTTGCAGCTGACGTAAACAACCTTTGGTGAGGCAATCTCTAAAATTCTCTCCACAACCTTGGGGTGCATCCCTGCCCGAGGCGGATCGGTAATAATCACATCCGGCTTTCCATGCTCCTCTACAAACTCTGCAGTTAAAACATCTTTCATATCGCCAGCAAAGAACTCTGCATTAGTAATACCATTGAGCTTCGCATTTTCTTTCGCATCTGCAATTGCCGACTCAACATACTCTATACCAACGACGTGTTTGGCATCACGTGCCACAAACTGCGCGATCGTTCCTGCTCCAGTGTATAGATCAAAGACAAGCTCATTTCCCTTTAAGCCAGCGAACTCCCGAACAATTTTATACAGTTCGTAAGCCTGCTCTGAATTAGTTTGGTAAAAGGATTTAACGCTAATCTTAAAGCGCAAGCCTTCCATTTGCTCATATATACAGTCTTGACCGTGATACAAATACACATCTTGATCAAAAATAGTATCATTCTTCTTTTGGTTGATCACATACTGCAAAGATGTAATCTCAGGAAAGCTTTCTTGCACATAGCCCATCAAAGAATCAACTTGATTTTCTTCTGGGTAAGCAAAAATAACGACTACCATAACCTCCCCTGTTGTAGAGGTTCGGATGATTAAATTCCTTAAAGCCCCTTCATGTCGTCTTAGATCATAAAAACTGATACCAGCTTTTTCAGCGTACTCATAAATTCCATTTCGGATATTATTAGACGGCTCACGTTGCAAGTAGCAATGCTCGATACCTATTATTTTATCAAATCTACCTGGAACGTGAAAGCCTAAAGCATTCGAAGACTCATCTTTCTGTCCTTCGACTGGTTTATCCACGAACCATCTTTTATTGGAAAAAGTATATTCCAATTTATTCCTATAATATTGTGTGTTTTTAGAAGGTAAAATTGACTCCATGCATGTGGAAATATCCAAATGAGCAATTCGACTCAAGGCATTGTAAACGTGGCTTTGCTTAAAGCGTAGTTGTGCCTTATAGTCCATATGTTGCCATTTACATCCGCCACAGACCCCAAAGTGACTACAAAAGGGCTCCACTCGATCCTCAGAAGGTGTCTGAATATTCAGAAGCCTAGCTTCCAAGAAGCTTTTCTTCTTCTTGAACACCTGGGCATCAACCTTGTCTCCAGGAATTGCATGGCTTACAAAACAAACCAATCCATCTACCTTGGCAACCCCTTTACCTTGGTCTGCAATATCGACAATCTCAATACCTTCTAAAACTTGATTTTTCTTTTTCATTTTAATACTTTAAAAGCCAATTTCACGCAAAAAATCACGCAAAAATACACTTTATTCGTGTAATGTTGCTGTAACTAAGTAGGGAAGAATTTCTTTTTGAAAAGAAATGAAGTTTTTCCGAACATCTGCTTCGGATACAGAAGTAAAAGCAAAAGAAAAAACTATGCTCTTGCTACTTTTAATTAAAAAGGTTAATCGGTCCTCCGACACTTTAGAGGCAATGGTATCGTTCGCAAGGAAGGATCTTAACAGTAAAAACTCCAGATCCTCAGATAAGCGTTTTAAATATTCCTGCGCATTGGCGGACTCTCTTATAAACTCCCAACCGATAAACTCATTACAGACGGTATAGGTTATCCTGCTAACACGTAAAATAGTATTGGCTAAAAAAGACTGCAGGTCCGTATCATTGACATTTTTTGTCAGGATATCTTGCACGTTATCCTGGATATAATCTATTAGTACACTATGTAGGATTTCATCTTTGCTACCGAAGTATTTATAAATTGTTGCTTTAGCCACATGGGCATGAGAAGCTAAGGTGCTTACACTCGTCTTATTAAAACCAAAACGCCTAAACAGTTCCTTTGCGGACTTTTTAATATCTCGAATTACCCCTTCAGCTTCTATTTTTCTATTCTCCAACAAAACATTAAGCATTAGCCCCAACTAAAACAATTAGGTTATATCAATTCGCTATCAAATTGACTCAAAAAGCGAAGATCATTTTCTGAGAAAAGCCTTAAGTCACGGATTTCGTATTTAAGGTTTGCAATTCTCTCTATTCCCATACCGAAAGCAAATCCTGAAAATTCTTCGGAATCAATTCCGCAATTTTCCAAAACCTGTGGATCAACCATACCGCAGCCTAAAATCTCTACCCAGCCTGATTGTTTACACAATTGACAACCTTTCCCTTTGCATATACTACAGGAAATATCCATTTCAGCAGAAGGTTCAGTAAACGGAAAATAGGATGGCCTAAAACGAACTTTGGTACCTTCACCAAAAAGTTCTTGCACAAAATAAAACAAAGTTTGCTTTAAGTCCGCAAATGACACTTCTTTATCCACATACAGTCCTTCAACTTGATGAAAGAAACAATGAGCACGAGCAGAAATCGCCTCGTTTCTATAAACCCTGCCCGGCATAATGGCTCTAAAAGGAGGTTTCCCCTGCTCCATCATCCTCACTTGAACAGACGAGGTATGGGTGCGTAAGGCAATGGGGTTCTCTTTATCATTACTAATAAAAAAGGTATCCTGCATATCCCTAGCAGGGTGTTCAGGTGGGAAGTTCAATGCAGTAAAATTATGCCAGTCGTCTTCAATTTCAGGTCCTTCAGAAACCACAAACCCAAGCTTAGCAAAGATTCCTATAATTTCCTTGCGAACTAGTGATAGCGGGTGTCTAGATCCCAACTGCATCCCTTCGGCAGGAAGACTTAAATCCAGATGCTCTGTATCATCCCCATCGGAAGAATCTATAAACTTCTGCTTAGCCTCTTCATAGGTGCTCTCCGCCAAGTTTTTCAACTCATTAAGCTCCTTTCCTAAAAGACGCTTTTGCTCGGAGGGAACTCCCTTAAACTCTTCAAACAAGTTTCTGACAATTCCTTTGGCTACTAAAAATTTCAGTCTGAAGTTCTCTACGTCCTCGTTATTGGATGGTGCAAATGCACGAATCTCCTCTGTGTACTCCTGTATTTTTGATTGCAACATGGCTCAAAGATAAAGCAAATTAATAAAACATCTGAAAGTTACTAGTAAAATATCGTTTTTTACAACTAAAACGGAATCCCTTCTTGGTCGTCGTCATTTTCTTTAAAATCGACTTCCTGCTCTTGAACGTTATCTGGATTAGCTGTTTTCGAACTCGGGTTAGCCTCAAAGTCCGACCTGCGGCCCAGCATGTTGAAGCTATCTGCAACAATCTCCGTGCTATATCTCCTCACCCCTTCTTTATCTTCGTAAGATCTTGTTCTTAACTTTCCCTCTATGTATACTAACCTTCCTTTTGTTAAATATTTCGCCGCCACGTCTGCTAGTCCTCTCCACATAACTATATTGTGCCATTCGGTTTGTTCTATTCTCTTCCCATCTTTTACGTAATTTTCGGAGGTAGCTAAGGGGAAGTTAACGACACTAATATTCCCTTCTAAATACCTGATTTCGGGATCTTTCCCTAGATGCCCGACTAGTATCACTTTATTAACGCTAGACATACTTATTCAATTTATACTATAGTTTACAACAGTCTATGTTTTTCTAAAAACGAAAAAATCAATTTATGCTTAGCTAATTTAGCGATCTTTTCTGAATTATAATAGCGCCACTGGTACTTCTCTAGAATATCTGGTTCAACTTCCCCACCAAGAATATAAAAGTTTGCAAAAATCCTTTGATGGGACAAAACATGCTTGATATTGCCCTCTAATAACAAAGGATTCCTATCTCCAAAACACGCCTTAAATGCATCAAGTTGGGTTAACTCTTCTAAACTTAACTCCTCTTTTGTTTCAAGGACTGGAAATTCAAAAAGCCCTTGCCAAACATCATCATGATGACGCTGATACATAAGGAGCCCTTTTTTACTCTTAATGATGAAATAATGAAAATACCTGTTTCTTATTTTTTGCTTTCCTTGTTTTTTAGGTAAAACATCAACCTTATTTAAACGATAAGCCATACAAGACTCATTAAACATACAACTCACGCACAAAGGACCTTTAGCTTTACAGTGTACAGACCCGAAATCCATTAAGGCTTGATTGTACTTCCCTGGATGTTTTTCATCCAACAGCTCTTGGGCTAGTTCTTTAAACTGCC